>ERZ1645185.56-NODE-56-length-49512-cov-7.430212_pt1 | contig 49512 bp, 39 predicted proteins | sample MGYA00575351_ERZ1645185 | MGnify/ENA primary metagenome ERZ1645185 (study PRJEB40838, sample SAMN11284767) | freshwater sediment metagenome | isolation source: river sediment | host: Sediment | place: India: Jana village, Kanpur | collected 2015-12-17 ... | reverse complement strand
GAAGAGAAAGCGTTCCCACGAGTAGCCGTATTCCACCTCGTACACGCCGGGGCGCACGATATGACCGGAGATCGAAATCATCTGCGTGCCCGGGCTCTTGGGCGTGCCGGTCTTGCGGAACTCCTCGGCCCCGAGACTCAGAATGACCGGCACATTGGCCAGCGTTTCCACGTTATTCACAACCGTGGGCTTCTGATACAACCCCTTCACCGTAAGGCGCGGCGGGCGGTTGCGCGGCCATCCCTTGCGGCCCTCGAGCGAGGCCAGCATAGCCGACGCCTCGCCGCACACATACGACCCGGCGCCGCGATACACGACCACGTCGAGCGAGTACCCGGTACCGAGAATGTTCTGACCAAGGAGGCCGGCGGCGTAGGCTTCATCTACGGCGCCTTGAATGCGTCGGTAGGCGAGATCGAACTCGCCCCGGATGTAGATGAACGCGTGACGGCCACCAATAGCGTACGACGCGAGGATGAGCCCCTCGAGCGGCATGTGCGGCACGCACTCGAGCAGCCAACGATCCTTGAATGTGCCCGGCTCGCCTTCGTCGGCATTCATGCACACGTAGTGCGGTTCGCCGTCGTCGGGCCGAATGACGCCCCACTTGCGGCCCGCAGGAAACGCGGCGCCGCCGTGGCCGAGCAGCCCAGCGGTGCTCACTTCCTTGATCACATCAGCCGGCTGCATGCCACGCAGCGCCTTCTCGATCGCCTGGTACCCACCGCGCGCCTTGTAGGCGTCGAGTGCGTGCGAACTGTCGGTCACCGGGAAGTTCATGAAGAACTTCAGCCCCGACAGCTCCGGCGAAGGATAGGTGGATGGATTCTCTGACGTCACTTGACGAGATCCTCCAGCAGCGCGTCGACCTTGGCCGGCGTGAGGTCCTCATGATACGCCTCATTCACCATCATCATGGGCGCGGTGCCGCACGAGGCCAGACACTCGGCCGTGGAAATGGTGAACTTGCCGTCGGGGGTGGTTTCACCGGGCTTGATGCCGAGACGGCCGCACAGATAGCTGATGAGCCCATCGGCACCACGCAGCGAACACGATGCATTGTGGCACACCTGCAGGTGATACGTGCCGAGCGGCGTGCGCGTGAACATGGTGTAGAAGCCAAGCACCTCGTCGACCTGGGTGCGTGGCACGCCGAGATACTCGACAAGTTCATCGATGTCGCTGTCGGCGATGTAGCCGCGCTCTTCCTGAATGCGACGCAGGCAGGGAATGGTAAGCGAACCTTCGAACCCCGCCGGATAGCGCTCCTTCCAGCGCTCGAACTCGGGGATGAGATGCTGGATGTTCTTCATCGGAACGGTCATCGATCGCACTCGCCGCCGATCATGTTCACCGACCCGAAGGTCGTCACGATATCGGCGAGCTGGTAGCCGTCGAGCATGGTGTGCACGCCACCCATGTGCACGAAGCTGGGCGAACGCACATGGGCCTTCCATGGCTGCCCCGCCCCGTTGCTGACGAGATAGAAGCCAAGCTCACCGTTCGCGCCCTCGTGGGCCACGTAGATGTCGCCGGCCGGAACCACCGGTCCTTCCATGACGAGCTTGAAATGATTGATGAGCGACTCGATCTCGGTGTACACGAGCTCCTTTTCGGGGAACACGCACCGGCGGTCGTCCACCATGATCGGGCCTTCGGGGATCATGTCGAGCAGCTGACGAACCATGTACACCGACTCGTCCATCTCGCGCATGCGCACGTAGTACCGGTCGTAGTTGTCACCATTGATGCCAACCGGCACATCGAAATCGAGCTCACCATACGCGAGGTACGGCGTATCCTTGCGCAGGTCACGCGGTGCGCCGGTGCTGCGCAGGATGGGGCCGGTAAACCCCCAGTGAATGGCCTGCGCAGTGCTGATGACGCCAACGTTGCGCATGCGATCGATGAAGATGCGATTGCGGTCGACCAGCCCGTGCACCATTTCGATGTAGCGCTCGTACTCCTTGAGAATCTCCTCGAGTCGCGCGAACCATCCCGCCGGCACGTCGAACGCCAGCCCACCGATGCGGCCATACGAATACGTCACGCGGGCTCCCGTGAGAGCGGCGAGGTGTTCGTAGATGCTGTCGCGCACCGTGACCAGATACAAAAACGCCGTCATCGCGCCCAACTCCATGAGCTGCGCGGCCACGCACGTGAGGTGATCGGCGAGACGGTTGTACTCGGCCAGCAGCGTGCGCAGGTACTTGGTGCGCGGCGTGATCTCGATGTCCATGAGCTGCTCGACCGCATCGCAGTACGCGAAGTTGTTGATCAGCGCGGAGCAGTAGTTCAGCCGGTCGACGTACGGCATGAGGTTGTGCCAGGTATGATCCTCGCACTCCTTCTCGAAGCCGCGATGCAGGTAGCCGCAGTGGACGTCGGTGCGCACCACCTTTTCGGCATCCAGCTCGGCGATGATCTGCACGGTACCGTGTGTGGCCGGATGCGACGGGCCGATGTTGACCACGGTCGTGTCGTCACGGCTGGCCGTGAGGACGTTGCGCACCGGGTTCGCGATCGGCGGACGGAGGGCGGAATCAGCGGACAAGGGCACTCTGCGGCGGACGGTACGGAACGAGCGGCTGTTCCTTCTGCTTGGGGTAGTCCTTGCGCAGCGGATGCCCGACGAAGCCTTCGTAGAGGAGAATGGGGCGGAGGTCCGGATTGCCGCGGAACCCGATGCCGTACATGTCGTGGCACTCGCGTTCCATGTACCCGGCGCTGCCATACAACGGCGTCAGCGTGTCGACCGTGCAGTCCTGCACTGAGACTCGCGTCTTCAGGCGCACACGGACGTGCGCCGTGGTCGAGTAGAAATGCCACACCACTTCGAAGCGCAACGGAGCGTCTGGCCAATCCACGGCGGTGACGTCGAGGAAGAGGTCGAAGCCGAATTCGTCGTGCAGCCGGCGGGCTACCGGGAGCAGTTGGTCGGGCGTGAGCTCGAAGACCAGCACCTTGTGCTGCACGCCGCGACAGAGCACGGGCGAGGCGGCACTTGGCTGATCTTCCGGCCCCGCTTCGACGGGGGAAAGCTGCTCGCGCAGCCGGTCGAAGAGTGGGGCGGTCACGTCAGAATCGCTCGTTGATGATGGGGTGTCGGCTGTTGGCGATCTTTTCCTGCAGCCGCATGATGCCATCGATGACCATTTCGGGTCGCGGCGGGCAGCCGGGGACGTAGATATCGACCGGAATGATGCGGTCGATGCCGGGGAGCGAGGCGTAGTTCTGATAGAACCCGCCCGTGCTGGCGCACACCCCAAAGGCCATCACCCACTTGGGTTCGCACATCTGCTCATAGACCTTGAGCAGAATGGGTGCCTGTTTCTGCGTCACGGTACCGACGACCATGAGGAGATCGGCCTGGCGTGGCGAGAAGCGCGGTAGCGCGGCGCCGAAGCGGTCGGTGTCGTAGTTGGACGCGCTGACCGCCATGAACTCCATGGCGCAGCAGGCCGTGACGAACGGGTACGGGAACAGGGAGAACTTGCGGGCCCAGCCCACGAGCTCGTCCTTGCGGGTGGTGAGGTACTCGAACGTCGCGTGCTTGGTGTGTCCCTCGACGGCGGTACCGGCCGCGGGCCCGTTCCCCGCCGCGTCGAGTATGGGAAGGCGCTTGCCGTACATCACCTACTCCGTCACCGCTTCGAGGATGCGTGCCTTGTACACATACAGCAGGCACAGCACCAGCAGCGCGGTGAAGAAAAAGAACGTGAACACCATGAACCCGGAGAGCGGTCGTGCTCCAAGGGCCCAGATGAACAGAAACATGGTTTCGAGGTCGAACAACAGGAACGCGATCGCCACGGCGTAATACTTGATGGGCACCGCCTTGACGTTGATGACGTCCACGACGGTTGCCCCACACTCGAACGGCTCGAGTTTGGTGGAGGAATCGACGGGCTTGGGGCCCAAAATCGCGTTCAACGACAGCGCCAGGCCGACAAAGCCGACGATGGCGGTCAGGTAGAGCAGAAATGTGAGATACGGCGTCATCGAACAGGCACTGGGGAGTGCGGCCTGGTGGGGCCGGACGGGAATCAGACCACCGGAATCCCTACCGTAAATGTATCGACCGACAAGCGGATCCACGTAACCAAGCGGATCCGCGAACGTGAACCCCGGTACCAGCCGCCGTCAAGGCAGCCCGACCGCTTTACGGGAGGGAGTTCACCGGGTACAGAAACCAATCGGGATGGATGCTGGAATCGGGTAATCCCTCACACTGATATCCATTTCCGGAATGAATTTCGTCCCAATATTCATCTCCCCTCTAGAAACCTTACCACTGATGCAATACTTTCGTCCCTCGGTGGAACGACTTGCCCTCTTCAATTGCGTTTTGGCCAGCTGCCATGCGCCTTCCACCATCTGTCGCCTTGGCGGCAGGCCCTCCCTCCGTTCCATTTCTGGAGAAGCTAACTGTCCCATCGGTTGCGCATTACCCGTTGGGCAGCTGCGGTCTCCACCTTGGTTCTGGCCGGCTCCCTGGGCGCACAAGCGCCCACGGGTACGATCAGTGGCAAGGTGGTCGATGCCGCCACGAAGCTGCCTATCTCCGATGTCCGCGTGGTGCTCGTAGGTACCCAGTTCGCGGCCCCCACCAACAAGGATGGCGAGTACCGGCTGGTGAACGTCCGATCCGGGTCGGTCACCGTTGGCGCCCTGCGCATCGGCTACAAGTCGATGCAGCAGACGGTCACCGTGGTCGCCGGCCAGACGGCTACCGTGAACTTCGAGTTGGCGACCTCAGCCATCAATCTTTCCGAAGTGGTCGTCACTGGCACGGCCGGGAATCAGGAGCGCAAGGCGCAGTCGGCGCTGGTGGCGTCGGTCACCGCTGGCGACATCATCAAGGACGCCCCGGTCACCAATGTGGCCAACCTGCTGCAGTCGCGCGTGCCCGGTGTGGCGCTGAGCGCGCAGTCGGGTACCAAGGGCACAGCCACGCAGATCCGCATTCGCGGCGCGTCGTCGATCAACCTGTCCAACCAGCCGCTGCTCTTCATCGACGGTGTGCGCGTCAACGAAGGGTTCGTGGGCTCCGGCCAGTCGGGGCAGAACTTTGATCGCCTCAACGATCTGAATCCGGAAGAGATCGAGAGCATCGAAGTCGTGAAGGGACCGGCCGCCGCCACGCTGTACGGTGCTGACGCGTCCGCCGGCGTGATCCAGATCATTACGAAGAAGGGGCGCGCGGGATCCAACAGCTTCCAGCAGGCGCTGCGTGTCGAGCAGGGCACGGCCAACGTGGACTATTGGGACGTGCCGGACAACTACGGTGCCTGCACGGCGGCGCTTGTGGCGGCCACCAGCACCAATCCGCTCTGCCGCGGCAAGACCGTCGGCACGATCGTGAATGACAATCCGCTTGAGCGTGTCGGTGCCTTCCAGAACGGCACGGAGAACGTGTTCAACTACGGCATTCGCGGCGGCGGCCAGAACTACGGCTTCAGCCTGAACTACGGGTCGGACAACTCCAGCGGCACGCTGCCGAACAACCGCTTCAACCGCTACAACATCCGGTCGAACGTCAACTACATCGCCAACTCGAAGTTGAACATCGACGCCGGCCTTGGTCTCGTGCAGACCGGCATCGACCTGCCGGACAACGACAACAACATCTTCGGCTGGCTTGGCGGCGGCCTGCTGGGCAGCCCGCTGACCCGCAGTGACGCAGCCAACGCCAATCTCACGCAGGATGGCTGGTACTCGCAGCGCCACTACAACGCCATCAATTCCATTCAGCGTCGCCTGCTCAGCAAGCGTGTAACCACCAGCGTCACGGCGAATTACGCACCGACCAGCTGGTTCACCAATCGCTTCACGGGCGGTATGGACTTCGCAAGCGACGACCAGCGCAGCTTCTTCCCGAAGAACGACAGCACCTGGTACGGCGGCCTGACTGACGGCGGCAGCAACGCATCCACCAACCGTGGTGTTGAACGCTACACGTTCGACTACCTCGGCAACATGAAGAAGCAGTGGGGCAGCGCCTGGGAAACGAACCTCTCGTTCGGCCTGCAGGTGATTTCGTCGCGTAATACCTCGCTGAACGCCACGGGCATCGGATTCGTGACGAACAGCAACAACTCCGTGGGTTCGGCGGCCACCACCACTGGCGGCGGCGGTTTCAACGAACAGCGGCAGTACGGCTACCTCACGCAGCTCCAGATCGGCAACCAGAACAAGCGCTTCCTGCAGGTGGGCGTGCGTGTCGACCGCAACTCGTCGTTCGGCTCGCAGGCGCCGAGCTTCGTGCTGCCCAAGGTCGGCGGTTCGTGGGCCATTGGCGAAGAGAATTTCTTTGCGCCGCTGGCCGGAGTCTTCAACGACCTCCGCATTCGCGCCGCGTGGGGGACCACGGGTCGCTCGCCCAACCCGGGTGACGCGCTCCAGACACTGGCAGCCTCCGCGTACAACATCACGGGTACCACCGGTGCCGGTGCCATCCTGGGCAACCCGGGCAATTTCGACCTCAAGCCGGAAAAGGGCACGGAGTTCGAAGCCGGACTCGATGCCGGCTTCCTGAACGGTCGTCTGTCGACGGAACTCACGTTCTTCCGCAAGACCACCAAAGACCTCATCATCGCGCGTCCCATTCCGCCGTCGCTCGGCTTCAACGGCAACCCGCTGGCGAACATCGGCTCGGTGCTGAACCAGGGGCTCGAACTGGCGGTGAATTACAACGCCATCAACACGCGCAACCTGCGCTGGGAAGTGCGTGGTGCGGCCAACACCCTGCGCAACGAACTGACCAGCCTCGGTGGCGTACTGCCGTTCAACCTGGGCAACGGTCGCACACTCGTGGGGCAGCAGCTGGCCGTGATGACCGCCAAGCGCGTGAAGAGTGTCGACCTCGCCAACGGCCGCGCCGTCGTGACCGACACGCTGGCGCCGGTGGGCAACCTGTTCCCGACGCTTGAGTGGAACATCACGAACACCTTCACCATCATGCGCAACCTGCGCGTGACGGCGCTCCTCGATGCAAAGCGCGACTTCTCCGTGTTCAACAACACACGCTTCTTCCGCGAAACGCAGCTGGTGCGCTCGAACGTGCGAATCGACACCACCCTCCTGTCGCGTGAAGACCGCATCCGCCGCTTTGGCCCGTTCGTTTCGGAAGTGAGCGGCAGTGCCGTCACCATCAACGACGCGCGTGAAGCGTTCATCGAGAAGGGAGACTTTGTGCGACTGCGCGAAGTGTCGGCCACGTACGACCTGCCGCGCTCGGTGCTCGACAAGCTGGGCAAGCGCATTACGGGCGCCTCGATGACGCTGGCGCTGCAGAACGTGAAGCTTTGGTCGGATTACTCAGGCCCCGACCCCGAGATGAATGCCCAGACGGGCGGCTTCTCGCGTGAGGACTTCCTGACCGTGCCAAATCCGAAGCGCACCGTGCTCCGCTTCAATTTCACCTTCTGACCGCGACTGCTCATATGAAAAAGATCGTACGCGCGGTTTCGCGCACGGCAGCTGGCGCGGTACTGGCCCTGGGCGCCTCCGCCTGCGGTGACGAGTTCCTGACCGTCACCAACCCCAACGTCATCGACGCCTCCACCGTGGATCCCGCGGCCAACGGCGTTACGCTCGCGCTGTCGGCGCAGCAGAACTTCGTGGACATGTTCGGGCTGCTCGCCATGTACGGCGGGTGGTTCACCGGCGAAGCCAACGTATCCGACACGTTCCCCACGCGAAACGAGTTCGGCATTCGCACCATCACCGATCTCAACGGTTCGTTGAACGGTGACGTGTGGCAACCGCTGTCTCGGGCGGTAGCGTCAGCCAAACAGGTGCTCGACCTGGAATTGCCGAATCCCACGACCAACATCAGCATCGCCCGCGCCGCCACGTTCCGTGGTTTTGCCATGCTCCAGATGGCGAGCGACTTCTGCACGGGGACGTTCTCCAGCGGTCCGGAGCTTTCCACGGCGCAGATGCTCGATTCGGCCACGTTCTGGTTCAGCAAGGCCATCGATGTGGGTCGCGCCAACGCGAGTACCGACGGTGTGGCGCTGGCCAACGCGGCGCTCGTAGGACGCGCCCGTGCCAAACTCCAGAAGGGCGACAACAGCGGGGCAGCGGCCGATGCCAATGCGGTACCGGCCGGGTTTGAATATCTGCTGCGATACACCGACGACGCGGGCAACCGCGGCCGCCTGGGCAACGACGTCTATATTTTCAGCTTCGACCGTGGTTCAATCAGTGTCGCGCCGTGGTATCGGCAGAGTGATCCGCGCGTTCCGTATCGTGTGGCTGGCGGTACGCCGGCTCCTACGGCGGTCCCGCAGGACGCGGTGCCCGGTGGGTTCCATCAGCAAACGAAGTTCTTCAGCTACGCAGCGTCCATGCGCCTCGCCTCGAAGCTCGAGGCCGATTACATCGCGGCGGAAGCGTCGGGAAACGTGGGCACCCAGTTGGCGCTCATCAACGCCCGCCGCGCGGCCAATGGCCGTCCGAATTACGACGGCGCGCAGGATGCGGCCAGCGTGAAAGTCGAGCTGTTCAACCAGCGCGCCCTCGAGTTCTACCTCGAAGGCAAGCGGGTTGCCGATTTCCGTCGGTCGCCGGCATCGGTGGCGCCGACCATCACGGCTTCGGGACAGCCCTATTTCAAGCCCGGCTACGGCAACACGGGTACGAACACCTGCTATCCCATTCCGCGGGCCGAACGGGACAACAACCCGAACATGACGGGCGCCAACGGCTCCGCCTGAGCAGGAAGCCCGACGCGCGACCAGCAGGGGGTGGCCCACCACGGGCCTCCCCCTGTTGCTTTCCGACAAATAGAGCAGCGGTCGGCCGCCTGAAGGTGTAACGATTCTCTTACACCTATGCTGTACATACATGTCGACAGTTGGACCAGGCGGTCACAGCTTCATTAGTATGCGTCGGCGCCTACGGCTCCTGCGCGCAATACGCTTGGAACCTGTTGCGCCGTCCGGCGTTAAGTTGGGGCCGGCGATCATCATGGTCCCGTGTCCCTGACAGTGCCATCCTTGTCATCCCTGCCTGACATCGCTTCGATGAAACCTCGGCGTCTCCCGAGTTCGGTGGCATGATTACTTCCGCTTCGCTCAACGATGCGGCCGAGTGCGCGCGCATCACGATGGTCCATGCGCGCACCTTCTCCTTGGCCAGCAAGTTGCTGCCAACCGAGAAACGTCGTGCAGCGTACGGCCTGTACGCCTTCTGCCGGGTAGCCGACGATCTGGTCGACCAGGCCGACCACGGCAATCTGGCCGCCTTGCGGGTCCAACTCGACGAATACCGGGCGCAGCTGCAAGCCGCCCTCGATGGGCGTCCGGCGGGCCCCATCTTCCGCGAGATGGCCTGGGTGACGAGAGCCTATGGCGTATCTCCCGATCCGCTCTTCGAGCTGCTCGATGGCGTGGGGCGTGACCTCGAAGCCCATACGTACGCCACGTGGCCCGAGCTCGAACAGTATTGTGAAGGCGTCGCCAGTTCGGTTGGCGAGATGTGCACGTACGTGTTCGGCGTACCGGCCGGTCCGGCCATGCGCACCAAGGCCATTCAGTATGCGCGTACGTTGGGCACCGCGATGCAGCTCACCAACATCCTGCGTGATGTCGGTGAGGATGCCGGGCGCGGGCGCTGCTACCTGCCGGCTGAAGACATGGCCCGGTTCGGCCTGTCTGCCGACGATGTCCTGTCACGCGATCCGTCGCTGGCGCGCAGCCCGTCGTGGGCCAAGCTGATGGCGTTCGAAGTGAGCCGAGCAAGGGCGCTGTATACGGCGGCCATGCCCGGTATCGCGCTGCTGGCGGCCGATGCCCAGCGGTGCGCGGCGGCCTGTGCCAACGGGTACGCCGGCATCTTGCAGGCCATCGAAGCGCAGGGCTACGACACCATTTCCACGCGCGCCCGCATCGGCCGCCTGGCTCGCGTGGGCATTCTCTGGAACGCCTGGCGTTATCGGGCGTCTGCCCCCGATCTGTCAGCGCTTGGGCACGGCCCGCGCATCGTGTGGGAACCCAACACCGCATCGTCCAACGCCGATGCTCTCGTCCGTCTCGCCTGAGGTGCAGTTCGCATGACCCCTTATACGGACCTTCAGGACAACTCGAAGTCAGCGCTGTTCACGATTGCCTCGATCACGCTGCTCGGGCATCTGTTCTTCAGCGCGTTCAGTGCGTTCGCCTTCGCCACCTTCCTGCTACCGCCGTATCCGGATTGGCTGCAGACGGCCCAGAACCAGAAAGTCATGGCGATGGGCTACACCTATGGTGGCGCCACCACGGTGACGCTGGGCGCCATCTCCGGCCTCGCGTTCCTCGCGTGGGCGGTTGGCCTGCGCAAGGCGCTCATCACGTTCGCCGTGTCGTTCGTGCTGGCGCTCACGTCGGAGTACGTGGGTACGCGTTGGGACTACCCGTTCGGCGCGTACGAATACACCAGCCAGCTGGGCTACAAGATTGGCGGCAAGGTGCCGTTCAACATTCCCACGTCGTGGTTCTACATGCTCGTCGCGTCGCTCGCCATGTGCGGACGCTTCCTCAAGGGGAAAGACGACAACGCCTCGAAGTGGTGGTGGTCGCTCGTGGGCGGTGTGGTGCTGACGTTGTGGGACGTGTCGATGGACCCGGCCATGGTGAAGACCACGCATTGGATCTGGGAGATCGGCGATCTCTCCAACCGGAGCGCTTTCGAGCAGGCCATCGGCAATCCCATCTTCTACGGGATGCCCATCACCAACTGGCTTGGCTGGCTGCTCACCGGCATCCTGGTGGCGCGCGTGATGTTGGCCATCGTTCCGCCGTCGGAGTGGGTGGCCAAGGTCGCGCCGCACCGTTTGCCGATCGCGCTGTACGCCATCAACGGGCTGCTCCCGCTGGCCATCTGCTTCCGCTGGGACATGGTGCCGGCTGGTATTCTCGGCACGATTGCCATGGCGATTCCTCTCTGGGCGGCGCTCCGGAACGACCCGGCCCCGCTCACGAGTCTGGGCACCAAGCCCATGAACCCAGTCGGCGACCGCGCTCTCAGCGCCCGCTGACCGGTCGTCACACCGGCGCTCCGGTGCGCCGGTAAGGCTGTACCGCTGAGCAACGGCCGGGCCCCTGCCCGGCCGTTTTGTTTTCTCCTCCCCGCCGCAGGGGTTTCCCGGGCACTCTGCGGCCTCCACCTGCGTTAGCCTTCTCGACTGCGATATGGATCGCCTCGTACCCATCTTCGACTCCGATGCACTGCCGATCGGTATCCTCGTCCTCATTCTCGTCGAGGCCTTGGTGCTGATCGTTTGGCAACGGCGCAACCCCGACTCAGCGCTGGGGAAGCCCAACACTGCCCGCATTCTGTCGTTCTTGGGGGCCGGCGGTTCGCTCGTGGCGGCGATGATCTTTCATCGGCGCCCGGATCCGTCTCCAGAGGGGGTCGCCGTTGCCATGCTGAGTGCAATGGTGATCCACCTCTGGCACATAGCCGTCCTGCTGCGTCGCTGATCGCGCGCACCAGTCGTTTCGTCCTCCAGCTTTTCCCGGTTCATGCGCATTGTCGTCATCGGCAGCGGCTTCGGCGGTATCGCCGCCGCGATCCGCCTTCAAGCTCAGGGTCACGACGTCACGATCGTCGAGAAACTCGACAAGCCCGGCGGTCGTGCGTACGTGTTCGAGAAAGACGGCTTCACGTTCGACGCCGGCCCAACCATCGTCACGGCGCCGTGGGTCCTCGACGAGCTGTTCGCACTCACCGGTCGCAGCACGGCCGATTATGTGAACCTCGTGCCGGTCAACCCGTTCTACAACGTGCGGTTCGAAGATGGCTCCGTGTTCAACTACAACGGGGACAAGGACGACCTCATCCGGCAGGTGAACGAGTTCTCGCCGCGTGATGTGGAGGGGTACAAGAAGTTCCGCGAGAAGTCGTGGAGCATCTTCAACATCGGCATGCCACTCATCGACAAGCCGTTCCTCACGCTTGGGTCGATGATGAAGTCGCTGCCGGACCTCATCCGCACCCGTGCCGACCGGTCGCTGGCGAAGCTCACCGAGAAGCACATCAAGGACGATCGGCTGCGCCAAGTGTTCTCGTTCCATCCGCTGTTCGTCGGTGGCAATCCGTACGCGACGTCGTCGGTGTATGCCCTCATCCACAAGCTCGAACAGCAATGGGGTGTACTCTTCCCCATGGGCGGCATGGGCGCGCTCGTGCGCGGGCTGGTGCAGGCGTTCGAAGATCTTGGCGGGCGCATTCGCTACGAGAGTGAAGTCCAGGAAATTCTCGTGGCAGACAACCGCCGCACCACGGGCGTGAAGCTCGTAAGCGGCGAACAGATTGCCGCCGACGCCGTGGTGTGCAACGGCGATGTCGTGCAGGCCTATCGCAAGCTGCTGCCGAAGGGCGCGCGCAGCGAGGGCACTGTGCGCCGCATGGAGCGCCTGCAGATGTCGATGTCGCTGTTCGTGCTCTACTTCGGCACCAACAAGCAGTACCCTGACATCAAGCACCACGAGATTCTCATGGGGGCCCGCTACAAGGCGCTCCTCGAGGACATCTTCGAACGCAAGATTCTGTCGGAAGACTTCTCGCTCTACCTGCATCGCCCCACCGCCAGCGACCCGTCGCTGGCGCCTGCCGGCCACGATTGCTGGTACGTGCTGTCGCCGGTCCCGCACCTGGGTAGCGGCACCGACTGGGCCGCGGTGGGTCAGCGTTACCGCGACCGTATCATGCAGTATCTCGAAGACCGCTACCTCCCCGATCTGTCGCAGCACCTGGTCACGGAACATCGCGTCGACCCGCGCTACTTTGAACAGACGCTCAACAGCTACATGGGTAGCGCCTTTGGCCCCCAGCCGGTGCTCACTCAGTCGGCCTGGATGCGCCCGCACAATCGCAGCAAGGAGATCCCCAATCTCTACTTCTGTGGCGCGGGCACGCATCCGGGAGCCGGTCTGCCAGGCGTCATCGCCTCAGGTAAGATCGTGGCGGAGCTCATCGGCGGCGCCCCGGCCAGAAAGGGGGCGCCGGTACCCGCGCCGAGCTTGGCGCCGGTCTGACCTGGTCGCTCAGTCCTGGGCTCTCAGAGCTGGGCGGGAGCATCGAGAGGCTGAGTCGGAGACCTGAGCCCGGATAGCAGTGAAGCTGAGCGGGCTAGCGGTAAGAGTTGAGCGTCGGTCCTCAATTCTCACGGCTAGAACCCTCAGCTTCACCGCTATCCGGGCTCATTTCTCCGTCGGCGCTCTGAACTCTCCCCGCTCAATTCTCGGGGCTCCCCTCCAGTCTCTCCACCTCCTCCGCTAGATTTTTCGGGATGAACATTTCCATCACTCCGACCGAGACCGCCGGCGTCTCCCGGCGCCTGCAGATCTCCGTGCCGGCCGAGACCGTGGCATCCTACGAAGACCAGGCGGCGCGCAAGTACGCGACGCAGGTGCGCCTGCCGGGCTTCCGCCCGGGCAAGGCCCCGCCGTCCATGGTACGCAAGAAGTTCCCCGAAGCCGTTCGTCAGGAAGCCATCGAGATCGTCATCAACGAGGCGTTCCGCGAGGCCATCGAGCGCGAAGGACTCAAGCTTGCCGCGCAGCCGCATGTGCACGATCTCAAGGCCGAGCCTGGACAGCCGCTCGAGTTCGAGCTGCACTGCGAAGTGCGCCCTGAACTCGTATTCGACAAGCTCGACGGCTACACCGTTACGCGCACGGAAACGGCGGTCACCGACGAACTCGTCGAGGAGCAGATCGAGCGTATCCGCGAACAGAAGGCGGAGTGGACACCAATCGAGGACCGCGCGGCCGAAGGCGACATGGTTACGGCGCTGCTGTCCACCGCTGAAGCCGATGGCACGCTTCCGGAAGGCAAGGAGTACCGCATCGTGCTCGGCGGTGGTCAGGCCATTGCCGGCATCGAAGAACTCATCATGGAAACCGCCCCAGGTGCCACGGCCGAGAAGTCGGTCCGTTGGCCCGACGATTTCCCCGACGAGAGCCAGCGCGGTGTGTCCAAGCTCGTGCGCATCGTGGTCAAGGATGTGAAGCGCAAGGCGCTGCCGGCGCTCGACGATGCTTTCGCCCGTGAAGTGGGTGACTTCGATACCATCGAGGCGCTGCGCGAAGCGGTCCGCAAGGACATGGGTGAGCACACCCGCCGTGAGGCCGAGGCCGACGTGCGCGGACAGCTCATCAAGCAGATCGTCGAAGCGAATCCGTTCGATGTGCCCAAGGCGTGGGTCATGCAGCTCGTCGACGGCTACATGCAGATGTACGGTGTGCCCGAAGCGCAGAAGCAGACGTTTGCCAAGGAGTTCTTCCCGATGGCCGAGAATCAGGTGCGTCGTGACCTGATCATCGATACCATCGCCGAACGCGAGTCCATCGGCGCGAGCGCGTCGGAAGTGGATGCCCGCGTGGAAGAGCTCGCGAAGGCCCGGAACGCCGACCCCGGCCAGGTGTACGCGCAGCTCCAGAAGCAGGGCCGTCTCACGGAGATCGAACGCGAGATCACTGAAGAGAAGGTGTTTGCCTGGTTGCTCGAGAAGAATCCCGTGACGGCGGCGTAAGCCGGCTGTCCTGAAGTCACCCGAATGGAGAACGTGATGGCATCGATCTACATGCCGTACATCATCGAGCGCTCGAGCCGCGGCGAGCGCACGTATGACATTTTCTCGCGCCTGCTGATGGATCGCATCGTGTTCCTGGGGTCGCCGATCAACGACGACGTCGCGAACATCATCATCGCGCAGATGCTCTTCCTCGAGGCCGACAACCCCGAGAAGCCGATTCACCTGTACATCAACTCACCGGGTGGCTCGGTGTCGGCCGGTCTGGCCATGTACGACACGATGCAGTTCATCAAGGCGCCGGTGCACACCACGTGCATGGGTATGGCGGCCTCGATGGGCGCGTTCCTGCTCTGCGCCGGCGCCGCCGGCCATCGCAGCGCCCTGCCGCACAGCCGCATCATGATCCACCAGCCGTCACAGAACGGTGGTGGCGGCTCGGCTTCGGACATCGAAATCCAGGCCAAGGAAATCCTGTACCTCCGCTCAAAGATGAACGAACTGATGGCCAAGCACACTGGCCGTCCGATCGAGCAGATCGAGCGTGACACCGATCGCGATCGTTTCATGAGCGCCGAAGACGCCAAGGTGTACGGCCTCGTGGACAACGTGATCCAGCACCAGGCCGAGCTCGTCGCCGCCAAGTAGCCTTGGCGGGAGGCACGGAGGTTGGGAGGCACGGAGAAGGGGGCGTCGATCACTCGGCGCCCCCTTTCCCTTTCCCTCCGTGCCTCCACGTCTCCGTGTCTCGCGACAGCGGCGGCGCACCCGCATGGAAATCTCCACCGCCGGCCGCGTCGTGAGTCGCGCATACGGGCGCACCGTCTCCGGCTGCAACGCCTCGAAGTCGAACCGCCGCACCAGTCGTGCAATGATGAGCGCCGTTTCGATCGTAGCGAACGCCGCGCCCACGCAAATGCGCGGACCGCTACCGAACGGCAGATACGCACCGGGCACGTGCTTCGACTCGCGCTCGGGGAGAAACCGATCGGGGTCGAACAGCTCCGGCTGCTCCCACAGTTTCACATGCCGGTGCATGCTCCACGGCGCGATCATGAGCATCGTGCCGCGTGGTACTTTGCGGTCGCCAATCACCGTGTCCTTGCCTGCCACGCGCGGCAGGAAGGTGATGGGCGGATAGAGGCGCAGCACCTCGCGGAAGAAGTTGCGCACGAACGGCAGGCGCTTGGTGTGCTCCAGAAGCACCGGCCCGTCGCCCACCACTTCGGCCACTTCGGCGCGAATGCGCTCGGCGAACTCGGGGCGCTGCGACAGAATGAAAAACGCCCAGGTGAGCGAGCTGGCCGTGGTTTCGTGTCCAGCGAGGAAGAAAACGCCAAGCTGGTCGATCAGCCCCTGCCGATCGAAGGGCTGTCCGGTTTCGCTGTCTCGAGCTTCGAGAATGGCGCCGGCGATGTCGTCGAATTCAGGGTGCTGCAGCCGCGCGTCGAGCATCGCACCCAGGTGCATGCGAATACGCGCGCAGGCCTGACGTACCGGCTCCGGCTGCTGATGCGGCGACCAGGGTTTATCCCAGAGCAGTCGCTTGATGTCGATGCTCCCCACCTGCCGCTCGAAGCGCATGAAATCTTCGAACACGTCGTGCGACGTCTGCCCTTCAAGCGGCACCGAAAAGATGGTGCGCGTGATGACGTCGGCGGTGAGATGACTCATGGCCGCATCGAGCGAGAACGTCTCCTGCGACGCCGATTGCGCCACGAGCCGATGCTCGTAGTCGTCGACCGCGGCCGCCATGAACTCGAAGGCGCGATTGATGCGCATGTGCGAGAACGCCGGGTCGACCATTTTGCGCTGCCGCCGCCAGGTATCGCCGCTGGTGACGAACATCGAGTTCCCCACCAGGTCTTCCAGCGCTTCCACGAAGAGGTCGTTCTTGGGGAACGTGTCGTGATCGGTGAGAATGCGGCTCGCCCACGTGGGATCGTTCACCAGCAGAATGCCACGCCGCGTGTAGCCGAGCGGCGTGATCATTTCGCGGTAGGCGAGGTCTGGGAGCAGACTGAGCAAGTCCTTTTCGCGGCGCCACATGAGGCGCAGTAGCGACGGGACAGGGGGCCGCGGCGTCGGAGCGGGCGGACGCCAGAGTCGCGCGGTGGCGCTCATGCCTCGGCCCCGGCGCTATTCACTCCGGCGGTTGCCTGCCGCGGCCGGTAGAATGCCATGCGGATACGTACCTGGTGATAGATGATGATCACCAGGCCAACGGCGAGCGGGATGGCCCACATCTTGGGTTTAAGGGCGTTGCCCGGGTTGAGGCGCACGAACCCGAAGGCCATGAACGCCGTGTACACCGATATGCCGGACCCGACGATGGCCTTGACGTGCTCCAACTGGTACAGGATGCGGCTGGGCGACTTCTGGTAGATGAACCAGAGGTTCGTAAGCCCGGAGGCCACCCCCACGATGGCGAAGGCCTCCATCAGCCCTTCGTCGATGAGCCAGCCCCGATAGGCACAGTAGAGGGCGGCGGCGATGGTGAGCACATTGAGGGCTACATTGCCCCAATGGCGGTTCGCCGGGTGGTTCTTCTTGTTGCGGATGGTTACCACACCATGCCAGACCAGCTGAATGGTCAGAATGGCCAGGTAGAGCATCATCCAGCCTAAGATTCCCTCAATCCGGTATTGCGGCCACGCCAGCGCGACCTGACGGGGGTGCGTTTCGAGGGGATTGAGCACGTGCTAATGGACATGCCAATCGCCATGCTGGCGGTGACCAGCATGAGTCAGGCGTACCAATGCCCGACCTTCCGGTGCGTTTGGCTCCCCTTTCGTCCCAGGGTGGGAATCCAGAATAGCACCAGCCCCACCGCCCCACAGGCGATGTGCACGAACAGGAAGCCTTCAAAGGGCCACATGCGAAACGTGGGTACCTGTAACGGGTTGCGGGGTAGCAGACTCGGAAGGGGCAAACTGCGCCGACTGGCGCCGTGACGCCACCGTCATCTCCCTGACAGCTGTACCAGGAGGCGGGCAGTCGGCACGTGCATGACCGCTCCTGCAACTTGCTTGCACTGCGGTTTTCACGGGAGGGTGCCGACACTTCCAAGACAACGGAATCGCTTGACCCTGCCTGTCTCGGGGGGTTAACTCTCTCAGTTGCGTGGCGCATTCCCGCCGCGCCGCATTTCAATGCCGTACGGGGAGCCTTCCCCGGCAGCCCACCGTCCCGGATCGTTATGTCCCACGACAAGCATCTGCGCTGTTCTTTTTGCGGAAAGTCCAAGGACGCCGTCCGGAAGTTCATTTCGGGCCCGTCGGTCTACATCTGCAACGAGTGCATCGCCCTCTGCAACGAGATTCTGGCGGAGGACGAGGAGCGCGAGGTTGCCGAATCGATCACGCAGGTACCAACCCCGCGTGAGATCAAGAACATCCTCGATCAGTACGTTATCGGGCAGGAGCAGGCAAAGAAGGCGTTGTCGGTGGCGGTGTACAACCACTACAAGCGTATCAACGCCGCCGGCACTGCGCGCGAAGACGACGTCGAACTCGACAAGTCCAACATCCTGCTCATCGGCCCCACGGGCACGGGCAAGACGCTGCTCGCGCAGACGCTGGCCCGTATCCTCGATGTGCCCTTCACCATCGCCGACGCCACGACGCTTACCGAAGCGGGCTACGTGGGCGAGGACGTAGAGAACATTCTGGTGCGGCTGCTGCAGGCCGGCGACTTCAATGTGGCCGAGTGCGAGCGCGGCATCGTGTACATCGACGAAATCGACAAGATCGCGCGCAAGTCGGAAAACCCGAGCATCACGCGTGACGTATCGGGCGAAGGCGTGCAGCAGGCGCTGCTCAAGATTCTCGAAGGCACGGTGGCCAGCGTACCGCCGCAGGGTGGCCGCAAGCATCCGCAACAGGAATACATCCAGATCAACACCAAGGATATCCTGTTCATCTGTGGTGGCGCCTTCGACGGCCTCGAAAAGATCATCGAGTCGCGTACGGGCAAGCGGCAACTCGGGTTCGACAGCAAGAAGGGCGACGGCAAGGTGGTCTCCATCAAGCAGACCACTCCCAAGACGCCGTTTGCGGAAGTCGAGCCGGACGACCTGCTCCGCTTCGGCATCATCCCCGAGCTCGTGGGACGCCTGCCCGTTTGCGTGCCGCTCGAGGCACTCGACGAGGAAGCACTCGTGAGCATCCTCAAGGAACCGAAGAACGCGCTCACCAAGCAGTACCAGCGTCTGTTCGACCTGGAAGAAGTCAAAATCACCTTCGAGGAATCGGCGCTCCGCGCCGTGGCCCAGAAGGCTCTCAAGCGCGGCACGGGTGCCCGTGGCCTGCGCGCCATTCTCGAGGAAACCCTCCTCGACACCATGTTTGAACTGCCGACACGCGAGGATGTCGTGGAAGTGCGGGTCACCGAAAATGCCGTCGCCAGCGGTGCCCCGCCCCTCCTCGAAATCGCGCCCAAGCGGCAGAAGAAGGAAGCCTGAGCACGCAACGTTCTACGCAACGCACTTCGAGGACCGGCGGCCACAAGCTGCCGGTCCTTCCACTTCGCGACGTGGTATTGTTCCCCCACGTGGCGATGCCGCTCCTCATCGGGCGCGACGCTTCGCTCGCCGCCGTCACGGCCGCCCTCGACGGCGACCGCGAAATCCTGCTCGTCACGCAGCGCAACGCCGACGTGAACGTGCCCACCGGGAGCGATCTCTATCGCATCGGGGTGCGCGCGCGCGTGCAGCAAGCCTCGCGCGTGGCCAACGGCGCCACGCGCATTCTGGTCGATGGTTTCGAACGCGTGAAGGTCACGCGCTTCGGCGCCGTGAAGGCGCTGGCCCGCACCAAGGGGCTCAAAGCCGGCACGCTGCTCGAAGCACGCGTCGAGCCGCTGCCGCTCAAGCGATCGCGCACGGCGGCCGCCAAGAACGGCGGCGAGTCAACGCACGCGCGCGTGCGGCATGCGCTGTCGCTTTTTGAGGAGTACACGGCGCTTCACCGCCGGCTTCCCCCTGAAGTGATCGGTCTCCTGCAAGGACTCGATGACGAAGAGCGCGTGGCGTTCGGCATTGCCGCCCACCTGCAGATTCCCATCGAGCAGCGTCAGGCGCTGCTTGGCGCTGCCTCACTCAACGACCTGGCCGGACAGCTCGTGCAGCTGCTCGGTTCCGAACTCGAGTTGCTCAAACTCGAGCGCAAGATCGATGAGCAGGTGCGCGGGTCGCTCTTCCAGAATCAGCGCGAGTTCTTTCTCCAGGAGCAGTTGCGCGCCATTCACAAGGAGCTGGGGCAGGAAGAGGCCGATGAGTTCGAGGAGATGTCGCGCCAGATCGCATCGCGTGGGCTTCCGGAGGCAGTCGCCGTTCGTGCGCAGCGCGAGCTGAAGCGCCTCAAGCGCAGCTCGCCCACCAGCCCGGATGCAGCTGTCGCGCGCGGGTGGCTCGATTGGGTGCTGGCCTTGCCGTGGACCGCGCGCACGCCCGACACCACCGATCTCGAACAGGCCCGTCTGTCGCTCGAGGGCGACCATCACGGGCTCACCGAGGTGAAGGAGCGCATTCTCGATCACATCGCCGTGATGGCCCGCGTCGGCAAGCTGGCGGGGCCCATTCTCTGCCTCGTGGGTCCGCCTGGCGTCGGCAAGACGTCACTGGGCCGTTCCATCGCCCACGCGCTGGGGCGCAAGTTCGTGCGCATGGCGCTCGGCGGCGTGCGCGACGAAGCGGAAATTCGGGGACATCGTCGCACGTACATCGGCTCCATGCCGGGGCGCATTCTGCAGGCCATGCGCCGCGCCGAAAGTGTGAATCCCGTCATTCTGCTCGATGAGGTCGACAAGCTGGGAGCCGATTGGCGTGGCGATCCCGCGGCAGCCTTGCTCGAGGTGCTCGACCCCGAACAGAACCACGCCTTCAACGACCATTACCTCGAGGTCGACTACGACCTGTCGCAGGTGCTGTTCGTGACCACGGCCAACTCGTTGTCGAGCATTCCGGAAGCGCTGCGCGACCGCATGGAGATCATTCGCCTGCCGGGTTATCTCGAGCAGGAAAAGTTGGCAATCGCGAAGCGATTCCTCGTACCACGACAGCTCAGCGCCAACGGGGTCCCCGTCGAGCGAGTGTCCATTGCCGACGGCGTACTGCAAACGGTCATTCGGCAGTACACGCGCGAAGCCGGCGTACGCGATCTCGAGCGACGCATTGCTCGACTCGCTCGCAAACTGGCGCGCCGTGAGTGGTCGGGACGCGCCACCTTCAAGGTGACGGCCGACCAGTTGCAGCCCATGCTTGGCACAGCCCCGTTCAGCGAAGACGATATCGATTTGCAGGATCGGGTGGGCGTGGCGAGCGGCTTGGCCTACACCGCCAGCGGCGGCGAATTGCTGGAGATCGAGGTGAGCGTGGTGCCAGGCCGCGGCCGCCTGCAGCTCACGGGAACGCTGGGCGACGTCATCAAGGAGTCGGCAGCCGCTGCGCTCAGCTTCGTGCGTTCACGGGCGACGTCGCTGGGGCTGTCCCCCGATTTCCATCGCACGCGCGACATTCACGTGCACCTGCCCGCTGGAGCCACGCCCAAGGATGGTCCTTCGGCTGGCATCGCACTGGCCACGGCACTCACGAGCGCGCTCACGGGTATTCCGGTACGTGGCGATGTCGCGATGACCGGTGAGATCACGTTGCGTGGACGAGTGTTGCCTATTGGTGGCGTACGCGAGAAAGGAGTGGCGGCGCACCGCCACCACATCACGCACGTGTTGGTGCCAGCGGCCAACGCCAAGGACCTCGCCGAGTTGCCCGATGAAGTGCGAGACGGCGTGACATGGCACCAGGTGAAAACGATGGACGAGGTGCTCACACTGGCCCTGCGTGGCCCGCTCCCGGTGTTCCGCGATGATCGTGTGGTGCTGGGTGAAGAGGTAATGGCGTGAACCCTGACCCGATGGTCATTCGCTACCTCGAGTATCTGGGCCCCATGTCCAAGCGCGAGGGGTGGCGTCCCGAGCCGTCGTACCCGGAAATCGCGTTCGTCGGACGCTCGAACGTAGGCAAGTCGTCGTTGCTCAACAAGCTCATGAAGCGGAAGGCGTTTGCGCGTGTCAGCAATACCCCCGGACGCACGCGCGAAATCCACTTCTTCGATGTGAACAGGCAGTTCGTGCTCGCCGACCTGCCGGGGTACGGCTACGCGCGTATCAGCAAGGAGCGGAAAGCCGAGTGGCGGCCACTCATCGAGGGGTATCTCACCGACAGCCCCAAGCTGTGGGGCGTGGTGCAACTGCTCGATGTGCGCCACGATCCCACGGCCGACGACATGGTCATGCTCGACTTTCTCGCGGAGCTCGGCGTGCCCACCATTTTTGCCGTCACGAAAGTGGACAAGCTGACGAAGGCCGAGGTGGTACCGCGGATAGGAGCGCTGGCGAATCAGTTGAGGCTCGACCCCGACCAGATCGTGCCGTTCAGCGCCACCACCGGTCAGGGTCGGGACGAACTGGCCGCAGCGCTCATGGAGTTGTTGGCCACCCCGCACTGGAAGGCGGAATCATGAACCTGCGCACGCTACGCTCGATGGGGGCACTTGCACTGCTGACCACGCTCGTGGCGTGCGCATCGGCGGCCCCGGTGCCCGCCCAGGTGACCTCCGGGGCGCCTCCGGCTGGCCAGGCCGGTGTGAGCGGCGACACCCTCGACCCCAACTGGGTCCCCGCCGGCTACGGCACGCTGCGACAGGACGACATCGCGCTCAAGTCGTCGCCGGCCAACGGTCTGCAGATACGGGCAATCCCGCTGGACGAGCGCATCATCCGGCTGCTCTCCCCCGACTCGTACCGGGCGCTGAGCGAATTGCAGGCCAGCAAGCGGGCGGCGCTGCTCGCAGTCAAAGAGCGCAACCGCCTGCCCGCGTACTCCATCTGGTACGTGAGCTTCTTTGCACTCGAGCAGGGCGAGACGCGCTTTTCGCCGCAGGAATTCATCATCGGTAACGGCGGACGCGACTATCGTCCGCTCGATATCGTGCCGCTCACTCCCGGCTTCGGCGAGTACCGTCTCAAGCAGCGCGAGGTCCAGTCAGCGCTGCTGATCTTCGACGGCCAGATCGATCTCAACCAACCGGTGACGGCGCAGCTGGAGAGCGTGCCCAGCGTGACCGACTGGAACACCGTGCTGCAGCGCGTCGAGCGGGAACGGGCGCTGGTACGGTCACGGGCGGCGGCGAAGCGCTGAACGGATCGGAGGTCGGTCGTCTGAGGATCTGATGACCGAGGGTCCGATAGGAGACGTCCGACATTCGCGCGGCGGAGACCCGGTATGCGGCGAAAGTCTGACCCGCATCGAAGTCAGAGGCCCGACTGTCTCCGAGGTCGGCGGTCACGCGGTGGGCGAGGAGCCCACGGCGCACCGCTGGGGGTCGGGGTCGGGGCAGCGTAGTTACCCTCGCCTGCCAGGCGCGCTAGTCATGCCGCTGCCACTCCGACCCGGACCTCAGAAACAGTCGGACATCCGACTCCGCAGCCAGTCCGATGCCCTCCACCCACATCACCCTCGCCCAAAGTGTCTCGGCCGTCCCGCGTCCGACCATCCGACCGCCGACGTCCGCCCTCTGGTCTGTAAACCTCAAGGCACGAGCAACACGTCCTCGACCGGACCCGCGTCGCCCCCGCGCAGCAGATGCAGCGTATACTGCAGCGCCTGATGCTCGCGAGGCCACGCCAGGCGGTCCATGGCCTGCGCCGGGGTGAGCCATTCCCACGCATCGTGCTCAGCGCCGGTGGTCACATCGGCGGCGCTCTCCACGACTGCAGCGAACACCACCGCCAGCTGTACACTGTCGAAGGCGTGCAGATAGAACGGATTCACGGTGATGCTATAGAGGCGCGAGGCCACGAGGCCGGTTTCCTCGGCCAGTTCGCGACGAGCGGCGTCCTTGGGACGCTCCCCCCGCTCGATGCGGCCGTGCACGATTTCCCAGGCGCCGGTGCAGCGCGTGCCCGCCGCGCGACGCATGGCCAGTACCCGCCAGCGTTCAGCGCTTCCCGCGGGCGCGGGGGCCAGCACCACCACGTCCACCACACGCACGTCGACGCGGGTGTCGGCGGGCTGACGTGCATGCAGCACATCACCCTCGGCGTCCCGCTGTGATTCTGTCTCGGACATACGCGAATGCTAGGCGCTCGCCTTCCCCGCGGCGAGCGGGGCGGCGAACTTGCAGGAGATGACCTCTTTTGCCGACTTTCAGGCACGCGCCGACAGTTGCCGTGCGACCGGTGGCCTCGTGCCAGTGTGGCGCGATTGCCTGCTCGATCTCTGTACCCCCGTTTCGGCTTTCGCGAAGCTGCGGCGTGGGCCGTTCGCGTTCCTGCTCGAATCAGCCGTTACCCGCGGTCAGGCATGGTCGCGTTACACGTATCTCGGTACCGAACCCCGCGGCGCCTGGCGCCTCAAAGACGGCACGGTAGAAGACTGGACGCCCACGCAGGGCTGGCACGGGGCCCGCACCCCTGCCGACCCTATTGGTGATCTGCGCGATATCGTGCGCGACATGAAGCCCGTCGACGCCCCCGAATTGGGGGAGCTCTGGAGCGGAGCGTTCGGGTTCTTCAGCTACGACACCGTGCGACACATCGAGCGCCTGCCGAACGCCCCACGGCGAGCGCTCGACTATCCGGACGCGTGCTTCGTGTTTACCGACGCGCTGGTCGTCATCGACAATTGGCGTGGGCAGGCCCGCGTGATCGTGTCGGTGCCGGTCCCTGCCGGTGCCACGTCCGACCTGCTGCAGGCGCTGCACGCGCGCGCCACGGCAACTCTCGATGACACCATCGCCCGTTTGCAGGGGCCGGAAGTGTTGCCGGCGCTCTCGCTGCACGAGGATGCCCCGCCCGCACAAGCGCGCTCCACATACGAGCGGGCCGCATTCCTGCGCGACGTCGATCGTATCAAGGAGTACATCCTCTCGGGTGATGTCTTTCAAGCGCTGCTGGCCCGGCGCATGTTCGTGCCGCTCGATTTCGACCCAACCACGCTGTACCGCACGTTGCGGGCGCTCAACCCGAGCCCCTACATGTTTCACCTGCAGCTCGACGGTCTCGAACTGGTGGGCAGTTCGCCCGAGATGATGCTGCGTGTGGCCGACGGCAAGGTCACGGTACGTCCGATTGCCGGCACCCGTCCCCGCGGTCGCACCGCAGCCGAAGACCGCGCACTCGCCGATGAGCTCATCTCCGACGAGAAGGAGCGCGCCGAGCATGTCATGCTCGTGGATCTCGGGCGCAACGATGTGGGACGCCTCGCCGAATACGGCAGCGTGGAGGTGACCGATCTGATGGTCATCGAGCAGTACTCCCACGTGTTTCACATCGTGAGTCAGGTGGAAGGACGCCTTCCGCCCGGAGCGAGCGCACTCGATGCGTTCCGGGCCGTGTTCCCGGCCGGCACCATGACCGGGGCACCGAAGGTGCGCGCCATGGAAATCATCGACGAACTTGAGCCGGAGCGCCGCGGTGCGTACGCGGGCGCGCTGGGCGTCATCGGTGCTGGCGACACGCGCATGGATCTCGCCATCACCATTCGCACCTGTGTCATCGCTGACGGCGTGGCCTCCGTGCAAGCCGGTGCCGGTATCGTGCACGACTCCGTACCAGAAAAGGAGTGGGAGGAAACGGAGAACAAGGCTCGCGCCATGCTCACCGCCATCGGTCGCGCCCGCGCGATCGCACAGAGCTAAGCGTGCCGCTCGTGCTGGAGGCGGTGGCGGGCGACCGGCGCTTTTCACTCGCCGGTCGCGAAGCGCTCGTGGTCGGGCGCGATCCCGTGAGTGATTTGCCCATTCTCGATCCGGCGGTGTCTCGCCGGCACGCGGAACTTCGCGCCGACGAACGGGAATCGCTCGTGCACGTCACCGACTTCGGCTCTCGCAACGGCACGTGGATCAACAACACGCGGGTGGCCCGGGGCGTGTTGCGTCCAGGCGACCGCATTGCGTTTGGCACGGTGTCCTTCACGTTGCATGTTGTACCCTCTACGCCAGTTCGTGCCTCCACGGTGCTGCCGGCCAGTGACCCCGGCGCCACGTTGCTGCGCGAGCGGGTGGTCCCGTCGCGCGACGAAGCACTTGCCGACGTCGCGCGCGACACCGAGGGCAGTGAACGCGCCACGCAGAGACTCACGCAGTTGGTTCGTATTGCCCAGCGTCTCGGCGCGTTGGGCGATCTCGATGGCCTTCTGGAAGCCATCGCCGCCGATCTGTTCGAAACCTTCGATGCCGATCGTGTGGCCATTCTGTTGAGTGCACCGGATGGGTCGCTCGAAACACGCGTTTCGCGCGATCGCCGTGGGAGCATTCCGCGCCCAGTACCACGCGCCATTGCCAACGGAGTCGCCGATCGACAGGTGGCGCTGCTCACCAACGACGCCTCTGCCGATGCACGCACGGCCGGGGAGTCGGTCATGCAGCAATCGGTGAAATCGGCCATGGCCGCCCCACTCTTGGGTGAGCAACGGGCCACCATTGGAGTGCTGTACGTAGATCACCTGCGCGACCGCGCCGTGTTTGACGATGACGATCTCGCCCTGCTGGTAGCGTTCGCTGGCATTGCCGCGGCCGCCGTGGAGCGCGAGACCGCTGCCGAGCAGCTCATACAGGCGGCGCGTGTTCGTGAGAATTTCGAACGCTACTTCACGCCGCAGATTGCCGAACGCATTGCCGCGTCGAGCACGAGCGTGAAGCCCGGCGGCACGCGTTTGCCGGTGGTTGTGCTCTTCAGCGACATCCGTGGCTTCACGGCTATCGCGGAAACGCTGCCCCCCATGCAGATGGCGAGCCAGTTGAACGAGTACTTCACGGCCATGGTGGAGTGTGTGTTCCGGCACGGCGGTGCGCTGGACAAGTTCATCGGCGATGCCATCATGGCCTATTGGGGCGCGCCGGAAGCGCGCGACGACGACGTGGACTGCGCCGTGGCGGCCGCACTCGACATGCAGGCATCGCTGGCCACGCTGAACGCCCGGTGGCATGAAGAAGGTCGCCCGGTGTGGCAAATCGGGATCGGCATACACCAGGGCGACGCGTTCGTTGGCAACATCGGCTCACCACGTCGGCTCGAGTTCACGCTCATCGGAGACACCGTGAACGTGGCCAGTCGGCTCTGCAGCCTGGCGCAAGCCGACGAGTTGCTCGTGAGCGAGTCCATCGTGGAGAGCGTGAGCCGCACGCGCCGCATGGCGGTGCACTGTCGCTCTCGCGACGAACTGCGCGTGCTGCGCCGCAACAGCGAGGATAGCCGCGTGTGGCAGGTGGAGTCGACACGGTGACGGCAGTCCAGCACGCCAGCCTCGAAGCGATTGTGGAGACGCAGGTGCATCACGCCACCGTGCATGCGGGGCCGACATGGCTGCCGCGTCTCGCGGCACTCGTTCGGGAGCACGGCTCACTGTACGATTGGGCGTCGTCGCAACCGCAGCCGCGGGCGTTGCGCGGTCGCGCGCCCGTGTACGTGGCGCAACTGCCGGATGGGGGCCCGCAGGTGGTGGTGCGCCACGCCTGGCACGGGGGCTTGCTGGCGCCAATCACGCAGGATGTTTTCCGGCGGCCGACCCGCGCACCAATCGAAATGGCACGATCGGCAGAACTGCACCGCCTCGGCATTCCCACCACCGAAGTACTCGGCTATGCCCTGTACGATGCAGCGTTCGGACTCGCCCGTGTTGATGTCGTCACGCGCTACGTAGACGACACGGCAGATCTCGGCATGGTGTTGGCCGGACTCGTGCCGACCATCGAGTGTGAGGCGGCGCTGACGGCCACCCTCGAACTGTTGGAACTGCTCGCCATGCATGGTGTCGTGCATCCCGATCTCAACGTGAAGAACATCCTGTTGCACACACCGGCCGGCGCACCGCCGCGCGCGATGGTCATCGATGTCGACGTCATTCACATCGGAGGCACCACCGCCGACCGCACCATGCAACGCAACGTGGCGCGCCTCACGCGCTCGCTGCACAAGTGGAATCGACAATTCGGCTGCGACCTCGCCGACGTACGCATCGCGGAATTCGCGGCCGCGGCGCTGGCTCGCACGCCCGGGAAACCGTCCTGATGCAGACTCTGACCACGCCGCCGCTGCCCGCGGTGAAGCTCGACCGCATCGGCATCGTGATGATGAGTGCCGTGGGTGATGCGGTGCACGTGATGCCCGTCATTCACGCGCTCAAGGCGTACGCGCCGCATGCTCGGGTTACGTGGGTGCTCCAGCCCGGTCCCGCGACACTCGTGCGCGGCCATCCGCTCGTGGACGACATCGTGCTTTTCGATCGATCGAAGGGATGGCGCGGTTTTCTTGAAACTCGCGCGGCGTTGGCGTCGCGCGAGTTCGACGTGGTGTTGGGGCTGCAGGTGTACTTCAAGGCGGGGCTCATCACCGGGTTCACGCACGCACCGGTGAAGCTCGGGTTCGATCGCGAACGTGCGCGTGATGCCAACTGGCTGTTCACCACGCATCGCATTGCGCCGCACGCCGGCCAGCACGTGCAGGGGCAGTACTTCGAGTTTCTCGACGCGTTGGGCGTACCGCACGGTGCGCCGCAGTGGACACTGGGGCCGTGGAACGATGAGGAGCGGCGGTGGCAGCGCGAGTTTCTCGGCCAGTTCGAACGCCCCGTGGCACCGATTGTGGTGGCCACCAGCAAGGCGGCGAAGGACTGGATGCCGGAGCGGTGGGCAGAGGTGTGTCACCTGCTCTGGAACGAGTACGGACTGCAGCCGGTGCTCGTGGGTGGGCGTTCGCCTCGGGAGTTGGCGGCCGAGGCGGTGATTCTGAAAGCAGCGCCCATGGCGCTTTCCGCGCTCGGCAGTGGCTTGCGCAAGCTCTCCGCAATCCTCGACGGTGCCGCCGTGGCGTTGTCTCCCGACACCGGACCGCTGCACCTTGCCGTGGCGCTGCGCACCCCGGTCATATCGCTCCTGGGATATACGAACCCGAAGCGGGTCGGCCCATACGACTACGCGCACGACCTCATGATCGACGCCTACGGCGACCCCGGCGAGAACTACCCGGTAGACATGACGTACCGCGAAGGGCGCGTGGAGCGCATCACCGTCGCGGACGTGGCAGCGAAGTTGGCGCGGTGGCGGGAGGTATATGAGGCGGACCGCTTGCAGCAGCTGGCATCGCGTGGGCTGATGGTGGGGTAACAGCTCGTCAGTTCGCGCGCACCGGCCCGAATTCGTACACGTACCCCAGCTCGCGAATGAGCCCCACGAGCCGCCCGAGCGGAAGCCCCATCACGGCGAAGTAGTCGCCGCTGATGCGCTCCACGAGTGTAGCGCCGTATCCCTGAATGCCGTACGCGCCGGCCTTGTCCATCGGCTCGCCGGTATCCACGTACGCTGCTATTTGGGCGCGGGTGAGCGTCCGGAATTGTACCTGCACCGCTTCCACCCCCGACAGCGTACGCCCTTCGTGCGCCACCGCCACCGAGGTGTAGACGGTGTGCTCGCGCCCCGAGAGCCGCTCCAGCATCGCGATCGCGTCGTCGCGTGACGCCGGCTTGCCCAGAATCGCCCCATCGATCACCACGATGGTGTCCGAACCGATGACAACCGCCTCGGGGTGCAGCAGCGCCAGCGTGTGCGCTTTGTCGCGCGCGAGTCGTTCCGAATGCGGCACCGGCGCCTCGCCGGGCCACACGGTTTCGTCAATATCGGCGGGACGCACCTCATGCGTGATGCCGATTTGCGCGAGCAACTCGCGGCGGCGGGGCGACTGCGAAGCGAGGATGACGCGTACCGGCGTCAGGTTGGGCTGGCTCATGGGGTAAGTTTACGGGGTCTCTCATCCCCCTCGCCATGTCCGACCACGCCATGCCTTCCGACTCCGCTCCTGCTCCCGATCGCGCCGGCCCCGACTCCGCCGTCCCGGCGGCGCATTTCGAAACGTTGGCCATTCGGGCGCAGGCGCCGGTATCGCCAGAGCGCGAGCACTCGGTGCCGCTGTACCTCACGTCGAGCTTCCGTTTCGACGACGCTGAGCATGCCCGGGCGCTCTTCACCGAAGAGGTGGCCGGCAACGTGTACAGCCGCTACGCGAACCCCAACACCGATGAATTCGTGCGCAAGGTGTGCCTGCTCGAAGGCGCCGAGGACGGGGTGGCAACCGCGTCGGGTATGTCGGCCGTGTTCACCGCCATCGCGGCACGCGTGTCGAGCGGCGATCACGTGCTGTCGGCCCGTGCGATCTTCGGCAGCACGCACCAGCTGTTCACGCGGGTGCTGCCCAAGTGGGGGGTGACGAGTGACTACGCCGACATGGCCGATCGCGCCAGTTGGGAGCGGCTGATCAGACCCAACACGAAGCTGCTGTACGTGGAGACACCGTCGAATCCGGGGCTCGAACTCATTGACCTCGAGTGGCTTGGTGGCCTCGCGCGTACGCACGGCATTCCGCTCGTGGTGGACAACTGCTTCGCCACACCGTACCTGCAGCGGCCGTTGGCGCTCGGCGCCTCTGTCTCGATACACTCCGCCACCAAGTACATGGACGGCCAGGGGCGCGCCCTGGGGGGCGTGATCGTCGGCGATAAGGACTACATCGCCGACTGTCGGTTCTTTGCCCGTCACACGGGCCCCGCGATGAGCGCGTTCAACGCGTGGATGCTCTCGAAGTCGCTCGAAACGCTCGCGGTGCGCATGGACCGCCATTGCCGCAATGCGCTCGCCTTGGCGCAGCACTTCGAAGGCCATCCCGCGGTCGAATCGGTACGCTACCCGTTCTTGCCTTCACATCCGCAACACGCGCTCGCGCGCCGTCAGATGACACAAGGTGGCGGCATCGTGGTGCTGGTGCTCAAGGGCGGCATCGACGCGGGCCGCCGATTCCTGGACCGCCTCAAGCTCGTGACGCACTCTGCCAACCTTGGCGACACGCGCACCATTGTCACACACCCCGCGACCACCACGCACAGCAAGCTGACGCCGGCCGAACGCGAGGCGGTGGCCATTACGGATGGGTTGGTGCGAATCAGCGTCGGCCTCGAACATGTGGACGACATCATCGCCGACCTCGAGCAGGCGCTGGCCGAGTGAGTTTTTTGGGGCCGAGACGCGTTTCCGCATCTTTACGGACTGTTCCCGGAGCGCGATCGGTCGTAGGATATAGTAGAGCTCGGCAGGCAGGACCACGAGCACTCAGGCGGATTCGGAAGCTTCGCGCTCCAACCAGAGCGTCACCGGCCCGTCATTGATGAGCTCCACGTCCATCATCGCGCCGAACTCACCGGTTTCCACCCGGAGACCGCGTTGTTTCAAACAGATCACGAATTGGTTATATAGTGGGACGGCACGTTCCGGCTTGGCTGCGTCAACAAAGCTCGGCCTTCGCCCTTTCCGGGCATCGGCATACAGCGTGAATTGTGACACAACCAGCAAAGCGCCCCCCCGTTCTCCAATATCGCGGTTAAGTTTCATGTCTGCGTCGGGGAACAGACGCAGATTCAGGATCTTGTCGGCCATCCACTCGATCTCGCGTTCGGAGTCCGAGTGCGTGAAGCCAACAAGCAGCAGGTAACCGCCGTCGATTCGGCCGGACACGCGCTCATGCGGTCCTTGGTCCGATTCCCCTCGAATGCGGACTTCAGCACGTTTCACGCGTTGGAGTAGTATTCGCATGGCCTCAAAGATTGGCTCCGTGATCACTTCGCGAAAGCAGTGCCTCGATCCTGCGACGAAGTGGCTACGGGGGCAATGCAAATCAACCGACCCGTGCAACCACGTCTTGCGCTTCACTTCGATTTGACGCCGCGTAGCCCGGCGACGGATGCCGATTCGGCATTCCTCGCCGCGTGCGTGGCATGGCTGGGGTTGGACCAGGGCCAGCAGCTTAGCTGGGACACCCCTTCGAATCACACGCTCGACGGCGGTCGCATTCTCCGTTGGGCCCCGTATCGTCACGAAGGGTCGGCTTTGGCCGACATCGTCGTGCACGCTCCCGATCCCCTCGATCGCTCATTGCAGTGGTCCACGCACGTCACGTACGTGGTGACCACCAGCACCTCGGGTGCGCTTCACCGACAGGTGAACATCCGCGTCGGTACCGAGGGCGGAGCCACCAACGGCGCGCCGCCGCCAGTGCGCCCGCCGCGTTTGCTGAGCGAACTCGACGCGGCCTTTACGCTCGTTTCGAACGACGGGCCGCTGCAGCGGACGCCCACCCAGCTCGAGGCCGGAACGCTCGACGCCTTCGTGCGCTTCGTGCTCTGCGATCCGGCGCGTACCATGCCGGTGCTGCTGCTGACCGAACTGCCCGATGGCGGCTACGTGCTGCCTCCTGAGCAGTTCGCCGCAGAGATGTTCGGTTTGGGGCTCTGCTTCCAGTTGCGCCACTCCGACACCTTTGCCCTGTCCGATGCGGTGGGCGGCCATGCCCGCTCGGTGTTCCTCGGGTCGGCGCGCGCGTACCTCCCGGGCTTCACGCTCGAATCCGATCCGTTCCAGCACCCGCTGGTACTTGCCCGCGCTCTCGCCCTGCCGGGTGAACGGCGCCGTCTCGTGCAGCGATTGGCCGAAGTGTCGGTGCAGCGTCCGTTCTCCGACCCGGCCATCGCCGACACCCTGCGCGACCTGCGCGCGGCGTCGTACGGGGCCCGCCCCGATGCCACTGAGGCGTTGGCCGCGGCCGAGTCGGGCGTGGAAATGGATAAGTCGCAGCTCGTCGCCATCGTGCGTCAGCTCGAAGAAGCGGTGCGAGCCGCCGAAGGCGAGCTTTCTCGCACACGCGAGCGGCTCTCCGAAACGCGGCAGCAGCTCGAGCATGAAAAGGCGTCAGCGCGGTCGCTCCGCACGACGTTGGCGGCGCACAAGGAGCGTCAGCCCATCGCCAAGCCGGCCAGCGACACCCCGCAGTCGGTGCTCGAGTCGGTTGAACGCGCCCAAGCGCTATACAGTGATGCCCTGCGCATTCTGCCGTCGGCCTTCGCCTCGTCGAAGGAATCAGAGTTCCCTGATCCCGAGACCGCGTGGTCGTACCTCAAGGCGCTCGGCGAAGTTGGCCGCCGCCGTCAGGATCGGGCCCTTGGCCGTCCGCTCGGCGAAGTCTTCGCCGACCTCGGCGTGGACTACTCGCCAGGCCCGAACGATCCCACGCGCAAGTCGCCGTACCAGTTCCGTGAAGGCGACCGTGAAGTCGAGTGCGCCGATCAGCTGCGCAAGGGGAGCAACCCCGCAACGTGTCTGCGCATCTACTTCGCGAGCACCGAAGACGGCGGGTTCGTGATCGGGCACGTGGGTCGTCAAATCGACACAATCCCCAAGTGAAATTGGGGTAGCGTCGGGGACCGCTAACTGCAGACGGCAGACGGCAGGCACTACAGACGGCAGTTGGCAGGGAAAATGAAGTCGGGGGCGGCCGCTTTGCGGCGCCCCCGATTTCCTTATTGCTGCCGACTGCCGTCTGTGTTTCCTGCCGTCTCCAGTCTGCGGTTAAACCAAGCAGACGCCCAAACCCACCCCCTTATGGGGCTGTCTCATGAAATTGAACAGTGGTCTCATGTTGTAGCGCGCGGCGTAACGCCCACTGATCCTGGAAGAGCACCACAATGGCGCCCTTGTGGTCGTACACCTTGAGCCGACCAAGACCCGTTGCCACGCGCTCTACATCGGCCTTGGGGCCCGTGATCCAGCGAGGCCAACGGTAGCTCATCTTTTCGAATTTGCAGGGCGCTGAATACTCGTATTCGAGTCGGAAGGCCATCACATCGAACTGCAGCTGTCCAACCGCTCCCACGATGGGCTGCGAGCCCGCGCTGGTTTCGGCGTAGAACACCTGAGCCGCCCCTTCTTCAGTCAGCTGGCGCAGCCCCTGATCGAACTGCTTGCGCTTCATGGGGTCGGCAGGCATGGCGCGCGCGAAGTGTTCCGGTGCGAATCGCGGGATACCCTGGAACTCCATCTTGCCATCGCCACCAAGCGTGTCACCGATACGCAGATTACCGCGGTCCATCACACCGATCACGTCGCCCGGCCACGCTTCCTCGATGGCCACGCGATCGCGCGCCATGAACTGCTGCGGGGCGGCCAGACGCAGCGGCTTGCCGGTGCGCTGGTGCAGCACCTGCATGTTGGCCTCGAAGTGCCCGCTCACCACACGTAGGAACGCCACGCGGTCGCGGTGCTTCGGATCCATGTTCGCCTGAATCTTGAACACGAACCCGGTGAAGTCGTCACGCGTGGGTTCTACCGGGCCCACACTCGATTCGCGCGGTCCCGGCGGCGGCGCCAGTTCGAGGAATTCACGAAGGAACGGCTCGATGCCGAAGTTGGTGAGCGCCGAGCCGAAGAACACCGGCGTCAACGCACCATCGATGACGCGCTGGTGATCGTATTCGTGGCCGGCCGCGTCGAGCAACTCGATGTCGTTCATGAGCCGATCGAACGCGCTTTCCCCCATCGCATCGATGAGCTTCGGGTCGTCGATGCTTACGATGGTATCGTCGGCGCGGGTGGCGCCGCGGTCGCCGCTGCGCTCGAAGAGGTGCACTTCGCGCTTGAGGCGATCGTACACGCCGACGAACACGTCGTTTTCGAAGACCGGCCACGTGGCGGCGTAGCAATCGATGCCGAGATCGGCTTCAACGTCCTGAATGAGCTTGAGCGGATCTTCGCCGTGACGATCGCACTTGTTCACGAGCGTGAAAATCGGTGTGCGCTTGAGTTTGCACACATCGAACAGCTGCCGCGTACGCTCTTCCACACCACGTCGATTGTCGAGCAGCATGATGGCGCTGTCGGCAGCCACCAGCGTGCGATACGTGTCTTCGGAGAAGTCTTCGTGGCCAGGCGTATCGAGCAGGTTGAGCTGATAGCCCAGGAACTCGAATTGCAACACGGAGCTGGTTACGGAAATACCGCGCTCCTGCTCGAGCTTCATCCAGTCCGATGTGGCATGCCGCGTGGCGCGCCGCGCTTTCACCGAGCCAGCCAAATGGATGGCGCCGCCGTACAGCAGCAGCTTCTCCGTCAGCGTCGTCTTGCCGGCGTCGGGGTGCGAAATGATCGCGAAGGTGCGCCGACGGGCGATCTCCCGTTCGAGACGGGAGTGGTCAACGGGCGTTTCGGTGGCGGGCGCGTCATCCGCGGCCACGCTGTTCACGGGCTCTGCAGCATCGGTCATAGCCAAGAAAGTTAATCGACCCCATTCTAGGGCATGACCCCCAATCCGCAGGACGTCCTGCCGTTAGTGCCTGGGCGCCCCCCTGCCCACTATCTCGGGCTCGCCAGCGACCTCGACGCCGCGTACGTCGAGCACCCCGAGGCCGAGCGCGACGTGGTGGCACAGGCGTATGGTTTTGCCGACTGGCCAACGTTCACCACGGCCTTGGACGCACTCAGCGACCCGCTATCCGAGCTGTCACTCTTTGAGCGGGCGGCAGACGCCATCGTTGCCGGCGCCGAGGGCGAGCTAACCCAGCTACTTCTACAGGCGCCGTGGCTGACACAGGCCCGTTCGGCGCGCGTGCATCGCGCGAGTCTACTGCACTACGTATCCGCCAACGGCGTGGAAAACTACCGGCAGCGCACGCCGTTCAACATCGTGTCCATAGCCGCCCGGTTGCTCGATGCCGGTGCCGATGTACGAGCCACCTGCGATGTGTACGGCGGCCATGCCGACACATTGGGGTTGGTGGCCACCAGCGCACATCCGCGTGAGGCGGGCATCCAGTTGGAGCTCATGGATTTCCTCGTAAAGCGAGGCGCGCCCGTTACCCCCGCGATGATTCGCGACTGCCTGGCGAACGGATGCCCGGAGGCGGCAGCACACGTGGGCGAGCAGTTGCTGGCACAACAGGTCCCCCTCTCGCTGTCCGACCTCGCGGGGATAGGGCGAGACGATCTGCTCGCCGCCGCCTTGCCGGCAGCGAGCACCGACATGCGCTTCGATGCCATTGAATACGCTGCATGGTACGGGCGGACCGCGTGCCTGCGCACGTTGATCGACCTTGGCGTACCCGTGATGCTCGTACGCCAACCCGAGGCCAAGACGGCGCTGCACGTGGCCGCCTACGCCGGACAGGCCTCGGTGGTGGCACTGCTGTTGGCCCGCGGTGCGGAGCCCAACGTCAAAGACGCCACATGGCAGAGCACACCGCTGGTGTGGGCGCTGCACGCGTGGCTGGCGGATGGGAAATCACCCGCCGCGGCGTATCGCCATATCATTGGTCAGCTGCTCGACGCAGGTGCTGCAGTTGCGCCAACAATGCTGTCGTACAAACGACTCGAGCAGGAACCCGAAGTGCGGTCCCTGCTCGAAGCGCGTTTGAACTCACCGAACTCACTCCACCGTAACTGACTTCGCGAGATTGCGCGGCTGATCCACATTGCACCCGCGCTTCACGGCGATGTAATACGCCAGCAGCTGCAGCGGAACACTGGCCAGAATGGGCGTGAGCAGATCGACCGTTTCGGGGATGCGGAACTCGTAGTCGATCTTGCCGGCCAAACTCGCTTCGTCGCGCGTGGTAATGGCGATGACCTTGCCCTTGCGCGCTTTCACCTCCTGGATGTTCGACGTGATCTTGTCGAACACGGCATCGTGCGGGGCGATGCACACCACTGGCATCATCTCATCAATGAGGGCGATGGGGCCGTGCTTCATTTCGGCCGCCGGGTAGCCCTCAGCGTGGATGTACGAGATTTCCTTGAGCTTGAGTGCGCCTTCCAGCGCCGCCGGGAAGTTGAACCCGCGCCCCAAATACAGGAAATTCGACGCCCGCTTGAACTCCTCGGCCAGCGCTTCGATTTCCTCGGCGCGATCGAGGATGCTCTGAATCTGGGCCGGCAGCTGCGCCAGCGCCTGGGCGATCTCCCGTCCACGCGCCACGCTGAGGTCGCGCAAGCGCGCCAGCTTGAGCGTAAAGAGCGCCAGAGCCACCACCTGACTGGTGAACGCCTTGGTGCTCGCCACCCCGATTTCCGGGCCAGCGTGCAGGTAAATACCGCCGTCGTCTTCGCGCGCGATGGTGCTGCCCACCACGTTCACGAGTCCCAGCGTACGCGCGCCGCGACGCTTGGCTTCGCGCATGGCCGCCAGTGTATCGGCCGTCTCACCCGACTGTGAAATGACGATACAAAGCGTTGTGGGCGTGACGATGGGGTTGCGATAACGGAACTCCGACGCGTACTCGACTTCGACCGGAATGCGGCACAACTCTTCGATCATCATTTCACCAATGAGCGCCGAGTGCCAGCTCGTGCCGCAGGCGGTAATGATGATGTTGTCGATCTTGAGGAGATCTTCCTTCGAGATGTTGAGACCGCCGAGTTTGGAGAACCCTTCTTCGAGAATGAGACGCCCGCGCATGGTGTTCTCCACCGTGGTGGGCTGCTCGAAGATCTCCTTGAGCATGAAGTGCGGATAGCCGCCGCGCTCGATCTGCGCGAGGTCCCACTCGATACGCGTGACCGGCTTTTCGCGAATGGTCGCGTCGAGGTCGAGTACCTTGTACCCGTCCTTCGTCACCACGGCGATGTCGCCATCGTCGAGGTACACCACATGCCGAGTGTGCGACAGAATGGCCGACGCGTCGGAGGCGATGTAATACTCACCTTCGCCGATGCCCACGAGCAGCGGGCTGCCCTTGCGCGCCGCGACGATCTTGTCGCGCTCGTCGCTGGAGATCACGGCAATGCCATACGTGCCGTCGACCTGATTGAGCGCTTCAATGACCGCCGCCTCGAGATTGCCGGCGTACGCCGTCTCGATGAGATGCGCCAACACTTCGGTATCGGTGTCCGACTTGAACACGTAACCGCGCGCTTCGAGCCCCGCCTTGAGCACGGTGGCGTTCTCGATGATGCCGTTGTGCACCACCGCGATCTTGCCGTTCTGGCTCACGTGCGGGTGCGCGTTGTTCTCCGTTGGCGGGCCGTGCGTGGCCCACCGGGTGTGCGCGATGCCCAGCGTCCCCTCAACCGGGTTGGCAGCAATGGCCGATTCGAGGCGGGAGATCTTGCCGGCCGCACGGCGCGTTTCCACGCCTTTGCCGTTCATGATCGCCACGCCTGCCGAGTCATAGCCGCGATACTCGAGGCGCTTGAGCCCCTCGATGAGCATCGGGGTGGCGATGCGGTCGCCGACGTATCCTACGATTCCACACATGATCGGTCAGGTCAGGGAAAACGGCTGCGCAATCAAACGAGCGCCGCGAGCGGGGCTCGGGCCTGCGCAATGAGGGCACGCGCGTCGGCGTCCGACGGCGCTTCAGCGATGACACGCACGATGGGCTCGGTGCCCGACGGCCGCAGATGCACCCAGCGATCGAGCCAGTCGAGCCGCAGACCATCCTGGGTGTCAGCCACCGCGTCGGGGAAGGCCCCGCGCAACGCCTCGTACACCGCGTCGAGCGCGGCGTCTGGGCGATCGAGTTTGTCTTTTACGATCACGTAGCGGGGGCGCGACGCGACCAATTCCGAAAGCGGGCGATTCTCCTCGAGCATGAGTTGCAGCATGAGTGCAGCCCCGACGGGAGCATCACGACCGAGATGCATCTCCGGCAGAATCACACCGCCGTTGCCTTCGCCACCAATGGTGGAGCCCGCATCGCGCATGGCGAGGGCCACGTTCACTTCGCCAACCTTGGCGAACTGGAACGGCACGCCCATCTCCGCAGCCACATCGGAGACCACTTTGCTGGTGGACAAGTTGGTGACAACCGGCCCCGGACGATGGCGCAGCACCGTGCGCGCCGCGAACGCCAGCGTGTAGTCCTCGCCAGGCGCCTTGCCATCGTCGAGCACCAACGCGAGTCGATCGACATCGGGGTCGGTCGCAAAGCCGACATGCGCTCCAGTGGCGCGCACGAGGGCCTCCAGCTCACCGAGGTTTTCGGCCACAGGCTCAGGAGGGCGATGGAATCGACCGTCGGCGTCCATGTTGATGGCGTACACTTCGCAGCCAAGCTCAGTGAGCAACTGCGGCATGATCACGCTGCCCGCACCATGGCAGCAATCGAGCGCCACGCGGAACCGCTTCGCGCGAATGCCGGCTACGTCGAGCCACGGCAGCGCGAGCACCTGCGCAATGTGGCGGGCCACCGCGTCGTCGTCCTGCTCGATGCATCCCAATTCGTCCCACGTAGCACGCGGGATGCCGGTATCGAGCAGCGCTCGCATCTCGGCACCTTCAGCGGCCGAGAGGAAGAGGCCGGACGGCCCGATGAATTTGAGCGCGTTCCACTCGATGGGATTATGGCTGGCGGTAATGCCCAAGCCACCTGCGGCGTGATGATGCTCGACGGCCAGCTGGATGGTGGGGGTGGGGGCCATACCAATGTCGATGACGGTGCATCCCACCGACTCGAGGGCGCCGTGCACGATGCGCGTGAACATGGGCCCCGAGACGCGGCTGTCGCGTCCAACCACAACGCGCCGATTGCCACTGCGGGACGCCCACGCACCGAAGGCGGCGGCGAACGTCGCGACCACCTCAGGGGTCAGCGCTTCGCCAACCCGGCCTCGTACACCGGAAACACTGACCATCAACCCATCAAACGCCATGTCGTGCCTCGATCGCATCGCCGGGAAATGCCCCGGCCCAAAAGGAATCGCGAAAGTTACGTATGTTTCACCTTGGGAACCAACCAACTCGGGAATTCCCGTCGCTCGATCGTTTCCCGCATCTCGGGATAAGACGAGTACCCCCGCAGGGCGTTACGCCGGTGGCCTTCCCGCGCACGTGGGCCCGGAGGCCGTTATCCTGCGGTATGGATCCGCTGGCCTTGCTCCCTTATGCTCTGGCCGCCGCTGGTGGGCGCGTTGACTCGTACGAGGTCTCCTCGCTCATTGCGGCTGGTGTCACGCTCCTGCAGCGCTCGGCTTCGTTGGTGCGGGCGCTTTCCGGCCGTCGCTCTGCCCTGCTGCTGCCGCCGGGACCTGCTTGGCTGGTAGCTTTGGCGGCCAGCGATGGACGCGGCGTCGTGCTGCTGGACGCCAACACGGCATCGGGCGACTTCGCACGGGCTCTCGCCCGCCGAAATGTGGGCGCGGTGTTCACCATCGAAGCGCTGGCCCATCGGCTTCCCGCCGAGACGCCCCGGGTCTTGCTGGACCGGGCGCCCACGAGTGCCACGGTGATCAGTGGCGATCGGAGGGTCGATGTTGACTTGGGCTCACACTTTGGCCTCGACCTCGTCGGCGACACCGAGGGGCCAGGGTCGCAGGAAGAGTGCATCGTGCTGGATGCTGCCGATCGCGTACTGACCCATGCCGACGTACTTGGCCACGCGCGGGCACTATTGCACCAAATTCCGTACACACCAGTCGACACCACGCTTGCCGTTCCCACATGGCAAACGTGGCCCCTGTTGGGAGCGACCCTCATTGCCCCGCTGCTGATCGGGGGGCACGTGGCGACCGTACCCTTCACGGACATCGAGACTCCAATGGCAACGGACGTCGAGAATGCCCGTTCGACCATTGTTGCCGCCGCCCCCACCATGGTGGTGGGTACTGGTGCCGACCTGCTCCAAACCTTCGCGGCACATCGAGACACGGCGCTTTCGTCACGAAGATTCAAGCATGTGGTGGCGCAGATCGAGCATCCGGCTCAGAGCGAGCTGCTCGCGGACCTCGCGGCGCATTACGGCGCAGACCTGACGCAGCTATAGACGGCACTTCGCGGCGCTCAGAAAATCATGCTGCGCGCGGAGCGGGCGCCTCGTCGGGCTGACCTAAGTCGTGCAACTGCTCCAGATCTGTGCGAATGCCGGATGCGCAGGCAGTGCTGCCAGATCGAGAACAGCCACGCCCCGATCCGCACCATCGATGTGCATGGGAGCCGTCTCAGCGAACGGCGGGATCACGCCATACGGCCGCCGGCTCGCGCCAGACAGCTCGCGCGTGCGGCTCTGACGCATGGCAATTACCTCGTCAACAAGCACACCAATTGGGCCACGTGCCGAGTCGAACACCAATACCGGCTTGCCGACTGGATGCGTTATCGGCGCTCCGCCCATGAGTACGGAGAGATCGAGTACCCGGATAGTCCCGTGCGCGTGAGCGAAGAGCCCAACCCAACCGTGACGTTGACCGCGCAGATCGACGAAGTCTTGCGGCAACGTGAGCACAGCCCGGGCGCCACTCACCGGAGAGGTGAGCAGTCCGCCAGCAGCGCGGTATACGAAGAACGGCCGAACCGCCTGGCCAGTAGCAACCGCAGCGTCGGTTCGAGATGATGCGAAGAGCCCGCGACTATCGACCACGCGACCGGCCAACCACAACGCGGCGCTGTCGGCAACCAGAACCGACCCGTGCGTTTCGCTCTCGTAGCTGTCATGCCAGAAGTCGTTTGCACGCGCCTCATCCGCCGGCACGCGGCGCCGAGTGGAGCCCGTGGTGCGCTCCATATCCAGAATGGCCGACACCGCGAGGGCTATTGGCGCGCCTCGCGCATCGTCGATCACAATGAAGGACAGTCTTGGCGTCTCCTCTGCCGCTTCACGTAACCCAAGCACGACGGCCACGTCGACCACGGCAATCTGCTCGCCGGCCAATGCATGGAACCCGATCAAGGCCGGATGAGTAAACCCCACCCGATCGACGACAGCGTTCGCCTGCACCTGCCGCACCGTCTTGGTGTCGAAGGCGAGACGCTTGTCCCCTACCTGAACCACGAAGTAGGTAGGGCCAGCGGTCGGACCGCTCGCCTCCGTCGATGCCCGCGTGGAAAGCGCGGTGTGCAGCCCGCCGATGCGGACCAGCGCATCGATATCGAGCAGCACTTCGGCACCTTCCGACTCCGGCGCCGAGAACAGTTTGGTGAACACCCCGTCGGCCGAAGGGTGCTGTACGGAGATGTCGGAGAAGTCGTGCTCACGCACGCGAGTGAGCCCAAGCAGCTCATCCGCCGGAATGGCGAAGCACCCGTGGGCGTGACGAAGCACCACGGTGAGGCGGCCATCCTGCGGCGCACCGGTTCGGTCGCCGAACAGTGCTTCGACATCGAGCAACGGGATAGCGCGGTCGTCCACACGAATGACGCCGGGCACATGTACCGGCGCCATGGGCAGCGGCACCGTCGCGAACGACTTTGCATGTACATGTTCAACCAACCGCGCGTCGACAGCCACGCGATATGGGCCTATTCGAAAGCGGGCCACGCGCGTGATGGGCGCGGCGAGACTGTCACGCTCGAACGCCGAGGCTCCGGCGTCCGGCACTACGCCGCCCTGGCGCGAGAATCGAGCGCCGCGATGGCCACCAACTCCTGCAGCAGTGCCGCCACACGTTCAGCGGCACGCGCCTGCTCTTGCGTTTGCCTGTTGATTGCGTCGATCGACATGGTGGTTTCACCCACCCCGTCGGTGATGAGTTCGAACGCCGTTGCGGCGCGCTCGGAGTTTTCGGCCCCAACCTGCACGCGTTCTACGCTACGAGCGATGAGGCGATTGATCTCACGCGTCGCTTGCGCGGAGCGCTCGGCGAGCCGGCGCACTTCCTCGGCGACGATCGTGAAGCCCATGCCGGCCTCTCCCGCACGTGCTGCCTCGATGGCGGCGTTGAATGCCAGCAAGTTCGTCTGCGACGCCAGCTCGCCAATCACCGCCACGATTTCCTCGATCTCGCCCGACGCACCGCGGATAGACGACATGGACTCGCGGAGAGCATCGATGGCTTTGCCACCCTGCCCGGCGGTATTCATGGTGCGACTCGCGACACCCGTGGTTTCACGGGTTCGGCCGGCGACCTCTTCGATTGAGCCGAGAAGCTCCGCGATGAGCCGACGCATTTCGTTTGACTGCGTGTTGACCGCCTGCTCGCGACGCACTTCCCCCGTGACATCAACCGCGAACTTCACGACTTTGCGCACCATGCCATTGGCGTCGAAGATCGGGTTGTACGTGGCCTGAATCCAGCGCTCCTGACCGAACTTGCCGTAACGTGCGAAGCGTCCGCTGTGGTATTCGCCACGCCCGAGCTTGGCCCAGAACGACGAATACTCTGGCGAGAGTACATAGTCTGGGTCGCAAAAGAGCTTGTGATGCCGCCCCTTCACTTCCTCGATGGTATAGCCGAGCAGTTCGAGGAAGTTGTCATTGGCGTGAACAACCTTGCCGGTAAGGTCGAACTCAATGACTGCCTGCGAGCGTTCGATGGCCTGTACCTTGCCTTCGTGTTCGAGGTCGCGGTTCTTCTGCTCGGTAATGTCGGTGGCGAACTTCACCACCTTGCTCACGCGTCCGTCTTCGTCGAACACGGGGTTGTAGGACGCCCGTAACCAGAGCTCGTCGCCATTCTTGCGGAACCGGCGATATACACCGGAATTGAGGTCACCGCGGCCGAGCCGAAACCAGAATTCCCGGTAGTCGCTCGACTGCGCATACTGCTCCTCGCGGAACATGCGATGGTGGCGCCCCTGCACTTCCTCCAACTCGTAACCGGTCGCAGCGAGAAAGTTGTCATTGGCGTGCAGGATGCGCCCACTCGTGTCGAACTCGATCACGGCCGACACACGATTCATCGCACTCCAGAGAGACTGGAGTTCCCTGGCGCTGCGGTGTTCCACAGCGCGGTCGTTCTCTACGTCGAGCGTGACCGTCATGGCGATTGGGAGGCTGGTATTCGTTCAGCTGATCGAACCACTGTACCTATGGTCCGAACTTTCCAATTACACTCTCGGTCCCGTGCCTATTTCCCTTGAGTAGGACCTTGTCACCATACTTTGCCAACTGGAGGCGCTCAGGCCACGATCTGCAGCGAATGCGCGCGCTGCACACGCCAGTCGGGTCGGGCCACGGTCTGCTTGGCCAATGCTGCCTCGAATGCCTGCACGCACTGCGAGTCGAACTGCGTGCCGCAACAGCGCCGAAGTTCGGCGAGCGCGTCTTCTACCGGCATGCCCGAGCGGTACGGGCGACCGCTGGTCATGGCATCGAACGAGTCGGCCACGGCGGTAATGCGGGCCGCCAGCGGAATATCGAGCCCGGCGAGGCGATCCGGGGTGCCGTGGCCATCAAAGCGTTCGTGGTGCGAGCGCACCACGGCCAGCGCCACCGGCATGTCGCGTAACAGCGGCGCGAGAAGCCGCCACCCAATCACGGGGTGCTCCATGACGTGCGCATACTCGGCGTCAGTGAGCGGCCCTTCCTTGTTCAACACCGACTCGCGCACGCCGATCTTGCCGATATCATGAAGTCGGCTGCCCAGCTCCAATTGATCGAGCAAGGTGCCGTCCAATTGCAGTTCGCGCGCAATGGCCATGGCGTACTGGGATACACGCGTGGAATGTCCCCACGTGTAGCTGTCCTTTACTTCGAGTGCATCGGCGAGCGACTGCAGTGAGGCCAGGAACAGCTCTTCGTATTGCCGCGACTGCTGCGCCACGCGCTCCTCGAGGCGGGTGCGGTACGCCGCATTGTCAATGAGCAGGCGGCGTTTTTCTAGCGCCTGCAACACACGCGCCCGCAACTCTTCGGTGGAGAACGGCTTGGTGAGGTAGTCGAGAGCGCCGGCGTCGAGACAGCGTACGGCGAGATTCACATCGGAGATAGCCGTGATGATGACCACTGCCGTGCCCGGCCACCGCGACTGCACCGTGCGCAGCAGTTCGGCACCGTCGAGCACCGGCATGTGGTAATCACTCAGCACCAGCGGCACCGGCTGTGTTTCCAGGGCGGCAAGTGCTTCCACGCCGGAGGAAACCTCAATGCACTCGAACCCGTCGGCGATCATGAGCCGGCGCAGCACGGCCCGCATGGCCGGCTCGTCGTCGACGATGAGGCAGCGTCGGGCTTCGCCGGCCAGCGCGTTGAGCAGCCGAGCTGACCTCGCATCCGAATGGCGCGGCATGCCGGTCACGCCGCCGGGAATGGATCGCGTGGCAGCACCGGCCACTGCATGACCGGCGGCTCACCGGATCGGCCAACGCCGGCTCCGAAACGACGTACACCGCGCCTCGCCACGGCTCGCACCGAGCCGCGAGCGACGCTAGCTTCCCGCTGCATCTCCCCTCGAACCACCCGGAGCCCATGACGCGCATTTTCGACGAAGATCTCGCGGGCGGATTCGCCACCCGCGCCATTCACGCTGGCCAGCGCCCGGACCCGGTGTCCGGCGCCATCATGACGCCGCTCTACCTCACCAGCACCTACGTGCAGGAGAGCATTGGCGTCAACAAGGGGTACGAATACGCTCGTGGCAAGAACCCCACGCGCCAGGCGCTCGAGCGCAACGTTGCCGTCCTCGAGGGCGGCACGCACGGCTTCGCGTTCGGCAGCGGCATGGGATGCCTCGATTCGATCATGAAGCTCTTCCGCGCCGGCGACCATATCGTGTGCGCCGAAAATGTGTACGGCGGCACCTTCCGGCTGTTCGATCGAATTCTGCGGCATATGGGGCTGTCCTTCACTTACGTGGATACGAGCGATCCGCAGCGAGTGGATGACGCGATGACGCCTGCCACGCGCGCATTGCTCGTGGAGACGCCAACGAATCCGCTCATGCGGCTCACCGACCTGCGTGCCATGAGCGACATCGCGAAGCGGCATCAGGCGCTGCTGATCGTCGACAACACCTTCGCGACGCCGATTTACCAGCGTCCGCTTGAACTGGGCGCGGACATCGTCTGGCATTCGACCACGAAGTACATCAACGGTCACTCTGATATGATCGGCGGCCTCGCGGTCGTTCTTGAGGATGACCTCGCCGATCGGCTCCAGTTCATCCTCAACGCCGCCGGCGCCGTGCCGGGCCCGTTCGACGCGTGGCTGGCCCTCCGTGGGACGAAAACCCTGCCGCTGCGCATGAAGCAGCACGACATCAACGGCCGGGCCATCGCCGACTTCCTGGTGGGGCGCTTGGGCGCCGAACGGGTGATTTACCCGGGGTTGGCCACGCACCCGCACCACGAGTTGGCCAAGGCGCAAATGAGTGCCTTTGGCGGCATGATGACGCTCGACCTGGGCAGCAAGGACAACGCTCGCTCATTCCTGGAGAAGGTGCGGGTGTTCTCGCTGGCCGAGTCGCTGGGGGGCGTGGAAAGCCTGACCAACCACCCCTACACCATGACCCACGGCTCCGTCCCCTCCGAGGTGAAGGACGCCATGGGGCTCACCGAGGGCATGGTGCGGCTCAGCTGCGGCATTGAAGACGCCGAGGACCTGATTGAGGATCTGGAGCAGGCATTGGTAGGGATCTGATCGCCCACTCACCGTCGCTTTGACGCCGAGCCCGGAACCCAGCGGTTCCGGGTTTTGCGTTCGAAGAGGGACCGGCGGCCTGCAACAAATGGGGGGCTATGTCCGTACGGTCCCCCATGGCCATCCAACTCACCCAGATCAGCTCCGTTACCTGGGAGCATCCGGCCGATCGGGCCGCCCTGCGCGCCTTGCGCGCCCTCCCGGGCTTCGATGAGGTCGTGCGCAAGATCGCCGGTGCTTTCGGCGAGCGCGGCGTTCGCAATCTGTTCCTCGGCGACGCCGTGCTGGTGGGGCCTACCCAGCGCCCTGCCCTGTTCGCCTTGTACCAGGAAGTCCTGCAGGCGCTCGACTGGCCGACCGCCGGTCAGCCGGCGCCGCAGCTGTACGTGGCGCAGACCCCCATTGCCAACGCCGGCGCGGTGGGCTTCGACCAGCCGTTCATCGTGATCAGCTCGGGTACGCTCGAACTGCTCGATCGCGACGAACAGCGCTTTATTCTGGCACAGCAGCTCGGCCACATCATGACCGGGCGCACCACGTACCGCACCATCGCGCTCATTGTGCTCTTCTTCGGCATGAGTGCACTGCCGTTGCTGGCCAGCATTGCCTTGCTGCCCTTTCAGCTCGCGCTGCTCGAGTGGTATCGCAAGTCGGAGCTCAGCGCCGACCGTGCGGGCATGCTGGGCACGCAGGACCCGCGGGCGAGTCTCATGACCTTCCTCAAGCTCGCCGGCGGTCGCGCCGAAGGGGATACCATCGATCTCGATGCGTATCTCAAGCAAGCCGAGGAGTACGAAATGGGCGGCAGTGCGTGGGACAGTGTGCTCAAGGCGCTCAACACGGCGCTGCGCGAGCATCCGTTTCACACGGTGCGCGCCGGCGAGCTCAATCGCTGGCAGCAGTCGGGGGCGTACGGCGCCATTCTGGGTGGCGACTACATCCGCCGCGGCAGTGAGGCCGAGCGCCCGTTCCGCGACGATCTGCGTGACGCGAGCGACTACTACAAGGAGAAGGCCAAGGAGGCCGCCGATGCCGTGGGTGGCGTGATCAACCGCGCCGCCGACGCGTTCCGCGATGCCTTCAAGGCCGCGGCGAGCATGGGCGATGCGGGGCCGGGTGCTCCGCCACCTCCACCGCCGCCGCCGCCGAGTGAGCCACCGGCACCGGAGCCACCGGCGGGGCCGTAAACAGCTCGTCGGAGACGCGGAGCAGCGGAGGCACGGAGGGCACCTGATCGGGCGACGAGATCAGGTGCCCTCTCGTTGCATTTCTCCGTAACTCGTGGTTCTTCGTGTCTCCGCTGCTCCGTGCCTCCGACGAGCAGTTCCAGCCCCCGCTAGATTTGGCGGCATGAAGATCCTCCTCCTCGGCTCGGGCGGCCGTGAACATGCCCTGGCAGATGCGCTCTCGCGTGAGAACACGTCGGTCGAACTGATTGCCGCGCCGGGCAACCCTGGCATCGCCGAATTGGCGCGGCTGGTGAGCATCAATCCGAACGACCAGCAGGAAGTGGCGGCGCTGGCCGAGCAGGAGCAGGTGGAATTGGTGGTGGTGGGCCCCGAGGCGCCGCTGGCGGCCGGGGTGGTGGACTACTTGCAGCAACGCGGCATTCCCGCCTTCGGCCCCACCATGGGCGCGGCCACGGTGGAGACCAGCAAGGCGGATACGAAGGCGCTTATGATGGCTGCGGGCATTCCCACGGCGCACGCGGAGACGCATCGCGTGGCGAGTGAGGCCAAGGCGGCGGTGCGTGCGCGCTTCGGCGCCCCGGTGGTGATCAAGGCCAGCGGCCTCGCGGCCGGAAAGGGCGTGATCGTGTGCCAGACCGAGAAGGAAGCGTTCGACGCCATCGATCGCATTCTCGACGACCGCGTGTTCGGGGAAGCCGGCGCCGAGTGCCTGGTGGAGTCGTTCATGACCGGCGAGGAACTGTCGCTGTTCGCGATTGCCGACGGTTACGACGTACTGCCCATGATCGGCGCGCAGGATCACAAGCGACTGCTCGATGGCGACGAAGGGCCGAACACCGGCGGCATGGGCGCGTATACGCCCGTGTCGTTCAGCACGCCCGCGCTGGTGGACGACGTCACGGAGCGCGTGTTCCTTCCCACGCTGCACGCGCTGCGCAAGCGCGGCACGCCGTTCAGCGGCCTGCTGTACGCGGGGCTCATGCTCACGCCTGACGGCCCCAAGGTGGTGGAGTTCAATTGCCGCTTTGGTGATCCCGAAACGCAGGCCATTCTCCCCATGCTCACGAGCAGTCTGCTCGAGCCCATGCTCGCCGTTTCACGTGGCGCGCGCATCGGGAACATGGCGCCGTTCACGTGGCGCAGCGGGGCGAGCGTGACCACCGTTGTGGCGAGTGGTGGCTATCCCGATGCGCCCAAGACCGGCTTCCCCATTCACGTGCCCAGCTTCGGCGATGACGTGCGGGTATTCCACGCCGGCACGAAGCGCAGCGGTAGCGATCTGCTCACGAGCGGTGGGCGCGTGTTCGCGGTGACCGCGTTGGCGGACACGTTCGCGGCGGCGCAACAGGCCTCGCGTGAGGCGGCGGCGCGCATCGAGTTCGAGGGGGCGGTGTATCGGCGCGACATCGGCTGGCGAGAGGCGGCGCGGGTCGGCTGACCTATGTGCGACGGACGGGGAGGCACTGACAGCCGCGGATAAGAGCCGATGTGGACGGATGGGCGCGGATTGGTCGTGCGCTCACGGCACATGACACTCAGTACTTCACATCAAAGAGAACGAGTTCCGGCTGCCCTCTCGTGTCGTAGGCGTAACCGAAGGCCGACTCCGTGTCGAGGAACCCCCAGAGTGGTACCGAAGAGAATTGCTGATCGAGTACGCGCTTCGTCGCTACGTCGACAAGCAGCACGGAGCTTCGGTACCACGACACCGTGTAGTCCTTCTCGCGGTACATCTTTTCGCCGCCGGGTCCACGGAACTCCGTCGCGTTCGACTTCCAGTCGTCCTTCGGCTCCCAGACGATGACCTTCAAGAGGCCACGCTGGTCGACAACCATGTCTTGCACTAGACCGGCCAGATCCGAGCTCGGCATGTTGCGGGGGTCTCCATCCCTGGGTGCGTCCCACGAGACCGGCAGCGTGATGCGCGTCGGGATGCGTTCATTCTGCTCGTAGATATCGATGGTCGGGGCATAGCGCTCACCAACGAAGAGCCTTCCAAAGACATCTGTCGCGATGTTGCGCTCCAAGGTTGCGCTCGATCCATTGAGCGGCGCCTTTGCAAATGACCGCATGATGCCAGTTGGGCCGACAAGATGAACCAGGAACGCGGTACCGGTGCTGTCGGAATGCACTGTGTTGACGAAAACCAGAGCATCGTTTCTGGACGAAACGACTTTGTTGATGCCGCCCGGAACCGGCCGAACGGATTTCAACTGCAGGCGAGAAGACACCACCGTTTCACGCCCAAGCATGGAGTCGAAGATGTGAATGTCGCCATTTCGATCCGCGTACATCGGCCCGGTATATCGAAATTCTCCGGCAGCTGCTCCGTCGCGACCGAATGAACCGATGAAGTCACCGGCTGGCGAGTAGACATCCAGTGTGCGCCCCCTTCCCGCCCAGACATTCCCCGCGCCATCGCGCGCGACGAACGGGCTTTCGTCCACGAGTCCGCGATCGCCCTTGCTGACGATTCGGGCGTGCTCCGACAGCACAAGGCAGATTTTGCATGCTGAATCCTTCGCGATCGCGTCCGCTCTCGCTAACGCTCGTGCTGCTCCGGTCGCCCCGTCACAAGAGGCAAGGATCAAGAGAGAGAGAGAGCGCGCGCGCACGCAGTCGACGACGACGATTCGGCATGCGAA
>ERZ1645185.55-NODE-55-length-49764-cov-12.687039_pt1 | contig 49764 bp, 45 predicted proteins | sample MGYA00575351_ERZ1645185 | MGnify/ENA primary metagenome ERZ1645185 (study PRJEB40838, sample SAMN11284767) | freshwater sediment metagenome | isolation source: river sediment | host: Sediment | place: India: Jana village, Kanpur | collected 2015-12-17 ... | reverse complement strand
GGGCTTGAGCAGTTGCGACCCGTTGATCAACTGGCTCGCCTCGAACCGGCCGTCCGTGAACTGCCGTTGATGGCCGTCACCGGGTACCCTTCAGAGATCAGTCGAAGCGTTCGCCTTTGGGTGCCGCCACCAAGTCAACCGGGGCGCCGCCGACGGCCAACCGTGCAGCCCGGTTGGCTGCATGGCGGAAGACACGTCGCTGCCAGCGCAACAAGAGCTTGCCGCGCCGGCTGGCCTTGCCCTGGCGGCATCGGTTGCAGGAGCAGGACTTTGGGGTCATCTTCACGGTGATCCTCTCGGGCTTCGAGGGCGGGCGATTCGGCTGATCGGAATGGCCTCAGCGCTGGATACTTCGGCGGCACGACCCCCTGCGCGTCGGCTCGCATACGCGCTGCGACCGCCCTTCGTCGCCTTCAGGCCAGGTCGACGGACAAGTGGCTGAAGTGCTCGTCGATGGTCAGGACTGGCAACCGGTGGCGCCGGGCCACGGCAGCGACCAGCGCATCGGTCAGCGGCACGGCGACGCCTTGGCTGCGCAAGGCCTGCATGGCCAGGCCAGCCGCGAACCAGTCGGGTTCAAGCATCGGCACGTGCTCGACATGGGCGAAAAGCAGTTCCAGCTGCTGCCGCTCGCGTGCACCCTTGACTCCCTGCAGGAGTTCGGCCATCGACACGCTGCACAAACGGGCGCTGTCGTCGGCAATCGCCTGTTCGACACGATCTGCCAAGGTGCCCGCCCTTCCGCGCAGGAAGTCGATCCAGCCGCAAGTGTCAATCAACAAGGGTGCGGTCATTCCTTGGTCTCGAGCTTGCGCAATTGGCGCCAGGTGTCTTCGATCGCCACCTCGCCGCGCAACGCCAGGACGCGCCTCTTCGCTTCGAAGCGACGGTATCTGTCAAGCGCCTCGCGGATCGCAGCGACGGCCGTCTTCTCGCCGGTGAGTTTCATCACCTCGCGGATTGTCTGGTCATCGATCGTGACGGTTGTGCGCATCGCCATTGCCATCGGAATGCATCTGCCAACATGGCACACGAACATCCGGACCCTGAGCCCTGGATGCCCCATGCTGCGTGGCCGCTACCGGAGAGCGCTTATCTGACGCCGCGCAGCGCTGACTGAGCGCGCGGGCGTTGCCGCGGCAGATAAGCGTCGATGGGCCGCCTCACTCCGCCGCGCCGCCTCATCCGCTTCCTGTTCGTCAGGCCAGCGCTTTGCCTTCGGCTTCCTTCAGATTCGCAGTCGCCCGCGACACCCTTGCCGTTCAGCTAACGGTTCCCCTTGCCGGGCCCGTAGAGGACTTTCACCTCCAAGTGAGTGCGCCCTGCCGGGCACACCCAACAAAAAAGGCACCCGCCAGCGGGTGCCCTTGCTCGCGTACGAAGGAGCCGGCTCAGTTGAGCTCGTCGTCCTTCCAGGCCTTCACGCCCCCGATGGCTAGCCCGGCCTCGAGGCCGGTCTTCGTCAGCGTGAAAGTCTCCAGGTCGGCCATCGCCGACGCACCCTGGCCGCCACCACCGCCCTGGCCGGCTGCCGCGGCACCGGCCGTCACGCCGCCCGCGACGTCCCAGCCCTTGGTGATGAAGCCCTGCATCGCGGCCGGTGTCTTGAAGATCACCAGCACGTCGTTCTCCACCGCGCCAAGCTGGAAGCCCGCGCTTGCGCCGCCGATCTTCATGAAGGTGTTCTTCTTCGTCTTGTTGTCGTGCACCACGCCCGTGCCGCCGCTGCCACCGATGATGAAGCTGACACCGTAGGTGGTGAACACCGCGTAACCCGGCGCCTTGGCCAACTGCGCCTTCAGTTCGGGCTTCTTCGCCTCGAAGCGCTTCAGCGCCGCGGCAGTGGCCTTCAGTGCTTCGGCCTGCTTTTCGGCCTTGGTCGCCGCAAAGGCGCCGCCGGTGACCAGTGATAGCGACAACGCTCCAATGCCCAAGAGTGTCCTGAAGTTCATGCGTCCTCCTCTTGTGCCCGCGGGCACGATGATTGAATATGACCCCACACCACAGTCCTTGCGCCGCAGCCGGGGACATGGATGTTACGCCCGTCTTCGTCGGAAGCTCGCTACGGCCCGAGTCGCGTTGACGCGGGTCAAGCGAAACGCATGACCTTGCCCTTGCCCTTGCCCTTGGCCGAGCCGATTGCCGCTGCACCGCTGCGCCGCGCGCTGGCGCTTCGGCCGTGGTCCAGGACATCGGCGGTGCTGACCCGGCATGCCGCTGTTTCCCCGCCCCTCAAAGGTGGCAAGGCCGCTTTGCCGTGCTGCGGCACGCGCGCCGGCTGCACAATCCGCGACTCTGCCCCAAGGAGCCCCATCATGGCCACCCGCAAGCCCGTCGCGCGACCAGACCATGCTTTTGCGCGCACGCGCAGGCGCTTCACCACCGCGTCGGGACGTGAGGGCCTGTTCTATTCGTTGCCCGAACTGGCCAAGGCCTGGCCGAACATCAAGCGCCTGCCGGTCTCGCTGCGCATCGTGCTGGAGTCGGTGCTGCGCAACTGCGACGGCAGGAAGGTCGCGCCCGAGCATGTGGAGCAGCTGGCGAGCTGGCGGCCCAATGCGACGCGCAGCGACGAGATTCCCTTCGTCGTGGCGCGCGTGGTGTTGCAGGACTTCACCGGCGTGCCGCTGCTGGCCGACCTGGCGGCGATGCGCAACGTGGCCGCCGACATGGGCCGCGACCCGAAGACCATCGAGCCGCTGGTGCCGGTGGACCTGGTGGTCGACCACTCGGTGACGGTCGACCACTACGGCACGAAAAGCGCGCTCGACCTGAACATGAAGCTCGAGTTCCAGCGCAACCGCGAGCGCTACCAGTTCATGAAGTGGGGCATGCAGGCCTTTCGCACCTTCGGCGTCGTGCCGCCAGGATTCGGCATCGTGCACCAGGTGAACCTGGAGTACCTGGCGCGCGGCGTGCACAAGGGGCGCGACGGTGTGGTCTACCCCGACACGCTGGTCGGCACCGACAGCCACACCACGATGATCAACGGCATCGGCGTGGTCGGCTGGGGCGTGGGCGGCATCGAGGCCGAGGCCGGCATGCTGGGCCAGCCGGTGTATTTCCTGACGCCGGACGTGGTGGGCCTGAAGCTCACCGGCCGGCTGCGCGAGGGCTGCACCGCCACCGACCTGGTGCTCACCGTCACCGAGTTGCTGCGCAAGCACAAGGTGGTGGGCAAGTTCGTCGAGTTCTTCGGCGAGGGCACGCGCACGCTGGCCCTGCCCGACCGCGCCACCATCGCCAACATGGCGCCGGAGTACGGCGCGACCATGGGATTCTTCCCGGTGGACGAGCGCACGCTCGACTACTTCCGCGGCACCGGACGCAGCAAGGCGGAGATCGAGCTGTTCGAGGCCTATTTCAAGGCGCAGCAGCTGTTCGGCGTGCCCGGCGACGGCGAGATCGACTACAGCCAGGTGATCGAGCTCGACTTGGGCCAGGTCGCGCCTTCGCTGGCCGGCCCGAAACGGCCGCAGGACCGCATCACGCTGACCGACGTGGCGGCGAACTTCGCGCAACTGTTCAGCGCGCCGGCGGCCGACAACGGCTTCAACCAGCCGGAATCGAAACTGGCGCAGCGCTTCAACACGAGCGACGGGCTGGAGCTGCGCAACGGCGACGTGCTCATCGCCGCCATCACCAGTTGCACCAACACCAGCAACCCCAGCGTGCTGCTGGCCGCGGGCCTGCTGGCGAAGAAGGCGGTGGAGGCCGGGCTGAAGGTGCAGCCGCACATCAAGACCTCGCTGGCGCCGGGCTCGCGCGTGGTCACCGAATACCTGACGAAGACCGGCCTGCTGCCCTACCTGGAAAAGCTCGGCTTTGCCGTGGCCGGCTACGGCTGCACCACGTGCATCGGCAATGCCGGCGACCTGGCGGCGTCGATCAACGAGGCCATCACCGGCAACGACCTGGTGTGCGCCGCGGTGCTCTCGGGCAACCGCAACTTCGAGGCACGCATCCACCCGAACCTGAAGGCCAACTTCCTGGCGAGCCCGCCGCTGGTGGTGGCCTACGCCATTGCCGGCAACATGACGGTGGACCTGATGACGCAGCCGCTCGGCCTGGGCCGCAAGGGCAGGCCGGTGTACCTGGGCGACGTCTGGCCGAGCAGCGACGAGGTGCATGCGCTGCTGAAGTTCGCGATGGACCCGAAGGCCTTCCGCCAGAACTACGACGGCGTGGCGGACAACCCTGGCAAGTTGTGGAGCGCGATCAAGGGCGCGAAGGGCCAGGTGTACGACTGGCCGCACAGCAGCTACATCGCCCAGCCGCCCTTCTTCCAGGGCTTCACGATGCAGCCCAAGCCGCAGGCGGCCGGTGTGAAGGGCGCGCGCGTCATGGCGCTGTTCGGCGACTCGATCACCACCGACCACATCTCGCCGGCGGGTTCGATCAAGGCCAGTTCGCCGGCCGGCAAGTACCTGATCGAGCAGGGCGTCAAGCCGGTGGACTTCAACAGCTATGGCGCGCGCCGCGGCCACCACGAGGTGATGATGCGCGGCACCTTCGCCAACGTGCGCATCAAGAACCTGATGATCCCTGCGGCGGCCGACGGTTCGCGCGAGGAAGGCGGCTGGACGCTGTACCAGCCCACCGGCGAGAAGCTGCCGATCTACGACGCCGCCATCAACTACATGGAGATCGGCGTGCCGACGGTGATCTTCGCCGGCGAGGAATACGGCACCGGCTCCAGCCGCGACTGGGCGGCCAAGGGCACGATGCTGCTGGGCATCAAGGCCGTGATCGCCAGGAGCTTCGAGCGCATCCACCGCAGCAACCTGGTGGGCATGGGCGTGCTGCCGCTGCAGTTCAAGGGCCACGACAGCTGGCAGTCGCTGGGGTTGCAGGGCGACGAGGTGGTCGACATCGAACTGCCGACGCCGATCGTGCCGCAGAGCGACGCGGTGCTGGTCATCACCGCCGCCGACGGAAGCGTGCGCCGCACGACGGTGCTGCTGCGCATCGATACGCCGATCGAGGTCGAATACCATGCGCACGGCGGCATCCTGCCGTACGTGCTGCGGCAGCTGCTGGCCGCCTGACCCTCGCGGCGACGCGCCATGATCAAGGTCAGCGTGATGTACCCGCACAAGGAAGGCACCCGGTTCGACCACGCCTACCAGCCTGTGTGCCACATCTACTGCGATTCGATCGAAGCCTTCCAGGCCGGCATGGGCCCGCACATGAAGGAGTTAGGCGGCATGCCCTCCACCTCGCTCATCCCGATGATTCGAATCCGAGAATGCACGGCCGCAGACTTTGACAACGTTGTGGCACTCCTGCGTCAACTCTGGCCGGGCACACCCCTAGACCTGGGCGCCGTACGGAGCACATTCGAGCGAGCACTCGCGTCGCCGTGCCAGCTGTACCTCTGCGCGGAATCAGATCAGAAGGTGGTTGGCTTTGGCTCGCTGACTACGAAGAGCACTCTGTGGAACGAAGCGTTGGTCGGCTACGTTGATGAGATGGTCGTAGATGAGGGTCATCGAGGCAAAGGGATTGGCAGCGAGATTCTTGATCACCTGACTAGGTGGGCGCGCGATCAAGGATGTAACTGCATTGAGCTGGACTCCGCCTTCCACCGCAAAGAGACACATGTGTTCTATGAGCGGCATGGCTTCCAGAGCTATGCGTACCTCTACTCGAAGTCGCTCTGACGAGTGCCGCCTAACAGGTCGTTCAACCGGAGCGCCAACGGCAGGCCACCAGGCCCGCGCAGCGTCTTGGTTCATCGTGCGCCGCGCGGGCCCGGCGTCCTGCCGTCGTCGCCCGGTTGACTCTGCGATCATGGGCGACATCCCCAACTACACCAACATCGCGACGGTGATGCAGATCAGCGAGGTCGTGGTCGGGCCGTAGCGCCCAAGTCGCGGCCGACGACGCCGTGCGCGCGCAGGCTGCGCCTAGCGCGAAGGTCGCGTCCCGTTCATCAGCATCGCCCGTCGTTGTCGGCACCTCGCAGGCCGATGGCGGCAGGCGCCGATGCCTCGGGCGGTGGCGCTCATCTTCACCAGGGGCCCCGGACGCGGCGGCGCCAGCGGCTTGGGGCGCCCCCGGTGCAGCAGGCGCTCGCGCTCAGGCATGCGGCTCCAGCACCACCTTGGCCGTGGCGAGGACGCCGCGGTGCAGTTCGTCGAAGGCGCGCGGCGCATCGTCCAGCGCGCGCCGCTCCACCCACGACAGGTCGCCGAAGGCGCCACGCGCCAGCGCCGCCACCGTGGCGCGCAGGTCAGCCATGCTGTAGGTGTAGGTGCCCAGTAGCGTGATCTCGGCCAACGTGAGCTTGCGCATGTCGATCTCGCTGGCCCAGTCCTGCAGCCCGATGTGCATGACCACGCCGCCCGGCGCCACGGCGGCGAGTGCCGAATTGCGCGTGATGGCGCTGCCGACGGCGTCGATCACGTAGTCGTAGCCGTTCTCCGCCGGCGCCTCGGCGCGCGGGTCGTAGGTGGCGCAGCGCACGTGTTGTTCGATCGAGGCGCGGCGCAGCGGGTTGACTTCGGCCACGGTCAGCAGGTCCACGCCGTAGTGGCGCAGCAGCAGCGCGGCCAGCATGCCGATGGCACCACCGCCCAGCACCAGCACGCGACATTCGGGCAACGGGCGCACCAGCGCGCGCATCGAAAGGTTCAGCGCGTGCAGCGCGGTGGCGGCCGGCTCTGTCAGCGCCGCCTGCACTGCGCTCAGGGCCGCGGGCAGCTCGATCAGGCAGCGTCCTGGGATGCTCATCGCTTCGGCGAAGGCGCCGGGGCGACTCATGCCGACCATCGTGCGGTCGCTGCACAGGTTGTCGCGACCCTGAAGGCAGTAGTCGCAGCGCCCGCAGGTGATCAGCGGGTTGCCGGTGACGCGCTGCCCCGGCTGCCACAGCGCGCTGGCCGAGCGCAAGACCGTGCCGGCGAACTCGTGGCCCAGCACCAGCCCCGGCAGGCGGCGCGGGTCGTGCCCGTGATAAGCGTGCATGTCCGAGCCGCAGATGCCGGCGGCGTCGATGCGCAGCACCACCTCGCCGTCGGCCAGCTCGGGATCGGGCCGCTCGTGCAGCTGCACTTCGTTTGGTTGGGTGTAGACCAGGGCTTTCATGGAATGGCCTTCATGGTGTCCTCGATGGCGGAGCGCAGCCGCTGCACCATGCGCTCGATGTCGGCCGGCGTGCTGACGAAAGGCGGCGCCAGCACCAGCGTATCGCCGGGCGCGCGGGTGAGCAGGCCGTGTTCGAAGGCTCGGGCCACCGCCATCGCGCCGCGCTGGCCGACGGCGCCGGGCGCGGCCGCCAGCTCAACGCCCGCCGCCAGGCCGATGTTGCGGACGCTGATCACGCCCGGCGCATCGGCCAGCGCATGCACCACCTGCTCGAAGTGGGGGCTGATCTCGGCCACGCGTTGCGGCAAGGCCTCATCGTGCAGCACGTCGAGCATTGCGCCCGCCGCGGCGCAGGCCAGCGGGTGCCCCGAGCAGGTGTAGCCATGCATCAGCTCGGCCAGGTGCGGCGGGCCGTGCATCAGCGTGTCGTGGATCTCGCGCCGCACCAGCACCCCGCCCAGCGGCGCCGCGCCGTTGCTCACCGTCTTGGCGAAGAGGATCATGTCCGGCACCACGCCGAAGGCCTGCGCCGCGAACATCGCCCCCAGGCGGCCGAAACCGGTGATGACCTCGTCGAACACCAGCAGCAGGCCGTGCCGGTCGCAGATCTGGCGCAGCCGCTGCAGGTAGCCCTTGGGCGGCACCAGCAGGCCGGCGGAACCGGCGACAGGCTCGACGACGACGGCGGCGATCTGCTCGGCGCCGTGCAGTGCGATCAGCCTCGTCTCCAGCTCGTCGGCCATGTCGGCGCCGGCTTCGGGCTGGCCGCGCACGAAAGCCTGCGTGCTCACGTCCCAGGTGCTGCGCAGGTGGTCGCTGCGCAGTAGCGCGGTGCCGAAGGCGCGGCGGTTGTTGGTCATGCCGCCGACCGAGATGCCGCCGAAGCCCACGCCGTGGAAGCCGCGCTCGCGGCCGATGAACAGGTTGCGCTGGCCTTCGCCGCGCACGCGCCAGTAGGCCAGCGCGATCTTTAGCGCGGTGTCGCAGGCTTCGGAACCGGAATTGACCAGGAACACGCGGTCCAGCCCCGGTGGTGCCAGCGCGGCCAGCCGCTCGGCCAGCGCAAACGCGCCGGCATGGCCGACCTGGAAGTTCGACGCGTAGTCCAGCGTGTCGATCTGCCGCTTCATCGCCTCCGAAATGCGCGGGTGGCGATGGCCGGCGCCCACGCACCACAAGCCCGAGGTGCCGTCGAGCACCTCGCGACCGTCGGGCGTACGGTAGGCGATGCCCTCGGCACTGGCGATGAGCCGGGGCGCGGTCTTGAACTGCCGGTTCGGGGTGAACGGCATCCAGAAAGCGTCTAGAGAGGCGTCGAGTGCGTTCATCGTGCGGTATAGCCTCCATCGACCATCAGCGTCTGGCCGGTGATGTAGCGGCTGGCTTCGCTGCACAGGAACACGGTCGCACCGTGCAGGTCGGCCAGGTCGCCATTGCGGCCGATGCAGGTGGCATCGGCATGGCGTGCGGCAAGCGCCCCGTCGGCGAACACCGGCGCGGTGAGCGCGGTGGGGAAGAAACCGGGGCCGATCGCATTGCAGGTGATGCCCTTGCCGCCCCATTCCTGCGCGATCGCACGCGTGAGCTGCACCACACCGCCCTTGCCGGCACCGTAGGGCGCACTGTTGGCGAACGCGCGCCAGCTCTGCAGCGACGCGATGTTGAGGATGCGGCCCCAGCCGCGCTGCGCCATGCCCGGCGCCAGCGCCTGCGTCAGGAAGAAGGGTGCGCCAAGGTGCAGCGCCAGCTGCAGCTGCCAGGCCTCGGGCGTAACCTCGGCAAAGGGTTGGCGCAGGTTCACACCGGCCGCGTTGACTAGGATGTCGACACCGCCCAAGCGTGCCTCGGCCTGGGCCGCGGCGGCGCGCAGCGCGGCGGTGTCGCTCAGGTCCACCGCCAGAGCGTCGGCTTCGATGCCCTCGGCGCGCAGGCGCTGCGCCGCCTGCGCCAGCTCGGCCTCGCGCCTTGCTGCCAGCAGCACGCGCGCACCAGCCAGGCCGAGCGCGCGCGCCATCGCCTCGCCGATGCCGGCGTTGCCGCCGGTGACCAGCGCGCGCCTGCCGCCCAGGTCGAAGAGCGCAGCCAGCCTCATGCGATCTCAGACCTGCACCGGCTCGCCCAGGTCGAAGCGCTGCGCCGGGTAGTACTTGGCCAGCCGATCGTCGGCGGTGCGCGCATGGGCCTCCATGCCCTCCAGCCGCGAGATGCGCGCGGTGACCTCGCCGATGTCGCGCGCTGCCTCGCGCGTCATGCGCTGCCAGGTCAGCGTCTTCATGAACTTGTGTACCGACAGCCCGCCGGAGTAGCGCGCCGCGCCCTTGGTCGGCAGCACGTGGTTCGGGCCGCTGGCCTTGTCGCCGTAGGCGACGGTGGTCTCTTCGCCAAGGAACAGCGAGCCGTAGCAGGTGAGGCTGGCGAGCCACCAGTCCAGGTCGCGCGCATGCACCTCCAGGTGCTCGCTCGCGTAGCGGTCCGACACCGCCGCGACTTCCTCGCGCGTGTCGCAGACGATGACCTCGCCGTAGTCGCGCCAGGCCGCGTTCGCCGCGTCCCGTGCGGTCGGCGGCAGCGCGTCGATCAACGGCTGCATGAGCCGCATGACCTCCTCGGCAAGCGCGCGCGAGGTGGTGAACAGCCAGGCCGGGCTTTCGTGGCCGTGCTCGGCCTGGCCGACCAGATCGCTGGCGACGATCGCCGGGTCGGCGCTGTCGTCGGCGATCACCGCCACTTCGGACGGGCCGGCGAAGACGTCGATGCCGACCTTGCCGAACAGCGTGCGCTTGGCCTCGGCGACGAACTTGTTGCCCGGCCCGACGATCACATCGGCCGGCTTGCCGGTGAACAGCCCCTCGGCCATCGTCGCGATGGCCTGCACGCCGCCGAGGGTCATGATCACGTCGGCGCCGGCGCGGTCGAAGGCGTACAGCAGGTACGGGTGCATCGGCCCGCCGCGGAACGGCCCGGAGCAGGCCACGATGGTCTTCACGCCCGCCGCCTTGGCCGTGGCCACGCCCATGTAGGCCGAGGCGATGTGGGCGTAGCGCCCGGCCGGCGCGTAGCAGCCGGCGACGTTGACCGGAATCACGCGCTGCCCGGCGGTGACGCCGCGGTGCAGATCGACCGAGAACTCGCCCAACGAGCGCCGCTGCGCATGGGCAAAGGCACTGACCTGCGCGATCGCGAAATCGATGTCGCGCTTGACCGCCTCGGGCACCTCGGCCGCGCGGCGTTCGATCTCGGCACGCGTCATCACGATGTCGCCGTCCCAGCCGTCGAGCTTCTTCGCGTAGTCGCGCACCGCGGCCTCGCCGCGCGCGCCGATCTCGGCCAGCATCTCGGTCACCACCTTCTGCGCGGTGGCGGTTTCGGTCTCGGGCGTCTTGCTCGCCTTCTTCAGGTAGGTCGTGGCCATGCTCGGCTCCAGCGGGTTCAGAAAACGTTTACAGCGTGGTGCAAGGAAAGGGCCGCAACGCGGCCCGCTCCCCCACTTTTGCTCAGTTCGTCTTGTTCGCGAATTCGCGCAGCTTCGGGTCTGCCGCCACGCGCTTCATGAAGGCGTCGGTGACGAACTCCTGCGGTTGCGGCACGGTCTGGATCGCACCGGTGGCGCGCATGAAGATCGAGATCTGGGCGAACCAGCTGTCGATGTCGGAGTTGCCGCGCGCGCGGTCCATGCGGGCCAGCTGCGCCGCGAGGTCGAAGGTCGGCCGGGTGTCGAACTCCTTCTTCATCGACGCCTCGCTGATCGACACCCCGCCCTGCTCGTAGAACTTCTTCATCATCTCGATCGCCGCGGGCTTGTTCGCGTTCATCCACTTCCACGCGCGCAGGTAGACGGCCAGGAACTTGGCCACGGCCTCGGGGTTCTGCTCGGCATAGTCGCCGCGCGCGATCAGCGCGCCGGGCACGACCACGCCGCCGTCCTTGCCCGAGCACAGCAGCCTGGCGCCGGCCTTCTCCTCCAGCGTGTAGATGTTCGGCGCCCACAGGCCGCCCAGGTCGGCATTCGCCGAGGACATGGCCGAGATGATCTCGGCCTGCCCCATGTTCTTGATGGTCACGTCGGCCTTGCTCATGCCCCACTTCTTCAGGCACGACTGCACCGCGTAGTCGCCGGTGGAGTTGGCGGTGAGCACGATGGTCTGGCCCTTGATGCCTTTCGGGTCCTTCGCGAACTTGTCGGCGACGTCCTTGCGCGCCATCAGCCCGTTGCCCGCCGATTCGTCGTTCGAGACACCGATGGTCTTGATGCCGAAGCGCACGTGGCCGAGCACCGCGGGCACGCCGCCCGTGCCGCCGACGTCCCAGGACTTCGAGGCCGCCGCGGCGATCTGCGGCACGCCGGCCGGGAAGGTGCTGAACACGGGCTTCAGGCCGACCTCTGCCCACCAGTTCTTCTCGGTGGCCACGTAGAAGGGCAGCGCCCAGTACAGCGCCGGCTGGTAGCTGACCTTGATCTCGGTGAGCGCCTGCGCTTGCGCGCCGGCGGCGGTGCAGAGGACAGCCGCAAGCAGGCTGTGGCGAAGGGTCTTGCGCATGGGGGGTCTCCTTGGTGGTGCGGTGGGTCAATGAGCGTCGTCGCCCTGCTGCTCGCGCAGCAGCTTCCAGACATGGGTGCGCAGGTGCACGAAACTGGGCAGGTCCATCACATCCTCGATGCGCTTGTGCTGGTCCCAGTCCTCGGCCTCGCGGATCGACTTCACGTCGATGATCTCGCGGATCGTGCCGGGCCGTCGCGTCATGACGACGATGCGGTCGGCCAGGTACACCGCCTCCTCGACGGCGTGGGTGATGAACAGTACCGTGCGCGGGTTCTTGCGCGCCAGGCGCACCAGCTCCTCCTGCATGACCACGCGGGTCTGTGCGTCGAGTGCGCCGAAGGGCTCGTCCATCAGCAGCACCTTCGGGTCGAGCACGTAGGCGCGCGCGATCGCCACGCGCTGCTGCATGCCGCCGGACAGTTGGTGCGGGAAGGCCTGCTCGTAGCCGCCCAGGCCCATCAGCGCGATGATCTGCTCGATGCGGCGCGTGCGTTCGGCCGCATCGACCTTGAGCGACTTCAAGCCGAAGTCGATGTTGTCCCACACCGTCTTCCAAGGGAACAGCGCGAACTGCTGGAACACCACCGCGCGGTCCGGCCCCGGGCGCGTCACTACCTCGTTGGCGACGCGCACGTCGCCGCCAGTGGGGTGCTCCAGGCCCGCGGCCATGCGCATGCAGGTGGTCTTGCCGCAGCCCGACGGGCCGACGATGGCGACGAATTCGCGGTCCTGCACCACCAGGTTGATGTCCTTCAGCGCGACGAACTCCTTGTCGTGCTGCTTGAACACGCGCTGCACGTTCTGGAACTGGATGTTGGCCATGACCGGATTCCTCAGACGCCTCTGCGCGTTTCGATGGCTTGCTGCACGCGGCGCAATGCCACGTCGATCACCAGCCCGACGACGCCGATCGCCACCATGCCGCACATCACCGTGGCCGTGGATACCGACGCCTGCCCTTTGACCATCATGTAGCCCACGCCACTGGAGGCGACGATGAGCTCGGCACCGACCAGCGACTGCCAACCGAGACCCGCCGAGATGCGCAGCCCGGCCACGATCGACGGCACGGCGGCCGGCAGCAGCACCTCGGTCATCGAGCGCCAGGCGCTGGCGCCGAGCATCTGCGAAGCCTCGATGTACTTGCGGTCGACCTGCTTGGCGCCGCGGTAGGTGTTGATGAGTACGGGTGGGAACGCGCCCATGAAGATGATCAGCACCGGCCCGCCGATGCCGGTGCCGAACCACAGGGCGGCGAACGGCACCCAGGCGATCGGCGCGACGAAGCGCACGGCCTCGAAGGCCGGCGTGACGATGCGGTCGATCCACTTGAACCAGGCCATCAGCAGGCCCAGCGGGATGCCGACCAGCACCGCCAGGCCGAACCCCATGGCGAAACGCCGCAGGCTCGACAGCAGGTGCTCCTGCAGCACGTGGCCGGCGAAGGGTTGCACCAACAGCTGGCCGAAGCGCTGCACCACGTCCCACGGCGCGGGCAGGAAGTCGCGTGACGTCAATCCGACCAGCGCCGCGACGGACCACAACCCGAGGAAGCTGCAGGCGCCGGCGGCCGTCAGGCCCCAGAAGCGCGCAGGCGCCAGCGGCGGCGCGATCACGACAGCGCCTTCCAGGGCATGACGCGCTTCTCCAGCCAGCCGAGGCCGACGGTCATCAGCCAGCCGCACAGTGCCACGCTGATCATGCCCACCAGGATCATCGCCGGGTAGATGTCCTGCGCCGCCTGGTTCAGGATCTGGCCCAGCCCGGTGACCGCGCCGACCAGTTCGGCGGCGACCAGCGTCGTCCACGAGGCCTGCAGCGACAGCCGCAGCCCCGTGAAGATCGACGGCAGCGCACCCGGGATCAGCACCTCGCGCCAGTAGCGCAGGCCCTTCACGTCAAGCATCGCCGCGGCCTCGAAGATGGGCTTGTCGATCTGGCGCACGCCGGTGTAGCTGTTGATCACCGAGGGCACGAAGGCCGAGACGAAGATCACCATCATCTTCGCCGCGTCGCCCAGGCCGAGCCAGACGATGGCCAGCGGGATCCAGGCCAGCGGCGGGATCGGCCGCAGCACGAGAAAGATCGGGTTGACGAAGGCCTCGACCGCGCGGCTCGCACCCATCGCCAGGCCCAGCAGCACGCCCGCCGTGGCCGCGACCACGAAACCCATGGTCACCAGCAGCACGCTGCGCAGCACATGCTCGTGCAGGCGCCCGTTGCTGTAGCCCTCGATGGCGATCTGCTGCAGCGCCGCACCCACCTCGGCTGGCGTAGGGAAGCGCGCCGGCGAGATGATGCCGGTCACCGCGGTGAGCAGGTGCCACAGCGCCAGCACGATCGCCAGCGTCAAGGCGACCGCGCCGAGCCGAGCGGCCGGCGAGCGCGATGCGCGTGAAGGGGCGGCCGGAGCGGCCTTGGGCGTCGTCTCGACGGCAGCACTCATCTCGGAGCCACCCGGAAAGTAAACGTTTTCAGTTTCAGTCGGTCAACCGGCCGCGTCAAGCGTCGCGCCAGGGACTTCGGGCCCGGATTTTCCCTAGGACTGACGGGGACAGCCCGCTCAAGCGTGGCAGCAAACGAGTACATTGCGGCGCCATGGCTGCCGCGAAGTCGAGCCTGCCGACCATTGCCGACGTGGCCCGCCTGGCCCGTGTGTCCACCGCCACCGTGTCGCGGGTGGTCAATGCCCCGGACGGCGTGCGTCCCGAGTTGCGCGCACGGGTCGACCGGGCGATCGCCCGGCTGGGCTACGTGCCGCATGCCGGTGCACGTACGCTGAAGTCGCGGCGCACCGGCACGATCGGTGCGATCTTCCCGACCGTGGACAACGCGATCTTCGCCAGGGCGATCGACGCGCTGCAGCGCCGGCTGGCCGAAGGCCAGCATCAGCTGCTGATCGCCACCAACGACTACAGCCCGGCCACTGAGGAGAGCCAGGCGCTGAACCTGCTGGCGCGGGGCGCCGACGCGCTGGTGCTGTGCGGTACCGGACAGACGCCGTCCCTGCTGGCACGCCTGCAGGCGCGCGGCATGCCGGTGGTGCACGTCATGAGCTGGCCGCCGCCGCCGGGCATGGCCTGCATCGGCTACGACAACGCGCGCGCGATGCAGCAGGTCGTGCGCTACCTGCTCGACCTGGGCCACCGCCACGTCGCGATGCTGGCCGGCATCACCCGCGACAACGACCGGGCGAGCGCCCGGATGGCCGGCGTGCGCGATGCGCTGGCCGCGGCGGGGATCGCGTTGCCACCGGCGCGCCAGGTCGAGCGGCGCTACGACATCGCCGCGGCCCGTGACGGCCTGCGACACCTGATGCAGGCAACCCCCCGGCCGACGGCCGTGGTCTGCGGCAACGACGTGCTGGCCTTCGGCGCATTGCTCGAGGCCCAACGCCTGGGGATCTCGGTGCCACGGGACTTGTCGATCGTCGGCTTCGACGATCTGGACCTGGCCTCGCAACTGCAGCCGGCGCTGACCACCGTACACGTGCCGGCCGAGGCGATGTGGCGACGCGCGGCGGACCATGTGCTGGCGCTGCTGCGCGGCGAAGAGCCGCCCCCGGTGACCGAGATCGAGGTCGCGCTGGTCGTGCGCGAATCGACCGGCCCGGCGCCGCGCGCGCTCCGCGGGCGTGGTCGCAGCGACACGTCGCCGCGATGAGCCGCGCGCCTTGGTTGCCGGGACCGCAACGCGCGGACCGTGCCGCCACAGGACCTCCGGCGCCGGTGCCGGCACGGCGGCGGTGATGGACTTGCAGCGCAGGGGCATGGCGAGCGGCGGTCGCTGGCGTGGCGGCATCAGGCGGTGCGCCACTGCGCGATCAGCGCATCGGCGACTTCCAGACCTTCGGCGGCCGCACGACGGCGCAAGGCTTCGCGGCGCGCACCGGGCAGGCGCACGCCGTCGTCCTTGAGCATCTCGGCAACCAGCACCTCGACGCGATCGAGGTAGCCGTCGCTGCCGGCCAGCGCGCCCGGGTCGATGACGATGAAGGCCTGGCCGATGCGCGGCCGGTTGCCGGCATCGACGAAGAAGCTCGAAGCCTCGAAGCCGAACTGCGCGCCGATCAAGGCCGTGACCAGCAGTTCGACCAGCAGCGCCAGCATCGCCCCCTTGGGGCTGGCGGCAGCGCCCGGCCCGCTGGCGGGCCCCGTCCCGAACGGCAGCATCGAGCCCTCGAGCGCGGCCTTCGCATCGGTGGTCGGCTGGCCGGCGGCGTCCAGTGCCCAGCCCTGCGGTATCGGCCTGCCCTCCTTGGCCGCCAGCATGACCTTCCCGCGCGCGACCTCCGACAGGCTCAGGTCGATCAACAGCGGATCGCCGGCGCGGCGCGGGAACGCCGCGGCCACCGGGTTGGTGCCGAAAATCGGATGCCGGCCACCGGCCGCCGGCATGGCCGCCGGCGAGTTCGCGAACCCCAGCGCGACCAGACCCTCGGCCACGGCCGGCCGCAGGTGATCGACCAGCACGCCGGCATGGTGGCTGCGCACCACGCCGACGAAGGCCACGCCGTGCCGCCGGGCGCGCGCGCAGGCCTCGCGCACCGCCAGCTCGCAGGCCTCGAACGCCAGGCCGTCGCCGGCGTCCACGATGCAGGCGGCGTCGCGCCCCTCGACGAGGCGCGGCAGCGCGGCGCCGTCGACGCGGCCGTTGCGCAGGTGCGTGGCGTACTGCGCGACGCGCGACAGGCCGTGAGAACCCAGCCCCTGCGCCTCGGCCAGAACGAGCGCGCGCGCCGCGGCCTCGGCCATCGCCTGTCCGGCGCCGGCGCGTTGCAGCGCCTCGCCGACCAACCGCTCCAGATCACCGAGCGGCAGTCTCACGCCTGCGCCTCCAGCGCGTCCAGCACGCCGGCCGCGATCATGTCGCTGACGCGCTCGTTCGACTCCATCGACACGCCAGCGATGTGCGGCGTCAGCAGCAGGTTCGGGCAGCCCTCGAGGTGCGCTGCGCGCGGCAGCGGTTCCTCGGCAAAGACGTCCAACGCCGCGCCGCCCAAGCGCCCGCTGCGCAGCGCGCCGGCCAGGGCGACCTCGTCGACGACGCCCCCGCGCGCGGTGTTGACCAGGATCGCCCCGCGCTTCATGCCGGCGATGCGCGCCGCGTCGAACAGGCCGCGCGTGGAGTCGACCAGCGGCACATGCAGGCTGAGCACGTCGCTGGTGGTGATCACTTCGTCCAGACCGGCACAACGTGCGCCGGCATCGGCGAAGGCCGGATGGTCGTCGTCGAGCATGGCGTCGAACGCGATGACCTGCATGCCGACGGCCCGGGCCAGGCGCGCGGTGCGCTGGCCGATCGATCCGAAGCCGACCAGGCCCAGCGTCTTGCCCGAAATCTCGCGCCCGTTCGAAAGCGCCGCGCGCGGCCACTGGCCACCGGCCACCGCCGCGGTCGCGCCGTACGCGCCGCGCAGCATCAGCAGCGACACCGCGATCACGTACTCGGCCACCGACTGCGCGTTCGCGCCGGTGGCCGGCATCACGCGGATGCCGCGCGCCGCGCAGCCGGCCGTGTCGATGTTGTCCAGGCCCACGCCGAGCCGGCCGACGACGCGGCAGCGCGCCAGCGCCTCGAGCAACGCGCCACGCACCTGCGTGCGATTGCGCACCACCAGCGCGTCGCAGCGTGCGGCCTCGGCGTGCAGGCGCGCCGCATCGTCCACGAGCGCCGGGTCGTACAGCACGTCGTGCCGCGCGGCCATCTGCGCGACCGCGCGTTCGTCCATGAACTCGCAGACCACGATCCGGGCCATCGACAAGCCTGCGGCGATCAGGCGGACTCGAACAGCCGCGTCAGCACGAACTCGCGGTGGCCCAGCGCCTCGGCCGCGGTCAGCCGGCCGTTGGCGGTGCGCAGCATGCATTCGAGCAGCTTGTCGCCGGCCTGGTCGAGCGTGATCTCGCGCTGCAGCAGGCCGCTGCTGTCGACGTCGATGTGCTCGCTCATCAGCCGCACGGTGCGCGGGTTGGCGCAGATCTTGATGACCGGCACGATCGGGTTGCCGATCACGTTGCCCTGGCCGGTGGGGAAGAAGTGCACCGCATAGCCCGAGGCCGCGCACAGCGTCACCATCTCGGCCGCGGCGCTGGACGAGTCCATGAACCACAGGCCGGGGTGGGTGGGTTTCTCGGCCTTGTCGATGACGCCGTCGACCGTGCACTTCTTGCCGATCTTCTGGATGTTGCCCAGCGCCTTTTCCTCGATGGTGGTCAGGCCGCCGGCGATGTTGCCCTTGGTCGGCTGGCTCTCGGACAGGTCGGTGGTCTTGTGGCGGTTGATCATGTCCTGGTAGCGGTTGAACATGAACATGAAGCGCTCGGCCACCTCGGGCGTCTTGCAGCGCTCGACGACGATGCGTTCGCCGCCGGTGATCTCGCTGGTTTCGCCGAAGCACAGGTAGTTGCCCAGCGGGTGCAGCTTGTCGAAGGCGTTGCCGACCGTCGGATTGGCGCCGCAGCCGCTGGTGGTGTCGCTCTCGCCGCACTTCGTGCTGACCCACAGCTCGTGGATCGGGCAGACCTCACGCTGCTTCTCGCTGGCCCACTGCACGTACTCGCGCGCGGCCTTGCTGGCACGCATGATGGTGTCGTGGTCGCCGTGGCCCTCGATGCCGAAGCCCACCACCGGCTTGCCGGTGGTGGCGATGCCGTCGACGACCTTCTTCGTCCAGCCGTCCTCGATGCCGATGACCACGACGGCGGCCACGTTGGGGTTGCAACCAGCGCCGATCAGCGTGCGGAAGTGCAGCTCGAGGTCGGCGCCGAACTGCAGACGCCCATAGGGGTGCGGAATCGCCATCGTGCCCTTGATGTTGTGGGCGACGGCTTCGGCGGCGGCGTTGGACAGGTCGTCCAGCGGCAGGATGATGACATGGTTGCGCACCCCGACGCGGCCGTTTTCGCGGCGGTAGCCGAGGAAGGTGGTGTCTTTGCTGATGACGGACATGTTGCGTTTCCTTCGGCTTACCAGCGCTTGGTCTTGATGTTGTGCACGTGGGCGTGTTGCCCGGCCTGGATCGGTGCGACCACCTTGCCCATGTCGATGCCGTACTTGACGACGGTGTCACCGACGGCCATGTCCTTCAGGGCCACCTTGTGGCCGATGGGGATGTCCTGGCGCGCGACGACCGAGGTGGACTTGTCTTCGTCCATGATCCAGCCGTCGAGCGTCATGCCGGCCTTGACACCTTCCACGACGACGACGGCCACCGTGTCCTTGGCGTCGTGCAGTACGAAATGAATCATCTGGGGGGCTCCTGCGTTTCGAGGTTGCGCATCTTTCCCAGCGACGAGCGGACTGTCAATCAGGTCATATAGATGACTTGATGGACTGGCTCGCAACCCCTTAGCCTTGCGGCCATGGCCGAGCCGCACGCTCCGTTCTCTGCCCTGGCGCCGGATGCCGGCGGCATGGCCCTGTATCGCGCCACCAAGCGGGCGCTGCTGCGCGCCATCGAGTCGGGGGAGGTGGCGCCGGGCGCCGCGCTGCCGAGCGAGACACGGCTCGCCCGCACACTGGGGGTGTCCATCGGCACGCTGCGGCGCGCGGTCGACGAGCTGGTGGCCGAGCACATCCTGGTGCGACGGCAGGGGCGCGGCACCTTCGTCGCCACGCACACGCCCCACCGCTTCCTGTTCCAGTTCTTCCACGTCGAGCGCAACGACGGGCGGCGCGAGGTGCCGCAGGTCGAGCTGCTGGGTTTCGAGCGCGTGCGCATCGACGACGACGCCGCCGCGGCGCTGGGCGTGCGCGTGGACGACGCGGGCATCCAGATCGACAACCGCCTCAGCCTGCAGGGGCGCGCGGTGATGCACGACCGCATCGTCGTACCCGCGGCGCTGTTCCGTGGCCTGACCCAGACCCGGCTGGAACGACGGCCGAGCACGATCTACCACCTCTACCAGGCGGAGTTCGGCATCACCGTGGTTCGCGCGCTGGAGCGGGCGCGCGCCGTCGCGGCCGACCGCACGGCGGCACGCATCCTCGGCATCGCCGTGGGTTCGCCTTTGTTGCAGATCCGTCGCACGGCACTGACCTTCGGGGACAAGCCGGTCGAATACCGCGTCTCGTCGCTCAACAGCGCGCAGTACGACTACGTGCACCTGCTGTCGCGCCCCAGCTGAGCAAATGGCCGCCTTGTGCAGGCCGTGTGGATTGCCCTGCCCGGCGCAGGGGCCCGAAAGCGAGACGATAGGTGGGCGGCCGCCCGCAATGGCCGCAGCGTGCGCGCCTGCAAGCCGTCGCCATCCGGCTCGGCCAGGTGGGTCTGGCCCATGTCTTCCACCAGCACACCCCGGCACTGGAGCAGCTCAATGAGTCGGGTGCTGACGGTTGGCAGAAGCGCGCGAAGTTCGTCGTCGGAGCGTTGTGCTCGCGTCAAAGAAGGTTGGCGCGCCATTGACTGCGCCCATACTTGCCCGGCGCCGGGACGCGGCCGATACTGGTGCGGTCACCGACAGGTACAGGGGCTCTTGCATGCGTTCAGCGTTTCGTGAGGTCCGGGCATGAAGGGGCACACCGGCGAGCTGCTGTTCGCGTTGCTGATCGGGGTGATGCTGGCGGCCTTCGTCTCCTGGCTGGTGGCCAGCGCGTACCGGCGCCGCATGCTGGCGCTGATGCGTGGCGGCCCCGCGCCGCAGGACGCGGCGGGCCGTGCGGCGGACCTGCCCGTGGCCACGTCAGCCGCGGGGGCGCGGCGCAGCGACCTGACGGCCGCCCACCACCGTGCCAGTGTGCGGGCCATGCTGGTGGTGGCCGGTGTCAGTCTGCTGATCGGGCTGACGCAGTCCTGGCTGTCTTTCCTGTTCGTGTACGACGACGCCCGGGGCTTCACGCTGCGGCGCGTGCTGGTGCTGGGCCTGGTCTACGCCTGGCCCATGGTCATGGGCTGGGGCCTGCTGCGGCGCTGGTCCTGGGGCCGGGTGCTGCTGGGCATTGGTGCCTACATGCTGCTCATGACCGTGGTGGTGATGCTCAACTCGAACGAGCGGCAGACCTGGGCCGGCGTGATGGGCTGGCTGGGCAGCGTGGTGGTGATCCCCATGGCGGTGGCCTTGCTCATCAGCGCCAGCGGCCGCATCCGCGCCGTGGCGCCTTACCTTCTGCCCATCTTCCTGGTGTTGTCGGCGGCCAGCACCGGCACGCTCGGCCTGCTGGCTGCGGGAGTGCAAGATCCGCCGGCGTGGATCGTCCAGGTTGTGGGCGTGCTGGGAGCCTGGCCCACCATCGTGCTGCTGGGCCTGCTGCCGTGGCTCGTGCTGGCCTGGCCGGTGTGGCGTCTGGGCCTGTGGCTGGCGCAGGCCTACCGGGACAAACGCTTTTCCGACCTGGGCTATCTGCTGGCGGCGTACTGGTTCGTCATCCTGATGGCCAGCGCGCTGCCGGCGGTAGAGGGCGCAGGCTGGCTGGGCTTCACCCAACTGCTGCCTTGGCTGTGGCTTCCGTTGCTCGCCAGGCTGCTGCCGCGCTGGCTGGCGCCCGAGGGCGCGCCGCCCACCCTGCTGGTGCTGCGTGTGTTCCAGCAGGACGCCGCCGTGGAGACCCTGTTCGACCGCGTCATTGAACGCTGGCGCCTCACCGGCAACACCGTGCTGATCGCCGGCACCGACCTCATCAGCCGCACGCTGGATCCGGACGATCTCTTCACCTTCCTCAACGGCCGCCTGGGCGAACGCTTCATCGCCAGCCCGGCGCAAGTGCCGCAGCGCCTGGCGGACTTCGACCTGAAACCCGATCCGGACGGCCGCTACCGCGTCAACGAGTGCTACTGCTTCGACGGCACCTGGCAGGCCGCACTGGCCGCCCTTGTGCAGCGGGCTGACATGGTGCTGATGGATCTGCGCGGCTTCCAGGCACACAACGCCGGATGCCGCCACGAACTGGGCGTGCTCAGCACCGCCGCGCATGTGCAACGCGTGGTGCTGCTGCACGACGATCGCACCGACCGCGCCGCGGCCAACAGTGACATCGCTGCCGCACCGGCCGGGCGCTTTGTGTGGGAGGACGCCGGGCGGCTCAACCAGAGAAAGGTTGCGCAGATCCTGAGCCATTTGCTGAAGTGATCGGCCGAGGTACGCGCTTCGTCACTACCGGCGTCGGACTCGGTCATTTGAGTCTGGCCCATGTCCTTCGGACGCACCCCTCGACCGCAGGCCACTGGCGGATGAGTTCATCTAGACCTCCTGCAGCCAGATCATCCCCGACCTGCTGGACCGCCATTCCGACCTGACTGCCTCAGGCACGTGGATCACGCCCACCCGCGCGCTGGCGCTGAACTCCAGACTCTCGTGGTGAACCGCGAACCCGATGCCGTCGAGGAGCTGCGCATCTGCATCGGGGGATGAACTGGTCTGTAAGGGTGCATGTGCCGCAGCACGGCGCGGCGAAACAAACCGGAGTGCGGCACCGCGGAAAGCGCCTGGAGAACCTGGGTCTGACACCTGCCATGTGAGCCCGGTCAATGGCGGACCGCGGCACTGCGGCATGATCGTCGCGTATGAGTGGCACGCAAATTTGCAGGCGGTTGGCGCAGCTTGGAACGACCTCTTTGCTGAGCACCGCCGTCGCGGCAGGGTCGCAAGCGGCTTTGCCGTGCACGCTCACGGCACAAGGCGAGGCGGAGATTCGGGTCGAAGCTTCGGTGGTCTCCCCGCCGCTGTCCCTGAAGGATTGCCGCGATGCGGTCGTGGCACGCGGCACGGCGGTCGCCTGCGTCGCCGCCGCTGCAGGTCTGCCATCGTGCCGAACCTTCGGCCCCGGCCAGGCCATCGACCTCGTTGGCGTGTCCGCGACCCCGACCGTAGGTGTGCTCGATGGTCTGCAGCGGCTGTTGCGTGCGCTGCCCGGCCAGTCGCAGACCGTGCCCCGCGGGGCCGAGACCCTGCTGCCGAGCAAGGTGGTGCTGCTGCTCGATGCCGTGATGCTGGTGGACTTCTCCGAAGCCGACATGCAGGGGGTCGAGGCAGTGGAGTTCCGGCGCGACGGGGTCGACGGCGTGGTCACCGCGCGCATCGACCGCGTACCTGGGCCCGCATCGATCCCTAGCGACGCCTTCGTGGCCGGGCCCTACTACTGGGCCGTGCCAATACCCGGCGGTCGCCCCAACCAGACGGCGCGGCGATTCAGCGTGGCGCCCGAGTCGGACCGGCAAGCTGCGCTGGAGCGCTTGCGGATGTTCGACCAGCAACGGGCAGGGCCGCTGGCCACGGCCATGATGCGAGCGGCCTGGCTGGCGCAGCAGAACTACGACTACGACGCTCTGGCGACCATGAAAGCCGTAGGTCTGCGCACTCGCTGAAGCCCGAATGCGGTCGGCTTGAGCGTGCGCAAGGCGTGGGGCGGCGCACTGCCCACAATCGCCAGCATGCGGATCGGTTGTCGGTGGCTGGGGGCATGGGTTGCCTTGACATGCGCCTGGGCTGCTTTCGCACAGCCGGCAGCGAGCGCCGGCACGTCAGCACCGAGCTCCGATCCGATGCTGCGCATTGAGGCCGGCATGCACGGCGCACCGATCGGCAGCATCGATGTCGATGCAGCGGGTCGCCACGCGGTCACCTCCAGCGTCGACAAGACCGCACGGGTGTGGGACGCCGCCAGCGGCCGCCTGCTGCGCATCCTGCGCCCGCCGATCGGCCCCGGCAACGAAGGCAAGCTGGATGCGGTGGCAATCACCCCCGACGGCAGCATCGTCGCCACCGGCGGCCATACCGGTGGCAGCTGGAATCGCCTGGCCCATGTCTACCTGTTCGACCGAGACAGCGGCCGCCTGCTGCGCCGGCTGGGCGGGGTGCCGGGCGCGGTATGCCGCCTGAGCTTCAGTCCCGACGGACGCTGGCTCGCCGCGTCGGTGTGTCTGGGCACGCAAGGCGGCCTTCTGGTCTGGGACTGGCAGCGCAACGACGTGCCGCAGTCCGATCGCGACTATCAGGGCCCCACCTGGTACAGCTCATTCAGCCGCGACGGGCGTCTGGCGGCCACCGGCCACGACGGCCGGGTGCGGTTGTACGCTCTGGACGGCGGCCAGTTGCGCCGTGTGGCCGTGCGGCAGGCCCCTGGCGGCAAGACGCCGGTCGGGGCGGCCTTCTCGCCCGACGGCAGCCGGCTCGCGCTGGGCTATGAAGACGTGCCGCGCGTGGATGTGCTCGACGGCCATACGCTCGCGCCGCTGCACGTGCTGCCGGCGGCCAACGACGCCAGCGGCTATCTGCGCTCCGTCGCCTACAGCGCCGACGGCCGCGCGATCGTCGCCGCCGGCGTGCGCGACTACGTCAGCCGCAACGTCGCCTATCGATGGCCGGCCGCGGGACAGGACGCGCCGCAGAGCATCGTCGGGCCGTTCTATCGCATCGACCAGATCGTGCCTTTGCCGCAGGCCGGCTGGCTGGCCGCGGCGAGCAACCCGATGTGGGGTCGCTTCACGGCCGACGGCCGCTGGCAGCCGCTGGGCCTGTCGCCGCTGGCCGACACACGCTACGCGCGCGGGACGGCCTTTCAACTCGCCGACGGCGGCTGGACCGTGCAGTTCGGCTATCTGCCGCGCGGACGCGAGGCGCATCATTTCGACCTGAGGAAGCGCACGCTCACGGCCGGTGCACTGGCCGGCGGGCAGCCACCGCGGACCACCGGGCTCGAAGTTGCCGGCTACGAAGAGCAGTCCGCGCCAACGCTCGCCGGCCGCGCGCTGCCGATGCGGCCCGGCGAGCTGGCCCGCGCCGCGGTGGTCGCGCCGGACAACCAGAGCTTCCTGCTGGGCAGCGACTATCGCCTCAGGCGCTTTGCAAGCGACGGCCGGCAGATCTGGGCCCTGGCGATGCCGGCGTTCAACACGGGGCTGAACATGCCGCTGGACGGTCCGCTCGCCGGCAAGGTCTTCGTCGCCGCCTACGGCGACGGCACGATCCGCTGGCACCGCTACAGTGACGGCCAGGAGTTGCTGGCGCTGTTCGCGCATGCCGACCGCCGGCGCTGGGTGCTGTGGACGCCGTCGGGCTACTACGACGCCAGCCCCGGCGCTGACGAACTGATCGGCTGGCACCTCAATCGCGGCCAGGACCAATCGGCGGACTTCTTTCCGGTGTCGCGCTTTCGCGCGCGCTTCCACCGGCCCGACGTGATCGACCGCGTGCTCGACACGCTCGACGAGGCTGAGGCGCTGACGCAGGCTGACGCCGCCGTCCACAGGCGCGAGGCGCCACCGCCGCCGCTGGCGCAGTCGCTGCCGCCGGTGGTCGAGCTGTTGTCGGGCGGCGCGCTCGAGACCGCAGCGGCACAGATCACGGTGCGCGTGCGCGCGCGCAGCGCCGCCGATGCACCGGTCACCGGCTGGCGCGTGCGTGTCAACGGTCAATTCGTCGCCGCGCCGCGTGGTGCCACGCCGGTGGCCGATCCGGCCCTGGCCGATGCGCGCGAATTCACGCTCGACGTGCCGCCGCAGGACAGCGACGTGCAGTTCTTTGCCGAGAACCGGCACGGCATTTCCGTACCGGCGGTGGTGCTGGTGCGCCGCGGCGCGGCGTCGACCGCGCCGGTGCGCCAGCCGCGGCTCTACGTGCTGGCGGTGGGCGTGGGCCAGTACACGCACGCGGACATCGGCCGGCTGGTCTTCCCGGCCAAGGACGCGCGCGATTTCGCTGCCGCCATGCAGCGCCAGCAGGGGCGGCTGTACTCGCAGGTCGAAGTGCGGCTGCTGACCGACGCCCAGGCCACGCGTGACGAGGTCGTCGACGGGCTCGAATGGCTGCAGCGCCAGGTGACGCAGCACGACGTGGGCATGCTGTTCTTCGCCGGGCACGGCATCAACGACGCGGCGCAGGGCTACACCTTCCTGCCGGCCAACGCCGACCCCGAAAGACTCAAGCGCACCGGCGTCAGCATGGCTGACGTGCGCAGCACGCTGTCCAGCTTGGCCGGCAAGGCACTGTTCTTCTTCGACACCTGCCATGCCGGCAACGTGCTCGGCGCCGGCCGGCGCGACCTGTCGCGCGACCTGAACGGCGTGGTCAACGAACTGGCCAGCACCGAGAATGGCGTCGTCGTGTTCAGCAGCTCCACCGGCCGGCAGTTCAGCTACGAGGACCCGGCGTGGCGCAATGGCGCGTTCACGCTGGCACTGGTCGAGGGCCTGAACGGCGCCGCCGCCGCACCCGACGGCAACCGCATCACCCACAAGACGCTCGACTTCTACGTCAGCGACCGCGTCAAGCGGCTCACCGACGGGCGGCAGACGCCGGTGACGCAGGCGCCGGGCGGCGTACCGGACTTTCCGGTGGCGCTGAAGTAGCCCCGTGGCCATGCAACAGCCCCTTGGTATGGCCCGGCTTGCGCTGAGCGCCGTGCTGGTCATGGCGTTGGGCGCCTGCAACGTACTGCCGCCGCGCGGGGCGCCGGAGCCGTCGCACGCGCTGGCCGTGGGCGAGGACACGCCGCTGGCCCGCATCGCGCAGACCAGTCGACCCTCCCACGAGACCCTGCCGTCGGGCTTCCGCCTGCTGCCCAGCGGCGAGAGCGCCTTCGCCGCGCGTCTGGCGCTGGTCGCACTGGCGGCGCGCTCCATCGACGCGCAGTACTACCACGTGCACGACGACACGGCGGGCCATGCGCTGCTGCGCGCGCTGCGCGACGCAGCGCGGCGCGGCGTGCGCGTACGCCTGTTGGTCGACGACCTGTACAGCGGGCCGATCGACGAGCTGCTGCGCGCGCTGGCCGACGAGCCGCAGGCGCAGGTGCGGCTGTTCAACCCGCTGCCGGTGCGCGCCGGGCCACCGCTGGCACGCATGGCGCTGTCCTGGCCGCAGTTCGAGCGCATCAACCACCGCATGCACAACAAGCTTCTAGTCGTCGATGGCGTGGTGGCGCTCTACGGCGGGCGCAACATCGGTGACGCCTATTTCATGCGCGACGGCGAGGCCAACTTCGTCGACCTGGACGTGCTGTCCACCGGCGCGGTGGTGCGCGAGCTGGCGGACGCGTTCGACCTGTACTGGAACAGCGATCGCGTCTGGGACGTGCACACCGTGCTCGGCCAGGCCAGCCAAAGCGACCGCAGCGCATTCGATCGGCACGGCGCCCTCGCGCACGCCAATCTGCACCAGGAGCCGGCGCGCGACGCATTGGGGCAGACACCGGTGGCGCAGCAGCTTGCCGCAGGCCGGCTGACGCTGCACTTCGGCAGCGCCAGCGTCGTGCCCGATCCGCCATCCAAGAGCGTCGCGGCGGCGGCACGCAGCCAGCCGGGCGCAGCGATGCGCGCGCAGCTGGACATCATTGAAGCGGCCCGCTCCGACGTGGCGCTGTCGTCGCCCTACTTCCTGCCTGGGGGCCAGGCGATGCACCTGCTGCTCGACGCACGCCGGCGAGGCATCCAGGCGCTGGTGCTGACCAATTCGCTGGGCTCCACCGACGAACCGCTGGTCTACTTCGCCTACGCACCGCATCGCGCCGAGATGCTGCGCCAGGGCATCGAGCTTTACGAGCTGGCGCCGACGCTGGCGCGCGACGCGGGAGGCTTCGGCAGCTTTGGCGGCTCGATCGCCCGGCTGCATGCGAAGCTGGCCACCGTCGACCGCCGCTGGCTGCTGGTCGGCTCGGTCAACTTCGATGCCCGTTCGGCCGCCATCAACACTGAAATGGCGGTGGCCATCGACTGCCCAGCGCTCGCCCTCGAGGCGATGCGTGTGCTGGCCGGCGACGCCTTCCGCAGCATGTACCGGCTGCGCCTCGCGGCCGATGGCCAGGGCCTGGAATGGGTGTCGAGCGACGCGGACGGCCGCGTGCAGGTGTCCACGCGCGAGCCGCACGATGATCTGTGGCTGCGCCTGCGGCTGAAGCTGCAGTCGCTGTTCGTCGGCGAGGACCAGCTCTAGCCCAGGGCGATGGCGCGCGACAGCTTCGAGCCGGCATCCGTGGCGCGCTGCATGGTGGCGCTGCTGGCTGCGGCGTGGCTCATGGCGATGCACCCTCTGGCCCGTGCCGAGCGGCATGCGCTGCTCGTCGGCGTGTCGCGCTATGCCGTGTTCGCCGGCGACGAACGCCGGCAGCTCGCGGGCCCGGCCCACGACGTGCAATTGATGCGGACGGTGCTCCTGCGCCGCGGTTTCGCGCCGACGGGGGTGCGCATGCTGGCCGACGGCGTGGCCGGTGCGGGCACGCCGACGCGTGCGGCCATCTTCCACGCGCTGGACGACCTGGCCGGGCGCGTCGCCCCGGGCGACGAGGTCGTGCTGTACTTTGCCGGACATGGCGCGCAGATGCCCGCAGACCCGCAGACGGCGCAGGGGCGTGCCGAAACCGACGGCCTTCACGAGATCTTCCTGCCGGCCGACACCGGTCGGTGGAACCCGGCCACGCGCCGCGTCGACCATGCCATTGCGGACTACGAACTGGTCGAACGCCTCGACGCGTTGATCGGCCGGGGCGCATTCGTCTTTGCGGTCTTCGACACCTGCCATTCAGCGACGATGTTGCGTGCGGTGGCCGGCTCGGCGACCCGTTGGCGGCGCGTCGAAGGCGAAGCGCTCAGCATACCCGGCAGCACGCGCGCCACGGCAAGCCCGCGGCCATCGGTGCCGGGCCTGGCGCGTGCGGCGCAGACCCAGGCCGGCTTTGTCGCGTTCTATGCCGCGCAGACCACCGAGCTGACGCCCGAGATGCCGCTGCCACCCGGGGCCGACGGCACAGTACACGGCCTGTTCACCTACACGCTGGCCGAGGCACTGTCGGCAGCGCCGGCTGCCGCCTCGTACCGGCAGCTGGCGCAGTTCGTCTTCGCGCGCTATGCGGCACTGAATCTGAGCACGCCGACACCGCTGGTCACCGGCACCGGCCTGGACACGCCGGTGTTCGGCGCCGGGTCGGCGCCGGCCCTGCGGCAGTGGCCGCTCCAGCGCACATCGGCCGGCCTGCGTGTCGACGCCGGTCGCCTCGACGGCCTGGAGGTCGGCAGCGAGCTGGACATCCTGCCCGATGCGCTGGCTGCGGCAAGTGCCCGCGTAGGCCGCGCTCGCGTGGCCAGCGCCACGGCCTCGAGCGCGCAGCTCGTACCCCTCGCAGCCGCAGGTTCGGCGCCGTTCGACGTGACGGGCCTGCCGCCTCTGGCCGTCGCCCGGCGTGCCGAGCCGCAGCGCATCGCGCTGCAGTTGCGCGTGGTTGCGCCGCCGGCCACGCCGGACGCCGACTCGCGTGCCGTGATGCTCGCCCTGGACACCCTGGCGCGACGGCCGGCCGGCATCGAAGTCGCATGGGTCAGGCCGGACGCCGCGCACGACCTGCGGCTGCAGGTCGCGCAAGGCCGGCTGTGGATGCTGCCTCCCACCGGCCAGTGGCACAGCACGGGTGCGGACGCCACGCCTTCGCTGGCCATCGACGAACCGGCGTTGGCTGAACGGCTGGAGGCGCAGTTGCAACGGGCCGGCAGAAGCCTGAACCTGTTGCGCGTCGCCGCTTCGGCGCTGGCTACGCAGACCGACCAGCGCCTGCAGGTGCAGGCGAAGCTGGTGCCGAAACAGGGCGCGCCGCGATCGATCGAGGCGTGGCGCGCGTCCGAGGCTCACGACGGCGACCACGTCGTGGTCGAGGTGCACAACACCGCCCGCCGACCGGTCGACGTCACGGCGCTGTACCTGGATGCCGCGCACGGCATCAGCGTGCTCTATCCGTACCCGAGGGGCGCCAGCAATCGCATCGAGCCTGGCGACCGTGACAGTTTCGTTGCCCGCATCGATGCCACGACCCGCGGCGTCGAGCGCATGCTGGTGCTGGCTGTCGAGGCCCAACCGCAGGGCGACCGGCGCGACTTCTCGTTTCTCGCCCAGCCGCGGCTGGGCGAGCGGCGCGGCGCGACGGATGCGGTCTCGCAGCTCCTGCAACGCGCCGTCTTCGGCAGTGAGCCCGGCGCGATGCCGCGCGGCGCCGACATGCAAGCGGCCGACACACTGGATTTGCGCGTATTCACCCTGAGCGTGCGCTGAGATTGGGACGCAACCGGGACGTGCCGGCGTGACCCGCTCGGGCCGTGCGGCCAGCAGCGCTCGAAATGCAACCGGCGGCGACAGCATCCATCGACCGGTACCTGAGGCATGAAGTGGTCGATCAGGCGTGCCGAGGTCTGCGACATCCGCAGCGCGCCGCATGAGTGGCGGAACCCGCACCGCTTGGCAAGCTGAAGGCCAGCGGCTTGTCGTGGCCGCACCAGCCGCAGCGCAACCTCCCGTTCCACGCGCTCCGGCACGCAGCCGAGTCACCCGCCCGCCACCCCCCGCACCAGCAAGCTGGCCGCACTGACCAGCAACAACACCCAGATCGCACGCCGCACCGTCGCCTGCGGCAGCCGCGCGTGCACGCGGCTGCCGACTGCGTAGCCCACCAGCGCACACGGCACCAGCAACGCCGCCAGCTTCAGCAGCCCCGGCTGCGCGAAGAAGCCGCTGCCGGTGAACAGCACGAGCCGCACCAGGGCCGAGCCCAGGATCACCGCACCGATGGTGGCGCGCAGTCGCGTGGTGTCGACGATGCGGCGCGCCAGGTACAGCGTGTACAGCGGCCCGCCGGTGCCGAACAGCGTGCTGAACACGCCGCCGGCCAGCCCGGCCGGCCAGGCCCAGCGCGGCGATGCCTGTTCCGCCCGAACATGGCCGAGCAGGTTCCACAGCGCCAGCGCGCCGACGAAGCCGCCCAGCAGCACCAGCAGCCAGCGCTCGGCCGCATGCTGCAGCACCGGCAGGCCTAGGCCCATGCCGATCAGCAGCGCCGGCGCCAGCCGCTTCAGCTCGCCCAGGTCGATGGCCCGCCGGTTCCTCACGCCCATCAGTGTGGCCGCAAACAGGTCCAGCACCAGCAGCATCGGCACCGCGAAGCGCAGGCTCATCACGTGCGCCAGGATCGGCAGCGCAACCAGGTTGGCGCCGAAGCCGCCAAAGCCGAATACCGTGTAGCCGAGTGTCACGGCCACGCAGGCCGCGGCCAGTTCGGGCAGCGACAGCGGGGTCAAGCCGGGGCCAGCAGGCTCTGGCCTGGCGCCACGCGCGTGAAGCGCACCGGCTCGCGCTTCAGGTCCAGCTCGCCGCCGCGCTGGCGCACGACGATGGTGTGCGAGTGTTCGAGATCGCCGGCGTCCGGAAAGTCCTCGCGGAAGTGCGCGCCGCGCGAGTCCTCGCGCGCCAGTGCCGACAGCGTGATCACGCGGCTGACGGCGACCAGGTTCTTCAGGTTCAGCCAGTCGTGCCAGCCCATGTGGAAGGCGCGGTCGATGGTGGCCACGCCCGTGCGCGACAGCTGCGCATCCAGCGCGTCCAGCTTGCGCAGCCCGCGCTGCAGCGACTCGGCCGTGCGCAGGATGCCGACGTCCGCCCACATGCAGTCGTACAGCGCCTCGCGCACCACTTCCAGGTCGCCGGCGGGCTGGCGGAACGGTGCCTCGGCGCGCTCGACGGCGGCGCCCATCGCGACTTCGTCGGGCGCGCGCAAGCTGCCTTCGCGCCGCACCCATTCGGCCATCGCATCGCCGGCGATGCCGCCGAAGACGGTGGAGTTTGCTACGCCGTTGCCACCCAGGCGGTTGGCACCGTGCACGCCGCCGGTGTCCTCGCCGGCGGCGAACAGCGCCGGCAGCGGCGTGCGCGTGTCGGGCGAGAACACCACGCCGCCCATCATGTAGTGCGCGGTGGGCACCACCTCGACACGGCCGGCCGCCAGGTCGAAGCCGCAGTCGGCGCAGCGCTCGACCATGCCCTTGAACTGCCGGCGCACGTGGTCGGCGCCCAGGTGGTGCATCTGGATCCACACGCCACCGTTGGGCGTGGTGCGGCCGTCGCGCATCTCGCGATAGATCGAGCGGCTGACGATGTCGCGCGTCGCACGCTCTGCGCGTTCGTCGTAGCGCGACATGAAGCGCTCGCCATCGCCGTTCAGCAGCCAGCCTCCCGCGCCGCGCAGGCCTTCTTCCAGCACCGTTCCGGTCATGCGCGTGCCGCTGCCCGCGAGCAGGCCGGTGGGGTGGAACTGCACCATCTCCATGTCGCGCAGCGGCAGCCCGGCGCGCAGCGCCATCGCCAGGCCGTCGCAGCTCTTGTCGCCCGACGGCGTGTGGTACTTGTACATCGTCGGCCCGCCGCCGGTGGCCAGCAGCACGGCCTTGGCCTGCACGAAGACATAGCCGCCGTTGCGCATGTCGATCATCAACACGCCGGCCAGCGCGTCGCCGCCGGGCGTCTTCACCAGCTCGATCGCGCGGTGCTCCTCCAGCCGCTCGATGCCGCGCGCCCACACCTGCTCGGCCAGGCGGTTGATGATCTCGATGCCGGTGAGGTCGCCCTTGTGCACCGTGCGGTCGAAGGTCTGGCCGGCGAAGGCCTTCTGGTGGATGCTGCCGTCGGGGTTGCGGTCGAAGAAGCAGCCGAGCTCGTTCTCCAGCTCGCGCACACGCTCCACCGCGGTGGACACCAGTGTCCAGGCCAGGTCCTGATCGGCCAGCCACTTGCTGCCCTCGATGGTGTCCATGAAGTGGCGCTCGACCGAGTCGCCCGGCGCCAGCGCCACGTTGTAGCCGCCCTGCACCATGCGCGTGCAGCCGCATTTGCCGAGCAGACCCTTGACCGCGACGGTGATCTTCAGCTCGGGTGCGCGTTGATGGGCATGCAGCGCCGCGAACAGCCCCGCGCCGCCCGAACCCAGGATCAGGATGTCGGTCTGCACGCGCCGCAGCGCGGTGCCGGCCGTCACGCCTTGACCCCCAGCGAGGCCAGCACCTGCGCGCGACGCGCCGCGGTGTCGGCCTGCACGGTGCGGTACAAGCTGCCGCCATGGCTGTCCATCGCGACGAGCAGCGGGCCGAAGTCGCGGATCGCAAAACGCCACAGGCTCTCGGGGTTCAGGTCGTCCAGGTCCACGTCCTCGATGCGCTCGATCCAGGTGGTCTCCAGCGCGGCGGTGCCGCCGACGATGGCCAGGTAAACACCGCCCAGCTCGGCGAAGGCCTGCGACGAGCCGTCGCGCAGCCCCCCCTTGCCGATGATCATGCGCACGCCTTCGCGCTCCATCAGCGGCCGCGTGAAGCGCTCCATGCGGTCGGAGGTGGTGGTGCCGATGCACACCGGCGCGTAGCCGGCCGGGTGCTCGGCCCGATCGTCGGCATCAAGCGGCACCTTGCGCACGTTGGGCGCGGTGTGGATGACGGCGTGTCCCTGCAGGTCGAAGCGCGTGCGCCGGCCGCGGTCGAACATGTGGATCTGCGTCGCGTCGCGGATGCCGTACAGCGTGCGCTGCAGCGTCACGGTGTCGTTGATACGCAAGGCGCGCACCTGCGCCTCGGTGACGGGCATTTCCAGTACGTGGTGGGCCATCGTGCCGCCCCTTCTAAAAGCCGTACTCCACGCCGGCCGGCGTGAAGGTGGCGCGCGCGCGTCGGGCCGAGTGGCACTGCATGTTGACCGCGATCGGGTTCATCGTGATGTGCGTGGCCGCCAGCTCGATGTGCACCGCGAACGCGGTCGAGTCGCCGCCCAGCCCCTGCGGGCCCACGCCGAGCTGGTTCACGGCCTCGCTTAGGCGTCGTTCCAACGCGGCGCCTTCGGCGTCGCTGCACACGCTGCCGAGCGGCCGTGTCGCCGCGCGCTTGGCCAGCGCCACCACCAGATCCGAGGTACCGCCCAGCCCGACGCCGACGATGGTCGGCGGGCAGGTCTTGCCGCCCGCCGCCAGCACGCAGTCGATGACGAAGGTCTTGATCGCATCCACGCCTTCGGCGGGGATAGCCATGCGCAGGAACGAGCCGTTCTCGCTGCCGCTTCCCTTGGGGATCATCTCGATCGTCAGCGTGTCGGCCGCGTCGCTGAAGTCGATGTGGATCACCGGCACGCCGATGCCGCAGGAGGTGTGCTCGTTCTTGCGCGTCAGCGGGTGCACGACAGAGCTGCGCAGCGGGTACTCGCGCGTGGCACGCGCGCAGCCGCGCCGGATCGCCTGCTGCAGTTCGAAACCGTCGATGCGCACTCCGCGGCCGAGCGTGACGTTGTAGATCGGGATGCCGGTGTCCTGGCACAGCAGGTTGTCGGTCTGTTCGGCCACCGCGATGTTGCGCACCATCGTGCCCAGCAGCGACTGCGCGGTGGCCCCCGATTCATGCTGTTGCAGGCGCGCGAAGCCGTCCTTGATGTCCGGTGGCAGCACCTTCAGCGCGCGGATGTAAAGCGCCTTGGCGGCGTCCTCGACGGCTTGCAGGTCGACGTTCATGACCCTCCTCAGTTGGCTTGCAGCTTGCGGGAAGCCACGACCTTGGCCCAGCGCTCGAGTTCCTGGTCGATCTGCTTCGTGAAGTCCGCGGTGCTGTTGACCACCGGCGTCATGCCCTGCACGTACAACCGCGCCTTGATCTCGGTCTCGCCCATCACCTGGGCCACGTCGCGCTGCACCTTCTGGATCACGGCCGGAGGCGTGCCGGCGGGCGCGAACAGGCCGAACCAGCCGATGTTCTCGAACTTGGGCAGGCCGGCCTCGTGCGCGGTGGGCAGGTCGGGCATCTGCGGCATGCGCTGCTGGCTGGTGACGGCCAGCGCGCGCAGCCGGTTGGGCCCCAGCAGGGCCGACGCGGCGGCGTAGTTGCCGACCATCATCTGCACCTGCCCGGCGATCAGGTCGTTGTAGCCCAGCGCCTCGCCCTTGTAGGGCACGTGCTGGATGTCGACGCCGGCCGCGTCGGCGAAGTTCTCGGCAGCCAGGTGCACCTGGCTGCCGACACCGGCCGAGGCGAAATTGATGGTGCCCGGTTTGGCCTTGGCGGCGGCAATCAGGTCCTTCAGCGTCTTGTGTGGCGAGGCGTCCTGCACCACCACCAGCATCGGCCCCTGTGCCACGTTGGTAATCGGCAGCAGGTCCTTCTTCGTGTCGAAGGGCATCCTCTTGTACAGCGACGGGTTGATGGTGATCGACCCCGAAGCCATCAGCAGCGTGTAGCCGTCGCCCGGTGCCTTGGCCACCGTGTCGGCGCCGACGTTGCCGCCGGCACCGGCGCGGTTCTCGATCACCACCGGCTGGCCCCACAGCACGGACAGCCGCTGCCCGACCATGCGCGCGATCACGTCGGTCGAGCCGCCAGGCGCAAAGGGCACGACGATGCGCACCGGCTTGCTCGGCCAGGCATCCTGCGCCAGCACGGGGCCGGCCAGCGCGAGCAGCAGCGTGGTGGCCAGGGCGTGGCGGCGGGTGGTGGGGCGAAAGTTCATGGTCTTGTCTCCGATTGAAGGGGTTGCGGCTGCAGATCAGCCGACGAGCGCGAGTGCGAACGCCAGCCCGACGGCGAAGGCTACGCCAAAGCCGCCGGCGATCCAGTTCTTGCGCAGATCGGTCGCGCGGCCGAACTCGATCAACAGCAGGCGCACGCCGCCCGTCAGGTGCAGCGCCAGCAGCGTGACCAGCCCCCATTCGGCGAACTTCACCAGGCCCGAGTCGGTGAAACGCAGGAAACCGTCCAGAGCCGCCGGCCCCGTCAGCGCCTGCCCCAACGCCAGGAAGTGCAGCGGCAGGAACAGCGCGAGCAACAATCCCGACACGCGGTGCAGCCAGAAGGCCCACCAGGATGGGTGGCCGTGGGCGCGGTGGTCGTTGCGTCGCATCGCCGCCCCCTCTCTTCAGGCGCCGGGCGCGTACACGCCCCACACGGCACGCAGCCCCAGCACCAGCAGCAAGGCCGTGACCGCGCGTGCAAACCACAGCGCAGTCGCAGGCGGCCAGCGCCACCACTCGCGCGCGATGGCAATCAGCCCGATCGGCACGTGCACCGCGCAGGCCCCCACGAACACTGCGTAGAAGGCCGCGAACCACGCGTTGCCCTGCGTGCGCGCCAGGATCTCGGCCGCACTCAATCCCCCGCGCACGGCCCAGACCATGCCGGCCAGGTGCAGCACCACGCACAGCGCCAGCACCATCGCGCTGATGCGCTGCCAGTACCAGCGCCGCGCCTGCGCCACCGCGTCGCGCAGGGCGGCGTCGGTCGCAGAATGAAGCGCGCGGGTCACAACTCCCCCTTCACGGCCGCGCGCGCCACCGTGCGCTTGAGGCCGGCGATGGCCAGCGTCGGCGCGATGCCTTTGGGGCAGCGCTCGGTGCAAGAGCCCTGCGTGTGGCAGCTGTGGCAGCCAGCGTCCCCGGCCACCGCGCGCAGCCGCTCGGTGCGCTCGACATCGCGCACATCGTTGACCAGTGTCCAGGCGCGGTTCAGCGCCGCCGGCCCCAGAAAGTCGGGCCGCCACTGCACGACGTCGCAGGAGCCGTAGCACACCGCACAGCCGATGCATTCGATGCCGGCGTTGGCCGCCTGACGCTCGGGCGTGTCGGGCGACACCCGCGCGAAGTCGTCCTGCCGCGTCTGCGCACCCTGGAAGCGGCCGCGCGCTCGCGCCCACTTGTCGAAGAAGGCGCTCATGTCGCAGGCCAGGTCCTTCACCACCGGCAGGTTGGCCAGCGGGGCAATCTCGAGCCGCCCGTCGACGCCCACCACCTTGGCCACGTGCGTGCGGCAGGTCCAGCGTGCCTGGCCGTTGACCGTCATCGCGCACGAGCCGCACATGCCGACGCGGCAGGCATAGCGATAAGACAGCGTTGGGTCCAACGCCCGCTGCACGTGCGTCACCACGTCGAGCACGGTCTGGCTGTCCTGGCGCGGCACGGCGTAATCGACGAAGCGGCCAGCGTCGCCGGCGCCGCCGCCACGCCAGATGCGCACCTGCAGGGTCTTGTCGTCCATGTCTTCGGTATGAAGCCGGCGCGGCGCCGTGGCCCTCGAGGGCCGCACAACCGCCGTCGGCTGGCAAGCATAGACTCTGATCTGCCCAAGCCAAAGCGAGTCTTTCTGGTGCTGAGGGCAAGCGATGCTTTTGCTTCAACCCGGAACACACGCGCATGGCCTCGATCCGTACCCTGCAGACCTTCCTGGCGGCCGCTCGCCTGGGCAGCTTCGCCGCCGCCGGCCAGGAGGTCGGCCTGACCGCTGCCGCGGTCGGCCTGCAGGTGCGCGCGCTGGAGGACGAGCTCGGCGTGGCGCTATTCGATCGCAGCGCACGGGCCGTGGTGCTCAATCCGGAAGGGCGCAGGCGCGTGCCGGCCGTGAAAGACCTGGTCGAGCGCTGGCAGCAGCTGCAGGCCCCGCCCAAGGGCGACGAGCTCGGTGGCACGGTGGTCATGGGCGCGCTGGTCTCGGCACTGATGGGGGCCTTTGCCGATGCGCTGTGGACCCTCAAGCGGCGCCACCCCACGCTGGAGGTGACGCTGTTCGCCGGGCAGTCGGCCGATTTCATGACACGCGTGGAGCGCGGCGAGCTCGATGCCGCGGTGGTCACGCAGCCGCCAGTGCGGCTGCCCGCCTCCCTGGCCTGGACACCGCTGTACCGCGAGCCGATGGTGCTGATCGTGCCCACGCGGCCGCACTTCACCTTGCCCGAGGCGCCGCTGCAGATGCTGGGGCAGTGCCCGTTCATGCGCTTCGACCGCCGCACCTGGACCGGCCATCTGGTGAACGAGGCGCTGGCGCAGTGCCGCGCCACCGTGGTCGAGGGCATGGAACTGAACTCGGTGGAGGCCATCGTCGAACTGGTGCGACAAGGCTTCGGCATCTCGATCGTGCCGCGTCTGGCCAACCTGCGCTGGGGGCGCGACAAGGCGCTGCGCGTGGTGCCGATGCCGCGCGTGACCGTGCAACGGCACGTCGGCCTGCTCGAGCGCCGCGGGCACGGACGCGAGCGCTTCACCCAGGCCCTGAAGGATCACTTCGGCGCGCGGCCGGCCCGCCGCTGACGCCCGCTGCGCTACATCGACTGCAACAGCAGGTGGCGGTAGTCCTCGCGACTGGCCTCGCGCGGGCCCGTCTTGTGGCAGTGATCGACCAGCGCGCCGTCGATGATGCGCCCGAAATCCGCCTCGGTCACGCCCAGTGCGGCCAGGCCGGCAGGCAAACCCAGGCGCTGGTTCAACTCCTGCACGGCCCTCGCCAACGCCTCCCCGTCCTCGTCGCAGGCCGGCAGGCCCATCGCATGGGCCATGCGCTGCAAGCGTCGTTCGCGCCGCACCGAATCGGCCGCGGCATTGAAGCGGATCACTGCCGGCAGGAGCAGCGCGTTCAGCGTGCCGTGGTGCAGACGGGGGTTGACCCCGCCCAGGCTGTGGCTGAGCGAATGCACGCAGCCCAGACCCTTCTGGAAGGCCATCGCGCCCTGCATGCTGGCGCTCATCATGTTCCAGCGGGCCTCGCGGTCCTGGCCGTCGCGGGTCGCACGCTCGATGTGCGTCCAGCCGCGCGCCAGTCCGTCCAGGGCGATGCCGTCGGCCGGCGGGTTCACTGCGTGGGCCATGAAGGTCTCCATGCAATGCGTGATCGCGTCCAGCCCGGTGGCGGCCGTCAGGGCGGGCGGCAGCCCCAGCGTCAGGCCGGGGTCGAGCAGCGCGACACGCGGCATGAGATGCCAGGAGTGGAAACCCAGCTTGCGTCCATCGTCGACGATCAGGATCGAGCCGCGGGCCACTTCGCTGCCGGTGCCCGCCGTGGTCGGCACGGCGATCAGCGGCAGGACCGCGTCGGTGATGCGCGGGCTGCCGCCTTCGATGGTCGCGTAGTGCTTGAGCGGGCCTTCGTGCCGGGCGGCGATGGCCACGCCCTTGGCCAGGTCGATGCTCGAGCCGCCACCCACCGCCACCAGGCCGTCGCAACCCTCGCGCCGCAGCAGCGCGACCGCGGCACGCACGCCCGCTTCGGTAGGGTTCGAAGGCGTGCCGTCGAACACCGCGTGCGCCACGCCGGCCAGCGCCGTCTCGGCGTGCGCCAGCACCCCAGCAGCGCGCACGCCCGCGTCGGTGACGATCAACGGGCGGCGGATGCCCACGCGGGCGCACTCGCTGGCCAGCAGGTCGATGACCCCGAAGTCGAGGTGGATGTCGGTCAGGTAGCGGATGTAGGCCATGAGCAAGCGTGCGTGGGTTGCGGGATCCGACCGCCGCCCTTGCCGATGGCGGGGCGGCGGCGCCGAGGTCGAGGCGGGTGTCGCAACGCTCCCCGGCCGACCTTGGCCACAGGAGAACCAGGCCAGCCGCGGAAGACGCTTCGAAGCGTCATCGGCACCGACCCTGGAGACCTGATCGCGATCCCCTCGTCAGCGCGCCCGAGGAACCGCCCCCGGACCCGCCCCGGCACCATGCTTCGGGCCGACAACCGCCCTGCGTCAGCATAGCCCGCGGCTCGTTCGGAGCAAAGCGAGTCTTTCTGGCGCTGAGGGAAAGCCTGTCTTTCGCTTCGGCGGCTGTCCTGCCGCGGCACGCCGCTCGGCATCACGCGCCCTGCGTGGCACGCGCCGCGGTCCAGGCCTGCACGAAACGTCGCGCCTGCTCCTGCACCTTCGCCGGCCGGTCGCCCGGCTTGTACAGCGCCGAGCCCAGGCCGAAGCCGTCGGCCCCGGCGTCGACGTAGGCCGCCAGGTTCTGCGGCGTGATGCCGCCCACCGGCAGGAAGGGGAGTTCACGTGGGAACACCGCGCGCAGCGCCTTCAGCACCGCCGGCGTCAGCAACTCGGCCGGGAACAGCTTCAGTGCATCCGCGCCGGCCGCCAGCGCAGCGAAGCCCTCGGTCGGCGTGGCGATGCCCGGCGCGCAGACCAGGTCACGGGCCTTGGCGGCGCGGATCACCGCCAGGTCGCTGTGCGGCATGACGATCAGCCGGCCGCCGGCGGCGGCCACCTCGTCCACCTGCGCCGCGCTCAACACCGTGCCGGCGCCGATCAGGCAGCGGTCGCCGAAGGCGCTGGCCAGCGCGGCGATGCTGCGCAGCGGCTGCGGCGAATTCAGCGGCACCTCGAGGATCCGAAAGCCCGCATCGACCAGCGCCTGTCCCACCGGCAAGGCCTCGTCGGGTCGGATGCCGCGCAGGATGGCAATCAGCGGCAGCGGCCGCAGATACTCACGCATTCAGCCCCTCCCCGCGGCAAAGCCCGGCGCGCCGCGCGATCTGCCACAGGCCGGCGGTAGCCGCGTCCTCGCCGTGCACCTGCGCGTCTCGGCCGAACGCGGCCAGGGCGCGGCGGTAGCGCGCGCACAGCATGGCATCGCCGACCAGCTGCAGCGGCCCGCTGCCGGAGCGCGGCAGCAGGCTGCGCAGCTCCTCGCCGATCAGCAGGCCGGACAGGTAGTCCAGGCTGTGCGCCGCCGGCAGTTGGCCGGTGAGGACCCGCGCACGGGCCGAGAAGAGCAGCGCGGTGGCGCCGGACGGCCCGCCGTCGCGCACCGCCAGCACGCCGGCATCGAAGGCCTCGTCCGAAGGACTGCCGCCGCCGGCCTCGCGCGCCGGCCGGCCCAGGATGGAGTGCGTGCGCAGCAGCGCAAAAAGCTCGCCGGTCATCACGGTGTGGAAGTCGACGATGCGGCCCTGTGCCACGCGCACCCATTTGCTGTGCGTGCCCGGCATCACCAGCTGCATGTCGGTCTGCGCCCCGCGCGCCAGCAGGCCGAGGATCTGCGTCTCCTCGCCGCGCATCACGTCGGGCCACGCGCCGTTGCGGCGCACGCCGGGCACGATGTGCAGCCAGGTGTCGGGCAGCGCCTCGAAGCGCAGCAGCCCCGCCGCCACGGACTGGGCATCGGCCGGCACCGGCACGTAGGGCGCCTCGCGCCAGCCCTGCGCGCTGCCGACCATGCCGCTGGCGATCAGCGGCAGTCCCGGTGTGGCCGTCAGCCAGTCCCCGGCGATACCCTGCAGCGCGGCCGGGAAGCCGCCTTCGGGCAGGTGCAGCAGGCCCCAGGGCCGATGGCGGCTGTCAAGCACGTGGCCGGCTGCATCCAGCAGGCTGGCGCGCAGCGAGGACGTGCCCCAGTCCAGCGCCAGCAGCGCGGGGCGCGCCGGCATGGTTCAGCCCTGGCCCGTCTTGGGCGCCTTGCTCGCAGCGAGTGCCTGGCATTCGGGCACCGGCGTCACCGCGCCTTTGCCGCCGAACCACGACACCAGGTTGTCCACCACGAGCTGGCCCATCGCATTGCGCGTGTGCACCGAGGCCGAGCCCACGTGCGGCAGCAGCACCACGTGATCCATCGCGATCAGCTCGGCCGGCACCCGCGGTTCGTCCTCGAACACGTCGAGACCGGCGGACAGGATCTTCTTGTCGCGCAGCGCGGCCACCAGCGCCTGCTCGTCGATGACCGTGCCGCGGCCGACGTTGACGACGATGCCGTCCGGCCCCAGTGCTTCCAGCACTTCCCGGTTGACGATGTGTCGGGTCTCGGCGCCACCCGAGGCCACCACCATCAGCACGTCGCAACTCTGCGCAAGGCTCAGCAGCGTCGGGTGGTAGCGGTAGGGCACCTCGGGCTGCGGCTTGCGGCCGTGGTATTCGATCTCCAGGTCGCAGGCTTCCAGCCGCCGCGCGATGGCCTTGCCGATACGGCCCAGGCCGAGAATGCCGACCTTGCGGCCGCGCAACGTGGTGGTCAGCGGATAGGGGCGCTCCAGCCACTTGCCGGCACGCAGGTAGCGATCCACCTGCGGCAGCTGACGCACGGTGGCGATCAGCAGGCCCACCGCCAGGTCGGCGACCTCGCCGGTCAGCACGTCGGGCGTGTGCGTGACGACGATGCCGCGCTTGGCCAGCGAGGCCGCATCGATGTGGTCGTAGCCGACGCCGAAGCTGGAGACGATCTCCAGCCGCGGGAACAACTCGACGAAGGGCGCGTCGATGCGCGTGTGGCCGCCGCACACCGCCAGGCCGCGCACCTCCATGTTGGCCTCGGTCATGACCTCGAAATGCGCCGCCAGGCCCTGGGCCACCAGCGGCGGGGCCGTGCCCACGGTGCAGATGCTGACCTTCTTGCTCATGCCGCTGTCCTTTTCAATGGTTGTCGCGCGGCAGCCCGCGCCGTGCATGGATGCGCTGGTACTTGACCGCCGGCTTCAGCACCATGCCCTGCGCCAGCTCGTCGACGATGCCGCGCTGGATCTCCTGCCACGGCGTCTGGCTGGGCGGGTACGGGTAGCCGCCGGCGGCAGCCAGCGCCGCGCGGCGCCGGGCCAGTTCGGCCTCGTCCACCAACATGTCGGCGCGGCGCTTCTTCAGGTCGATGCGCACGCGGTCGCCGGTCTTCAGCAGCGCCAGGCCGCCGGTGGTGGCGGCCTCGGGCGAGGCGTTCAGGATCGACGGCGAGCCGCTGGTGCCGCTTTGCCGGCCGTCGCCGATGCAGGGCAGCGCGGTGATGCCCTTCTTCAGCAGGTAGGCCGGCGCGCGCATGTTCACCACCTCGGCCGCGCCGGGGTAGCCCACCGGGCCCACGCCGCGGATCACCAGCACGCTGCTGGCGCCGATCTTCGTCTTCGGGTCGTCGATGCGCGCGTGGTAGTCCTCCGGACCGTCGAAGACCACCGCCGTGCCTTCGAAGGCCATCGGGTCGTCGGGGTTCTCCAGGTAGCGGCCGCGGAACTCGTCGGTGATCACGCTGGTCTTCATGATCGCCGAATCGAACAGGTTGCCTTTCAGGTTCAGGAAGCCTGCCTTCTTCTTCATCGGCTTGTCGTAGGGCAGGATCACCTTGCGGTCCGACGCGAACTTGCCTTCGCAGTTCTGCGCCAGCGTCTTGCCGTTGACGGTGAGCGCGTCCTTGATCCTGCCCTTCTTCACCAGCTCGGCCACCACCGCCGGCAGGCCGCCGGCGCGGTAGTAGTCCTCGGCCAGGTACTCGCCGGCCGGCTGCAGGTTCACCAGCAGCGGCAGCTCGTAGCCGATGCGTTCCCAGTCGTCGTTCGACAGCTCCACGCCAATGTGCCGCGCGATGGCGTTGATGTGGATCGGCGCATTGGTCGAGCCGCCGATGGCCGAGCAGGCGGCGATGCAGTTCTCGAAGGCGTTGCGCGTCAGGATGTCGCTGGGCTTCAGGTCCTCGCGCACCATCTCGACGATGCGCTTGCCCGTCAGGTAGGCGGCCTCCTGCCGGTCGCGGTACGGCGCGGGAATGGCGGCGGTGCCCGGCAGCATCAGCCCCAGCGCCTCGGCCAGCGAGTTCATCGTCGAGGCCGTGCCCATGGTGTTGCAGTGGCCGGTGGACGGCGCCGACGAGGCCACCAGCTTCAGGAACTGCGGGTAGTCGATCTTGCCTTCGGCCATCAGCTCGCGGGCCTTCCAGACGATGGTGCCCGAGCCGGTGCGCTCGCCCTCGTGCCAGCCGTTCAGCATCGGCCCGGCATTCAAGGCGATGGCCGGGATGTCCACCGTGCAGGCGGCCATGATCTGCGCCGGCGTGGTCTTGTCGCAGCCGGTGGTCAGGATCACGCCGTCGATCGGGTAGCCATACAGCACCTCGACCAGGCTCAGGTACTGCAGATTGCGGTCGAGCATCGCGGTCGGCCGCTTGCAGGTTTCCTGGATCGGGTGGATCGGGAACTCGAAGGCCACGCCGCCGGCATCGCGGATGCCTTCGCGCATGCGCTGCGCCAGCACCAGGTGGTGGCGGTTGCAGGGCGCGATGTCCGAGCCGCTCTGCGCGATGCCGATCATCGGCCGGCCAGACTGCAGCTCTTCCAGGCTGATGCCGAAGTTCATCGTGCGCTCGAGGTACAGCGCGGTCATGTCGGCATTGGCCGGGTTGTCGAACCACGCACGTGAGCGCAGCGTACGGGCGGGGGTGGATTTCTTACGGGGCTTGCTCATCGGGTGGCTGGCTGGGGGCGGGGTGCGCTGTTTGTACTACAGCCCCGGTGGCATCATCGGAAGCACAAACCCGGCCCCGGAGCGACGCCCATGACCCCTGCCCCCGAAGACTGCCAGCCGCTGGGCGCCAGCGGACTGAAGGTGTCGCGCCTGTGGCTCGGCACGATGATGTTCGGCGACCGCACCGAAGAAGCCGAGGCCGCGTGCATCGTCGCCGCCACGCGCGAGTCCGGGCTCAACGCCATCGACACCGCCGACATCTACGCCGGCGGCGAATCCGAGCGCATCACCGGCCGGCTGATCGCCGCGGAGCGCGCGCACTGGGTGCTGGCCACCAAGCTGGCCAACCCCACCGGCCCGGGGCCCAACGACCGCGGGCTGTCGCGGCGCCACATGCTTCGCGCGGTGGAGGCCAGCCTGCAGCGCCTGGGCACCGACTGGATCGACCTGCTGTACATGCACCGCGACGACGAGAGCACGCCGATGGAAGAAGCCGTGGCCACGATGGGCCGGCTGATCGCCGACGGCAAGGTGCGCTACTTCGGCGTCTCGAACTTCCGCGCCTGGCGCGTGGCGAAGATGGTCGAGCTGTGCCGGGCGATGGGTCTGCCGCAGCCCATCGCCTGCCAGCCGCCGTACAACGCGATGTCCCGGCAGATCGAGGTGGAGTTGCTGCCCGCCTGCGCACACTACGGCGTCGGCGTGGTGGCCTACAGCCCGCTGGCGCGCGGCGTGCTCAGCGGCAAGTACCGGCCCGATGCGCCGCCGCCGGCGGATTCGCGCGCCGCGCGCAACGACCGGCGGCTGATGCAGACCGAGTTCCGGCCCGAATCGATGGCGCTGGCCCAGCAGGTGCGGGCCCATGCGCAGGCCCGCGGCATCACCCCCACCGCGCTGGCGCTGGGCTGGGTGTGGAACAACCGGCTGGTGCACGGCCTGATCGGCGGGCCGCGCACGCTGGCCCAGTGGCAGGACTACCTGGACGCGCTGCGCCGGCCCTTCGATGCCACTGACGAGGCGTTCCTGTCCGGCCTGGTGGCCGCGGGCCATGCGTCGACGCCGGGCTATACGGATGCGCAGTACCCGGTCACGGGCCGACAGCCGCGTGTGGCGCAGTAAAGTGGCGGTCCGCCGCAGACGGCGCAACACAATAACGAGGAGCAGAGCATGAGAAGCAACATCGGATGGGCGGTGGCGGCGGCGGCAGTGCTGGCCGGCTGCGCCCCGGACCAGTTCAGCAACTACCAGGCCACCGGCTTCAACGCCTTCGTGGACAAGGCGGCCGTCGAATGCGCACCGCTGCAGGTCGGGCCGATGGTCATCACCAGGAACTACGACCCGCCCAACTACGCCACCGCGCAGTACGGCGTGTGGCTGGACCAGACCTCGAACCTGTACTACAAGCGCCAGTCGCCCGAGGCTTACCTGCAGAACATGAACAACCTGTTCCCCGGCGAGCGCACGGCCGTCGCCTCGCAGTGCCTGGTGTCCAAACTGCCGCCGCCGGAGCAACGGCCGAGCGCACCGCGCTGAAGCCGCGGCGGCGTCAGCGCACACCCAGCTTGAAGGCGATCATCGCCCGCAGCTTGTTGGGCAGCACCGGCTTCAGCAGCAGGTGGAAGTCGTGCTCGGCGGCCTCGGTCTCGTGGCCGCCGATGGTGCTGCCGGTGATCACGATTGCCGGAAGCCGTTGTGCCGGCCAATGGCGCCGCACCAAGGCCAGCGCATCCAGCCCAGTGCGGCCCTGCGGCAGTCGGTAGTCCACCAGCAGCAGGTCCGGCGCCTCGGCCGGGGTCGACATCAGCCAGGCCTGCAGGCTGTCGATGGTGTCGAAGTCCAGCACCGTCGCGCCCCAGGCCTTCAGCAGCACCACCAGGCCTTCGCGCACCGCGGCCTCGTCCTCCACCACCAGCAGGCGGCGGCCCTGCAGCGTCAGGCCCAGCGGCGGCTGCGGCCGCGCGGCGGCCGGCTCCAGTGCCCGCACCGCCTTGCCGCGCGGCACCTCGAACGAGAACACCGTGCCGTGGGCGACGCGCGAGCGCACGCCGATCGGTGCCTCCATCAGCGCCGCCAGGCGGGCGACGATCGCCAGCCCCAGTCCCAGCCCCTTGCGCTGGTGCGCCTGCAGCGGCCGCTGGCTCTGCACCTGGTAGAACTCGTCGAAGATGCGCGGCAGGCTCGCTTCGCTGATGCCGATGCCGCTGTCCCACACCTGCATCAGCAGCCGCTCGCCGTCGGGCCGGCGGCGCAGCCGGCAGCTGACCAGCACGCCGCCGTCGTCGGTGTAGCGGATGGCGTTGCTGACCAGGTTGCGCAGGATGCGCTCGAGCAGCACCGGGTCGGCATGGGCCACGTGGCGCTCGCCGTGGAAGCTCAGCGCCAGGCCCTTCTCGAAGGCGGTGGGCTCGAAATGCAGCTTCAGCCGCGCGAACAGCTCGCGCATCGCCACCGGCGCGGGGCTCACGTCGACGCCGCCGGTGTCGATGCGGGTGATGTCCAGCAGCTCGCCGAACAGGCCCTCCAGCGCATCCACCGATTCGTTGATGCTGTTCACCAGCGAGGCCACCTCGGGGTCGTGGCTGCGCTGGCGCAGCGCCTCGGCGAACAGGCCCATCGCATGCAGCGGCTGGCGCAGGTCGTGGCTGGCGGCGGCGAAGAACTGCGTCTTCGCGCGGCTGGCGGCCTCGGCGGCGCGCCGCGCCTGTTCGGACACGCCCATCTCGTGGTGCAGCTGCAGCGCCAGCTTCTCGCTGTGCGCCTTCAGGCGGATGACCTGATCCAGCGCGCTGCGCTGCACCCGGCCCATGACCAGCAGCGCGACGAATTGCAGCACCAGGATCCCGGCCAGCTGCCAGTGCCAGGGCTGGCTGGTGTCGGTGGCGATGCGCACGATCGCCGGCACCAGCAGCACGCAGACGAAGGCGATGTACAGCTTCTGCTGCGTGGCCAGCAGTTGCACCGACGCCAGCCCGAGGCTGAAGATGACCAGCATCAGCGCCGTGCGGTGATAGGGCGTGCCCAGCTCCCAGAACAGCCATACCGCCACCGCCCAGCACGAAGCCTGGGCCAGCACCAGCAGCTTCCAGCTGCGCCGCCACTCGCGCAGCGTCGCGTCGCCGACGTCCGGGTTGCGGCGAAAGCGCAGGTAGTGCGCCAGGCGCAGCAGCAGCAGCACGGCCAGCACCCCGCTCCAGGCGAGCATCGGCGCGCGCGGCGCCAGCGGCCAGTACATCGCCACCATCAGGCCCCAGCCGATCAGGTAGCCGATCAGCGACGCGGGCGTCTGCACGAACAGCGCGCGCAGGTGGTCGAAGCGCCGCGCCTCGGGCAGCGGCACGGCGTCCGCGACCGCGGCTTGCGTTGCCGTCAGCGCCGCGGACGGCGCGGGGTTCATCGTGTCTCGGGGCCGGACGCGGGACGGACGTTCTGCGCCGCCTGCTGCTGCATCTGGCTGACGGCCAGCACGGCCTGGGTGCGCGAGTTCACGCCGAGCGCGCGCAGCACCGCAGCCACGTGGTCCTTGACGGTCTCGACCGAGACGTTCAGCTCGCGCGCGATCAGCTTGTTCGGCTTGCCCTGCAGCAGCAGCGCGAGCACGTCGCTCTGCCGCGGCGTCAGGCCCACCGACTCCAGCGACACCGGCGCGCGCTGATAAGGCGACTGGCTGCTCGGCGTGCCCACCGGCCGCATCACGTCGGGCACGGTGTCGCCGTCGACCGGCGCGGCCTCCAGGCCGAGCATCATCGGCGGCACGTACAGGCCGCCCGACATGACCATGCGCAGCGCCTCGAACAGCTGCTCGTTGGACGAGCGCTTGGGCACGAAGCCCATCGCGCCCAGGTCGATGGCGCGGATCACGTCGGCGGTGCGGTCGGAGGCCGAGACCACCACCACCGGCAGCGCCGGGTAGGTCGCGCGCAGTTCGGTCAGCAGTTCGAAACCGTCGGCGTCGCCGAGCGCCAGGTCGAGCAGCACCAGGTCGTACTCGGCGTCCTTGCGCAGCGCCTCGCGCGCCTCGGCTGCGCTGGCCGCGCCGAGCACGTCGACATCGTCGCCCAGCCCCTTGATCACCGTCTGCAGCGCCGACAGGATCAACGGGTGGTCATCAACCAGCAGCACCTTCATCGCGTCCCCCTGCCGCCTCGCGTACCGGCAATGGTAGCCGTCAGATGAAGCGGCGCGACAGCGTCTCGGCCACGCAGGCCGGCTTGGCCGAGCCTTCGAGCTCCACCCGGACCTCCACCGTCAACTGGGCGCCGCCCTCGATCGGCTCGTAGGCCTTCAGCACGAAGTGCCCACGCACCCGGCTGCCGCTAGGCACCGGCGCAGTGAAGCGCACGCGGTTCAGTCCGTAGTTCACGCCCATGTGCACATCGGCGATGTCGAAGGCCGTGGCGAACATCTCGGGCACCAGGCTCAGCGTCAGGAAACCGTGCGCGATGGTCCTGCCGAAGGGGCCGTCGGCGGCCCGCACCGGGTCGACGTGGATCCACTGGTGGTCGCCGGTGGCCGCGGCAAACTGGTCGATGCGCTGCTGGTCGACGCTAATCCAGTCGCTGACGCCGATCTCCCGGCCGACCAGGGCCTGCAGGTCATGCAAGTGCGCGAAGTGCCTCATTTCAGGATCCATTCCTTAAGGGGTTGCCATTGCTCGAGGTCGCGTTCGACGCGGCTCGGCGCCACGTCCCACAGCGTCAGGCCGCGCGCGGCCAGTTGCACGTAGTTCTGCGTGTCGCGCAGCCAGGCGACCACCGGCACGTTCAGCGTCGCGATGTACTGGTGCAACTGCGCGTTGGCGAGGGTGTGCTCGCGCACGCGCATGCCCACCAGCCCGATGTCCAGGTCGGCCGCGCGCGGATGCTCGCGCAACTGACGCAGGAAGGCATGCGTGGCCTGGATGTCGAACAGGCTGGGCTGCAGAGGAATCAGCATCTTCCGCGCGATGCGCAGCACCGCATCGAGCCGCTTGCCATGCAGGCCGGCGGGCGTGTCCAGCACCACGTGCGTGGTGCCTTTTGGCGGACGCACGATGTCGTTGTGACTGACTTCCTCCCAGCCGACGATCGGCGGCAGCTGCGGCGGCCGCAGCGCCAACCATTGCCGCGACGATTGCTGCCGGTCGACGTCGCCAAGCATCACGGCATGGCCGGCGCGCGCCAGCACACCGGCAATGTGGGTGGCCAGCGTGCTCTTGCCGACCCCGCCCTTGGGGTTGGCGACCACGATCACGGACATGCAGCTCTCCGGGGGCTGGGAGTTTGGGTTATGGTAACCGTGGGTTGCCGGGGGTTGCACCGGGCAAACCCAAGCGCTTCCTTCGACCCCCGCACCGCTTCGCATGCCCGACATCGTCGTCCTCGTCGCCCACCCGCAGCAGGAACACTCGCGCGTCAACCGCCTGCTGATGCAGGCCGCCGCCGGCGCCGGACCGTCGCGCATCGAAGTGCGCGACCTGTACGCGCTCTATCCCGACTACCTGATCGACGTCGCGGCCGAGCAGGCGGTGCTGGTCGAGGCGCGGCTGCTGGTCTGGCAGCACCCGATCCACTGGTACGGCATGCCGCCGCTGATGAAGCTGTGGCTGGACGAGGTATTCGCCTTCGGCTGGGCCTACGGCCCCGGCGGCGAGCGGCTGCGCGGCAAGGATCTGTGGCTCGTCGCGTCGACCGGCGGGCCGGAGGAGTCGTACCGGCCGCAGGGCCACAACCGCTACTTCTTCGACGCCTTCCTGCCGCCCTACGAGCAGACGGCCGCGCTGGCCGGCATGCGCTTCCTGCCGCCGCTGCTGCTGCATGGCGCGCACCGCGTGGACGACGCCGCGCTTGCGGCGCATGCGCAGCTTTACGCGCAGCGTCTGGCGAGCTATCCCGCCTGGCCGGAAATCGACACACTGGAGCCCTGTGCGCCCTGCGCGGTGCCCGCCGACGCCCGGCCGGCGGACTGACCATGGAGCACGGCACCCCCTGGTTGCAGATGAGCCTGGTCTACCTGGGCGCGGCGGTGCTGGCCGTGCCGCTGGCGCGGCTGCTGGGCCTGGGTTCGATCATCGGCTACCTGGCCGCCGGCATCGCCATCGGGCCCTTCGGGCTGCGGCTGGTGACCGACACCGCGACGATCCTGCACTTCGCCGAGTTCGGCGTGGTGCTGATGCTCTTCCTGGTGGGGTTGGAGCTGGAGCCGAAGCGGCTGTGGGCTCTGCGCCGGCCGATCTTCGGCTGGGGCAGCGTGCAGATGGCCGGCTCGACGCTGCTGATCCTGGCCGCCGGCATGGCCTTCGGCGTCGACTGGCGGCTGGCGCTGGTGGCCGCGCTCGGTCTGGCGCTGTCGTCCACCGCCATCGGCCTGGGCGTGCTGAACGAGCGCAACCTGATGGCCACCCGCTCCGGCCAGAGCGTGCTCAGCGTGGCGCTGCTGCAGGACATCGCGGCCATTCCGATCCTGGCGCTGCTGCCGCTGCTGGCCGTGTCCGCGGCGGG
>ERZ1645185.54-NODE-54-length-51061-cov-5.804592_pt1 | contig 51061 bp, 49 predicted proteins | sample MGYA00575351_ERZ1645185 | MGnify/ENA primary metagenome ERZ1645185 (study PRJEB40838, sample SAMN11284767) | freshwater sediment metagenome | isolation source: river sediment | host: Sediment | place: India: Jana village, Kanpur | collected 2015-12-17 ... | reverse complement strand
GTTGCCCTGCGCCTGCTGCCATTTCGACTGCGCCTTGATCCGGTCCTGCTTGGCCTGCGCCAGGGCGGCGTTCAAGGCGCCGACGTTCTGCTCGGCCAAGGACCCGGACTCCTCACCGCCGGTGCTGATGATCTGCTCCTGCTCGGCGAAGCGCACCAGCTGGGTTTCGGAATCCTCGAGTTTGATCTTCAGCTGCTTGAGCTGGTCTTCCAGATAGGTTTTGGCGTAATTGGAGGTTTCGAAGCGGGTTTCCAGATTGCGGTTCTGGAAGGCTTCCGCCAGGCTGTTGGCGGCCTGGATGGCGAAAGCCGGATCCGGGCTGTTGTAATGGATCTTGACCAGGCGGGTATTGCGGACCGGCTCGATGGCATAGCCCTTCTGGAACATGCCGACCCGGGCGATGGCCTGGTTCTTCCGTTCCACGGCCGTCAGCTGGGCTTTTTCGCCTGCCGAGGCCCGGCCGATGCCCAACAGGCCTTTGACCTGCTGCGCGGCGGACGGCTTGAACACCTGATTGAAGCGTTTTTCGTCCTGATAGCCGAGGTCGCTGAGCACCCGCGACGACAGCTCACGGCTCTGCAGGATCTGGTATTGGGTATTGATGTAATCCGGGTCCATCCACAGGTCGGTGACCGGATTGGAATCGTTGGTCACGTTCATCAGCTCGCGGTCGATCTGCACCGAGCTGGTCGCGCGGTAGATCGGCGTGATCAGCAGCGAAACGACCAGGCCGATGACGAACACCAGGGCCACCGTGGCGGCGATGGTCCAGCGCCGCTTGAGCAGGATATGCCACAGGCCGAACAGGTCGATGTTGAATTCATCCGGCTCTGCCTGACGCACGTCGGTGCTGAGCGCGCCGGCGCCGCGCATGGCCGGCAGGGCATCGCTGCGCGCGGGAAGCCGTGAGGGATGCATGCCGTTTTCTTCGGGGTTCATGGGGTTCATTGTCTGTTAGGTTTTCCGGTTCCCGAGGGGCTTAATAGATGCCGAACACATTGATGATCGGCAGCGACTCGATGAGCGCCCTGTACATCGATTTGACTTTCGATTTATCGACCACGATGATGTCGTCGCCGTATATTTCCGGGTCGGGCGCCTCGCCGGCCCTGATCTGGGTGACGTCGAACACCGCCGCCATGCGCTGGCCGTTGACCACCCGGAACACCACCACCGATGACTCGCTGGCGACCCGCTCCATGCCGCCGCCGATGGCGATGGCCTGCAGCAGGGTGGTCTTGCCGGTGATCGGGTAGATGCCGGGCTTTTTGATGTTGCCCTCCATGGTGACCCGCTGGCTGGTGAATTCCTTGATGAACACGTTGATCTGCGGGTTCTGCAGGTAGTTCTTGCTGTAGGCGGTGGACAGTTCGGCCTCGAGCTCCTGCACGGTCTTGCCGCCGGCCTGGACGGAACCGATCAGCGGCAGCGAAATCTGCCCGCCGGTGTTGACCCGCACCTCGCGGCGCAGGTCCTGGTTCAGGAACACCGACACTTCCAGCAGGTCCTGCGGCCCGATCCGGTATTCGGAATTGCCGGTGTACACGCCGGTCTGGGTCAGGTTGTCGGGCCTGCCCAGCACGCTGGTGCCGGTTACGGCCGTCGCCGTGCCGCTTTTGATCGCGGTGTCGTTGGTGGCGCAGCCCTGTGCAAGCGCCGACAGCGCCAGAACTAGGAGGGTTTTGAGGATTTTATCGCGCATGCATCATGTCTCTTCAGTTTTTTCTTGCGATCAGATTGCGCCAGAAACCCTTTTTGCCCGAAGCCGTCCGGACCGGGTTTGGCAGGGGCGGCAGTGCGCCGGGGGATATATTGTCAAGTATACCCTGCGGCCTGGTGAGCACCAGATGCCCGGCCTCGGTGTGCCCCAGCCGCCTGGCGGCGGCCTCGCGCGCCTCGGCCAGCAGGGGCGGACGGCGGTCGATGTGATGCGAATCCGTCGCCAGGATATGGCACAGGCCCTCGTCCAGGATGCGCTCGGCCCAGTATTTCGGACGCCCGCCGAACCGGCCGGTGACGCTGCCGGCGGTGAGCTGGATCCAGGCGCCGGAGCGCACCATGCGGCCGAAAGCCGCATAGTGGTCATCCAGCCAGGTCAGCCGTTCCGGATGGGTGATGACCGGCACAAAACCGGCGGCCAGCAGCGAGAACACCGTGTCTTCAATCCGTGGCGGCGCCACATGGTGCGGCGGCTCGAACAGGAAATAGCGCGATCCGTTCAGGGACGGTACCTTGCCGGCCTTGAGCTGGCCGACCAGATCCGGCGCCAGATGCGTATCCGCGCCTTCCACCAGACGCAAGGGGATGTTTTCCCGCGCCAAGGCCTGCCGGAAGGACGCGATGGCCGCCAAAATCCCATCGCGGTCGTTTTCATAAAGACCGGGGTAGATATGCGGCGTACAGGCAGTGACGGTGATGCCGTCAGCCACGGCGCAACGCGCCATGGCCAGAGCCACCGCCATATCGGGTGCGCCATCATCAATGCCTGGCAGGATATGGCAATGCAGATCAATCATAGGTAGTCATTTACTTTGGGGTGTGCGTCCATACACATCATCGAAGCGGACAATGTCGTCCTCGCCCAGATATGAGCCTGATTGTACCTCAATCAGCTCCAAAGCGATATTCCCAGGGTTTTCAAGGCGATGCACGCTACCCAAGGGAATGTAGGTGCTCTGGTTCTCGGCCAGCATGAACACTTTGTCATCGCAGGTCACTTTGGCGGTGCCGCTGACCACGATCCAGTGCTCGGCACGGTGATGGTGCATCTGCAGGCTGAGCTGGGCACCCGGCTTGACCACGATCCGCTTGACCTGGAAGCGCGGGCCGGCATCGACCGAATCGTAGTTGCCCCACGGACGGAAGACTTTCCGGTGCCAGGTCGCCTGCGGCCTGCCGTCGGCCTTCAGCCTGGCCACGATGTCCTTGACCTCCTGCACGCGGTCTTTATGCGCCACCAGTACCGCGTCATCGGTGTCGACCACCACGATATCCTCGAGGCCCAGCAGGGCCAGCAGGCGTTTGTCGCCGATGGCCAGGGTGTTCCGGCAGTCAAGCGCCAGCACGTCACCGTGGTGGGCGTTGCCGTTGCCGTCCTGTTCGGAAACCTGCCACAGCGCCTGCCAGGAGCCGACATCGCTCCAGCCGACCGAAATCGGCAGGACATAGCCGCTTTGGGTTTTCTCCATCACCGCGTAATCGATGGAATCCGAGGCCATGGCGGCGAACGCGGCTTTATCCAGTCGGATGAAATCCGCATCGACCGTGGCGTTTTCCACGGCCTGTTCGGCCAAGCGCACCATCTCGGGATGGGTCTTCGCCAATTCTTCCAGGTACCGGCTGGCCTTGAACAGGAACATGCCGCTGTTCCAGAAATAATCCCCGGATGCCACGTAGGCCTGCGCCGTTCCGGCATCCGGCTTTTCCACGAAGCGTTCGATGATCCGGACGCCCTCGCCGGCCGCGGCCTTGATGTAGCCGAATCCGGTCTCCGGCGCTTCGGGCACGATGCCGAAGGTGATCAAGCCGCCCTGCTGCGCCACCGGCAAGGCCTGCGCGACAGCGGCCTGAAAGCCGGCGGTATCGGAAATGGCGTGGTCGGATGGCATCACCAGCAGCACGGCATCCGGATCGGCGGCTAAAGCCTGATAAGCGGCGGCGGCGATGGCCGGCGCGGTGTTGCGGCCGATGGGTTCAAGCAACAGGGCACCGGCCTGCAGGCCCAGCTGCTGAAGCTGCTCAGCCACCAGGAAGCGGTGGCTTTCATTGGCGACCACGATCGGCGCCGAGGCGTTCAGGCCCTGCAGACGCAGCGCCGTGGCCTGCAGCAGGGAGCGCTCGCCGATGACCGGCAGGAATTGTTTCGGGTGCGCTTCGCGCGACAGCGGCCATAGCCGCGTGCCCGATCCTCCGGATAAAATCACCGGGGTAATTGAATTCATCTCAACATCTCATCTGGCTTCCAGTATCCTATCCATTAAATCATCATTTGCCTGTTTTTACCCTAAGAGAAATTCTGCATGACCCAGCCACCGCGCGCCACGCAACGCCTGCTTTGGGCGCAATCCGCCTTGAACGACCCGGCCCTGGCGCTTGAAAGCGCCTCGTCGGACGCCAGCTTCCGCAGCTATTGGCGCGGCCAAAGCGGCGGCCGGACCTGGATCGTCATGGATGCCCCGCCGGACCAGGAAGACACCGGTCCTTGGCTCGCCATGGCCGAACGCCTGAACGGTGTCGGCTTGAATGCGCCGGATATCCGGGCGGTAGACGCCGAAAACGGCTTTGTGCTGATGAGCGACCTCGGCACACGTCTTTTCTTGCCGGAACTGAACGAGCAGTCGGTGGACACCCTTTACGGGCAGGCCTTGGATGCCCTGTTGCAGATGCAGACCCGGGTGCCGAGCGCGGACCTGCCGGCCTACGATGAACAGCGGCTGACCGCCGAGATGGAACTGATGCCGACATGGTTCTTCGAGCGGCATCTGGGCTTCACGCCGTCCTGCGAACAATGGGACGTGCTTGAGGTGGCGTTCCGTGCCCTGCTCAACAGCGCCGGCCGGCAGGCCCAGGCCTTCGTGCACCGGGATTACCATTCCCGTAACCTGCTCATTTCAGAGTCCGGCCAACCGGGCATTCTGGACTTCCAGGACGCCGTGCACGGGCCAGTCACCTATGACCTGGTTTCGCTGCTGCGCGATTGCTACATCGCCTGGCCGGATGAACGTGTCGAGGCCTGGGTCGAAGCCTACCGCCAACGTGCCGAGGCCGCCGGCCTGGCCACCGGAAGCCCTTCGCAGTTTCTGCGCGCTTTCGACCTGATGGGCCTTCAGCGCCACATCAAGGTGTTGGGCATTTTCTGCCGTCTGTATTACCGCGACGGCAAAGCCGGCTACCTGAACGACCTGCCGCTGGTCTGGGAATACACCCGGCGCATCGGCCTGAAATACCCGGAAACCGCACCGTTGGCCGCGCTGATCGCGCACGCCATCGGCCCGCGCGACATCACCCTGCCGAGCGCCTGATGGACGCCTTGATCTTCGCCGCCGGCAAAGGCGAACGCATGCGGCCGCTGACCGACCGCACCCCGAAGCCGCTGCTCGCCATCGGCGGCAAGGCGCTGATTGAATGGCATATCGAACGGCTGGCCGCGCTCGGCTGCAAAACCATCGTCATCAACACCTCCTGGCTGGCGGAATGTTTTGAACCGGCGCTCGGCGACGGCAGCCGCTGGAACCTGAAGCTGCTGTATTCCTATGAAGGCCCCGAACCGCTGGAAACCGGCGGCGGCATGGCGCTGGCCTTGAGCCGTCTGGGCGATGCGCCGTTCATCGCGGTCAACGGCGATGTGTTCTGCACGTATGACTTCGGGCGGTTGCCGCCGGACCCGGCGGGCCTGGCGCATCTGGTCATGGTCGACAATCCGGAACATAACCCCGCTGGCGATTTCGCCTTGGGGACGGACGGTTTCCTGCAATCCGACGGGCCGGAGCGGCTGACCTTTTCCGGCATCGGCGTGTACCGGCCGGAATTGCTGCTGCAGCGCCAAAGCGAATGGGCGCAGGCGGGAACCGCCCACCCGCGCTTCAAGCTGGCGCCGATCCTGCGCAAAGCCATGCTGGCGAGGCAGGTGACCGGCGAACGCTTCAACGGCCAATGGACGGATGTCGGCACGCCCGAACGCTTGGCGGAATTGGATCAGGCCCTACGCAACCGGATTTAATACCGTTTTGATGAACGGCACCGTCAATCGCCGCTGCGCCGCCAGGCTGGCGTGGTCCAACCGGTCCAGAATCTGGCTCAAGGCATGCAGGTCCCGGCTGACCCGCGTGAACAGGTAATCCATCGCCGTATCGTCCAGCTCCAGTCCACGCTGTCTGGCGCGCCGCAGCAGGACCTGCCGTTTGCCTGTTTCATCCAGCACATCCAGCGTGAAACGCACGCTCTGCTCAAGCCGTGACACCAGGTCCGGCAACTGGATGGACAGCGACGCCGGCATGCCGCTGGCGGAAAACACCAGCCGCGCCCCGGCCGCCTGGGCGCGGTTGAAGAAATGGAACAGGGCCACTTCGGCCCCGGGCAGCCCGGCAACGGCATGCACATCGTCCAGACAGATCAGCTCATGGCTTTCGAAACCTTCCAGGACGTCCGGCAACATGGCGGCCATGCGCGCCAACGGCACATACGCCGCGCTGCGGCCCAGCGCCAGGGCATGGCTTACCGCGGCACGCAACAAGTGGGTTTTCCCCGCGCCGGCGGCGCCGGCCAGGAAAATATTGTGCCGCAGGGTGCCGTCGGAAACCTGTTCCAGGCTGGCGCGCGCCGGCGCGTTGCCGAGATAATCGACGAAACGCTGGTCTGCGCTGGATTTGAAAGCGAGCGGCAGCTGCACGGTCACACGTCGGGTCTGGCCGGCCCGTCATGCGCCGCTTCCGGCTGGCCGTAAATGCGGCTTTTCAGGTAGCGCAGATGCATGTGCTTGAACAGCACGTTGACCACTGCGGCGACCGGCAAGGCCAGCAGCACGCCGATGAAGCCGAACAGCTGGCCACCGGCCATGATCGAGAAAATCACCGCCACCGGATGCAGGCCGATGCGGTCGCCGACCAGTTTCGGGGTCAGGATATAGCTTTCGATCAGCTGCCCGACGGTGAATACCAGCGCGATCCAGAGCAGGTGGCTGGCGTCGCCGTACTGGACCAGGCTGGCGACCACGGCGGCGATGACGCCGACCGCGGCGCCCAGAAAGGGCACGAAAGCGACCAAGCCGGCCACAAAGCCGATCAACAGCCCGGAGTTCAGTCCGGTCAGCCACAGGCCGATGGCGTAAATCGTGCCCAGCATGACCATCACCAGCAACTGCCCGCGCAGGAAGCCGCCGAGCACCGCATTGGATTCCAGTGCCAACTGGACGATTTTCGGCTCCATCGGACGCGGCAGCAGATCACGGATGCGGCGGATCAGCGCCGGCCAGTCACGCAGGAAATAGAACGACAGGATCGGCAGCAGAACCAGGTTGGAACCCAGCACCAGAATGGCCATGCCGGAACGGCCGGCGTAACCCAGCAGGAGCGTGGCGAGACTGCCGATTTCCTTCCAATGCTCACGGACCGCGGCCTCGGTCTTGGTGGGATCCAGCAGCTGCGCGGCGTCTTTATGCAGGCGTTCCGCGATCCACGGCAAGGCGGTCTGCTTGAACCACAGGATCAGCCGCGGCAGGTCCCCGAGCAGGGAAATCAGCTGATTCCAGAGCAGCGGCAGAAGCACCAGCAGGGCCAGCCCGATGACCGTGAAAATCAGGCAGAACACCAGCAGAACCGCGGTGCTGCGTCTGCGCCCGGCGCGTTCAAGCCGGCGCACCAGCGGGTCGCCCAGCCAGGCCAGCATCAGTGCGGCGATGAACGGCGCAAGAATCGGGCTGAGCAGCCACAACGCGACGCCGATCAGGGCAAGAATCAGCGGCAACTGCCATTTGGGTGCGTTCATCACATCAACCTCAGTTTTTAAGGGCGAAGCGTTCAATGACCTGAACGCCCGATGCCTGAACAGCGGCGCCGTCGGTGTTTTCCGATGCGGGCACGCTGACCGTACTGGAGCCTAAAGGCTGCAGCGTGCCGCTGCTTCGCATCAGGCCGCGGAAGGCATTGACCCCGCTGCGCAGATCGACCTGCAGGCCGAGCTTGCCGGGCGACGCCATCAGCACGTCGACGCCGCGGACCGAGGCGTGGGTCTGCAGGTAAGAGATGGCGCGCACGTAATCGTTCAGCGAATCGACCGACACGATTTCCACCATGACCTTGCCCGAACGGCCGGCGTTCAGGCGTGCGCTGTCACGTTTGGCGAAATAGTCCGCGGTGTTGTCGGCACCGGAGGCGATGACCTTGCGGGCGTCCGGCTCGGTAACCGGCCAACGGGTCAGCTCCGCGCCGTCCTGCCACAGCGACCACCACGCCGACCAGCCACTGACCGATCGGTAAATCCGGCCGATCAGCAGGGTGTCGTTCCCGTAGCGGGCATTGATCGGCGCCAACGCCTTGCCATCCAGCGCATTGACAGACCCGATGGCGGCCAGCTCCTGCGGCGTGCCCTGCGGCACCATGAAGCGGATGCCGCGCTGCAGGCCGCGGTCGGCCAGCGACTTGATCACGTTCAACTGCTTGGCGGTGATCAGACGTGGGCCTCGGCCGTCATCGAGGCTCAGCCAAAGCATCGGCTTGGGGCGCTCGCCGGTCCAGTAACTGTAGCCGGCGGCGGCGATCAGGGAATCGACCGGGTTGGGATCGAAGCTGACCTTCAGGCTGGCTTTGAACACCGGCGACCCGCCGATCAGGGTATTGCCTTCGCTGTCCGAGGGACCTTCGGACTGCTGCGTGTTGTTCACCCATTTGGGCGCGTTGGCCATGGCACCGCGCACCACCGGGTTGCTGCCGGCATTGGTCTGGCCGGTCAGCTGGTTGATGACCTGCACCAAGGCCCTGGCGTAGGCGGCATTCCTGGCCGATTCACCTTGGGACAGCAGGTCGACGCGGGTGCTGTACAGGTCGAGGTTACGGACCAGCCGCAACGGCTCGGCAACCGGTGCATTGGCTGCGGCGGGATCAGCCGCGCCCGATGGCGCAGCCAGAGGATTTTTGGCCGAAGGCATCTGCGCAGACAGGCCGGACGAGCACGCCAATGCCAGCATGGCCAGCAGAATTCGGGCGTTTGCGCGTGACATCATGGGGTTATCCTGCCTCAAGTTTTCGGGTTTTGCACAGCCTATTATCGCCTGAACTGCTAGAATATGTTTTTGATTGCGGAATTATAGCGTGAGCCAGGAAAACACCCCCTTAAGTTACCGCGACGCAGGCGTCGACATCGATGCCGGCAACACGGTCGTCGAGCGCATCAAGCCGCTGGTGAAGAAAACCTTCCGTCCGGAAGTCATGGGCGGCCTGGGCGGTTTCGGCGCTTTGTTCGACCTTTCCGGGCGTTACCGCGAACCGGTGCTGGTATCCGGCACCGACGGCGTGGGCACCAAGCTGAAGCTGGCCCAGCAACTGAACCGGCACGACACCATCGGCATCGACCTGGTCGCCATGTGCGTGAACGACGTACTGGTGCAGGGCGCCGAACCGCTGTTTTTCCTCGACTACTTCGCCACCGGCAAGCTGGACATCGAGACCACGGTCGCGGTCGTCGGCGGCATCGCGAAAGGCTGCGAATTGAGCGGCTGCGCCCTGATCGGCGGCGAAACCGCGGAAATGCCTGATATGTACCCGCCGGGCGAATACGACTTGGCCGGCTTTACCGTCGCGGCGGTCGAGAAGTCGGAAATCATCGACGGCTCGCAGGTCCGGCAGGGCGATGTCCTGATCGGCATCGATTCCTCCGGCCCGCATTCCAACGGCTATTCGCTGGTGCGGAAAATCTTCGACCGCGCCGGCCGGCCGGATGACCTGCAGATCGGCGGCGTGCGGCTGATCGACGCCCTGATGGCGCCGACCACCCTGTACGTCAAACCGATCCTGGCCCTGCTGAAACAGCACCGCATCCCCGCCATGGCGCACATCACCGGCGGCGGACTCAGCGAAAACATCATCCGGGTCATCCCCGAGGGCCTGGGCCTGCATGTCGAGGCCAGCAGCATCGTGCTGCCGCCGGTGTTCGACTGGCTGCAGCGCGAAGGCCAGGTGGCCCTGCCGGAAATGTGGCGCACCTTCAACTGCGGCATCGGGTTCGTGCTGGTGGTGAAGCCGGAGCAGGCCGCGCCGGTCGGCCAGGCGCTTGACGCCCTGGGCCTGAAGCATAAGACCATCGGCCAGGTCATCGCACAGCGTGGCGATGAACGCACGCTGATTGCCTGATCCCATGCAGCCGACCGACCCGTGGCCGGTCGCGGTATTGGCTTCAGGGCGCGGCAGCAATCTGCAGGCCCTGCACCAAGCCAGCCTGCACGACGGGCTGCCGATCCGCATCGTCGGGGTTTTTTCCGACAAAGCCGGGTGCGGCGCGCTGGCGTACGCGCAGCGGCACGGCATCCCGAACCGGGCCTTTGCCGCCAACGATCACCCCTCCCGACAGGCCTTCGATCAGGCGTTGATGCAGGCGGTCGCCGCCGTCAAGCCGGCATTGATCATCTGTGCCGGCTACATGCGGATCATCTCGGACGCGGGCATCGCCCTGGCGCCCTGCCCGATGATCAACATCCATCCGTCTTTGCTGCCGCTCTATCCCGGCCTGCATACCCACGCCCGCGCCATCGCCGATGGCCGGACCGAACACGGCGCCAGCGTGCATCTGGTGAATGCCGTCCTGGACGGCGGCCGCGTGCTGAGCCAGGCCAAGGTGCCCGTTCATGAAAATGACAGCCCGGCGGAACTGGCAGACCGGGTGCTTGGCCGTGAATACCCGCTGCTGATCGAAACTGTACGTAGCATAATCAACGGAAGCATCGCGCTGCATGACCCGGCAAAAGCACGGGTACACTGGCTGCAGGATGATAATTCACGATTGGATTGACTCATGCGAATACTGGCACTGGCGCTTTTTCTGGTTGTATCGCCCTTGACGGCGCAGACGCCCGCCGCAGCAATACAGCCGTTTTCCCTGAAATACTCCCTGTACCGCAACGGTGAGGCGCTTGGCGTCGCCGAGCTGCGGAACTGGCAGGCAAGCCCGGGACACTGGCGGTTCGTGTCCAAAACCATCGCCACCGAAGGCATCGCGCAGATCGCCGGCGCCAGCGCCAGTGAACAATCGGACCTGATCGAGCGGCAAGGGCGGATTGAACTGCTGGGCAACCGGATCGAAACCAAGGTCGCGTGGAAAAACATGGTCAAGACCACCCAGCTGGTCAATTCGGGAACGGCCTACCAGTACACCGACCGCAAGGGCAGCCGAGAGGTGCCGTACCGTGCCGGACTGCTGGACCAGCACAGCCTGACCCTGGCGCTGATGGCCGACCTCAGGGCCGGGAAGCGCGCGGGAACGCTTGTCTATCCGATCGTCAACAAAGGCCGGCTGGAGGACAACACGTTCAAGATCGTCGGCACCCAGACCATCGACACCGCCCTGGGCAAGCTCAATACGGTGCGGGTGGACAGGATCCGCGAAAGCAGCAACGGCAAAAGCACGCACATCTGGTTCGCAACCGACAAGGACTATGTGCCCGTGCTCATGCAGCAGCTGGACGAAAACGGCGACGACATCGAGATGCGCATCCTGGCCATCAAGTAGCCATGCGCCGCGGCGCAAGTCATGGCGGAACGCGGGCTGGCACCCGCGGCTTGCGTGACAGCGGCTAGCTCACCCGCCTGATGCGCGCGCCCAGGCCGCGGAATTTCTCTTCGATGTTCTCGTAGCCGCGGTCGATGTGGTAGATCCGGTCGATGACGGTTTCACCCTGCGCCACCAGACCGGCCAGCACCAGCGACGCCGAAGCGCGCAGGTCGGTGGCCATGATCGGCGCGCCGGTCAGCTGCGCCACGCCGCGGATGACCGCGGTATGGCCGTCGATCCGGATGTCGGCGCCCAGGCGCTGCAGCTCGTTCATGTGCATGAAGCGGTTTTCGAAGATCGTTTCCCTGATGATGCCGACGCCGTCCGCCATGCAGTTCATGGCCGCGAACTGGGCCTGCATGTCGGTTGGGAACGCCGGGTACGGCGCGGTGGTGATGTCCACGGCCTTCGGGCGGCGCCCGCCCATGTCAAGCGAGATGGTGTCGGCGGTGGTGCTGATGTGCGCGCCGGCTTCCTGCAGTTTCAGCAGCACCGAATCCATGTAATCGGCGCGTGCCCTGCGGCACACGATCCGCCCGCCGGTCATCGCCGCGGCGACCAGGAAGGTGCCCGTTTCGATGCGGTCGGCCTGTACCTGATAGGCGCCGCCATGCAGGCGGTCGACGCCTTCGATGACCATCGTGCTCGAGCCGATGCCTTCGATCTTCGCGCCCATGGTCTGCAGGCACAGCGCCAGGTCGATGATCTCGGGCTCCTGCGCGCAGTTTTCCAGGATGGTGGTGCCCTTGGCCAGCGCGGCGGCGCTCAATACGTTTTCGGTGGCGCCGACGCTGACCATGTCGAACATGTAGCGGCCGCCTTTCAGGCGCTCGCATTTGGCCTTGACGTACCCGTTTTCCACCGTCACCTCGGCCCCGAGCGCCTGCAGTCCGCGGATATGCTGGTCAACCGGACGCGAGCCGATGGCGCAGCCGCCGGGCAGCGACACTTCGGCATGCCCGAACTTGGCGAGCAGCGGGCCCAGCACCAGGATGGAAGCGCGCATGGTCTTGACCAGATCGTACGGCGCGACCGTTTGATTGACTGTACGTGGATCGATATGCAGGGTCTGGTTGTCGTCGATGGTGATGCGCGCGCCCAGAGCGCCGAGCAGGCTGATGGTGGTGGTGACGTCGTGCAGGTGCGGCACGTTGGAGATGGTGACCGGTTCATCGGCCAGGATGGTGGCGCACAGGATCGGCAGGACGGCGTTCTTGGCGCCGGAGATGAATACGTCGCCGTTCAGGGTTTCGCCGCCGCTGAGGATGATTTTAGCCATGGTCTGCCAGTTCCTTATGCCTGTTCGGCTTCAGCCGGGGTTAATGTCTTCAGCGCCAATGCGTGGATCTCGCCGCCCATTCTGTCGCCCAGGCAGGCATACACCATGCGGTGGCGCGCCAGAGGCAGTTTACCCTGAAAGGCCTCATGTACGATCACGGCCTCGAAGTGCACGCCGTCATCGCCGTATACTTCAACAAAAGCGCCGGGCAATCCGGCCTGAATCAACTGGGCAATCCGCTCTGGAGACATCTGCACACGCTCGCATCATAAGTCGTACAATAAGGGCACCCATGATACCGCTAAAGCTGGCTTATGACCGCACACCCCGCTGAAAAGATTTTGAGCGACAGCGCCTGGATCGACGCAGGCCGAAAGGTGCTTGCCATCGAACGGGACGCGCTTCTGGGCATGGAATCCCGCCTCGACGCCAGCTTCGCGGCGGCCTGCCGCCTGCTGCTGGCCTGCAAAGGCCGCGTGGTCTGCACCGGCATGGGAAAATCCGGGCACATCGCCAACAAAATCGCCGCCACGCTCGCCTCGACCGGCACGCCCTCGTTCTTCGTTCACCCCGGCGAAGCCAGCCACGGCGACCTGGGCATGATCCTCGACAGCGACGTGGTGCTGGCGCTGTCCAACTCCGGCGAGTCCGATGAAATCAACATGATCATGCCGGTGCTCAAGCGCCAGGGCAACGTCATCATCAGCATGACCGGCAAGCCGCAGTCGCGCCTGGCGCAGTTTTCCGACATCCATCTTGATGTTTCCGTGGCCGAGGAAGCCTGCCCCTTGGGGCTGGCGCCGACCTCCAGCACCACCGCCAGCCTGGCGCTGGGCGATGCGTTGGCGGTCGCCCTGCTGGAAGCGCGCGGTTTCAGTCCGGAGGATTTCGCGCGCTCGCACCCGGCCGGCAGCCTCGGCCGCCGCCTGCTGGTGCGCATTGAAGACCTGATGCACCAAGGTGACGACCTGCCGACCGTGCCCGCGACCGCTTCGGTCACCGAGGCGCTGCTGGAAATGAGCCAGAAGCGCCTGGGCATGACCGCCGTGGTGGATGAACAACGGCAGCTGCTTGGCGTATTCACCGACGGCGACCTGCGCCGCGCGGTCAACAAGGGACCGATCAACCTCAATGAAACACCGGTTTCCGAACTGATGGCGAAGCATCCGAAGACGGTGCAGGCCGACCACCTCGCCGTGGAAGCGGCGCATCTGCTGGAGCGCTACCAGATCAACGGCCTGCTGGTGATCGATGACCGGCAGCGCCTGGTCGGCGCGCTGAACATCCACGACCTGCTCAGGGCGCGGGTGGTCTGATGGCGATGACCACGACACCCGATGAAGTCGTGATGCGCGCCAAACGCATCCGGCTGGCCTGTTTCGACGTGGACGGCACGTTGACCGACGGCCGCCTGATCTACGATTCGAACGGCGGCGAGCTGAAGGCCTTCCACGTCCACGACGGCCAAGGCCTGCGCCTGCTGGAGGATTCCGGCATCACCGTGGCGCTGATCACCGCACGCGACAGCGCCATCGTGCGCGGCCGTGGCCAGGAACTGCGGCTGAAGCATGTGTATACCGGGGTAGCCGACAAACTGAGGCAGCTCGAGGCCCTGCGCCTGGAAACCGGCTTCGAGCATTCGGAAATCGCCTACATGGGCGATGATTTCCCCGACCTGGCCTGCCTGCAGTCCGTCGGGCTGGCCGGCTGCCCCGCCGATGCGCTGCCGGTTATCCAGCGCCACGTGCACTGGCGCAGCGGATTCGCCGGCGGCTGCGGCGCGGCACGCCAGTTCTGCGACCTGATCCTGCAGGCCCAGGACAAGGAAAACGCCATGACCCGGCGTTTCAGCGCGCCATGAATTACCGCAAGGCGACCTTGGGGCTCAGCCTGCTGGTCGGCATCCTGGGTGTCGTGGTCTGGAACATGCGCCCTGAGAAAAGCCAAAAGCAGGCGGCCGCTGTCCGTTCCGACTACCGCCTGCTTGAATTCCGGATGACGGCTTTCGATGAAAACGGCAAGGAGTCGTTCTCCCTGAGTTCCCCGCTGCTCGAACGCGACCCGCAGGGCAAGTCGCTCGCCATCAGCAGGCCGGCGTTCGCGTTCCCGAACGATGCCAAGGAAATCTGGCATGCGACCGCGGAATCGGCCTGGGTGTCCGACAAGGCGCGTGAAATCCAGCTGAGCAGACAGGTCAGGATCGTCGGCCCGGTATCGCCCAATGGCCTGAAGACCGAGTTCAATACGGAGATGCTGACGGTGTATCCCAAGGAAAACCGCATCCGCAGCGATGAATGGGTGACCATCACGCACGGCACGTCTATACTGAAAGGCCTGGGCCTCGAAGCCGACATGAATCAGCGCCGCGTCCAACTACTCGCCAAGGTCGAAGCCCACTATGCGCCGAAAAACCCTTAATCCCCTCCTTCTCTGCCTGCTCCTGTGCAGCCCGGCTTTCGGTAAAAGCTCAGACCGCAACCAGCCCATGGACATCAGCGCGGAGCGCAGCGACGCCCTGCTGACCGATGACGGCGAATCGTCGATCAGCGGCAACGTGCTGATCAGCCAGGGCAGCCTGCAGATCAACGCCGACCAGGCCGTGGTGACCCGCGTCAAGGGCGACCCGGTGAAAATCACCCTGACCGGCAACCCGGCGCGCATGCAGCAGATGAACGACAACGGCGAATTGATGAAGGCGTCCGCCAGGCAGATCGTCTACCTGCTCAACGTCGAACAGATCAGCCTGCTGGGCAACGTCATCATCGACCAGGCCCGCGGCAGCATGCGCGGCGAGTCGATACGCTATGACATCAAAACCGGGCGCCTGACCGGCGGCGGCGACGGAACCCGGGTCCAGATGCGGATCGAGCCCAAAGCGCCGGTGAAAAAATAATGCTGAGCGCCCGCGGCCTGAAAAAATCCTACAAGCAGCGCACGGTCGTGCACGACTTCGGCCTGGATCTCAGCCCCGGCGAAGTGGTCGGCCTGCTCGGACCCAACGGCGCCGGCAAGACCACCTGCTTCTACATGATCGTCGGCCTGGTCGGCGCCGATGCCGGGCGCATAGAACTCGACGGCCGCAACATCACCGACCTGGCCATGCATGAGCGTGCCCGCCTTGGCCTGGGCTACCTGCCGCAGGAAGCCTCGGTATTCCGCAGGATGTCGGTGTCGGAAAACATCCAGGCCGTGCTGGAACTGCGCGCCGACCTCGATGACGAAGGCCGTGACCATGCGCTGGACAGCCTGCTCGACGAGCTGCAGATAGGGCACGTCGCCACCCAGCTGGGCGCCAGCCTGTCCGGCGGCGAGCGCCGGCGCGTGGAGATCGCGCGTGCGCTGGCCGCCAACCCGCGCATGATCCTGCTCGACGAACCGTTCGCCGGCGTCGACCCGATTTCCGTGCTCGACATCCAGAACATCATCAAGCAGCTCAAGCAGCGCGGCATCGGCGTGCTGATCACCGACCACAACGTCCGCGAAACACTGGGCATCTGCGACCGGGCCTACATCCTGTTCGAGGGCACCGCCCTGGCCGAAGGCGAGCCGGAATACCTGATGAACCATCCCGAGGTCCGGCGCGTCTACCTGGGCGAGCAGTTCAAGCTCTAGCGCGGCGATGAAACACAGCGTCCAGCTCACCCAGAGCCAAGGCATCAAACTGACGCCGCAGCTGCGGATGGCGATCAAGCTGCTGCAGCATTCGCGCATCGAGCTGGACAACGAGATCGGGCGCGCCATCGAATCCAATCCGTTCCTGGAGCGCGTTGACGACTCGCCGGCCGACGCCGGCTTCAGCGCCGGCGAGGCTTCGGAAGCCGAAGCGCCGCCTGAATGGGAGGACGCCGGCGCCGGCCATGCGCCGACGGCGTCAGCCGGCGGCGAAAGCGCCGACGCCCTGGAATGGATCGCAGAGACCCGCAGCCTGCGCACGCATCTGATCGAGCAGCTGCAGCTTTGCCCGATCGGACCCCGGGACTGGGCCATCGGCGAGGCGCTGATCGACAGCCTTGACGACGACGGCTACTTCCTGGCCGGATTCGGCGAAATCCAATCGGCGACCGGGCTGTCGCCGCCGCCGGGCGAGGATGAAATCGAGGCGGTCCTGCACCTGATCCAGCAGTTCGAACCCTTGGCCGTCGGGTCACGGAGCCTGTCCGAATGCCTGTTGCTGCAGTTGCGCCAACTGGACGCCGATCACGACGTCCTGCAGCTGGCTCAGGCCATCGCCAGCCGGCATCTGGATGTGCTGGCACGCAGCGGGGCGCAGGGCCTGGTGAAGGCATTCGGATTCGACCCGCAGCGGACCGCCGAAGCCGTCGGCCTGCTGAAAACCCTGGATCCGAAACCCGGTGCGGCGTTCAGCAGCGCCCGTACGGAATACGTCCAGCCCGACTACCGGGTGGAGAAGCGCAACGGCCGCTGGAAGCTGCAGGCCCTGGGCGACCGCCGCCAGCAACTGGCCATCAACGCCTATTACCGCGGATTGGTCGGCCAGCGCGGCGGCCCGGACAGCGCCTACCTCCGGCAGCACCTGCAGGAGGCCAAATGGCTGATCAAAAGCATCCAGTCCCGGCAGGAAACCCTGCTGCGCGTGGTGTCCGCCATCGTCGGCAGGCAGAAAGCGTTTCTGGAACATGGCCAGGCCATGCTGCAGGCCATGTCCATGAAGGAACTCGCCGGGCAGCTGGCCCTGCATGAATCGACCGTATCGCGGGCCTGCAGCGGCAAGTTCCTGGCCACCCCCCACGGCACATTCGCGTTGAACGCGTTGTTCCGCTCGGGCTTGGCCGACGCGCAGGGGCAGATGCAGTCCTCGGCGGCCATCCAATCGCGAATCGAAGCGTTGATCAGGGCGGAAGCCCCGGACAACCCGCTTTCCGACGCCGGCATCGAAAAACTGCTCGGCGCGCAGGGCCTGACCATCGCCCGCCGGACGGTGGCCAAATACCGGGAAGCGTCGGGCATTCCGCCGTCCCACCTCAGGCACAAACCGGCGTAGACTGGATGGAACGGCGTTGATTATTTTTTAACACCGTCTGTGCTAACGTGAACATGAATCCCAAGGAGGTTACCTATGCAAATGAACATAACCGGCCATCAAGTAGATGTCACTCCCGCCATCCGGGCTTACGCCGAAGAAAAGATGGCCCGCATCAAGAAGCACTTCGACAACCACCTCGATGTCCATATGATTCTGTCCGTGGAAAAGCTGGAGCAGAAAGCCGAAGCCACGCTGCATACCGCCGGCAAGAAACATTTCGCCGACGCCACCGCGCCTGACATGTACGCCGCCATCGACCTGCTGGCCGACAAGCTGGACCGGCTGGTGGTGAAGCTCAAGGAAAAAATGAAAGACCACCACCGCGGCGAATCCGCGGCGCGCATGGAAAAATTCGGCTAAAATCAGGAGCCGCTTCCAAGACCGGACCTTATGAACACCAGCATCAGCGCCCGTGAACTGTTCGATCAGTTGCAACACAGTTTAGGGCTACGCTGGCTGGCCGGCCGCGCCGGCAAGGACGTCCGTACCGACCGCAATGAAGTCACTTCAAAACGCCCGTCTTTGGCGGGCTATTTGAACGTCATCCATCCCAACAAAGTCCAGATCCTCGGCATCGCGGAGCTCGCCTGGCTCGACCGCCTGGACGCCCGGATGCGCTGGGAAAACATCTCGAAGATCATCGAACAGCGTCCGCTGGCCCTGCTCATCAGCCAGGACCAGCCCTGCCCGGCCGATGTCCAGCTGGCCTGCGAAGAGTCGTCGATCGCACTGTGGGTGTCCGACCGCAGCGGCTACGAATGCCTTAACCTGCTGCAGCATTTCCTTTCCAACCGCCTGGCGCCGCAGACCTCGCTGCACGGCGTGTTCATGGAAATCTTCTCGTTCGGCGTGCTGATCACCGGCGAAGCCGGCGCCGGCAAAAGCGAGCTGGCCCTGGAGCTGATCAGCCGCGGCCACCGGCTGGTGGCCGATGACGCGCCGGACTTCACCCAGATCACCCCCAGCATCATCGAGGGCAGCTGCCCGGCCCTGCTGCAGGACGTGCTCGAAGTGCGCGGCCTGGGCATCATGAACATCCGCCAGATGTTCGGCGACACCTCGGTGAAAACCAGCAAATACCTGAAGATGATCGTCAACCTGATCCATTTCCGCGCCGAGCACAACGACGCGAATTTCCGGCTGACCGGCACCGCCTCGACCCAGAACGTACTGGACCTGGAAATCCCCGTCTTCAACCTGCCGGTGGCGCCGGGCCGCAACCTGGCGGTGCTGACCGAAGTCGCGGTGCGGCTGCAGATCCTGCGCCAGCAGGGCAAGGACCCGGCAAACGATTTCATGGCGCGCCACCAGATGCTGCTGGACAACACCGAGGGCGCGTCATGAACACCAAGCAGGCCAGCACCGTGATCATCGTCAGCGGCCTGTCCGGCTCGGGCAAAAGCGTCGCGCTGCGCACGCTGGAGGACCTCGGCTATTACTGCGTCGACAACCTGCCGGCCAGCCTGCTGCCGGCGCTGGTCGCCAACATCGACCAAGGCGACGTGCGCCGCAACCGGATCGCGGTCAGCATCGACGTGCGCAACATGACCAACGACCTGAGCCTGATCGGCCAGCTGCTGTCGCAGGTCAACCAGGCCGGCTTCAGCACCCAGCTGGCGTTCTTCGACACCGACGACGCGGTCCTGATCAAGCGTTTCTCCGACACCCGGCGCCGGCACCCTCTGTCCATGAACGGGCGCCCGCTGTCGGATGCCATCGCCGCCGAACGCAAGCAGCTCCGGCCGCTGGCCGCCTTGGCGGACTGGGTGATCGACACCTCGCAGATGAATGTGCACCAGTTGCGCAAGCGTGTGCTGGATGAAGTGCAGGGCCATGCGAAAAACCCCGTGTCCCTGCTGTTCGAATCATTCGCCTATAAAAAAGGCGTGCCGGCCGACGCCGATTTCGTATTCGACACACGCTGCCTGCCCAATCCGCACTGGGTCCCGGCCCTGCGTCCGCTTTCGGGCAAGGACCAGGCGGTGCAGGATTACTTCGCGGCCGATGGCATGTCCAGGGACTACCTGAAACAGGTCATGGATTTCATCGACACCTGGCTGCCGCGCTTCGAATCCGAAACGCGCAGCTACCTCACCGTGGCGTTCGGCTGCACCGGCGGCCGGCACCGCTCGGTTTACCTGGCCGAGACACTGGCCAAGCACTTCAACGGCCTCGGCCGTGATAAGGTAATGGTGTACCACAGGGAGTTGGAGTGATCATGGCGGAACGCATCTTGACGGTCAGCGCCGAAAACGGCCTGCATGCCCAGGCATCCGCCAAGGTCGTGCAGGTGCTCAGCCATTTCGACAGTAAAATCAGCTTCAGGCTCGGCAGCCGCGAAGTCAACGCGAAAAGCATCATGGGCGTGATGCTGCTGGCCGCCGGCCCGGGCAAACAGATCACCGCGCAGGCCGACGGCGATGACGCCGACCAGGCGCTCGATGCGCTGGAGCTGCTGTTCAACAGGCAATTCATGGATTAACGGCTTTCCTTCTGTTCAGCGCCGCGGTTTACGCCGATAATGGTCAAGCATTCCGGGGGAGAGTCAGATGGTTGAACACAATCGCCACATGAAGACGGCGCAGCAGCTGCGCCTGCTTTCCGACGCCCTGGATTCAGGCCGTCTGGGGCCTGTCAGGCGCTTGGTCAACATCCTTTCGCCGGCGGAAATCGGCAACCTGCTGGAATCGCTGCCGGCCGCCAAACGCAACATCGTGTGGGGCCTGGTCGATCCGGAGGACGATGGCGAGGTGCTGGTGCACGTCGGCGACGACGTGCGCGAAAGCCTGATCGCGGAGATGGACCAGGACGAGATCATCGCGGCGGTCGAAGACCTGGACCTCGACGACCTGGCCGACCTGATCGACGACCTGCCGGACACCGTCATCGACGAAGTGCTGAAATCCATGGACCGCGACCACCGCGAGCGCCTGGAGCAGGCGCTGTCCTATCCGGAAGACAGCGCCGGCCGGCTGATGAACACCGACGTGGTGACCGTGCGCGCCGACGTCACCATCGACGTGGTGCTGCGCTACCTGCGCCTGCGCGGCGAACTGCCGGAACACACCGATTACCTGTACGTGGTGTCGCGCCGCAACCAGTACATCGGCCGGATTTCGGTCAGCGACCTGCTGACCAAGGACCCTGTCACCCCGATCAACGAACTGATCAACGACGAGCAGCCGGGCATCCCGCTGGAAACGCCCGATAACGAAGTGGCCAAGCAGTTCTCCGACCATGACTGGATTTCCGCGCCGGTGGTCGACGCCAACAACATCCTGCTCGGCCGCATCACCATCGATGACGTGGTCGACATCATCCGCGGCCAGGCCGAGCACCAGGCCCTGAGCGCGGTCGGCCTGGACGAAGACGAAGACCTGTTCAGCCCGGTGCCGCGCGCCGCCAAGCGCCGGGCGCTGTGGCTGGGCATCAACCTGGCGACCGCCTTCCTGGCCTCCTGGGTCATCGGCCGCTTCGAAGCGACCCTGCAGCAGATCGTGCCGCTGGCCATCCTGATGCCGATCGTGGCCAGCATGGGCGGCGTGGCCGCCACCCAGACACTTACCCTGATGGTGCGCGGCATCGCGCTCGGCCAGGTCGGCGTCGGCAACCTGAAGGCGCTGTTCAATAAGGAAGCCCTGGTCGGGCTGATCAACGGCCTGGTGTGGGCGGTGGTGGTCGGCATCATCGCCGGCTTCTGGTTCGAGCCTAAAATCGGCATGGTGATCGGCTGCGCGATGGTGATCAACCTGATCATCGCCGCGATGTCCGGCGTCATCGTGCCGCTGCTGCTGAAACGCATGGACATCGATCCGGCCCTGGCCGGCGGCGTCGTGGTCACCACCGTCACCGACGTGATGGGCTTTTTGGTTTTCCTGGGCCTCGGCACCTGGATCCTGATCGGCGTGCCGGCCTAGATGGCCTCGGGCGCCTTGCCGGCCGCGCAGCCCAGGACCGTGCTGTCCGCACTGGCCGCCATCGCCCTGTTCGGGCTGGCGGTCCAACAGACGGCATCGACCAGACTGGCGCTGCTGTTCACCGTCGGCGCGGCACTGGGCGTGGTGCTGTACCATTCCGTGTTCGGCTTCACCTCGGCATTCCGTGTCCTGCTGGCCGATGGCCGCAGCGCCGGCTTCCGGGCGCAGATGGTCATGCTCGGCGGCGCCTGCCTGCTGTTCTTCCCGGCGCTGGCCAGCGGCACGCTGTTCGGCCAGCCGGTTGCCGGCAACGTCTCACCGGTCGGCGTATCGGTGGTGTTCGGCTCATTCATTTTCGGTGTGGGCATGCAGCTCGGCGGCGGCTGCGCCTCCGGCACGCTGTTCACCGCCGGCGGCGGCAGTGTCCGGATGCTGGTCACCCTGCTGTTCTTCATCATCGGCTCGGTGTTCGGCGTCATGCACCAGGCCTGGTGGAAAGCGCTTCCTTCGCTCGAACCCATCTCACTGGTTGCTTCGCTTGGCTGGCTGCCGGCATTGGTGTTGAACATTTCGGTGTTCGCCATCGCCTACTTCGGCGTGGCGCGCATCGAACGCCGCCGTCACGGCCTGGTCGCATCCATCACCGGCATCGCGGATGCATCATGGCACCGGGGGCCTTGGCCTTTGCTGGCCGGCGCGTTGGCCTTGGCGCTGCTCAATTTCGCCACGCTGTATCTTTCCGGAAAGCCGTGGGGCATCACCTCGGCGTTCGGCTTATGGGGCGGCATGGCTTTGCAATCCGTAGGTGTGCCAGTTGCCACTTGGCCGGGCTTCGCTGCGCCGGCCATGCAGAAATCACTCAACAGCAGCCTGCTGACGGACATCACCTCGGTGATGGATTTCGGCATCATTCTCGGCGCCTTTCTGGCTGCCGGCCTGGCCGGTAAATTCAAACCGGAATGGCGCATCTCATCGGCGCATCTGGCCGCCTGCGTGCTGGGTGGCCTCCTGCTCGGCTATGGCGCACGCTTGGCTTATGGCTGCAACATCGGCGCGTTTTTCAGCGGCATCGCCTCGGGCAGCCTGCACGGCTGGCTGTGGATCGTGTGCGCGCTGATCGGCAACTGGGCCGGCATTCACCTGCGGCCGATGTTCCATCTTGCGGTGGTACGCAGCTGATCCGGCATGCCATGGATCCTGCCTTTCATCGCGGCCTTGAGCCTGATCACCTTCGGGGTGTATTACCTCGATAAGAGAGCGGCGCTGCGCGGCGCCCGGCGGACACCGGAAACCACCCTGCATGTCCTGTCCATCCTCGGCGGTTGGCCAGGCGCGTTACTGGCGCAGCGGATCATCAGGCATAAATCGGGCAAGGCCGGCTTTCAGCTAATGTTCTGGATGACCGTTATCGTGAACGTTCCGGTCTTTGCGTGGCTATGGACGCATTGAAAGTCATCCATAGGAGGCAGTGTGCTACATTCGGATCAATAACCAAGGGAAATTCGAGCGCATGAAAAAACTGACGTTTATCTCGATCAGCGTATGCCTGCTGGCAGGTTCGCACCTGGCGGCGGCAGCGGAGCAAGTCACGGTGATCCACGCGGGCCAGCTGCTCGACAGACCGGGGTCGGCGCCGCGCGGGCCATCGAGCGTTGTCATCCGGAACGGCAAAGTCGCCGAGGTTCTGGCCGGCTACCAAGCCGGTCCGGCTGGCGCAACACTGATTGACCTGAAGGGCAAATTCGTCCTTCCCGGCCTGATCGACAGCCATGTTCACCTTGACAGCGATGCGGGCGGCAATGCGGGTCTGATCGAGGATCTGACCGACAGTCCGGCCCGCGCGGCGTATCGCGCGGCGGGCAATGCCAAGAAAACGCTGATGGCGGGTTTCACCACCGTACGCAACCTGGGCGATGGCAGCGGCGCGACGCTGGCGCTGCGCGATGCCGTTGCGGCGGGTGATCTGCCAGGCCCGCGGATCATCGATGCGGGCCATGGCATATCCACCACCAGCGGCCATGGCGACGGGACGCTCAGCCTGTCCGAAGAACTGCATGACAGCATCGGCCAGGAAAACCTCTGCGACGGCATCGATAGCTGCCGCCGTGCCGTGCGCCTGCAAATCCGGCGCGGGGTGGATGTCATCAAGATCGCCACCACCGGCGGCGTGAACAGCCGAATCGGCGCAGGCTTGAAACGGCAGATGTTCGATGATGAGGTCAAGGCGCTGGTCGATACGGCCCACCTGTACGGCAAGAAAGTGGCCGTCCACGCGCACGGCGAGGACGGCATCAACATGGCGCTGGCGGCGGGGGCGGACTCGGTCGAGCACGGCACACTGCTCGACGATGCCAGCATCAAACTGTTCAAATCGTCGGGCGCCTATTATGTGCCCACCCTGTCGACGGTGAATGGCTATATCGAACGGCTCGGCAAAGACCCGGACGCCTATCCACCTGCGGTACTGGCGAAGGTCAAGTGGCGGATCGACGTGACCGGCAAGAGCCTTGCCAAAGCCTATCCGGCAGGCGTGAAAATCGCCTTCGGCACCGATGCCGGTGTGTCCAAGCACGGCAGGAACGCCGATGAATTCGAACTGATGGTCAAACACGGCATGCCCGCCGGTGCCGCCATCCATGCGGCAACCGTGAACGCGGCGGCATTGCTTGGCGTGGAGAAGGAAGTCGGCTCGATCGAGCCGGGCAAGGCCGCCGACATGATCGCCGTCTCCGGCAACCCGACCGCCGACATCACTGTGCTGAAATCGGTGCGCTTCGTGATGAAGGATGGGCGGGTATTCAAGGACGAAAGATAGACTGCGCCCTGCAGGGGAGCCGTTGTTATTTGAAGCCCGATACACCGGCCTGAGCGAATTCATTCCGCGCGTTCCAACACCAGCCGCTTGCCTTCCTTGATATCGATGGATCCGGCGTCATTGATTCAGGCCGGACCTGAACGCTCTTCAATCGTCAACGCCACTTTGTCGCGCAGATAGGCCGGCTCGATGAGTTCCGGCGCGCGCGCCAGGCCGGCGGTGAAATCGTGCCCGGCGATTTCAAGCAAGGCCACCGCCTGCGGCAGCACACTGCTGTCAATGCAGGCCATCTGGCCGAGCAAATCCGCGGAAAGGCGTTCGGCGTAACTGGCGAAACCGGAACCCAATCCCATCCACTCGGCAGGGAACGGAAGGCAGACGGTCTCCGGCGCCAGCAGTTGTTCGGGCGCCAGAGCGTTGACGATGCCGCCCTGCTTCTGGAAGAACCCGACGTAGCACTCGCCCATGCGCGCGTCCATCAGCACCGCGATCGGCCCGTCGTGCGCGCAGGACTGCGCGATGCATGCCAGGGTGGACACGCCGAGCACAGGAATGTCCAGGCCGAGCGCCAGGCCCTGGGCCAGCGAAACCGCCAGCCGTACGCCGGTGAACGCGCCCGGGCCGATGCCGACGGCGATGGCGTCCAACTGCGATTTTTTCAGGCCCGCTTCGGCGAGCAGTTGGCCGCTCCACGGCAGCACGCATTCGGTATGCCGCCGCGGCGTCAGTTCAACGCGTGAATAACAGCGGCCATCGGCAAGCACGCCGACCGCGCAGGCCTCGGTGCTGGTGTCGAAGCCCAGCAGCCTCACGCCGGCACCGCCGAGAAGAAATCCTGCACATCGGCGATCTCGCGCGTGCGCGGAAACGGCGGCAGGGAATTGATGAACACTTTGCCGTACGGCTTGCTGACCAGCCGGGTATCGCCCATCATCAGCACGCCGCGGTCTTCAAACGTGCGGATCAAACGGCCGACACCCTGTTTCAGGGCGATCACCGCGGACGGGACCTGCTCTTCGATGAACGGGTTGCCGCCGCGCTGGCGCACCGCTTCCAGGCGCGCTTCCAGCACCGGGTCGTCCGGCGCGGCGAACGGCAGCTTGTCGATGATCACCGCGCTCAAGGCCTCGCCGGCGACGTCCACGCCTTCCCAGAAACTGGCGGCGCCGAGCAGCACGCCGTTGCCGGAATGCCGGAACTGCTCAAGCAGCTCGGTGCGCGGTGCGGTGCCCTGCACGAACAACGGCCACGGGCCGTCCTTCAACAGCAGCGCCGCCTGTTTCAGGGCGCGGTGCGAAGTGAACAGCAGGAAGGCGCGGCCTTTCGACGCTTCCAGCACCGGCTTCGCGGCATCCAGGAACGCGCCGGTGAACTGCGGGCTGTTCGGTTCCGGCATGTTCTTGGGCAGGTAAAACAGGCCCTGCCGCTGCCAATCGAACGGGCTGGGCTGTATCAGCACCCGCGGATCGGTCAGTCCGAGTTTGTCGGCCAGATGCGCCACGCTGTCATTCACCGCCAGCGTGGCCGAAGTCAGGATCCAGGCGGCCTGGGTCTGTTCGCGGTACTGCCGCAGCGGCGTCGAGACATCCATCGGGGTGGCGTTCAAGGTGATGCCGCGCGGGCTCAGCTCATACCAGCGCACCGCGGCCGGCGCCGGCGCATCGTCTTCGACGTAGGTGGTTTTTTTCAGGGCCGTCAGCCAAGGCCGCCAACGGCCCAGCAGGACATTCAAGCGTTCCGTGCATTGATCCAAGGCCGCAGAGGCGCCGGACTGCAGCTGCAACTGCTTCAGCAAGGTCTCGGCATCGTCCTGCACGGCACGCAGTGCATCGACGACATTGGCATGGCTGGCCAGCAGCGCTGCCGCCGCTTTGGGCGCAATGCCTTCGCACTCGGCGCGCAGCTGCTTGACGCGCAGCTCCAGGCTTTTGACCGGCACGCTGAGCAAGGCCATGCTACCGGTGATCTTGGCGGACTCCTGCAAAATATCCTTGCCCAGTTCAAGCAATTGCCGGGTGCTGGCCGACTCGCCGAAGAACTGCAGGGCCAGTTCGGGAATTTGGTGGGCTTCGTCGAGGATGAACACCGACGCGCCCGGCAGGACCTCGCCGAAGCCTTCCTGCTTGATGGCCAGATCCGCCAGCAGCAGATGGTGGTTGACCACCACGATGTCTGCGCTCTGCGCCTCCTGGCGGGCCTTCACCACATGGCACTCGCCCCAGAACGGGCATTCGTTGCCGAGGCAGTTGTCGGCCGTGGAACTGACCTGGCTCCACACCGCGCTGTCGTCCGGAATGCTGGCCAGTTCAGCCAGGTCGCCGCGCTTGGTCTTCGACGACCAGGCCAGCACGCGCTGGAAATGCCGTATGGTTTCGCGGTTGGGAAACGTCTCGTCCTTGCCCTGCTCCATCCGGTACCGGCACAGGTAGTTGCTGCGGCCCTTGAGCAGGGCGGTATGCACCGGCGCCGTCAGGGCTTTCTTGATACGCGGCAGGTCACGGTGATAGAGCTGGTCCTGCAGGGCCTTGGTGCCGGTGGAAATGATCACCCGCTTGCCGGACAGCAAAGCCGGCACCAGATAGGCGTAGGTCTTGCCGGTGCCGGTACCGGCCTCGGCGATCAGCACCGCGCGGTCTTCCATGGCCCGGGCGATTTCCACGCACAGTTGCTGCTGGCTGCTGCGGTAGGAAAAGCCCTCAAGCTGCTGCGCCAACTGCCCGTCTGCGGACAGCATGCCGGCGCTGGTTTCGGTGAACTGGGACATTACATGCGCGCCGGCGGCACGATGGTGCATTCGGTGAGGCTTTTGGCCAGCAGATGGTCGGCCATGGGCTGGCCCTGGGCCAGCCTGGCGTAATGCACGGTCAGCCAGTTGCGGCGGCATAAGCCGCCCAGTTTCGGTCCGGACGCGAACGACTGCAGCGCCATGCGCTCGGCATCGGCCCACGATTTCCGCAGGATGGCCAGCTCCGCCAGCATCTGCATGGCTTCGGGATCCCGGGCATCGATCGCCAAGGCCTGGCCAAGCAGGGTGCGGGCCTGTTCGAATTCGCCGGCTGACTGCGCCTTCTGGGCCAGTTCGCGCAGGTCCAGCACGGCGTCATCCGGCATGGTCTGGAAAACCACTTCGTTCTGCACTTCGCCGCTGGCGCGGATTTTGGCCAACATGTCTTCGGGCGTCATGCTGAACGGGGTGACGGAAGTGTCCTCCCGGGTACTGCAGGCGCACAGAAAACCCAGCAGGAGCGCGCAGGCTTTTTTCATTGCTGTTCGGTGCCGTCCGCAGGCGGCGCCGGCGCATCGGCCGGTGGCGGCTCGTCGGGCGTCGACGGCTTATCCCCGCCGGTGAACCAGTCGAGCCAGGAACCGGAATCCTCCGCCGGTTTTTCGCCGCAGGACACCGCGGTGCCCGGCAGGTAGCCGGCGACGAACACCGCCCGCCGTGCGCCCGGGCAATGCGCTTCGGTGGTGGCGAAGCGCGAGGCGTCCAGATAGGTCCATTCCAGGCCATCGCCCTGGATGCGCAAGGGCTTGCTCGGCAGGCGTTTGAACAGGCTGGACCATACCTGCATGGCGCCGGTGGCACCGTACAGACCGGTGGATTCATTCTTGTCGTTGCCCATCCAGACAACGGCCAAGTGGTCGCCGGTGTACCCGGCATACCAGCTGTCGCGTGAATCGTTGCTGGTGCCGGTCTTGCCGGCCGACTGCAGATCGCCCAGGCCGTCGCGCAGCAACGTGCGCGCGGTACCCGAGGTGACCGTCTGCTGCAGGGCGATGCTGACCAGGCGCGCGGCGATGGCATCGCCTTTCTGCGCCGACTTGGTTTCCGCCTCGTATTTGTTGAGTGCCTTGCCGTGCGGATCCAGCACGGCCCGCACGGCATACAGCGGCTGCACACGCCCGCCGGAGGCCAGGAACTGGTACATCTGCGCCATGGTGTACACCGACAGGTCGACCGAACCCAACAGCAGCGATGGCCGCGACGCCACTTTTTCGCCGGTCAGGGAGTGCACCAGGTCGGCCAGGCGGTCCGTGCCGATCTGCATGCCCAGGCGCACCGTGGCCTGATTGTAGGAATTGGCCAAGGCCGATGACAACGTGACGGTGCCGTGGCTGCGGCGGTCGGAATTCTTCGGCTCCCACACTTTGCCGTCATCGGTGTTCACCGCGATCGGATCGTCGCTCAGCCAGCTGGACAGGGACCAGTCGTTGGGCCGCGCCAGGGCGAGCATATACACGAACGGCTTCAGCAGCGAGCCGACCGGCCGTTTGGCGTCCAACGCGCGGTTGAAGCCCGGCGTACCGGTGTCCCGGTTGCCGACCGCGGCCAGTATTCTACCGGTCTGGGCATGTGTGACCATCGCGCCGGCCTGCAGCTCGGGACCGTCTTTGCGCTGCACGCGCGCAATGGCCGAGCTGACCGCTTTTTCCAGATAGGTCTGGCTTGAAGGCGACAAGGTGGTCAGCACCGTCAGGCCTTGGCCGCGCAGATCGTCGTCATCGTAGTCCTTGGCCAGCTGCCGGCGCACGATGTCCAGGAAGGCCGGCGCGCGGTTGCGCGCCAGGATCGGCTTGTCGACCACGCCGAGCGGCGCCTGCTTGGCCGCGGCGGTCTGCTCGGGCGTCAACAGGCCGGCCTCGAGGAATTCATTCAATACCGTGGTGCGGCGTTTCTGGGCGCGCTCGGGATGCTTGCGCGGATCCCAGTAATACGGGCCCTGCACCAGGCCGATCAACAGGGCGATCTCCTGCGGCTGCAGATCGGCGACATCGCGGCCGAACCAGAAATCGGAGCCGGCGGCGATGCCGTGGATGGATTGGTCGCCGACCTGGCCCAGATACACCTGGTTGAGATAGGCCTCGAGGATGGTCGCCTTGTCAAAACGGGCTTCGATGATCAGCGCATACAGCGCTTCCTTGACCTTGCGGGTGATGGTCTTGGTGTTGCTCAGGAACAGGCTGCGCACCAGTTGCTGGGTCAGTGTCGAGGCGCCCTGCTCGAAACCCACTTCACGGATGTTGACGTAGATGGCGCGCGCCACGCCCATCGGGTCGATGCCGATGTGGTTCTGGAAATTACGGTCTTCCACGGCCTGCAGGCCTTCCACCAGCAGCTTCGGCACGCGGTCGATCTTGACCAGGCGGCGTTCTTCGGTGTTGTTGCCGTACAGGGTGGCGATGCGCATCGGGTCGATTTTCGCCGTGGGCAGCGCACGCCGCTTGCCCGCCTCGCGGACCGAAGCGACCCGGCCCGATACCAGCAGGACATCAAGGCGCATGGCCGGCACCGGGCCGTTGACATCGAAAAATTCCCGCGTGCCGATCTTGAAGCGGCCGCCGTTCCTGCCATAGGTGCCGGGCGACCTGCCCTGCCCGTCGTTCTTATAGCCGCCGGACTGCAGCTCGAGCTCCAGGCTGGAACCGTCCAAAGCCAGCCCCGGCTTGAGTTCCAACGGCTGCGCATAGACCTTGGTCGGCACCTGCCAATTCAACTGCGCGAACTGGTCGCGGACCTGTTTATCGAGATACCAGATATACGGGATGCCGATGCCGAGGCTCAGGCCGACGAACAGGAAGAGCAGGCGCCACAATCCGCGTTTCAGCAGGGAGGGTTTCGGTTCCGCGTCTTGATTCGGGTTATTCACAAAGCTCCGGCATCGTCATTTGGTTTATTTTATCAGCAAGGCGCGGCGTTAGCCGAATCGCCTGACTTCCAGCACGCCGGGCACGGCATTCAGTTTACTTAATAAGGCGCTTAACTGGCCGAAATCCGCGACCTTCAGGTTCACTTTCAATTCAGCCATCGGCCCGCCCTGGTCCAAGGTGTTGATTCCGGCGATATTGACGTTCGCCTGCGCGATCAGGTTGGTCAGGTCCTTGAGCAGCCATTTCCGGTCATAGGCGCGGATGAAGATCGACACCTCGTACTTGCTTTCTTCGCGGCTGCCCCAGTTGACCGGCAGTTCGCGTTCCGGGTTTTTCTGGATCAGGTAGATGAAACTCGGGCAGTTGGCGCGGTGGATGCTCACACCCTTTCCCTTGGTCAGGAAGCCGGCGATGGCGTCGCCCGGCACCGGCTGGCAGCAGCGCGCCAGCTGGGTCAGCAGGTTACCGACGCCTTCGACGGTCATGTCGCTTTTGGTGACCCGCTTCGGCGCCGCACCGGGCTTCCTGGCCGGCGGCGGCTCCGGCGGCTGCAGGAATTCGTGCATGGCCCGGGAAATCTGCCCTGGACTGACGTCGCCCAGCGCCAGCGCCACGCACAGCTCGTCCCGGTCGGGGAGCTTCAGCTTCTCGAGCGCCGGCTTGAGGTCGGCCTGCATCAGCGCCACGCGGCGCAGTTCCCTGTCGAGGATCTCGCGACCGGCCTCCAGGTTACGCTGGCGGTCCAGGCGCGAGAAGAAGGCGCGTACCTTGTCGCGTGAGCGCGAGCTGGCCAGGTAGGCGTTGGCGGCCAGCAGCCAGTCGCGCTTCGGCGTGCCGGTCTTGCTGGTCATGATTTCGACACGGTCGCCGGAATGCGGCTGGTACTCCAACGGCACGATGCGGCCATTGACTTTGGCGCCGCGGCAACGGTGGCCGACGTCGGTATGCACATGGTAGGCGAAGTCGAGCACGGTTCCGCCCGGCGGCAGGTCGATGACTTCGCCCTTCGGGGTCAGCAGGTATTTGCGGTCTTCGACCAGCTCGGTGCCGATGCCGGCCAGCAGGGACTGCTCGTCGGCATTCCTGCTGTTCTCCAGCAGCTGGCGCATCTGCGCGATCTTCTTCTCGAATTCGCCCTGCGCCTTGCCGCCCTCCTTGTAGCGCCAGTGCGCGGCCACGCCCATCTCGGCATGCTCATGCATTTTCCAGGTGCGGATCTGCACTTCCAGCCCCAGGCCCTCCGGCCCGGCCACGGCGGTGTGCAGGCTCTGGTAGTTGTTGCTTTTCGGCTGCGCGATGTAATCATCGAACTCGCCGGGGATCGGCGTCCATAGCTGATGCACGATGCCGAGCACGCTGTAGCACTGGCCCACATCATCGACCAGCACGCGTATCGCGCGGATATCGTACAGCTCGTCGAAATCCAGGTGCTTGCGCTGCATCTTGCGCCAGATGCTGTAGATGTGCTTCGGACGTCCGGCCACATCGGCGTCGATGCCGGCCTGGGACACCGCCTGCCGGATCATCCGGATGGCTTTGTCGATGTAGCGTTCGCGCAGGCCGCGCTTTTCCTGCAGCTGCCTGGCGACTGCCTGGTACTGCGCCGGCTGCATGAAGCGGAACGCCAGGTCCTCCAGCTCCCACTTCAACTGCCAGATGCCCAGCCGGTTGGCGAGCGGCGCATGGATGTCGAAGGTCAGATTCGCCAAAGCCAGCCGTTCGGCTTCCGGCCAGGCGGTGGCCTGGCGCATCTGCACCAACTGCCACGCCAGCAGGATGATCAATACCCGCAGATCGAGGATGATGGCGAGCAACAGCCGGCGCAGGCCCTCGGCGCTGCCCATGCGGCCGTGCTGCTGGTAGATGTCCCATACTTTCCGGGAGGCGTTCAGGCCATCGAGCAGGCGCGCCTGTTCCGGCTTCAGCTTGGAATCCGGCGACACCATCGCAGGGCACAGGTGGGCGGCCGAAGCCAGCAGCATGTCGGGGTCGGCCGACAGGCCCTGCAGCACGTCCCAGAGCTTCAGGCAGGCATCCAGCTGGGCCGCGTCCATCACCTGTCCGGCCCGTAAGGCCATGGCGCCCGTTTCCGGCTTTTCAGACCAGACGGCGAGACGCTCGGCGAGGGATGGAGTTTCGTTCGGCTTGGACACGTCGGCTGATTTCAAATGCTTTACACAGGGACAGTATGACAAATTTTGAGGGCAACCCATCAGGCCATGTGCGCTTTTACCCCGGCATCAACGCAGCGCATCCAGCTGGCGCGCCAGGCGCTTTTGCGAAACCGCGCCTTTCAGGCCGAGCTCCTGGGCGAACACCTGCACGCACAGCTCCTCGGTATCCTGCCAGAAACGCTGCCATTCCGGCGGCAGGTCGCGCCCTTTGGCAAACCGCCGTTCCAGCACATCGATGAACGGCTTGAGCTCCAGCATGCGCGCCTGGTCCTTGAGCGGGTCCTGCAACGCACGTTCCTGGCGCAGGCCCAGCGCCTTCAGATAGCGCGGCAGGTGCGGCAGCATGGGCGCCGGCGTGCGGGTCAGGAAGCCCGGATACACCAAGCGGTTCAGATGCGCCTTGATGTCCGCCAGATTCGCCGCCGCCCAGCCCATCAGGCCGGAATCCATGCGCGCCCTGAGCTGGGCCACCGCTTTCAGGCATTCTTCCAGCAAGGCCAACACCGCCATGCTGCGCGCGAACAGCTGCTGGGCGATTTCCTTGTGCGCCGCATCGAACGCCGCCTTGGTGCGGATCTGGCCCAGCGGCCGGTCCAGCAGTTCATTCAGGCCGGCCTGCACGCAATCCGCCCGCAGCCGCTCGGCCGACTCGATGGTGGCGTACATCAAGCCGAGCTTGGCGTCGATCGGCAGTTGTTTGGCGGCCGCCTTGCGTTTATCGTGCAGGGCCTGTTCAAGCAGGTGACGGACGGCGCACGCATGCTGGGCCGCAGCCTCATGCTGGTGCGCGAACGCCTGCAAGCGGACCAAGCCGCCGTCATCCAGCGTCAAGGCGGGGAAGGCGCTCAGGCCCTCCGCGGTACGGATGGATTCGGGCAGTTCCTGCTCCGGAAAGGCGTCGAAGGCCTCATGGCTGAAATACTGCGCGGCCTGGCTGGAAAACGCTTTTTCCGCCAGCGCGGCGTATTGCCTTTTCAGTTCCGGCAGATCCCTGGACTGGGCCAGGATCCGCCCGTCGACATCGGCCAGACGGATATTCATCCGCAGATGCGGTTCCAGCCCGTTCTCGTTGAAATCCAGGGCACTGACCGGCGCACCGGTCGATTGGGTCAAAAAACGCGCCAGGCAGCCGGGCAGGCTGTCGGCGCCAGGCGCCGGGTAGGCCTGGGTGAAGGCGCGGGCGAAATCCGGCGCCGGCACGTAGTTGCGGCGCAGCGGTTTGGGCAGCGCCCGGATCAAGGCGGCGGCCTTCTCCGCGAGCAGTCCCGGCACCAGCCAGCCCAACGCCACCTCGTCAATGGCATTCAGCAGGTGGATGGGCACATCCAGGGTCACGCCGTCGTCCGCTTCACCGGGATGGAACCGGTAATGCAGGGCCAGCTGGTTGTCGCCGATACGGAAATAGTCCGGGAACTGCGCGCCCTGGCTCTGCTCGACCAACAGCAGATCGGAGGGCTTCCAGAGCAGGGCCTGTTTTTTTTCATCCGGCAGGGCCCTGAACCATTTGTCCAAGGCCTCCGCGGAACACAGTTCCGCCGGCAGGCGGTCGAGGTACCAGCGCGCCTGCCAGTCTTCATCGACCACCAATCCGGCCCGGCGCTGCTTGGCCTCTTCATCGTGGACCTTGGCGAGGGTATCGAGATTGCGGGCGATGAAATTCGCGCGCGCGTTGATTTCACCGGTCAACAGGCCCTGGCGGATGAAAATACCGCGTGATTCCTCGGGGAACAGGCCGCCGTAATGCACCGGCTTCCTGGCCGCCAGCACCAGGCCGAGCAGGCTGATCTGGCAGTAGCCGACCACCCTGCCCTGGCTGCGCGACCAGTGCGGATCGGCGTATTTCCTGCTGAGCAGGTGCGCGCATTCCTCGATGACCCATTCCGGATCGATCTTGGCGGCCATCATGCCCCAGACTTTCCGGGTGTCCAGCAGATTGCCGACCAGACACCAGTTCGGCGCCTGTTTGGCCAAGGGCGATGCCGGGAAAATCTGGAACCGCCGCTGCCGCGGCGCGTCATACTGGCCTTTGTCGTTCCTGTGCCCGATCTGCGTGGGCAGCCCGGCCAGCACCGCGCAATGCACCTGCCGGTAATGCGACTGCGCCGCTTTGGGATCTTCGGCCTGGCGCAGCAGCGACGCTTCCGTGTCCTGCCAGGCCGGCACCGTCCACTGCAGGTCCTGGCAGGTGATCAGCAGCTGCCGGTGCAGTTCGCGCCATTCGCGCATGCGCAGGTAAGACAGGAAATTGCGCTCGCACCACTTGCGCAACTGCGACTGGCTCATGTCCTCGTGCGCGCCCTTGAACTGCCGCCAGAGGTTGATTACCGAGGTGAATTCGGACGCCTGGTCGGCGAACGCGCGGTGCGCGGCTTCGGCCGCTTCGCGGGCATCTGGCGGCCGTTCGCGCGGGTCCTGGATGCCCATGAACGAGGCGATGATCAGCAGCTCATGCAATACGCCGCGGCCGTGCGCCGCCACAAGCATGCGCGACAGCTTGACATCGACCGGCAAGCGCGCCATCTGCAGGCCGACCGGCGACAGCTGCCTGTGCGCATCCACCGCGCCCAGTTCGTGCAAGGTCTGCCAGCCGTCGCTGATGGCGCGCGGATCCGGCATGTCAACGAACGGAAACTGCTCCAGCTCGCCGAGCTTCAGGCTGAGCATGCGCAGGATGACGCCCGCCAGGGAGGCGCGCTTGATCTCGGGATCGGTGAATTCCGGGCGCTGGCTGAAATCCGACTCGGCGTACAGCCGGTAACAGATGCCGGCGGAAATCCTGCCGCAGCGGCCCTTGCGCTGGTTTGCGCTGGCCTGCGAAATCGGCTCGATCAGCAGGCGGTCGAGTTTCTGCCGCGGCGAATAGCGTTTGATGCGAGCAAGGCCGGGATCGATCACATAGCGGATGCGGGGCACCGTCAACGAGGTTTCCGCGACGTTGGTGGCCAGCACGATGCGGCGCCCGGCATCCGGGTTGAACACCCGGTCCTGGTCCTTGACCGACAGCCGCGCATACAGCGGCAGGACCTCGGTGGCCCGGTATTTCCGCCTCGCCAGGGCCAGATGCGCCTCGCGGATTTCGCGCTCGCCCGGCAGGAACACCAGGATGTCGCCCAACCCGTCGCTTTGGGTGATCTCATCCACCGTCCTGACGATCCTGTCGGCCATGCTGAGGTCGTCGGCGCGTTCGATGCCGGCTTTTCCGCCCGCCTTGCCTTCGGCGGCCGTGTCGGCCTGGAAATCCCGGTACCGCACCTCGACCGGAAAGCTGCGGCCTTCGACGCTGAGCACCGGCGCATCGTCGAAATGTCCGGCGAAACGGGCGGTATCGATGGTCGCCGAGGTGATGATCAGCTTGAGGTCCCTGCGCTTCCGGATCAGCTTTTTCAGGAAGCCGAGCAGGAAGTCGATGTTCAGGCTGCGCTCGTGCGCTTCGTCGATGATCAGCGTGTCGTATTTCGACAGCCAGGGATCGCTCTGGATTTCCGACAGCAGGATGCCGTCGGTCATGAACTTCAGGTAGGCCTGCTCGCCGACCTGCTCGGTGAAGCGGACCTGGTAGCCGACGGCGCCCCCGACCCGGTCCTGCAGCTCATCGGCGACCCGTTTGGCGACCGCACGCGCCGCGATTCGGCGCGGCTGGGTGCAGCCGATCATGCCGGCGATGCCCCGGCCGGCGGCCAGGCATATCTTCGGCAGCTGCGTGGTCTTGCCCGATCCGGTTTCGCCGGCCACCACCAGCACCTGGTGGCGTTCGAGCAGATCCAGGATCTGCCGCGTGTATTGCCCGACCGGCAGGTCTTCGTCGATGCTTACCGCCGGACGGTTCCGCAGCCGCTGCGCATACTTCGCCGCGCTGTCGCGCAGCGCGCGCGAAAACGCCTCCGAGGCCTTGGCGTCGGCGGGATTCCTGCGGCAGGCCGATTCAAGCCGGTGCAGCCTGCTTTGGTCTTTGCTGAGCGTTTCGGGAAATGAAGCCATGCAGGCATTTTAAGGCATCGTGCATGCGACCGTGGCGCATTCGGTGAACCCTGCGCTAAAACCGCCGGGATGCCGCGTCCGCCGCTGCGATAAGGCAAAAAAAATCCCGCCGCAGGCAGGATCATTTCAATTTGGTGGGTCGTGAAGGATTCGAACCTTCGACCAAAAGATTAAGAGTCTTCTGCTCTACCAGCTGAGCTAACGACCCGATAGGGCTGATTCGAAAATGGTGGGTCGTGAAGGATTCGAACCTTCGACCAAAAGATTAAAAGTCTTCTGCTCTACCGACTGAGCTAACGACCCACTGTATTCGGACGGCCATTATAACCAAAAATGTTTTATTGCGCTAGACGTAACGCGTGCTGTCGTTCACGCCGGCCGCCGAAAAACCTTCGGCCCGCAGGCGGCAGGCGTCGCATCGGCCGCAGGCGCGGCCCTCGGCATCGGCTTGGTAGCACGACACGGTGCGGGAGAAATCAACGCCCAGGCGGATGCCTTCGCGGACGATATCGGCCTTGGTCATGGCGATGATCGGCGTCTCGATGTGCATGGCATGGCCCTCGACGGCGGCCTGCGTGGCCAGGTTCGCCATGCGCTCGAAGGCCTCAATGAACGCCGGGCGGCAGTCCGGATAGCCGGAATAGTCGACGGCGTTGACGCCGCAGAACACGTGGTCGGCGCCCAGCACCTCGGCCCAGCCGAGCGCAACCGACAGCATTATGGTGTTGCGGGCCGGCACGTAGGTGACCGGAATGCCCGCGCCCGGCGATTCGGGAACCGCCATGTCCGAGGTCAGCGCCGAGCCGCCGAAACTGCGCAGGTCGACATGCACTTCCTTGTGCACGGCCGCGCCGAGCATGCCGGCCACCTGTTTGGCGGCCGCCAGCTCGGACTCATGCCGCTGTCCGTAGTTGACGCTCAGGGCAAAGCATTCGAAACCCCGCTCACGGGCGATGGCCAGCGTGACCGCTGAGTCCATGCCGCCGGAAACCAGAACCACCGCGCGTTTCATCGTCCCTGCTCCTCGCCCCATAGGTGTTTGTGCAGCTGCATCTGGAACCGCACCGGCAGGCGGTCGGCGATGATCCACTCGGCCAGTTCGGTGGGCTTGACCTGCGCATAGCTCGGCGAGAACAGCACTTCGCAGCGCGCGTTCAAGCCGCGCCCGCCCAGCTGCTGTTTGGCCCAGTCGTAATCGGCACGCGAGCAGATCACGAACTTGAGCTGGTCATGCGGCGTCAACTGTTCCAGGTTCGACCAAAGGTTCTGGTGTACTTCGCCCGAGTCGGGTGTTTTGATGTCCACGACGCGCGATACGCGCCGGTCGACCGGCGCGATGTCGATGGCCCCGGAGGTTTCCAGCGAAACGTCCAAACCGGCATCCAGCAGCCTGTCCAGCAGCCGGACGCAGCGCTTCTGGGCCAGGGGCTCGCCGCCGGTGACGCACACGTTCGGCACGCCATAGGCAAGCACCTGCCGCACGATGTCGTCGATTTCAAACCACTGGCCGCCGTGGAAGGCATAGGCCGTGTCGCAGTACTGGCAGCGCAGCGGGCAGCCGGTCAAGCGCACGAACACGGTCGGCAACCCGGCGCTGCGCGCCTCGCCCTGCAGCGACAGGAAGATTTCGGTCAGCTTCAGGCGGTCGGGCGCCGGCGCGGCCCCTTCACTGGCCAAGAGACAATCCGCGCAGGCGGCTACGCGCCATTTCGGCGACCGGATGGTCAGGGTACCTGATGATCAGCTGCTCGAGCTCTTTTTTGCCCTTGTCGACATCTTTGAGCTCAATGTGGCTATACGCCGTTTTCAACAGTGCGTCGGGCGCCTTGTTCGAATCGGGGAAGCGTTGGTTCAGGATCTCGAAGCTTTTCAGGGCCAAGGCGTAGTTCTGGGTGATGTAATAGCTTTCCCCAAGCCAATACCACGCATTGGGCGCCAGCTTGCTATCGGGATGGTTCTGCAGGAAATCCTGGAACTGACGCGACGCGGCGACCGCATCACCCTGTTTGATCAGGCTGTTGTAGGCGGCCTGGTAGGCCGCCGATTCGCCAGCTGCGGGCGTCGGAGCCGGTGGTGCCTTGGCCGAAGGCTTTGCCGGCACGGAAGCCGGAGCCGGTTTCGCCCCGCCCGACGGCTGCTCGAGCGCGTTGACGCGCGATTCCAGATCGATGTACTGCTCACGGTTGCGTTGCCTGGCCTGTTCCAGCTCGTTCTGCAGCTGCTCGATGCTGGCACGCAAGCTGCGGATCTCATCCTGCATCTGCGTGGTTTTGTTCAGCAGCTCGATATTCGCCTGGCTGGAGCCCTGCGTCTGGCTAGAGGCCTGCTGCTCAAGCGCCGTGACGCGGTCGGCCAAGCTGGTGCGTTGGGCTTGCACCGGCAACGCGGCAAGCAGACACAGGATGGCGGCGTGGAATCGGCGGGTCATGCGCTTACTTCACCGAATAGACGATTTCTACACGGCGGTTCTTGGACCAGCAGTCTTCATCGCTGTCCAGGCACAACGGGCGCTCTTCGCCGTAGCTGACCGCATTGATGCGGCTGGCATCGGCGCCGCTTCCGGAAAACGCGCTGGCCACCGCATTCGATCGGCGCTCGCCCAGGCCCAGGTTGTACTCGCGGGTGCCGCGTTCGTCGGCGTTGCCTTCCAGTGACATCCGCGCGCCCGGGCGGTCACGCAGGTATTTGGTGTGGCAGGCAACCACGGCCTGGTATTCCGGCCGCAGCAGATCCTGGTCGTAATCGAAATAGATGACGCGCTGCATCAGGCAGCTGTTGCTGTCCAGATCGGCCGCGGTGAACACGCCGGGCTCGGTGATGGCGGAGCCTTGGTCGGCTGGCTGGGTCTGCTGGCCATTGGCGGCATTCGGATCGACGGCCGCCTCTTCCTTCACTTTTTTATTGCAGGCCGCGGCGGACAGCACGGCCAACAGCAGTAACGCGATTTTCAACTGGTTTTTCATGACAACACCTCTACTGTGTAAAACGGTGATTACGCTGTTCAAGCGGATGACTTGTTAACGGTAAGGAGACCACGCCGGCTCGCGCACGTCGCCGTCCGACAGCACCAGGCGCTGGCGCACGCGGCCGTCGGCGGATACGGCATACAGCACGCCGCGGCGGCCTTCCTTGGTGGCGTACAGGATCATGCTGGCATTGGGCGCGAAGCTCGGCGACTCGTCCAGGTTGCCCGGCGACAAGGTCTGCCAGCGGCCGTTGCCGCCGAAGCTGCGGTCCAGCACGGCGATCCGGTAAATGTTGCCGGCGCCCTGCGCCATGGCGATTTTCTTGCCGTCCGACGACACCGTGGCGCGCGCGTTGTACTCGCCGGCGAAACTGACCCGACGGGCATCGCCGCCGCCGGCCGGGACCTGGTAGATCTGCGGCTTGCCGCCACGGTCCGAGGTGAACAGCAGGTTCTGCCCGTCAGGCGTCCACACCGCTTCGGTATCGATGCCGTAGTGGTTGGTGATCTGGCGCAGGGCCCGCGAGCCGATGTCCATCACGTAAATCTCGGGATTGCCCGATTTCGACAGGGTCAGCGCCAGCTTGCTGCCGTCCGGCGAGAATGCCGGCGCGCCGTTGATGCCTTTGGAGCTGGACACCGGCTCGGTCGCGCCGATGCCGGTCGCCAGTTCGACGATGTACACCGCCGAGCTGCCCTTCTGGAAACTGACGTAGGCGATGCGCTTGCCGTCCGGGCTCCAGGCCGGCGACAGCAGCGGCTCGCGCGAACGCACCAGGGTCTGCGGGTTGAAGCCGTCCGAATCGGCGACCATCAGCCGGTATTCGATGCCTTGGCCGACGCCGCTGGCGGTCACATAGGCGATGCGGGTATCGAACGCGCCGCGTACGCCGAGGATTTTTTCATAGATCTGGTCGGCGACCTGGTGCGCCGCGCGGCGTATGCCCTTGGCGCGCGCCGGCATTTTCAGCGACAGCAGGCTCTGCTGCTTGGCAACGTCGAGCAGCTCGTATTCAATGGAATAATTGCCGTCCGCGCCGTCCAGCACGCGGCCGACCACCAGAAAATCCTGTTTCAGGGATTTCCAGACCGGAAAACGCACATCGGCGCCGCGCGCCGGTTTCTCGGTGATGCGGGCCTCATCCAGGGACTTGAACTGGCCGGAACGGTTCAGGTCGTTGCGGATGACCGAGGCGACGTCATGCTCGGGCGTACCGCGCGAGCCCTCGTAGGGCATCGGCACGATGGCGATGGACAGCGCCGACTCATTGCCGATGACCACGCCGGCGTCCAGGCTCTGCGCCATGGCCTGGAACGGCGATGCCAAACCCAGCAGGCAGGTGAGCAGGATTCTTTTCATCATTGGCAGACCTCATCGGGATAGCAAAACGTGAGTATTACTTTACGCTGAAACACCGCCTCAAAGCCAGCGAACGGCATCGGCGATTTGTACAGGGCGCGCTCCACCGATTCACGTCCGGAGGCATCCAACGGGCAGGCCAGAAAGCGTACGTCGATGACTTCGCCGCCCCGGATCTGGGTGAATTCCACCTGGCATCTGGTCTGCTCGGGGATCTGCACGGTATTCCAGTTCGAACGGGCGGTCGCGTTCAGGGCCGATTTGTACTTGCTGCGCAGGGCTTCATCGGCGCCGCGCTGGCCGACCGGCGGTTCAGCTGGCGTTTTGTTTGGGGCGTTGTTTCCGGTACTGCCGGCCAATTCATCCAGGCGTTGCTCCTCCAACTGCGCCTGCCGCGCCGCCTCGGCACGGGCTTTCTTCACCGCTTCGATCTGCGCTTTCAGGCGCTGCCGGTTTTCCTCGGTGACATCCTTATCGATGTCTTCGGTCAATTCGACCTGGCCCTGCTTCTGTTTGAGTTCCTGCTCACGGGTCTTATCGCCGGGCTGCGGCGCGTTTTTATTCACCGCTTCCTGGGCCTCCTGCTGCGGATCGTCGATCCAGGCCTGTGCCATATCCTGCAGCTCCCGATCGGCCGTCTGCGGCCGTGGCGATGGCAGCGGCTGCGGCGCCGCTTCGGCGGCCTTGGCGTCCAGTTCCGCCTTGCGGATGGATTTCCTGGCTTTGGCGACGTCATCGGCCGAAAACGACAGCGTGGCCTGCACCGGTTCACCGGCGCTTGGCTTGTCTTCCGGGATGAACACCCAGACCGAGGCCAGATAGACCACCAAGATGAACGCCGCATGCAGTCCGATAGCGGACAGCAGCGCCTGCCATTGCGTGGGGTTGTTCCGTGCCATGAGCCTCAATCGGCAGCGTTGCTCATCAAGCCGACCCGCTCGACGCCGGCTTGCTGCAGCAATACCATGGCCTGATATACGGTGTCGTAGCTGGCCTGACGGTCGCCGGCGACGAACACCGCGGTATCCGGGTTGGTTTTAACGAACGCCGACACCTTGGCGGCCAGCGTCGCGGCATCGACGCGCTGCTTCGGCAGGTCCTGCATCTTCAGGCTGTAATTGCCGGCGCCGTCGACTTCGACCACGATCGGCTCCTTTTTCTGCTCGATGGATCTGGCGTCGGATTTCGGCAGGTCGATGTCGACGCCGAGGTTGAGCAGCGGCGCGGTCACCATGAAGATGATCAGAAGCACCAGCATCACATCGATGTACGGCACGACGTTGATCTCGGCTTTCAGCTTGCGCTTCTTGTGGCGGCGGGAAAACGTGGCGGCGCTCATCGCATCAGGCCTCAGTGCTTGTCGGGGCTGGTCTGGCGCTGCAGGATGGACGAGAATTCCTCGGCGAAACTCTCATAGCGCACGGAAATCCGCTCCGACCTCGACGAGTAGCGGTTGTAGGCCCAGACCGCCGGAATCGCGGCGAACAGGCCCATCGCGGTCGCGATAAGCGCCTCGGAGATGCCGGGCGCGACCGAGGCGATGGTGGCCTGTTTGTTGTTGGCCAGGCCGTGGAAAGACACCATGATGCCGAACACGGTGCCGACCAGGCCGACGTACGGCGCGGTCGAGCCGACGTTGGCCAGCATTTCGAGGTTATGGTCGAGGGCGTCGATTTCACGCGCCAGGGTGGCGCGCATGGCGCGCTGGGCGCCCTCGACCTGGGTGCGGGCATCGACGGCGACCTGCTGCAGGCGCAGGCGCAGGAATTCGCGGTAACCGGCTTCGAAGATGGCTTCCAGGCCGGCCACTTCACGCGACTGGTCGGTGGCTTCGCGGTACAGCTGGTTGAGGTCTGCGCCCGACCAGAAGCGTTCCTCGAAACGGTTGGCTTCCAGCGTGGCCGAGCGGAACGCCTTCGATTTGCCGAAGATGATGAACCAGCTGAGCACCGAGGCGGCCACCAGCAGCACCATCACGATCTGCACCGGCAGGCTGGCATGCAGGATCAGCTGCAGGTAGTTCAGGCCGGTCGGCTCCGTGGCCACGGGGACGGCCTGTGCGGCGGCGGCCAACTGCGGTAACAATGAAATCATGCGCTCACTCCGTCCTGTATAAGTTGCAGCAATGGTTCGGGTATTGCCCGGGGTTTGAACGCGCTGGCGCTCAGGCAGGCGATCTGCGCGCTGCCGGTCAGCAGCAGCTGACCGTCGCGCCAGAGTGCATGCTCGGCGACGAAGCTGGCCCGCCGGCATTTTGAAAGTGTAATCCGAACCGTCAGCAGATCATCGAGCTTGGCCGGTTTCAGGAACTCGATATTCATGCTCCGTACAGCGAAAACCATATCGGCGTTGTCGCTCATATGGCCCTGTTCGTAGCCGCAGCTGCGCAGCCATTCGGTGCGCGCGCGCTCGAGGAAATGCAGATAGCGCGCATGGTAGACCACGCCGCCGGCGTCGGTGTCCTCCCAGTAGACGCGCACCGTCCAGTCGAAGGCGCTCATGGTTCGGGCAGTTCCTGCACGTTCCCGGCCTTCGGCATGGCCAGCCCGAAATGGCGGTAGGCCTTGGCCGTGGCCATGCGGCCGCGGGCCGTGCGCATGATGTAGCCCTGCTGGATCAGGAACGGTTCGACCACGTCCTCGAGCGTGCCGCGTTCCTCGCTGAGCGCGGCGGCCAGCGATTCCACGCCGACCGGCCCGCCGTCGAAATTCTCCATGATCATCTTCAGCAGGCGGCGGTCGGCTTCGTCGAAGCCCTCCGGATCGACCTGCAGCATCTGCATGGCCGAAGCCGCCATGTCCTGGTTGATCCGCCCGTCGCCCTTGACCTGCGCGTAATCGCGCACGCGGCGCAGCAGGCGGTTGGCGATGCGCGGCGTGCCGCGCGAGCGCTTGGCGATTTCCTCGGCGCCCGGGTCGTCGCAGGCGATGCCGAGGATGGTGGCCGAACGGCGGACGATGCGCCGCAGTTCGTCGACCGAATAGAACTCCAGGCGCTGCACGATGCCGAAACGGTCGCGCAGCGGACCGGTCAGCAGGCCGGCGCGCGTGGTCGCGCCGATCAGGGTGAACGGCGGCAGGTCGAGCTTGATGGAACGCGCGGCCGGGCCCTCGCCGATCATGATGTCGATCTGGAAGTCCTCCATGGCCGGATACAGCACTTCCTCGATGACCGGCGACAGGCGGTGGATTTCGTCGATGAACAGCACGTCGTGCGGCTGCAGGTTGGTCAGGATGGCGGCCAGGTCGCCGGCGCGCTCGATGACCGGACCGGAGGTCTGCCTGACCGCGACACCCATCTCGTTGGCGATGACATGCGAAAGCGTGGTCTTGCCCAAACCCGGCGGCCCGAAAATAAGCACGTGGTCCAAGGCTTCGCCGCGCTGGCGGGCCGCCTCGATGTAGATGCCCATCTGTTCGCGCACGGTCACCTGGCCGAGGTATTCGTCCAGTTTTTTCGGGCGGATGCTGGCCTCGACCAGTTCATCCTCCCGGGTCGGCTCACCGCTGATGACACGCATTTCTTCCATTGCTGCAACCTGTGTTTATATCGGACGGCGGAGGTCCGGAATCAAATGACCACCTTGGTGCCCAGCTCGACCAGCCGCTCGCCGGGAATGCCGAAGAATTCGGTGGCTGGCGTGGCGTTGCGGGACATGAACAGGAACAATTTATCACGCCAGATCACCATGCCCTGGTCGGCCTTGGCGATCAGGGCCTCGCGGCTGGCGAAGTAAGTGGTGTCCATGGGATCGAACTCCAGCCCGGGGATGTTCCACTGTTTCAGCGACTTCGGCACATCCGGGTCTTCCATGTAGCCGTAGCGCAGGGTCAGCCGGCTGAATCCGGAGCCGAGTTCATGATAGGAGAAACGCTCCTCTTTCTCGGCGCGCGGGATGCTGGCGGTTTCCACGCTGAGCAGGATGTTCTGGCTGTGCAGGACCTTGTTGTGCTTCAGGTTGTGCAGCAGCGACGGCGGCAGGTAGTCGTTGGACGGGGTCATGAAGATGGCCGTGCCCTGCACCCGGACCGGCGGATCGACCATGATGCTCTTGATGAAATGCTCGATGCGCAGGCTGTCGCGGTTGATCTGCTCGCGGACCAGGTTGCGGCCGTGGCGCCAGGTGCGCATGATGGTGAATACGACCAGGCCCAGCATCACCGGGACCCAGGCGCCGTGCAGGAATTTGATGGCGTTGGCCGAGAACAGCGCGATGTCGATGATCAGGTAGGAAATGCCGGCGACCCAGATGATGACCGGCTTGACCCGCCAGCCCTGGCTGGCCAGGATGATCACCAGCACGGTGTCGATCAGCATGCTGCCGGTCACCGATACGCCGTAGGCGGCGGCCATCGCCGAGGAGTTCTGGAAGCCCAACACCAGGCCGATGACGGTGATGAACAGGATGATATTGACCCAAGGCACATAGATCTGGCCGATGGTATGCGCCGAGGTGTGCACGATTTTCATGCGCGGCAGATAACCCAGCTGCACCGCTTCGCGGGTCAGCGAGAACGCGCCGGAGATCACCGCCTGCGAGGCGATGACGGTGGCGAACGTGGCCAGGACGATCATCGGGATCAGCAGTGATTCCGGCACCAGGTTGTAGAACGGATTGTTGACGGCCGTCGGATCGGCGAGCACCAGCGCGCCCTGCCCGAAATAATTCAGCACCAAGGACGGCAGCACGATGAACAGCCAGGCATTGCGGATGGGCAGTCGGCCAAAATGCCCCATGTCGGCATACAGGGCCTCGCCACCGGTCACGCACAGCACCACCGCGCCCAGTACCAGCCAGGCCGCTTTGCCGTTTTCCAGGAAGAACCCCACGCCATAGGCTGGATTCAGTGCGAACAGCACCGAGGGATTCTTTAAGATCTGCATCAGGCCGAGCGTGGCGATGCAGATGAACCATACGGTGGTGATCGGCCCGAACACTTTGCCGACCTTGTCGGTGCCGAAGCGCTGGAACGAAAACAGCGCGACCAGGACCACCAAAACGACAGGGATGATGTATTTATGCAGCTTGGGCGTCAACAGCTCCATGCCCTCGACCGCCGAAAGCACCGACATGGCAGGGGTGATCACCGCGTCGCCGAAGAAAAACGCGGTGCCGAGGATGCCCAGGATGCCGACGGTATAGGTCAACGGCGAGGCGATCGGAATGGCGCGGTGCACCACCGTCATCAGCGACAGGATGCCGCCTTCGCCGCGGTTATCGGCACGGGTGATGACGATGACGTACTTGATGGTGACCACCAGGATCATCGCCCAGAACACCAGCGACAGGATGCCGAGCACGTTATCGTGGCTGGCGGCCAAACCATAATGCCTGCCGAACGCCTCCTTCAGGGTATACAGCGGGCTGGTGCCGATATCGCCGAACACCACGCCGATGGCGCCGAGCATCAGGGCGTTCCTGGAGGTTTTCGAACCGGTTTGCGCGTGTGCGGACATATCAGCCCCTGAATGCGGTTTTCAGCGCCATGCGGATCAGATCCTCGGCGCTGTCTGTGGGTTGGGCGTCTTTCAGCATGCGGGAGACCTCCGCCGGTTTGTAGCCGAGCTGCTGCAGCGCGATGCCGGCTTCGCCGAGGGCGTCGTGGGTGATGCCTGCCGGCGCGCCGGACAGCGGCGAAACCATGTCCTTGCCGCGCTCGCGCAGCTCGACCAGCATACGCTCGGCGGTCTTCTTGCCGATGCCGGGGATCTTGGTCAAGGCGGCGATGTCGCCGGTGGCCAGCATGCGCCCGAATTCCCCGACGCTGCTGCCGGACAGCACCGCCAGGGCGATCTTGGCGCCGATCCCGGACACTTTCTGCACGTCGCGGAACAGCCGGCGCTCGGCTTCGGTGAAAAAGCCGTACAGGGCCACGGCGTCTTCACGCACCGCATAGTGGGTCTGCAGCACCAGCTCATCGCCCAGGGCCGGCAGGTCGTAATAGGTCGACATCGGCACTTCCAGCTCGTAGCCGACCCCGCCGACCTCGATCATGATCCAGGGCGCCTGTTTCGAGACCAGCACGCCGCGCAGCCGGCCGATCATTTGCGGCTCCAGACCTGGCGCGCGGAAATGCCGATGCGCTGGGCGGTGGCGCGCACGTGCGCATGGGTGACGGCCACCGCGAGGGCATCGGCGGCGTCGGCCTGGATCTTTCCGTTCAAGTTGAGCATGACGCCCATCATATGCTGAACCTGCACCTTATCGGCGCCGCCCTTGCCGACCACGGCCAGTTTTATCTCCTTGGCCGCGTATTCGTGGATCGGCAGGTCGCGCAGCACCGCCGCGCACATCGCGGCGCCGCGGGCCTGGCCGAGCTTCAGGGCGGAATCGGGATTACGGGCCATGAATACCTTTTCAATCGCCACTTCATGCGGCTGGTAGGTGCTGATGATCCCATCCAGCGCGTCGAGCAGCACCTTCAGGCGCAGCGGGAAATTCTCGGCGACCAGCAGCTTGATCGGCTGGTGGTGCACATGGGTTATGCGGCCGGCCCTGTCGACATCGATGATGCCGACCCCGGTCCGCTGCGAACCCGGGTCGATGCCGAGGATCCGGATGATCACGGGTTAGTGTTCAAGCTCGGCGTTGGAATAGACGCTCTGCACGTCATCCAGGTCTTCCAGCATTTCCAGCAGCCTGATGACCTGCTCGGCGGTTTCGCCGCCGACCTTGACGTCGTTGTCGGCGCGCATGGTCACTTCGGCTTCCTCGGCGGCAAGCCCGGCCGCGGCCATGGCGTTTTTCACCGCCTCGAACTGTTCGGGCGAAGTGATCACGTCGATCGCGCCGTCCTGGGGATACACCACCACGTCATCGGCGCCCGCCTCAATGGCGGCCTCGGTGACACGGTCTTCGTCCGAGCCCGCAGGAAAGCTGAGTACGCCGCATTTCCTGAACATGAACGCGACCGAGCCGTCGGTGCCGAGATTGCCGCCGTGCTTGCTGAACGCATGCCGGACATCGCCGACCGTGCGCACCTTGTTCTCGGTCATGCAGTCGACGATCACCGCCACGCCGCCCGGCGCATAGCCTTCGTAACGCAGCTCTTCGTAGTTCACGCCTTCCAGACCGCCGGTGGCTTTCTTGATGGCGCGCTCGATGACGTCCTTGGCCATGTTGGCGCCGAGCGCCTTGTCCATGGCCAGCCGCAGGCGTGGATTGGCGCCTGGATCGCCGCCGCCCTGACGGGCCGCCACGGTGATCTCGCGGATTAATTTGGTGAATATCTTGCCGCGGCGGGCGTCTTGTGCGCCTTTGCGTCCGGCAATTTTCATTAAGCGACCCATAAACTCTCTCTAAAATTCACAACGCATGGCCAATTATAGGCTTTTCCACCGCGTTTGGCTTGGCATCAGGGCGGGGATTTCAGCAGGCCAAGCACCGCATCCGCCACCGTCTTCGAGAACAGCTGGCCGCTGTGGCTGACCGGCACCGTGACATGGCGCTCAAGACCCGGGATCCGCGTTTCCGACAGCGCCACGGTGCCATCGCTGGGTTCGTCGAAATGCTGCAGCAGGCGCCCCAGGCCATGGGGCTTGGTGCCGGCGATGACCGAGACCCTAAGACCTTCCGGAACCCGTTGCAGGCCTTGGCACAATAAAGACAGGCTGCGCCCGGCCAAACGGCCGGCATGGTGCGATGCCAGGGCGCGTGCCGTGCGGCTGCCGGCCAGGGGCGAACCGACACAGATGATCCGGCCGTTGAAGGAACGTTCCCCGGCCAACGCGTTCAGCGTCACCAAACCGCCCAGACTGTGCGCCAGGATATGCGTGTCCGGCCTTTCCAAGGCCGCCTGCCGCAAGCGGACCCGAGCCGAGTCCGGCTCTTCCAACAGGGACTTATAGGAGAAATAGACCGGTTCGAACCCCGCCGCGCGCAACCGCCGCGCCCAGTAGAACAGCGCCGGCGCCTGCATCCACAAGCCATGCACCAGCAGCACGCGGGGTTTCATGGCGGTTTATTTGGGCTCGCGCACTTTCACATGCAGCTCGGCCAGCTGCGCGTCCGGAATCGCCGAAGGCGCGGAGGTCAGCAGGCACTGCGCGGAAGCGGTTTTCGGGAACGCGATGACGTCGCGGATGGACTCGGTGCCGGCCATCAGCGCGGCGATGCGGTCGATGCCGAAGGCGATGCCGCCATGCGGCGGCGCGCCGTACTGCAGGGCTTCGAGCAGGAAGCCGAACTTGGCCTGCGCTTCGTCCTTGCTGATGCCGAGCAGGTCGAACACCGTGCTTTGCATGGCGCTGCGGTGGATACGCACCGAGCCGCCGCCGATTTCGTTGCCGTTCAGCACCATGTCGTAGCCGCGGCTGACCGCGGTCTTGGCATTGGCGAGCAGATCGCCGACATCATCGACTTTCGGCGCGGTGAACGGATGGTGCAGGGCCATGTAGCGCTGCGATTCCTCATCCCACTCGAACATCGGGAAATCGGTGACCCACAGCGGGGCCCAGACGTCGGCGACCAGATGCAGATCCCTGGCGACTTTCAGGCGCAGCGCGCCCATGAAATCGCACACGGTTTTATACAGGCCGGCGCCGAACAGCAGGATATCGCCGTTATCGGCCCGGGTCGCCTGCAGGACGGCGGTCAGGGTGGCATCATCAAGGAATTTGGCGATCGGTGAATTGACGCCATCGCGGCCTTTGGCAAGATCCTCGACTTTCATCCAGGCCAGGCCTTTTGCGCCGTATTTGGCGCAGTAGGCGCCCAGGTCATCGATCTGCTTGCGGCTCAGCGTGCTGCCGCCGGGCACGCGCAAAGCGGCCACGCGGCCGTCTTCATGGCCGGCCCAGTCGGTGAACACCTTGAATTCGCTGGTCTTCACCAGCTCCGCGATATCGGTCAGTTCCAGATCGATGCGCAGATCGGGCTTGTCGGAGCCGAACCGGCGCATGGCCTCGGCATAGGTCAGGCGCGGGAAGGGTTCGGCCAATTCGACGCCCTGCACGTCCTTGAAGATGGCGCGGATCATGCCTTCGACAAAATCCTGGATGTCCTGTTCGGTGATGAACGCGAACTCCATGTCGAGCTGGGTGAATTCCGGCTGGCGGTCGGCGCGCAGGTCTTCGTCACGGAAGCAGCGCGCGATCTGGTAATAGCGGTCCATGCCGGCCATCATCAGCAGCTGCTTGAACAGCTGCGGCGACTGCGGCAAAGCGAAGAACTCGCCCGGGTGCACGCGGCTCGGCACCAGGTAGTCGCGGGCGCCTTCCGGGGTGGCCTTGGTCAGGATCGGGGTTTCGATGTCCTGGAAACCGGCGTCGTCCAGGTAGCGGCGCAGGGCCCGCACCAGGGCGGTGCGCTTGCGCATGGTCTTCTGCATTTCCGGACGGCGCAGATCCAGATAACGGTAGCGCAGGCGGATGTCTTCGCCGGGATTTTCATGGTTGTAGAACGGCAACGATTCCGAAGCGTTCAGGATCTCGATGCTTTCAGCGATGACTTCCACTTGGCCGCTGGCGAGCTTGTTGTTCACGCTGTGCCGGGCGCGTACGGTGCCGGTCACCCGCAGGCAGTATTCGTAGCCGACTTTTTCGGCGTCGGCGAAGGCCGCGTTATCCGGCTCGGCGACCACCTGGACGATGCCTTCGTGGTCGCGCAGATCGATGAAGCAGACGCCGCCCAGGTTGCGGGAAACGTCCGCCCAGCCGCACAGGGTCACCGGTTGGCCGATCATCGTTTCGTTAATAAGACCGCAGAAATGGCTACGCATGCTGAACCCTTGTTTCTTGAATGTGCTGGAACCGGCTATTTTAAAGGACTGCGCCGTAAATTGCTTGGATTTCACCGGCAAATGGTGAATTTGCGGCCATTCCGACGCAGCGTTCCCGGCCGTTACGGCCGCAGGCCTGCTAATACCCGCCATAAGCAGAATTTCGCTCCGCCGCTTCAACGGCCTGAACCATCCATGCTAGGCTGGATTCCCCCAGTATCGGACGTGCCGGCCCATGACGGACACCCGCAGCGCAGACCTCTCCAAAGACGAGCCGCTCAAGGACGACATCCGCCTGCTCGGCCGGATACTGGGCGACACCATCCGCGAGCAGGAAGGCGCGGAGGTGTTCGAGCTGATCGAGCGGATCCGGCAGACCTCCATCCGCTTCCGGCGCGACGACGACCTGCAGGCCAAGCAGGAACTCGCCGCCCTGCTAAACAGCCTCAGCCCCGAACAGAGCCGGCACGTGGTGCGCGCCTTCAGCTATTTCTCGCACCTGTCGAACATCGCCGAAGACCAGCACCACATCCGGCGCTCGCGTAGCCATGCCTTGGCCGGTTCCATCCAGCACGAGGGCAACCTCGCCTTCGCGATCGGAAAAAGCCGATCGGCCGACATCGCCGAATCCGACATCCTGGCGTTTTTCAGCCAGGCGCATATCCGTCCGGTACTGACCGCGCACCCGACCGAGGTGTCGCGTAAAAGCATCCTGAACTGCCAGCGGCTGATCGCCGGCCAGCTGGAACAGCGCGACCGGCAGGCGTTGACCCCGGACGAACTGGCCGAAAACCAGCACACCCTGAAAAGTGCCGTGCTCAGCCTGTGGCAGACCCGCATGCTGCGGCCGAGCAAGCTGTCGGTGCTGGATGAAGTCGAAAACGGCCTGTCGTTTTACCGGAGCA
>ERZ1645185.53-NODE-53-length-51829-cov-7.673717_pt1 | contig 51829 bp, 41 predicted proteins | sample MGYA00575351_ERZ1645185 | MGnify/ENA primary metagenome ERZ1645185 (study PRJEB40838, sample SAMN11284767) | freshwater sediment metagenome | isolation source: river sediment | host: Sediment | place: India: Jana village, Kanpur | collected 2015-12-17 ... | reverse complement strand
CCGCGTCCGTCGCGCAGCATGACGCCCAGATTATTGGACGCCACCGCATTGCCCTGCGCGGCGGCTTTCTGATACAGCGCAACCGCGGTTTGAGGTGCCAGCGCGACGCCTTCGCCACGTTCCAGCATGTAGGCCAGTTGGGTCATGGCGCTGGTGTCACCCAGTTCCGACGCAGCCTTGAACCAGTGCGCGGCCTGCGTGGGATTGGCGGGTGTGCCTTCGCCTTTCATGTGCATCCAGGCCAGCTTGGTCTGGGCCTGGACATTCTTCTGCTCGGCGGCCTTGGTCAGCCAGGCCAAAGCCTTGGCGGGATCGGCTGGCACGCCGTTCATGCCCTTGCGATACAGCGTGCCCAGATTGGCCTGCGCCGCCGCGTTGCCGGCTTCCGCCGCCATGGTCATCCACTTGATGGCTTCTGCCGGATCGGCCTTGACGCCACGACCCTCGGCGAAGCGCAGGCCCAGGTTGTTCTGTGACGGCGCATCGCCCAGTTCGGCCGCGCGTGTCAGCCACTTGACGGCCATGGCGTCATCCTTTTGCACATGCTTGCCGTCCTGATACAGCCCGGCAATGAAGGCCTGCGCATCGGGCAGATTTTGCTCGGCGGCCTTGTTCAGCCAGTTGAGACCGCTAGGAATAGTTTTGGCGTCATTCAATTGCAGCAGACCAAGATTGTATTGGGCGGCGGGTTCGCCTGCCGTTGCCGCCTTGCCGTACCAGTTCATGGCCTTGGCCAGGTCCTTGGCGACGCCTTCGCCCTTTTCATACAGCCAGCCCAGCTTCATTTGCGCTTCGGTATCGCCCTTGTCGGCGGCCATTTCGTAATAGCGCATCCACTCTGTGGGTGCGGGCAAATCCGCCGCCAGCAGACCCTGAGCGGGTAAGGACAGCATCAGACCCAACATGATTCTGGACAACGGCTGCGACATGGTTCGACTCCTCATTAATAATTTAAGTGGGATTGCGATATTCGATGGGAATATTGACCCAGGCAGAAACGGGTTCGCCATTTCGACGCGCGGGTTTGAAACGCCAGCGACGCACGGTTTCCATGGCTGCCTGTTCAAGCAAAGATGCGGCGCGCGGTGGACGGACAAACATCTCGCCGACCTGGCCATTGGCCATCACCTGCGCGCGGATCGTCACGACGCCTTTGAGATTTCCAACCAGGGCCGCGGGCGGATAGGTGGGCTGAATGTTTCCGGGCAGCAACTCGGGCGGAGCTTCCATCACCATGGCCGATTCGGAGCCCATGATGGTGGCAAGCCCATCGGGCAAGGGTTTGCGATCGAACCCCGCCATCATCAGCGGCAATTCGCAAATGGTCTTGGGCGAATTGACTTTGAGCGATTTGGTCTCGTAGCGGTCGTTGTCCATCTGATGCGCAACGGCCTGCGCCTCGACACGCTGCATGGATGACGAGCCCGCATCGTCTGTAACCCGCGACACTTTGGCGGAACCGCCATCCGGCACGATGGCCGCGCTCATGCTGCTGACCGCAGGGCCGATACTTCGCCCCGACCCGGCTGAAGCAAGCAATTGACCGCCGCCCGAGCCGCTCTCGTCCATGCCCCGGCTGCTTCCACCGCCCGGCCGCGAAAAATCGCCCGCGCTGAGGCTGCGGCCTGACGATGCGCTCGCACCTGCACGCGAACTGCCTTGCAAACCCGTTGCCGCGCGCTCTTCACCCGGCATGCCGCGGCCTGATCCACCGGATGAAAAATCCGCCGATGCAACGGCGCTCGCCGCGCTTCCCGTGCCCTTTGCCTGCGCCGGTGCAATGGTGCTGCCAGGTGTTGACGCCAACTGTCCACCGGACGAACGGATTTCCGTTGGTGTCAGTCCGCTGGAACGGGCCACGCTGCCCGCTGGCGTGGGCGATGCGATTCTATTGGTATTGCCTGCCACGCGCGCTTGATCTGGCGAAAGCGATGTGCCGGAAGTAGAAGCCAGTTGTCCGCCAGAAGAGCGGATTTCCGTGGGCGCCAGTCCACCCGCGCGCGCAACATTTACATTGGCCGGCGCGCTGAGTCGCGCGCCGCTCTGCACGCCCCTGGCCGGCAGCGCCGAGGAACCCGCGCCACTCGCCTGAAGGCTGTATGCCTGGCTGGCTTCGGTGCGCGACCCGCCGCCTGCTGCTGTTTGTGTAGCGCCGCCCTGACTGCTGAACTGGCCGCCACGTTTCGAGCTGTGCCGGTACTCCGGGGCCAGTGTTTGCGCGGCGGGTGCGTTGCTGGCGATCAAGGTCGGGCCGCTTTCAGATTCCACGCCCGACTCGGGTTTCAGTTGCATGCGCGAGGAAGCCTGCTGGCCCGCGCTTGCGACACGCGGCTGAACGCTTCCCAGCTGCTCCGCCTGCTGGAAACTTGCCGCAGCAGGCGCCTGGCCGGGCACCGCGCGGCTTGTTCCGGTAACGGGTGAAGACGCGTCCGGCAGGGCCACGGCTGGCGCGGCACCCTTGCCTTTGATGCCGCGCTTGCGGACGGCCTTGGCCGGCGCGGTTTCAACCACCTGCACGGCCATTTCCTGATCAGGCGTCAGCGGAACCGGCTTGGGCTGCTTCGGCGGTTTGATTTTCAGCCGGGCCTGGCTTTGCTTTTTTGTAACAGGCCTGGCCTTGGCCGCGGTGTAATGCGGACTGGCCTTGACCGGTTCCGCCGGCACCATTTCCACTTCCACGATCATGGGACGCGGGGGCTGGGGATGAATGGCCCACTTGAGTCCCATCAGAATGGCCAGGTGCAATGCAATGGATGCGGCAAGGCCGGCATAATGGCGGCCCTCAAACCGGTCGAACGCGGGCTGCAGCAGGCGAAAGCGTTCCGCCTCGGCCTGATCGGCCGGCGCCACGTTTTCCTTTTCAGTTTCCGACATGCTGTTCCTGCAGCGCGGTGACAAACGACAGCTTGGCAACGCCCGCGCGATTCACCGCCGCCATCACTTCGGCAATGCGGCCATAAGGCACCTTCTCATCGGCCCGAAGCTGGACATTGACGCTTTTCCCGTCCTGGATCAGCGACTTCAGTTTGGTTTCCAGATCGGTGCCGACGATTTCGCCCTGATCGACAAACACCTTGCCACTGGCATCAATGGTCAGTTCCACTGCCTTCACATCCGGCAGCTTGGCCACCGGTGCAGTCTTGGGCAGGTTCACGTTCATCGACTGCATGAGGAAGGGTGCGGTCACCATGAAAATCACCAGCAGCACCAGCATCACGTCCACCAAAGGTGTGACGTTGATCTCGCTCATGGCGGTGTATTCGGATTGCGTGTTGAAACCCATTTGCGTGTCCTCTTAGTTGTCGCCAACCTTGAAGTCGGACTTGATGGACAGGTGCAGGAAATCGGTGGCGAACTGTTCCAGCTCAGCCACCATCAGGCGAACACGTCTTACGCCCCAGTTGTAGGCCAGCACGGCCGGAATGGCGGTCGCGATGCCGAATGCGGTGGCGACCAGCGCCTCGCCCACCGGCCCGGAAACCACTTCCAGCGAGGCAGTGCCGGTAATGCTGATTTCCTTCAACGCATGCATGATGCCCCACACCGTTCCGAACAGGCCGACAAAGGGTGCGGTGCTGCCGATCGAAGCCAGGATCATCAAACCCGATTCCAGCCGGTGCTGCTCGCGCTGAACCTGCGCGCGCAGGTTGCGTTCCAGAATTTCCTGCTTGTCGCCCGATGTGCTCAAGGTCTTTTCGTCGGACTGTGTTTGGCGCAGGCTTTCGAATCCGGCCTGGGTTAGGCGCGCCAGGAAGCCTTCTTCCTTGACCGACGAATCTTCCGCCTCCTTCATGCTGCGCGCCGCCCAGAACACGCGCTTGAAGCGTTCGTTCTGACTGCGCGAGCGGAGTTGCAGCCAGCCTTTGGAAAAAATCAGGAACCAGGTCACCACGGAAAACACCAGCAGCAACACCAGCGTGGCGTTGACCGCCGTGGATTGAGTGAAATCAAGCATGAGTACTCCCTGAAACTACGGATGGGTAAATAAGGAAAATGCACACGGAAATTGCTTTGGCCTGCCAGAAACTTCCCGAAAAACTATGGCGATTCTAACAAAGCAATGCCACGACATATTGAATATTTTTTATACAGGGGGCTACATATTGTTATCGTGTTGTGCGAAATCCACCCTTGCAACTGCGCTACATAGCCAGAAGCGCCATTGAAATATGCGAAAATCGGGTTTTTGCAGCGCCTAGCTTCTGCGCACCCTAACGAACAGAACAACACCATGACCGACATTATCCAGCCAGCCGATGACAACCAGATTATTGCCGAGCGCCGGGAAAAGCTGGGCAAGCTGCGCGAAAAGGGAACGGCCTTCCCAAATGATTTTGACCGCATTCACTACGCGGGCGAACTGCAATCACAATATGGCAGTCTGGAGAAGGCCGAACTTGAAACCCAGGGCATCGAGGTGCAACTGGCCGGACGCATGATGCTGAAGCGCGTCATGGGCAAGGCCAGCTTCGCCACTTTGCAGGACATGAGCGGAAGAATTCAGGTCTACATTTCAAATGACGTGACCGGCGAAGCCGCACATGAAGCCTTCAAGCACTGGGACATGGGCGACATTCTCGGCGTGGAGGGTACGCTGTTCAAAACCAACAAGGGCGAACTGACCATTCATGCCAGCAAGATACGTCTGCTGTCAAAGTCCATCCGCCCGCTGCCGGAGAAATTTCACGGCCTGACCGACCAGGAACAAAAATACCGCCAACGCTATGTCGACCTCATCATGGGTGAAGACACGCGCAAGACTTTCATGATGCGCTCAAGAATCATCCAGGCCATCCGCGCCTTCATGGTCAGGCACGGCTTCCTCGAAGTGGAAACGCCGATGATGCATCCCATCCCCGGCGGCGCGGCAGCCAAGCCTTTTATGACCCACCACAACGCGCTGGACATGGAACTGTTCCTGCGCATCGCACCGGAGTTATTTCTAAAACGCCTGGTCGTCGGCGGCTTCGAGAAGGTGTTCGAAATCAACCGCAACTTCCGCAACGAGGGGCTTTCCACCCGGCACAATCCCGAGTTCACCATGATGGAGTTCTACGAGGCTTACCGCGATTATCGTTATCTGATGGATTTCACCGAGTCCATCATCCGCGACGCGGCCATTGCCGCCTGCGGAAGCGCCATTGTTGAGTACCAGGGCAACAGCATCGATCTTTCCAAACCTTTCGACCGCCTGACCATTACCGGCGCAGTGAAGAAGTACCATCCGCAAACCACCGACGAACAACTCAACAGCCGCGAATGGCTGATCGATCAGTTCCATCTGCGCAAGGTCGCCTACAAAAAGCATGACGGACTGGGTGGCCTGCAACTGACCTGGTTCGAGGAAACCACCGAAGCGCTTCTGGTGCAGCCCACCTTCATCATCGACTACCCGGCGGAAGTGTCGCCGCTGGCGCGCCGCTCCGACAAGCACCCGGACATTACCGAGCGCTTCGAACTTTTCATTACCGGGCGCGAAATGGCCAACGGTTTCTCGGAGCTGAACGATCCGGAAGACCAGGCCGCGCGCTTTCTGGATCAGGTCAAGGCCAAGGAGGCCGGCGACGAAGAAGCCATGTACTACGACGCCGATTACATCCGCGCGCTGGAGTATGGCCTGCCACCTACCGGCGGCTGCGGCATCGGCATCGACCGGCTGGTGATGCTGCTGACGGATTCACCATCGATCCGTGATGTCATCCTGTTCCCGCACATGCGGCCGGAAGCCTGATCTTTGGCATATACCGCTGCGTTATCACGAGACACCTTCAACCCGCTTTTCTCCCCAGCAAGGGAGGTATTGATGACGAATCATCTACCTCCGTACCATCATTACATGTGATCTTAAGTTATCAGGACAACCATTTTCGAACCTGTTTACAGGTGCTATCCATTCGTTCCAAATCAAGAAATCTGGTCATCGTTTTTTCGCCGGAAGGTACGATAAGCGATGAAGCCAAGCAGTCCGATTGAAGAACCACTAATTGCCCAACCAGCCCATTCCGTCATGCTGGTCACAAGCTCGATAATTATTTCATGCCTTCCTGCTCTCGCATTAATTTCAAGCAGGCCTTCTGGTATTGATGGCCTGACAGCCAGGCGGGCTCCAGATTCGACCGTGACAGCGCGCCAACCTGGATAATAAAAATGTGGCACTTTTACCCAGCCTTCAGCGGGCATGTTCACGGCCAGCAAAATGCGGCGCGGTGATCGTGACAGTATGGCCACTGTACCTTTATCCCTATCCGAAAATGCCGCATGCATTTCAGTCAACGAAACACGAAGTGCCTCCGAGGTGTTATTGAGTTCGCGCGGCACCCATCTTGGTCTATATTCCGCCACATCAATGGCCATTCTGGCGGCCAGCACTTTTTCTTTTGCCTCTACATTGATCGTGCCAAACTGGGCAAACATCTTATCCATGCCGGGATCGCCGGGCGAGGCTGACAAAGCAAGATAGATGGCAAGTGTGGGCAGCGACTGGCCTATCACAATCAGGCAAACGATCATCAACGATATTAAATTAGGTCGGGGTTTCCGGGCCTTGGATTCCATCCATAAGGCAATCAACGACGCCATAGCCAGCGTCAGCAGGATATTGAAACGCCAGGGAAACTGGATTGCCTGCAGCGGAGGCAGGATATTCCAGATAGGGCGGGCAACCGGCAACATCATGACAAACACCAGTACGGCGACGCTCATCCAAAAACGAGCCTGCCGTATTTCTGCGTCTGCAAGCGCACGCTCAACCATGAAGGATGCAGCCATGCACGCCATGATCATGACAGCTGCATACCAACCTTGCTGGGTAACCATGTTCGCAATGTCAACATCGAAACGCGGGCCATAAAACAGGAAATGATAGCTATATGAGAAGCGTCCCACGCGCATGTCAGACAGTGAAACATTGTGCTGAGTTGCAAGCGCCGGAACCAGGTAAGCCGCGGCCAGGCCTATACCAAGCGCCATGGCCCCTGCCACGACCATGGCGCCACGCACGCGAGCGCCCCAGCCTGCGCAAAAGGCCGCGTAGGCCAACACCACGGGTGAAAAAATCATGGCCGTTGGAAGATGCGTAAGCAGAAGCGCAGCATAGGCAAGCCCCAAGCTCAGTGGCGCCTTCACGCTTCCCCTCACCGTCGCGTAAGCGCCCCACAACACCAGTGGCAGCCATGCGAATGCCCATAGTTCCGCGAAGGCAAAGCGTTGATAAAGATCAAATGCAAGATGGTATGGTGCGCTCATGTAAACAATGGCCGCAACCAGCGCAGCGGCCGCGCCAACAAACAGCCTCAACCAGAGATAGGCGCTCAATCCGGACAGAATGACAGCAGCAGACGCCGCAACGCCGAGCTGGTGCCAGCCTTCGGGGTCGGCGTGAAATAATGGTTTAAGCAATGCCGTGAAATAGTAGGGAAGCGGCGCATAGAAGAAAAACACAGGGCTGCCCAAACCGCCATTCATCTGGTCAAGCCAGCGTGGGTACCACTCTCCTGCCCACAACTGATTGCTGAAGTTCATGGACCACAGCAAATGGATCAGCACGTCACGGCTCGGTATGTAGCCCGTCGACAAGGCCGGCCAGGTCAGAAATGCACCATAAAAAAGAAGAATGGCAAGATGTAACGGTCGCAAGCCAGAGGCACCCGTAACCCGGCTCATTGCAGCCTCCGCGCTGCTGCTTCCAGCACCCAGTAACTCCACAGAAACGCGTGCTGATTGGCGCGACCCGCCCGGTGTTCTGCCAGCATGCGAGCAACAAAACCTGGGGAAAGTCCGTCAACCGTGCCAGCTCCTCCCCGCAGCAAGCTGCTATCACGGAACCACCTGGCAACAGGTACCGCGAATCCCTGCTTGGCCCGGTATAGAATCTGTCGAGGTAACAAGGGTTCCATCGCTTTCTTGAGCAGGTATTTCGTCTGACCATGACGCAGCTTATATTCCATCGGGATCTTGCGCGCAAAATCGATCACATCAATATCCAGAAAGGGGGCACGCACCTCAAGCGAATTCATCATGCTTGCCCGGTCAATCTTGGTCAGAATGTCATTCTCCAAATAGAGGCGTGTAAAAAACTGAAGTGTCTGCTCTTCCAATCCCGCGGGCTGGCTTGCATCCCAAAGTTCGATCGCCTCAGAGAACACATCCTCCATTTCCAGCGGTTCCTGAAATAACTGTTCAAGTTCATGCTCGTCCAGCGCACTCATCCACACCGGATTCCAGAGCCTTTCAGGGTAGCTGAGACCACGCAAGGTGCGTTTGATCTTGAAATCGAGATTCATGTAGCCGTGACCGGTCGGAAGCCTGCCCATTAGCAATCGTATGGCCTCATGCACGGGGCGCGGAACCAGCCCGCTGTATAGCCTTGCCCAGCGCAGTGCGCGGAACGGTGCGTACCCGGCAAACAATTCATCTGCGCCATCGCCGCCCAAGGCCACCGTCACGTGCCGGCGTGCATGTCTGCACAGCAGGAATGTGGGCAGAAGCGAACTGTCACCCATGGGTTCATCCACGCGGTTGAAAATTTCCGGGAGCAGCTCACGAGCTTTGTCTAATGAAAGCATTTCCAGATGATGGCGAGAGCCGACATGAGTGGCAGCCATCCTGGCATAGCGGGACTCGTCGAAGTCGGTTTCTTCAAAACCAATACTGAAGGTTTCGACTTGACCTGCCCCAAGCTGCCGCGCAGCAATGGCTGCCACCGCAGATGAATCCACCCCGCCGCTTAAAAATACGCCCAAGGGCACATCCGAAACCAGACGCCTGTCCACTGCCCCCTCCAGCAGGTGAAGTAGTTCATCCGCCCAACGTTGCTCAATGCCGGCAGGCCTTTCTTCCACTGGTTCGAGCACAAACAGCCAGTAGCGATGTACTTTCAGCGTGCCCTCAGCCAGCGAATACTCGAGCGAGCACCCGGCAGGCAATTTGCTGATCCCGTCATACAGGGAGAGCGGGGACGGAATATATCCGTAGGCGAAATATTTTTTGAGCGACCGGGACGAAACCTTTGCCCTGATGGCGGGATGTTTAATCAGCGCCGTAAGTTCCGAGGCAAACGCAAAAGTACCGTTCTGCATCGTGTAATAAAAGGGCTTTTTGCCTACCCGGTCTCGGCTGCAGAACAGGATGCCTGACTTCCGGTCATACAGCGCAAAGGCCCACATGCCATTCAGCCGCATCGTCAAATTCCGCCCCCACTGGCGGTATCCATGAAGCAGCACTTCCGTATCCGAATGATCAGTCTCGAACTGATGGCCGATGTCTTCCAGTTCCTTGCGCAACTCAGCGAAGTTGTAAATCTCACCGTTGAAGACAATGCCCAGGCTGCCATCCCGGGTCCACATGGGTTGATGGCCACCGGCCACGTCCAGTATGGAAAGGCGCCGATGACCCAGGTAGGCACCGCTGCTCTCATCGACCCACAACCCCTCTTCGTCCGGCCCCCGATGTATAAGTGCGTCGGTCATGCGCTTAAGGTCCACGACGGATCCCTGCCCGACGAATCCGGCGATGCCGCACATCAGTCAGGCTTGCGCGTAATGTTGCGCGTTTCACCGACCAGATAGACAGGCTTGCCCTGCGACTCGTAATAGGTACGAATAATCAGCTCTGCGAGCAACCCCATCAGAATGCACATGAAACCGGTAATGCCAGTCATGACGACCAGCAGCGGCAACGGTGTCGAAATAAACGATACCTGCTCGACAAATTTGAGATACAGAGCCCAGACACCTGACAGAAAGCTGATGGTGAGGCTGGCAAGCCCGACCGCTCCGAAAATATACATGGGCTTCTGCGAATACTTGGACAGGAATTTCACGACCATCAGATCGAAAATAACCTTGAGTGTCCTTTCCACGCCGTATTTGGACTGCCCATGCCGGCGCGGATGGTGTGTCACGGGAATTTCCGTAATCCGAGCGCCGAACCAGCTAGCATAGATGGGAATAAAGCGGTGCATTTCACCGTAAAGCTTGATGTTCTTGATGACGTCCTTGCGATAGACCTTGAGCGAACATCCGTAATCATGCAGCGAAACGCCAGAGATAAAAGAAATGATACTGTTGGCCAGTCGACTCAGGAAAACCCGTTTGACAGGGCTGTCCTTACGATCCTTGCGCCAACCCGACACCACATCGAAGCCCTCTTCAAGCTTGTCCAGCAGGCGCGGAATATCACGCGGGTCATTCTGAAGATCCCCATCCATGGGAATAATGATATCCCCCCGCGCATAGTCCAATCCGGCCATCATGGCTGCCGTCTGCCCGAAGTTTCTGCGCAGGCTGACGACTTTTACCGCAGTGTCTCTGGCAGACAGTTCATCCAGCCTGTCCTTGCTGCGATCGGTACTGCCATCGTTTACCAGAATGAGTTCCCAGGGCCGGTTCAGAGCTTGCAGAACATCGCTCACCTGTTCATACAGGTTCGCGAGGCTGTCTTGTTCATTGTAGATCGGGACGATAATGGAAATCATTTTCTGCCACTCGCATTGGACTTGTTGTTTGAAGTAAAAGGTAAAGCGTAACCTTGGGATGAGTCTATCCTATGGAATGGTCATCCCCACAAGCAGTATGCCTGCGCCTATCAACGCAATCCCCACCCATCTTAAGCCTCCTACAGGCTCGCCGAGAATCAGCCAGGACGCGATTACAACCGCAACGAATTGAAGCGCGGCAAACGATTGCGCCACATTCAGGGGCAGCTTGGTCAGAATCAGGACGTAAAAAACCGCGCCCAGTGCGAAACTGGCAAGTCCCGCGATGACCCGCCAGTTGAGCAGGCTGAGCATGTTGCCCGATGAAGCGCCGGGCGCGCTCGCCCCCGATTTCAGAAGCAGATTCGCGGCGACGGTCAAGCAGATCATGGCGACAAAAGCAGCCAGCAGTTTCATGGCATCGTCCCCCCGGCAGGCTTCTCGGCCGTGCCCACCACAATCAGGCCATTCCGCTCCATGCCGGGCAGACGAACCGTCCAGTCATCCATCCTGGTGGCGAGCCGCGTCAGCAGCTTGATTCCCGGCAGGAACCTGAGTGCCCGGTTGAATACCAGCACATCACTGTTCATCAACAAGCAGTATCCCAAAAACCCGAACGTCTTCCAGCGTGTGAGCCGGAAGCCCGCCATGGCGAGGGGAGGCTCGGTTTCACGGTAGAGCAAGGGCCGCTCGGTTTTGCTGTCGAGCGTAGGGGATATGCGGTAAACAATGGCCCGCAGCCAGCGCCACAAAAAGAAATCACTCACCGGCTCGCGCCAGTAAAACTTCCCTCCCGGCTTGATCACCCTGAATATCTCCCGGAACAGTTTGGCCCGGTCATTGACATGATGAATCCCGCCGAACATGAACACACTGTCGAGCACCCCATCCCGGAGCGGCAGCATGGTTGCGTCGCCCTGAGCGAAGAAATAGTTGTTGAAAGGAAATCTTGCCCGCGCCGCTTCAAGCATCGAGACCGAGACATCAATGCCTATACCAAGCTTCATACGCGAATCCAGCAACTGGAATGCCTCTGCTCCACCACAGCATATTTCGGCGCATGCACCGAGGTCGGTGTCCCCGACCGCTTCGAGGAAAGCCTCGTCCAGATATTTCAGGTACTCCTGGGTATGCGGGTAAGCGAGATTCGTAAGGTACTGTTGCGCGATGCGATCATAGTGCGCCTGTTGCCGGCGCGCGTCTTCGGTGCACAAATCCTCTGCGAACAGGGGAATGCCAGTGGGTGTCTCCCGATATCGTACAGACGCATCGCCGGCTTCCAGGCCACCTGCAACCTGCCTGACAGGCTGGCCTGAAATAGGACACTGAAGCATATCGAGAAAATCTTTGGGGACAGTCATCTTTAAATCAGGACATAAAGCAGGGGCTGACAGGATATTCACTTGAGGCTACCGCCGAATTTCCAAGAATTGCCGTTACGCATCATGATGTAAACACTGTTCCTGTCTATGTTGTCATAGCTTGCCAGCCACTCTTCAATAGTATGCCTGCTTATATAAGCGGTCTGCGGCGTCACCAGTTGATCAAAGGCAACGTGCCGGAAAAAACCGAAATTCCTGCGGCTGATCCAGCAGCTGTATTCATATAAGGGCAATTTCCGTATCAAGGGAAAGCTGCCCAGCCGACTCACTGCTTTGGCGTAGAAATAATATGGCAATACCAGCGGCGTCGCCATGAAATATTTAGTAAACCACCAGGGAAGCCGGGATGCGAGCTTGCGGATGGGATCGACCAAATGAATCACGACCCCGTTCCCCTCCTCTGCATACACCCAACAGTGAAAGCGCCCCCCGCTGCGGGTGTTCGCTATGACAGCGTCGAGGCCGAGCTTCGGATCCTTCAGGTGATGCAGCACGCCGATCGAATACACCAGATCGTAGGGCTGGCTGGCGCGGAATCCGGTCATGTCTGCCTGGGTGATGCGCCAATGCTTGAACGGCAGGCGGTCCATGTTGTCCTGTGCCGACTTCACCGAATCGCCGAGATCGACCCCTTCCAGAAACGCCGGCAACCAGTAGGCCATGTGAACCAGCAGGCTTCCATTGCCGCATCCCAGTTCCAGCAACGTCTTGCCGCTGACATCCGACGCGGTGATCGGGAACAGCCAATCGTCAAACTGCTCCTTTGTATAAATGGAGCCAGGAGGAAGATGGTTCCATGAGTTGGCAAAAGCAGCAGCGGTTTGTTGGTCGGTAGGCATAAGGATTCCCGGATGGTTTAATTCGGGGATCGCCGCAGGCGCAGCCAGAGAGCGAAGCCGGCAAGCCCTGCAAGCGAGGCGCCCGAAATCACCTGTCCGGCCCGTTCCTCGGGTAGGGGCTCGCGATCGATCAGGATACGGTGCGTGCCCGGCGGCACCTTCACTTCGAGCAGCCCGTCCGGACTTGAGGGGCTGACATCGAGCCGCATCGAGCCGTCGTCCAGCCGCGCCACCCAGCCTGGGTAATAGAGCTGGAGCACACCTACCTGCAATGCGGTATCCGCTTTCACCGCCAATTCGATGGTAGGCGGCTGCCAGCGCAGTACATTCACGATGCCCGCGCCTTCGACGAGAGTCGCCCTGCCGCGTTGGGTGGTGAGATTCTTCATAGCCTGCACAGCTTCAGGCGTATCAGCAAACAAGTCCGGATTGCTCCAACGCGGCAAGAAGGAGTTGTAGCGGCTGATTTTGGCAGCGTCCAATAGCGACCTCGTGCTTGCATCGGCGTCGGCGATCCCTTCCATCAAGCGATTCAGTCTGGGCACAGCAGACCAATGCCGAATCAGCAGATAGTCCTTTAACGTCGGTATCGCCTGGTAGAAGAGAATCATACCCAGTATCAGCGCTGGCGCAGGATTGGCAGCAAATCTTTGATTTCTCAGCGTGTCGGCCCACAGTACGGCCAGTGCAACCATGGCAAAAGTGAGTACGATCCCGAAGCGCCATGGGAACTGCACCATCTGGATAATCGCGACCCGGTCCCAGACCGGCTTGCTTGGGTAAAGCATCATGAAGAACGCAAGCGTGGCGACGACAACCCAGAAAACCGCCTCCCTGCGTTCACTCCCGGACTGGGTCTGGCGTCCCATGAGCCATACCCCTGCGGCAACTAGCATCATCGCCCCGGCGATAATGCCGAGGGAATGTAGAAAGTCATTCGCGTCAACACCACGACCGGGCGCGTAAAAAAGAAAATGCTTGGCAAAATCAAAATGGCCGGACCCCATGATGTCAAACCGCGCATACTCCTGCGTAGTCATGGCGGGCAAAAGGTAAATGGCGGAAAGGCCCATCCCAAGCAGCATGCCGCCCGCCACCCGCACGAACGCGCCAAGCCGGTCGCCCGACTCCGCCATCCACAGCACATAGGCAATAGGCACCCACGAGAACAGCAAGGTCGTCGGCAGGTGTGTCATGATGAGCAGGGCATAACTCAGGGACAACCCCGCCATAGCGCCCCTTTCTCCGCGCATCGAGGCACGCGCAAACAGCATGACCAGCGGCATCCACACGAAGCCCCACAGCTCGGCAAAGGCAAAACGCTGATAAAGATCGACCGCCAGGTGATAGGGCGCGCTCATGTACAGCACCGCGCCAACCAGCGCCGCCCTCTCCCCAGCCAGGCGCTTGAGCCAGGCATGGGCCATGAAACCCGAGGCCATCACTGCCAGCGATGCAGCCAGCCCAAGCTGGTGCCAGCCTTCAGGGTCATGGCTCAGCAGCGGACGGAACAGCGCCGTGATGTAGTACGGCACCGGACCGTAAAACTGGAACACCGGGCTGCCCATGCCCGCATTCATGCCCGGCAGCCAGCGCGGATATAAGTCCCCCGCCCACAACTGGTCCACAAAGTGCCGCGATATGATCAGGTGGCTCAGCGTGTCGTGTCCTACCACATAACCTGACCAGCTTGCCGGCAAGGTCAGAAAGAGGCCGTAGCTGAGGATAGTCAGTCCTGCCCACACTCCAGAATATCCTCTCGCTCCGGACCATGCATTCTGTAAGGCGCTCACTTCATGCCCCCTGTTTGCCTGCGCCGCACCATGGCCAACGAAGCCAGCAGGGCCAATGACGCACCCGAGATGATCTGCCCGGATCGTTCCTCGGGCAATGCCTCGCGCGTTATCCGCACCCGATGTGTACCCGGCGGCACCTGCACCTCAAGTAGCCCGTCCTGACTCGATGGTCGCACCTCAAGTCGTGTCGAGCCGCTGTCCAGTCGTGCCACCCAGCCCGGATAGTAGAGTTGCAACAATCCCATTCGAAATGGGGTTTCCGCATGGACGACCAATTCAATATGCGGTGGCTGCCAGCGCAGCACCTTCACGCTGCCCTTGCCTTCGACAACATACGCCTTGTCGGGCCGGGTGGTGAGTATTGTCATGGCTTGGATGGCTTCAGGCGAATCAGCGAACAAGTCCGGATTACTCCATACGGGAAGGAAGAAGTTATAGCGGCTTATCTTTGCAGCCTCCAGAAGCACGGCATCCCTATCATATTCAGAGGAAGATTCAGCTTTTGTATTCATCCTCAACTCGTTTACGCCTGCGATCAAACTGTCCAACGTAGGCGTTGTTGACCAAAGTCTATACTGCGGGTAGCCCTTGAATACAGGCACAGAATGAAGTAGCAAGAGCAGCGCCACGATAATCCACATGGCTGGGTTTTCTCTAATGGAAAAATTTTCCTTAGCGCTTATCCAGAAAGCAACCAGACCCGCCATTGCAAGTGTAAAAACCGTATTGAAGCGCCCGGGAAACTGCACGGACTGGAGCACCGCCAATCCATCCCATACTGGCTTGCTCGGATAGAGCTGCATAAAAAAGCACAATACTGCCGTCAACATCCAGAATGTCGCTTCGAGGCGCATTCCAGCCCGTTGGATTGAACGCCCCAATTGCCACGCTGCCAACGACACAAACAGCATCAAGGAAGCAATGATGCCAAGATAACTCAGGTATTCATTCAAGCTTGCATCATCAAGCCTTGGCCCATAGAAAAGAAAGTGATTGGCAAAATAATAAAGTCCACTCTCCATTTGCCCAAACAGAACATGCTGCTGAGTGGTAATGGCGGGCACCAGATAAATGGCAGAGAGTCCGATTCCTAGCAGCATGCCGCCCGCCACCCGGACAAACGATTTGATTCTGTTGCCTGGTTCTGCCATCCACAGCGCATAGGCCAGAGGCACCCACGAGAACAACAAGGTCGTCGGCAGGTGCGTCGTGATCAGCAGGGCATAACTCAGGGACAGAAGTGCTATTGCCCCCTTCCCGCCGCGCATCGCAGCGCGCGCAAACAACATCACCAGCGGCATCCACACGAACCCCCACAGCTCGGCAAAGAAAAAACGCTGATAAAGATCGACCGCCAGATGATAGGGCGCGCTCATGTACAGCACCGCACCAATCAGCGCCGCCCGCTCCCCGGCCAATCGCTTGAGCCAGGCATGGGCGGTAAAGCCCGAGGCAATCACTGCCAGCGACGCTGCCAGCCCAAGCTGGTGCCAGCCCTCCGGATCATGGGTCAGCAGGGGCCGGAACAGCGCCGTGATGTAGTAAGGCACCGGTCCGTAAAACTGGAACACGGGGCTTCCAAGGCCCGCATTCACTCCAAACAACCAGCGTGGATAGCAGTCCCCCACCCACAACTGATCGACAAAATGCCGCGACATGATTAGGTGGTTCAGGCTGTCGGTGGTGGTTACAAACCCGCTCCACCCTGCCGGCAAGACCAGAAAGAGGCCATAGCCCAGGATGATCAGTCCAGCCCTCCAGCCGGAAACACTTCTGGAACTGGAGGAGGCATTCTGCAGGTAACTCATGTCACGCTGTCTGACCGTCTGGGCCAGCCTAAGAGCACCGCACCCAGCAGAACCAAAGACGCAATAGAGATAATCTGCCCCGCCCGCTCCTCGGGCAGCGCCTCACGTTCTATCCGCACCCGGTGCATGCCCGGCGGCACCCGCACCTCAAGCAACCCATCCGGGCGCGAGGGTCGTACCTCAAGCCGTTTCGAGCCGTTATCCAGCCGCGCCACCCAGCCCGGATAAAAGTACTGGTGCAGCTTTATAGGTGCGTCGATATCTGTTTTCACAGCAAGTTCGATATGCGAAGGTTGCCAGCGCGTTACCCGAATCTTGGCCGATCCCTGTGTGACGTCCGGCGCCGCACCGAATAGTGCCTGTGAAGCAGCCATAAATCGGGAGGGCTCAAGCTGCTCCCGTGGTGCCCATCGTGGCAGGAATGAATCGTACCTGCTGCTCTTTGTAGCATTAAGCCGCATTACCAATTCCGCATGGTCAGTACCAAACCGTTCTATAAGGTTATCCAGACTCGGCTGCCCGATATCACGTGCGAGCACGAGATGATTTCCAAGTGCCATTACCGAGGGAATGAGCAGGCCAAAAGCAGCGCTCAACAGTAAGGCTGCCTGGAATTTGCGTTCACTGTGAAACAAGGCAGTTAGGGCCAGTGTAACGAGTGACGCACATGCAATCAGTAATACAGTGTTGAAGCGCCAGGGAAACTGCACAGCCTGCAAGAGTGGGATAAAGCTCCATACAGGTTCACTGACCGGCAGCATCATAAAAACAATCACTGTTCCAGCGGTACCCCAGAATAATCTCTCGCGTGCATGGCTGCGAGTTTGCCCCAAGCCGCCAATCAGCATGGCTAACACGGCCAGACCAGCTGTAGTCAGAGCGATCAGTCCAACCCGATGGGATATCGTTTCTATGATGGCGCTTTTATAAGGGTCATTGAAAAGGAAGTGATGGCGGTAGAAGAAATCACCAAGGCTTTCGATAAACACATACTCCTGCGTAGTCATGGCGGGCAAAAGGTAAATGGCGGAAAGGCCCATCCCAAGCAGCATGCCGCCCGCCACCCGCACGAACGCGCCAAGCCGGTCGCCCGACTCCGCCATCCACAGCACATAGGCAATAGGCACCCACGAGAACAGCAAGGTCGTCGGCAGGTGTGTCATGATGAGCAGGGCATAACTCAGGGACAACCCCGCCATAGCGCCCCTTTCTCCGCGCATCGAGGCACGCGCAAACAGCATGACCAGCGGCATCCACACGAAGCCCCACAGCTCGGCAAAGGCAAAACGCTGATAAAGATCGACCGCCAGGTGATAGGGCGCGCTCATGTACAGCACCGCGCCAACCAGCGCCGCCCTCTCCCCAGCCAGGCGCTTGAGCCAGGCATGGGCCATGAAACCCGAGGCCATCACTGCCAGCGATGCAGCCAGCCCAAGCTGGTGCCAGCCTTCAGGGTCATGGCTCAGCAGCGGACGGAACAGCGCCGTGATGTAGTACGGCACCGGACCGTAAAACTGGAACACCGGGCTGCCCATGCCCGCATTCATGCCCGGCAGCCAGCGCGGATATAAGTCCCCCGCCCACAACTGGTCCACAAAGTGCCGCGACATGATCAGGTGGCTCAGCGTGTCATCACCAAAGACAGACCCCGGCCAAATCGCAGGAAAAGTGAGTACCATACCGTACAGCAATAAAATTACTACGTGTAACGGAATAAACGCTATGGCACGCGGCAGCCCCAATCCTTTAGACAGGATGACCTGCATAAGCGTCATGGCTTTAAGGCTCTTGCAAGTTGCCAGGTGAAGTAGGAATTTCAGACGTAGGTTGGGTGCAACCCGCCGGGCAGTATTCCTGCACAAGATACAGCGGCCTGTTCTTGGTTTCATCAAACATCCGTCCGATGTATTCACCAAGAATGCCGATGGAGATGAGCTGCACCCCGCCCAGGAAAAGCACCACCACCATCAGTGACGGGTAGCCCCGTACCGGTTCTCCGAACGCCAGCGTCTTGTAAACGATCGTAGCCGCATAGGCGAATGCACTGAGAGCCGTAACGAGCCCCAGATAGGTGGCAATTTTCAGCGGTGCGGTGGTAAATGATGTAATGCCCTCGATTGCAAAGTTCCACAGGCGCCAGTAGTTCCACTTGGTCCTGCCGGCATAACGCTGTTCACGGTAATAGGGCACTGCCACCTGCGGGTAACCGATCCAGGCGAAGAGTCCCTTCATGAAACGGTGCTGTTCGCGCAACTTGGCAAGCGCCAGAATCGCCCGGCGGCTCAGCAGCCGGAAGTCCCCGGTGTCCTGCGGAATGCGAACATGGCTAACCCGCTGAATCAACCGATAGAATGCAAAGGCGGTCAGTTTTTTCAGCCCGCTCTCGCCGTCACGTCTGGTGCGCTTGGCATAGACCACGTCGTAACCCTCGCGCCAGCGCAGGATCATTTCACCGATCAACTCGGGAGGGTCCTGCAGATCTGCGTCGATCACGACAACCGCGTCACCCCGGGCATAGTCCAAGCCTGCCGTCAGCGCGATTTCCTTGCCAAAATTGCGGCTGAGGTTGACGATCGCGACCCGCCTGTCACTGATTGCGAGGTTGCGCATAATGTCCAGCGTGGCATCACTGCTACCGTCGTTCACATAAACAATTTCAGCCAGCAAAGGCAGGTTTTGCAGTACGGCAGACAGCCGAGCATGGAAGTGAGGCAGCCCCTCGGCTTCATTGAACGCAGGCACCACCACAGAAAGATGTTCATGCAAGGGACGATTCAAGTCGACATCCACCTTTTCTGTTGTCATGCTATTTCCTCCTGAACGTCCATAGTACGTTTGCAGCAAACCCCCAGAACAATACTGCTCCCGTAGCCAGCACCTGAACGACAAGGTAATGCAGAGGAGTCCATCGTGTTCCCGCCATCATGACCAGAGCATTGAGGCAAAATCCGACTGCTGCCACGATCATGAATTTTGGCAGGGCCACGACATGGCAAGCGGTACTGCGAAAAGTGAAATGGTAGTTAAACACGTAATTAACCAATGCGCCCACAACAAACCCGATTGCAGACCCTGTAACCGATGCAATCCCAACCCATTCAACTGAAACCAGCAGGATTGAATAATGAACCAGTGTCCCCACTAGCCCAACACCCGCGAAGGCAACGAATTGACGTGCAAGGCCGTCACCAATCGTGAAAACAATCCCAATGCCTTTCACGCCCTACTCTCAATCAAAGCCTGTGTGAAATTAATCAATGAACCAGTGTCCCCACTAGCCCAACACCCGCGAAGGCAACGAATTGACGTGCAAGGCCGTCACCAATCGTGAAAACAATCCCAATGCCTTTCACGCCCTACTCTCAATCAAAGCCTGTGTGAAATTAATCATGGGCATTTCCAGAAGGGCATCGACATGCTAGCCATGACGTGCAATGAGCGCCTTGAACTTATCCACATCTTTCAGCAGGACTGAATGGTTGCCATCGTCAAACACCAACCTGAACCGGCCCTCCTGCAGAAGCAGTTGGCGCAGCGCGGCGTTCGATTCGCACACCACATAATCAATGTCATAGCGATCAAATAGACTTTTCCAGTTCGGGCGGCCATGCTGGATGGCATCATGGATCTGCACGAAGCCATCCTGATAGATATCCGTCCGCCCGTAGATGAACACCTTCTGAGCCGGATAGAGACGGAACATCAAATATCCGCCGTACTGATAGGAATTGAACATGTTGCCGCTGACGTGGTTCGCTACCAGAAAGTCCGTGGCCCCCACCGGCATATAGGCTGCCACCGCGGCTTCCTGCTTGCTTTTCTGGGCGGGATAACTGAGTGCCAGCGCAAAACCGGCCACCCCCAGCAATACCCAGTTGATTACCTGCTCCTGGCCACCTGCCAGCGGCATTCGGGAAGCGGCGCCGGCGGAAAATGCCGCCCCCCGATCCGCAGCGTCCTCCCCGTCGCCGCGCGCAGTCCTGGCTAACCAGGACACGCGCCCGAGGTTCATTGCCAGAAAAGGTGCCAGTGCCATCGCCGCCAGCGGCATATTACGTACTGAAATAAACGCACTGGCGATAAAAACCACCGGCACAATAACCTCAGTGAGATCGGCTCTTCGTTTCGCCCACGCCTGCACTGCGAAAAACACGAGAGCCAGCGACAGAAAGCCCTGGGTAATCGGCACATGGAAACTTGGTGATTGCCACTCGTTGATCGTTTGCGCGTCTCCGGAAAGAACGATGGCCTCGACGGGATACCACCAAAGGCGAACAAAATGCGGATTGACCAGGGTTGCGGCAAGAGTCCCTGCTGACCACAGGCTGAGCTTTCTGATCTGACCGGCTTCGAGTGCTCCTTCGGATTTGAATCCGTGCCTCAACCACTCGCTGCCCGCAAACAAAAAGATAAGCACCAGGCCGATGAAGAATCCGCCGTGTGTATTGGCCCACAGCAGCAGGATCACCGGCAGCAGGGCAAGCGAGCGATCACGCCGAAAATACTTGAACTCCAGCAGCACAAACAGGGTCGCCGCGAAGAAAACAAAGGAGAACAAATGCGGGCGCGGCGCCGCCGTCACAAAAAACAGGCTGCAGACAAGCGCCACGATAATCGCATGCACCGGGTTACCCATCTGCCTCCGGCAGTTGAGGTAGGTGAGCCATCCGCAGAACGCGCACATGGCCGCGACCATAACGGCCGTGCCAATATAACCCATCGTGGCAAACACCAGATAAAGCACGATCTGGGCAAGCCATTCCGACAATACCCAGGGAGAACCTGCATGAGTGTAGGTAAAAACATCGCTCCTGGGCAGTGGCCAGGTTGAGAGCAGGTATTCGCCGGTCTTGATATGCCAGTAAAAATCCGGGTCTTCAAAATGCGGAACCAGCACTTTCGCCATTAAACCGATGGCCAGCACAACCGCTCCAAGACTCAACTTCGGAATGCGGCTAGCCATGCGCAGGTTTGCCTTCGTATCGCTTAATGATGGAGCGATATTTTTCTATATCGCGCAACAATACCGAATGCATCCCGTCGTCAAAGACGAGATGGAATTTGCCCTCCTCCAGGAGCAGTTGCCGCAGCGGGGACTCCGATTCGCAGATTACATAATCGATGCCATATCGATCGAATCGTTTATTCCACTGACTGCTGCCCTGGTAAATAGCCAGCGCATCATTGATGAAGGGGTCGCCATACATGTCTGCCCGTCCATCAATGAAAACAAGTTGTTGGGGATAAAGGCGGTAAATCAGGTAGCCGCCAAAATGGTAGGTGTTGAACATCCTCCCATAGATGCCTTCACGAATGATGAAATCGGTCGCCTTGACCGGAATGATTTTGGCCAGGGAAGCTGAAATCGTTTTTTGCCGTTCCGGATAGATCAGGATCAGTGACAATAGCGTTAGCAGGACTAGGAGCCAGTTCATCACATACTCATATTTCCCGAGAGGCTGGCTTGCCTTGCTCCGGACGCCTGCCTGAAAGCCAGGCCGAACTCGTCTGTAACTCGTGAGAAACTTTATCAAACTATCTGTCAGCCCTGCTCTCAGATAGGCAGCGACAAAAGGCGCCATAGCTAAAGCTGCAAGCGGAATATTGCGACGCGCCATGAATGCTCCCGCCACGAAAACAAGGGGCACGGCGAATTCAGTGACATCGGGTTTTCTGGGTGCATAGACCATGGCAGCGAAAAAGCTGGCAACGACGACCAGCCAGTAAGCGAAAATGGGCTGGTGGAAATCCGGCGAGCGCCATTCCTCGATAATCCCCTGGGATGCATCCATGCCGATCACCTGAAATGGATAAAGCCAAAGTCGTATGAATTCAGGGTTTGCCAGGGTGGCGAGCAGGGCTGCAATACCTGTGAGCGACAACTTCATGAGACGCTGACGTTTCAGCGATTCTGCATCTTTGGCAAGAAAATACATAACCCATTCGCCCAGAATAAACAGCCAGATCAATACCAGGCCGATGAAAAATCCGCCATGAAGATTAGCCCAGAGAGCCATAACCAAAGGTATAAGCCAGAGGCGTGCGGTCTCGCCGAAATACTTGAAGCTCAGCAGGATATAGAGAAACAGGGAGAAAAACAGAAAGGTGAAAAGGTGGGGACGAGGAGCGACGCTGGTTATAATTGAGCAATACAACAGTGCAACAATAAATGCCTTGGCCTTGTCGCCCGCCAGAATCTTTTCGCAGATTGAATAGCAAAACCAGAAGCATGCTGTCAGGGCAAGGGCCGCAAAAATCTTGATGCCCAGTTCCCCGCCCCATTCATGCAGGAGATAAATGAATACCTGGAACAGCCACTCGTGAAGCACCCAGGGCCGGCCCAGGTTGGTATACGAAAAAATATCTTCCTGCGGGAGCATGCCGTGAACGACTATATACTCCCCTGTCTTCAGATGCCAGTAATAATCCGGATCATCGAATTGCCCATTTACGACCTTGATCAAATAAATAATGATTAGAACCGTAGGAGCAAGGCTAAGCTTACTGAAAATCATGTTCTTTCGAAGGATGACTGTTATTCATTTTGCGGCATCGCGGGCTATTCTTCGCCTATCGGTAATAAGCAAAGAGAGGTTGCTGTAACAGCCTACCCTATGTCGGTAAAAGCATTGATGAATTTTCATTCGTTGCCATCATTCAGGGTCCTCTTGAAAACAAGGGGCATGAAGAACTGACCCAGCTTTATCGGACATCTCTAATCTAATCAAGCAACACCCTTCTGTTGCTTGATTAGTATCTAACTGATATACCCTTGCGACTTGATCGCCGACGTAAATGTCGAAAATTCTTACATCAGTGACGTTATCTTGATTTAATGTTGCGTACTTTTCCCCATAATTTTTTTATTTATGATAAATATGCATGAAAATTGTTTTATGCAGTTTACAAAAATAACGCAATGTTATTTAAAGAATTATTTTGTATATATATATATATGCTATTTTGAAGTTACACTTGTTTACAGCTTTGCAAGAAGTATAAAAAACAATATAGGCATATAGGCGTGAAATTTGCTAGTAACCTATGCAAGGTGATAAGTAAGTGTATATTTTTGATAAAAGAAGTTTAGGGGTTTAATCATGAATGCATTTGTACTGGGACTGGAACGTTTCCACCAAGATGAAGAAGGGGTCACCGCCATCGAGTATGGTTTGATCGCCGCGCTGATTGCAATTGTAATTATTGTGGCCGTAACCAGCGTAGGCGCCAACCTGAATGTCATCTTTACTTTTATTGCCGGTGCGCTGGCCAATACCTGATCAAGCGTGGAGATGTGATGCAATGTTGAAGTTTAGCCGTTCATGTTGATCGAAGGTGTTACATTTAGTCGGCTGACTGGTTATAGAGTGTTGCTGATTTGTGCGTTGTTTTTCTTTTCTAGGAGTTAATCATGAAAGCATTTGTACGGGTACTGAAACGTTTCCACCAAGATGAAGAAGGCGTCACCGCCATCGAGTACGGGCTGATCGCCGCTCTGATTGCCGTGGTCATCATTGTGGCTGTAACCAGCGTTGGCGCCAATCTTAATGTCATATTCAACCGCATTGCCGGTGCTCTAGCCAACGCCTGATCGGGGTTAGCTGATGCAATGCTGAAGTACGTGGCTTGGCCGGTAGGGCTTGCGGTCGTCCTTGCCGGCCTGCTCCTCGATCTGCGGTATGGGGTGCTTGCCGCGTTCCTTCTTGCCACAGTTTTTACGGATCTGGCGGAAAGGAAAATCCCCAACCGCGTGGTTTACCCGGGTTTTGTTTTGGCAATCCTTTGCCAGATGGTGTTGCCATCAGGCGAAGGGCTATGGAGCTCCCTTCAGGGAATGGGTTTGGGGTTGGCCCTGTTTCTCCCCATGTATCTTCTGCGTGCCATGGGCGCGGGGGACGTAAAATTGATGGCCATGGTAGGTGCCTTTGTTGGGCCACAGTTAATTATTGGAGCAACTCTAGCCACGTTTGTTGCAGGAGGCGCCATGGCAGTGATGGCCACGTTCAGGAAGCACTTGTTCTGGCAACTGATTGATAACCTGAAAGTGATGTTTCTCGGCAGCATGGCCAAGCTCGCTTCTGGGCAGTTGCCAGCGCCCGATCAACCGGCTGCTTCGGTAGGCAAACTGCCATATGCGCTTGCAGTCACTGCTGGAACCTTGGGATATCTGTTCTGGAACCATTACTACAGCGCCTTGGCAGGATGAGCTGCGTACCAATAGTGAGCGGCAAAATTGAAACGAACGGTTGCTTGATACATTTGCGATCATTAAGACAAAATTGTAATGGTCCGATTAATAACCATGAACTGTCTTCAAGTTTGACTGAAGGGCGGCAAAAATTACCATGTCAACAGATTCTGCCCAAGCCAATATCTACTCTTTGAGCCCGCACAAACCCAACCTGCCCTTGCCCCCCCTGACCGTCGAAAAGACAGGCATTAACTTCCTGTTTCTGATCGAACTGCTGTGCAAAATACTGTTTCTCAATGGCCAGATGCGATTACAGGATATCGCATCCCATTCCAAACTCACGCTAGCCGTCCTGGAACCTTTACTCGCTTTCATACGCACAGAACGCATGTGCGAAGTATCCCGGCAAAGTGAAACTGAAACTGCCGTCACTTATACACTTACTGAGTTAGGGCGCCTTCGTGCCCAGGATTTTCTGAAAAAAAGCCAGTATGCCGGCGCTGCGCCGGTAAATCTGGTTGATTACACCGCGCACGTCCGCAGGCAATCCGTCCTTGACGCGCGAATTACCAAACAACGCATTACTGAAACCTTTCAAGGTATCGTCTTGCACCGCGGCACACTCGATTTACTGGGGCCCGCGATGAATTCCGGCCGGGCCATTTTCATCTATGGCCCTGCCGGAAGCGGCAAAACGTTCATTGCGGAAAAACTTGGCGGCCTTTCTCCCGACAATGTCGCTGTCCCGTATGCCCTTTTGGTGGACAATGAAGTCATCCAGATTTTTGATCCGCTGATCCATAAGCCCTCCCAGCAAACCGACAGCGGCGTTTCGCTGGATCGCGGCAACACTTACGACCAGCGCTGGGTGCCTTGCCAACGGCCTGCCGTCATTACAGGCGGTGAACTGACCTTGAATATGCTTGATCTGGACTTTGATGAGAGCGCCCGGTTCTACCAGGCGCCGCCGCAAGTCAAAGCCAATAATGGCCTGCTGATCATTGACGATCTGGGACGCCAACTGGTTTCACCACAGAATCTGATGAATCGCTGGATCGTGCCACTGGACCGTCGCGTCGATTATCTCGCGCTCCATACCGGCACCAAGTTCATGATCCCATTCGATGTAACCGTTATATTTTCAAGTAATATATCGCCCACAACACTTGCGGATGAAGCATTTTTAAGACGCCTTGGATACAAAATACATATAGGCGACATGAGCGAAGAAGAATACCAGGCAATATTCAAGCAGGTCTGCAGCAGTTTTGATATTAATTACCAAGAAGACAGTTTCCAGTACTTGTTGCAAAAATTACACTACAAATATCAGAAGCCATTATTGGCATGCATACCGCGTGACCTGCTTGGACAAGTACGGGATTTCGCGCTTTATCATGGGGTCGAGCCAACGCTTACAGAAGAGCTTCTTGATCTGGCCTGGAACAATTACTATGCTCGCGACGAATTGTGATGTGATACTTTAAAAACGGTGCAGCGGTGCAACCTGGCTTCTGTTATCAATGGTGTGATGGGGAGATAATGTGAAAAACACAAGAGCAGTCGTAATGGTCATCGTAGCCCTCTTGATAGGGCTGGCCGCTGTGTTCATGGCATCGCAATGGATTACACAGCAGACCACGTCAAATTCTGGATCAGTGGTAGTAGCCAGCATCGATGTCGATCTTGGCACCAGGCTTACGCCGGAAATGCTGAAGGCGATTCCCTGGCCTAGCAGCAGCGTCCCATCGGGTGCCCTGTCAGACCCTAAAGCACTGGAGGGGAGAGTTCTGAAGGTCAGCATTCAACGCGACGAACCCATACTTGAATCCAAACTGGCCCCACTTGGCACCAAAGGCGGGCTTTCCGCAGTCGTAGCAGAAGGTAAGCGCGCCATCACCGTTCGCGTGAACGATGTAATCGGGGTGGCAGGTTTCGCCTTGCCCGGCAACTATGTGGATATTCTGGTCAACACTACGGATGACACCCGGGCAGGCGTGGCAAATAAAGACCAGACCATTTCTAAAACCGTTCTCGAGCACATCCTGGTACTGGCCGTGGCGCAAGAAGCGACCCGGGACGACACCAAACCCAAGGTGGTCAATGCGGTTACCCTTGAGGTAACGCCCGAGCAGGCGGAAAAACTTGATCTAGCACGTAGCGTCGGCTCGCTTTCCCTCGTGTTGCGCAACCAGGTTGACTCCAACCCCAGCGACACCGTAGGCGTGACCAAACGGCAACTGCTTCATGGCGAGAACGAGCCGGTTGCCGCAATCGCGCCCGCAATCAAGCCGCCAGCCAGAAAAGCGACAGCGCAACGGCGCACGGTTGCAATGGCCAAATCCGAACCTGTATCCGAGCCTCAGCGCGACTGCGTGGAAATCGTGCGCGGCATGACCCGCTACAAAGAATGCTTTTGAGCTGATACCAAACCCAATACCAACTTCACCAGGGAGATGCAATGAACAACCATCGAACCAGGATGGGCAAGAATCCAGCGCGGGCAGCGGCGCTTGTGGCGTCCCTCATGTTGTTGACCGCCCCGGTCCAGGCAGCAACAGCCGCCAAGGCAAAGCCTGTGGTCAACAATCAATCCGAATCGTCAACGCCCTGCAGCAAAACCGAAACGGCGCCGCTTATCAATGTGCCAGTGGGGAAATCGGCGGTCCTCAAGCTTCAGTCGCCTGCATCAAGAATCATCATGGGCAATCCGGAGGGTGGGCGCGCAGCCAAACCCACCTTGATCGAGAGTGGCAGCAAATCAGCCAAGGGAGATGAAAGTCCAGCTGCTTCAGCTTCCAGTGGTGTTGCTGACGTCGATGTGGTTTTGCTCAACCCGAATGAAATTTACCTGCTTGGCAAGTCGGTGGGATCGACCAACATCATCGTTCTGAGCAGAACAGGCGTCTGCACGATCATGGACATCGCGGTCGGCGTCGACACCAAGTCGCTGGAATCACGGCTCAATCAGTTTCTCCCCGGCAGCGACATCAAGGTCACCGCAGCAGCGGATTCGATCATGTTGAGTGGGTCGATCGCCGATGCCACCAAGGTGGAACGCGCTATATCGATTGCTTCGGCCTACGCAGGACAAGGCGCCGGCAAGATCATCAACATGCTCTCTGTTGCCGATCCGCAGCAAGTGATGCTCGAAGTCAAGGTGGCGGAAATATCCAAGACGCTGGTTGACAAACTGGGGGCAAAATTCAGTATGCCCAGAATCAATGGCAGCTGGACTTACTCGATTCTTTCCGATTTTCTAAATCAAAGTCCGGGCTCGGTCAAAGCCGCCAACGCTGCAGGAACCAAGGTCATCTCGCTCGACGCAGAAAAAAAAGATGGTTTGATCAAGATTCTCGCCGAGCCCACCATCATGGCAATTAGCGGGCAGGAGGGCTCTTTCCTGGCAGGCGGCCGCATCCTGATTCCTGTCGCACAGAATAACCAATCCGGCTTGCTCACCATCACCCTCGAGGAAAAGGAATTTGGCGTGGCGTTGAAATTCACGCCCACGGTGCTGGCAAGTGGCCGCATCAACCTCAAGGTTCGACCCGAAGTCTCCGAGTTATCGCCCGAGGGCATCGGCATCTCCGAATTCGGGACAACCAGCCGTTCCATTCTGCCGCTTATCACCACGCGCAAGGCAGAAACCACGGTGCAGCTCAATGACGGGCAAAGCTTTGCCATTGGCGGCCTGGTCAAGAATAATGTGACCCAGAATATCAAGGCTTTCCCTATCCTGGGTGAAATTCCCTTAATTGGCGCCCTGTTCCGCAGCAGCGATTTCCAGACCGATAAATCCGAGCTGGTGTTTGTCGTCACCCCCCATCTCGTCAAGCCGCTGCCTCCGGATTACCCTTTGCCGACGGATAATTTCATCGAACCCAGCCGCACCGAATTTTTCCTGGAGGGCAAGATGGAAGGCACGCGCCCCGCTGCTGCACCGGGCCATCCAAGGACTTCCGGCGACAAACCGCCAGCCGCCAGCGGTTTCGAACTGAAATAAGGAGATGATCATGCAAATCCGAAACCTCATGGTATTGGCCGCCCTGTCCGTCTGCCTGCTGGCGGCGTGCACGCCCCTGACTCCCCATCTGGACAGCCACTTTGGCGATGCCGTCAACATTGCCAAGGCCCAGCAAATCATCAATCCCGATGCCGCCAAAAATACCGATCCCGTGAGCGGGGTGGATGGGCAGGCTGGCCAGGCGGCAATGGACAGCTACAACAGGACATTCAAGGCGCCGCCCCCGACCACCATCAGCAATACCATCAATATTGGTGGAGGTGGCGGCAAGTAATCAGGCCAGCCATTTGGAACTCAGGGGCAAGTCATGAAACCTATGTCTGCACTTCGTAAACATCAAACAGGCGCTATAGCAGTGATGGTGGGACTCACCATTTTCGTGCTCGTCATGTTCCTGGGAATGACGGTTGACCTGGGCCGTCTTTTCATCACCAAAACCGAACTCAGCAACGCGGCGGATGCCTGCGCACTGGCGGCAGCCGCCGAATTGCTGGGCGATACTGATGCGCTTAACCGCGCAGAGAGTGCCGGTATCACGGTCGGGCAACGCAACAAGGCAGGACTCCAGGGCGGCGCGGTCGTGATCCTGCCCAACAGTGACATCACCTTCAGCGATCATCTAAATGGCACTTATCTGATCAAGACCGCTGTTGCGGTCGGAGATATTGCCAATATGAAATACGCTAAGTGCACGCTGCCGCAAACTGGCATCCTGCCCTATTTCGTGCAGGCTGTGGGCTTTGGGCCACAGACAGTTACTTCCCATGCAGTGGCCTCTCTCGCACCGGGCATCACCAATTGCGGACTACCAATCGGCATGTGTAAACAGAAAATCTGTAAGGACGGTAGCCCCGCCGACCCCTCCACTGGAAAATGCCCCTGCCCCGCTGGCGGTCTGTCTGACGAAATGGGATTCTGTGATAATGAATGGTATTGCAGCAAATTCTCCACTGGCGGCAGCTCCAGCAATCCCACACCCTGCCCTGGCTTCGGTTCCACGGGCAACTTCAACCTGATCGATTTCAGCCCGCCAAGCGGCGGGGCCAGCGAACTTGCAAATATTATTACGGGCACCGGTCAGTGCAATCTGAGTATTACCAACCCAGTTGGGCAGACTGGCGTTGAGCAGTCCATATCCAAAGCCTGGAACACCCGCTTCGGCCTTTACAAAGGCAGTGACACCGTGAGCAACGCACCCCCGGATTACAGCGGATTCGCTTATACCCCCACCTCCTGGCCTTCACAAAATCGCGCATTCGATGGTACCTCGGCAAATGGTGCTCCCAACCTGCAATCTGCGCGTACCAGCCATTTGATCTATCAAAGCAATGGCGGAAGCTGGCCAGATGGACTGAATCTCAATGGTTACCAGAACAGTACTTCGACTGAACTCGGCAACTCAGGAGCTGACCGGAGAATTGCCGTGGTGCCCATTGTGGATTGTGATGGCTGGGCCAGCTCGCAAACGACACCCATCCTGAAATTTGCATGCATCGTGATGCTCCACCCGATGGATAGCCCCGGCGATCCACTTTATCTTGAGTATCAGGGGCTGTCAGACCTGCCCGGCAGCCCGTGCTCATCCGTCGGCCTGCCGGGCGGTCCGGGCAACGTTGGGCCGCAGGTTCCCGCCCTCGTCCGTTGACCATGAAAAGCCACTTCCGACAATGGGGCGTGGCTGCGGTGGAATTTGCCATTCTGCTGCCTGTCCTACTGTTGATCGTTTTTGGCATTACCGAATTCGGCCGCGCACTTTATAACTACAATACGCTCGTCAAGGCGGCCCGCGACGCCGCCCGTTATTACGCTACCCAGCAGCCAGGCAATCCACCCGCGAAAGAAACCGAGATACAGAACCTCGCTGTTTTCGGTAACACGGCAGGGACTGGCAATCCGCTCGCTCCCGGACTTGCCACCACGATGGTTACACTGTGTGACTGGACGTCTTGTCCGGCAACCCATCAGGCGCAAGGGGCAGCCCCGGTGGTCAACCTGGTCACCGTCACGATAAGCGGCTACACCTTCCAGTCGTTCGTGCCATTTGTTACGGCGAATCTTTCCAGCTTTGCCTTTGCTCCCATCAGTTCGACCATGAAGGGGATCCTGTGATGTGCAGGCACCTTCGACCACCGGCCCGGCAGCGTGGTACTGCCCTGGTCGAGTTTGCACTGGTTGCAATGATTTTCTTCATGCTGCTGATCGGGGCTTTTGAATTTGGCCGGGTGATGTTCACCTGGAACTCGGCAGTCGAGGCGACCCGGCGCGGTGCGCGCCTGGCGGTGGTATGTGACATCGATGTTGCCCAGATCAAGACGCAGATGCGCAGCATCCTGCCCGTGATAGCGGATGGCGATATCCTGATCACCTATTTGCCAAGTGGGTGCGACGTGAACTCCTGTGTGTCGGTAACAGTGGAAATCCTGCCTGGCAGCCAGACAGCAGCGGCATTTGAGTACTACATACCGATGCTGAGTTCGAACTGGAAAATCCCCGGCTTTTCCACGACGCTGACCCGGGAAAGTCTGTCCAACGGCACAGGGCTGGATGCCAATCCGGACTGCACATGACCGATGGGAAATGAATAACCATTTTATGTATCGTCCCATTCAAGGGAAGTTGTTGTGAAAATATCGATCGTTTCGAATAACACCAGAAACCTGGACGAGTTGCGCCGTTTTGTCGAGGTTGACAAGACACGTGATGTGCAAGTGATTACCGGTGGAGTGGACGTGCTTGGGCCGGTTGCAGACCAGCACCGCCCGGACATGATCATTTTCGAAACGAACGGCGACCTGCAGAGCGAGTTGGGTTTCATATCCAAACTCAACCTTCGTCATCCCACCATCACTTTGATCCTGCTCAGCCCGGACCAGTCGTCGGATACCCTGCTCAACGCCATGCGAGCGGGGGTTCGCGAGGTGCTGCCATCCCCTGTCAGCCGCATCGCATTGCAGACCAGCATTTCCCGGATCGAGGAAAAACTCTCCCATCAGGGGACACGGCAGTTAAGCGGCAAGGTCCTGTCCTTTATCCCTTGCAAAGGCGGCAGCGGTAGCACATTTCTTGCCACGAATCTGGCTTATATTCTGGCCAGCCAGGAAAACAAGAACGTCCTGATGATTGACCTGAACTTGCACTTCGGTGACGCAGCTCTATTCATCTCGGATCAGACCCCTGCAGTGAATCTTGCTGAAGTGTCAAAGCAGATCATGCGCATGGATGCCTCATTTCTTGCCGCTTCCCTGATTCCCATCCTACCCAACTTCGGCCTGCTTGCTGCTCCGGAAGATCCGGTTCAGGCCATGGAAGTCAAACCCGATCATGTCGAATCGCTGCTGAATCTGGCACGCAACCAGTATGATTATGTGATTCTTGACATTGGGCGTGCTCTGGACCCGGTCAGTATCAAGGCTCTGGATATGTCGGATGCCATTTTCCCCGTCATGCAACTGACCTTGCCGTTTATTCGCGATGCAAAACGGTTGCTGGAAGTATTCCGTTCACTCGAATATCCACACGACAAGATCAAGCTGCTGGTCAACCGTTATGAGAAAGGCGGCGAGATTCGTCTTGATGATGTGGAGCGCACGTTGAACACGAAGGTCTTCAAGACGCTGCCCAACAGCTTCAAATCTGTCGCAGCGTCAGTTAATCAGGGCATCCCTATCAGCAAGCTCGCTCACAGCAATCCCGTTACCAAAGGCCTGCAGGAATTGGCACACCTCCTGACGAGTGAGGGTGAAGCCGACAGCGGTTGGTGGACGAGTTTATTGAAGCGGAAATAACGCCAATCGCGGGTTCGAATAACAGTAACATTGAAGCATTAAGGAATTTTAGATGAGTATAAGGGAACGGCTGGAATCAGTTAAGGGAACTCCGGGAGTACATCACCCATTGGTCAAATCGGCTACTGCAGAACAGTACGAGTCCTATCATGCCCTCAAGTCTCGTACCCACCAGAAGTTGCTCGAACGCGTCGATTTGAAGGTCATGGAAACCCTGGCGCCTGAAAAGCTCAGGGACGAACTGAAGATTCTTGTTGATCGAATTCTGTCCGAAGAAACAGTCGTACTCAACGAGAATGAACGGCGCAATCTGGTGCGGGACATCCAGTACGAGATGCTGGGTCTGGGGCCGCTCGAACCGCTGCTCGCCGATGGGAGCATTTCGGACATTCTGGTCAACACCTTCGCGCAGGTCTATGTCGAAAGGCACGGCAAGCTGGAACTCACCGACGTGCGCTTCACCGACGATGCGCACCTGAAGAAAATCATCGACAAGATCGTATCCCGGGTGGGGCGGCGTATCGACGAATCCAGCCCCATGGTCGATGCGCGCCTTCCGGACGGGTCGCGTGTGAATGCGATCATCCCACCCATTTCCATCGACGGTCCGATTTTGTCGATCCGGCGGTTTGCCGCAACTCCGCTGCGCATGGATGACGTGGTCAACTACCACAGCCTCACCCCAGAAATGGCGGAAGTATTGAAAGGCCTGTCAAAAGCCAAGGTCAACATCCTGATATCGGGCGGCACGGGCACCGGTAAGACGACCCTGCTCAACATCCTCTCCGGTTTTATCCCCGAGTCCGAGCGGATCGTCACGATCGAGGATGCCGCCGAACTCCAGTTGCAGCAACCCCACGTGGTCCGGCTTGAAACGCGGCCGATGAATATCGAGGATCGTGGCGAGGTCACCCAGCGGCTGCTGGTGCGCAACAGCCTGCGCATGCGGCCGGATCGCATCATCCTGGGTGAGGTTCGCGGAAACGAGGCGATCGACATGCTCCAAGCGATGAATACTGGCCACGAGGGCTCGATGGTAACGATCCACTCCAACACGCCCCGTGATGCGTTGACACGACTGGAGAACATGATCGGCATGGGTGGCATGAACCTGCCCCCGAAGGTGATGCGCCAGCAGATCAGCTCGGCCATAGCTGTGGTTGTCCAGATTGCCCGTCTGACTGACGGCAAGCGTAAAATTGTGAGTATTCAGGAAATCACGGGCATGGAGGGTGAAATCATCACCATGCAGGAAATCTTCAAATACACACAGACCGGAGTGGCCCTTGATGGAACGGTGCATGGCTACTTCAGCGCAACAGGGGTGCGCCCCCGTTTCCTTGACAGGCTCCATTCGTTCGGGATTGATATTTCCGATTCGATCTTTGATCCGGGCAAGCATCTGGAATAAGGTGACGCGGCAATGGATTTTTATAACGTTCTCATATTGCTCTTGTTCATCGCCGTCGTCCTCATGGTCGAAGGGATGTATCTCATATGGAGTTCTTACAAGGGTCCGGAGGCCAATCGGATCGAACGCCGGCTAAGGATCATGTCTGCCGGAGCCCATGGCGGCGCAGAAACTTCATTGCTCAAGCAACGCCTACTAAGCGATACGCCGTTCCTGCAACACATCCTGTTGAGCGTTCCAAGGATAAACTCGCTAGACCGCTTGTTGGTGCAAACCGGTCTGAACATGAAGCTCATGACATTCCTGGTAATATCTTTTGCCTTCGCGTTATCCGGATTTTTTGTTGCCGAATTCCTTGCATTGCCATTAGTTGCATCCATTGGACTATTGTTCCTGGCAGGTAGCCTCCCCTATTTTTACCTCCTTTATCGTAAGGACAAGCGGCTTAACAAATTCGACGAGCAATTGCCCGACGCGCTCGATCTGATCGGCCGCGGAATCCGTGCCGGAAATGCCCTGCCCTCCGCGCTGAAAATGGTTGCCGATGAAATGGCTGATCCTGTATCCGGCGAATTTCGTATTGCTTTTGACGAAGTGAACTACGGGTTCTCGATGCAGGAGGCACTGACCAACCTCGCCACCCGGGTACCCAGCACTGATTTGCATTATTTTGTAGTTGCTGTACTCATCCAGCGTGAGACGGGCGGCAATCTTGCCGAGCTTCTGGACAACATCAGCGCCCTGATCCGTGCACGCCATAAACTTTATGGAACAATTCGCGTTTTATCTGCGGAAGGGAAACTGTCTGCCTGGATTCTTACCCTTCTGCCGATCGTGCTGGCACTCGTTATCAATTTGATTAACCCGGGTTTTATGCAGGTTCTGTGGAAAGATGAAACTGGAATTCAAATGATTATAGGCGTTCTTATCATGATGTTTCTGGGCATCTTGTGGATGCGCAAGATCATCAAGATCCGGGTATAGAAGCAACCATCGATTAGGACACGGCTCATGACAACAGAACAGTGGCTTTACTTGGGTTTCATCTTTCTTGTGGTCTCTGGCGTCGGTTATGTAATCGTCACTCAACTTGCCCCCAACCGCGTTAGAAACAGGCTTGACAAGGTAATCCAGCCAGGGAAGGAAATCGAGAATGATTCTGCACCGCAATGGGTGGAAAAATTCATCGAAGTGGCAAGCCCGTTAGCCAAACTCTCCGTTCCTGCTGAGGGATGGGAAAAGTCAACATTGCGTACACGCTTTATGAATGCGGGTTACCGCGAAGGCTCAGTAGTAACACTTTACTTTATTGCCAAGTCAATCCTGGCCATTTTGTTTGCCAGTGTTTTCTTTATCTACATGGGTTTCACGGGGAAATCCTTGTCCACCAGCAATTACCTGCTTATCATGCTAACAGCTGCCGCCCTTGGTTATTATCTGCCAAATATTTTTCTGGCTAGACGCATCGAGGCACGTCAGCGGGAAATATTTGAGACTTTCCCGGACGCGACCGACTTGATGCTGGTTTGCGTGGAAGCAGGCTTAGGACTGGATGCCGCACTTATCAAGGTTGGAGAGGAAATGCGCCTTAAAAGCCCAGTGCTCGCTGATGAATTGCACCTTGTAAACCTGGAGTTACGTGCTGGCAATACCAAGGAGCGGGCATTGAAAAACCTGGCCATGCGAACTGGTGTCGAACAAGTGGATTCGCTAGTGGCCATGCTTGTACAGGCTGAACGCTTTGGTACCAGCATTGGCGATTCGCTGCGCGTATACGCTGACGAACTGCGAACCAAACGTCGGTTGCGCGCCGAAGAAGCCGCAGCAAAAATACCTTTAAAATTATTATTTCCACTGATTTTCTTTATATTTCCCTCTCTGCTGCTGGTGTTGTTAGGGCCTGCTTTTATTCAGATTTACCGGATTTTGATTCCCACACTTGGGGGAAATCAGTAGTTCAATTCAAAGGACAGGATGCCATGAAGAAGTTATGCCTGGTCATATCACTTTTATTCGGTACGACAATATTGCATGGTTGTGCCTCAACAAGCTCTGAATCACAAAAATGGTCGATTGAGCCGATTCAGAAAATCAGGCATGCCACAAACAGACCTGATGGTTATTATCGTTTGGGCCGCTATTACCAAGGCCAGAATCGTTTTGATTCTGCCGTTGAGGCTTATCAGAAAGCGCTCGTAATAGATTCCAGCTTTATCGAGGCTCACAATGGACTCGGGACAATCTATGCGACGCAAGGGAAATATGAACAGGCGCTTACCGAGTTTAATGCAGCTATTTCCATGGCACCAGACGCTGCACACATCCATAATAATCTTGGCTATCTGCATTTTTTGTCTGGCGACTATACCCAAGCTGTAGCCGCTTTCACGAAAGCAACCACTCTTGACCCATCCAACCAGAAAGCCTGGAACAACCTGGGCATGGCGCTTGCCAAGAACGGTGAGCCTATGAAGTCAAACCAAGCTTTTGCACAAGCAATAACAAACACAACATCGGTTCAATCACGTGCAGATAATGACTCTAATCAAGTCGCACCAGGCAACGAAGTTTATAAAACGGCCGCCACGTCGATTGCACCTAAAGACCGAGGGGCCATCGTCTACACATCGACAAACAAGACCGAGAGCAATGTTGTGGAACACTCGGGCGCCGATAACATGAGCGAAGCCAAGACAGCATCACCTGTCAACCCAACCCAACCCACTTTTCAGCCGTACTTTGCAGTTCTTGCATATCCAAATCCAAAAGCCATGCCTGTCGTAATGATAGACGACATCCCACTTCCAGCCTCTAACTATGGTGTAAAGCTTGAACCCAAAACCTTGAAGGAAAAACCTTCCATTGTCACCACCAGTACTTTGCAGCCTAGCAGTGCTGCCAATATTATGGTTGCCGAAAAGACTGACTCAAAAGCTCAGCTGACCATGATATTGCCCAAGATAATTCAATTGAAAAATGTTCCCCAAAAGGTTTCTCCCTTACAAGCCATTCAGCCAGCTCAAATAACTGGGAAACGTAATTTCGTTTTCGAGATTTCAAATGGCAACGGTATAAAAAAATTGGCGGCCCGATTTGGTTCAATGCTTTCCAATAAGGGATTTCCACAGGCTAACTTTTCCGATCATAAACCATACAATCAGGCACATACAGTGATTCATTACCGGAAGGGATATCTTTTCGAAGCTGCTCGTCTTAGCAGACATCTAAGAGATATTCAGCACTTGGCATTTATTATTGAAAATAATAATTTGCCCCCTAATATCGATGTCAAACTAATATTGGGCAAAGATTTAAGCGGCAAATTTAAACCAATAAATAAATCAGGGCCCATTACTTTGGCTTCACTTTAAAATATTATTAATTTTATTATTGAACTCATGTTGATTTCCCTGATGTTAACAAGCAGCTTATACGCCTGAAACTTAAGCCAGGAAAAACAATATGGAGAATCAGATATAAATTTGAATTCAAAACTGAGTCAATCATGCAAATCACCGACTCAGGTCATAGTATAAAAAATGGATGACGACGCATGATGGCATGCAAGTTAAACGACCACCCCAATAGAAAAAACCATAAGTCTTCACCTACCTGAATATCCCGCACGCTCGACTACTCCAGCGCCCAGCGTTACAATTTTAATTAGACACTCCCTTCAAAGGTGAGACGGCTGGTTGCGTAAGCATTATTAAAATCTCTCATGCCTCTGATTCCAGGAGAAATCTTCTTTGGCAAAAATGGCACACCTTCGAGTCCCGTTTTTGCCGATGTTTATCACAGTGTAGATGGAGGAATCGAACAGTCGCGCACCGTGTTTCTGCAAGGCAGCGGATTGCCGGATGCCTGGCTGGAAAAATCCCGCTTTGCCGTGCTGGAAACCGGCTTCGGACTGGGACTGAATTTCCTGTCGACCTGGCAAGCGTTCAAGCAGCACCCAGGCAAATGCGGCAAGCTGCATTTCATTTCCATCGAGAAACACCCCCTTCCACTTGACAGGCTTGAACGTTGTCATGCGGCCTGGCCTCAACTTGAAACGTTTGCCAAAGCCCTGCAAGCACAATGGCCGGAACTGGTTGCGGGCTATCACCGGCTCGGTTTCGACGATGGCCGGGTGCAGCTCACCCTCATTTTCGGGGATGCGGAAATCGCGCTTGAACAGCTTGATGCACACGTCAACGCAATCTATCTCGATGGTTTCTCACCCTCGAAAAATCCCGGCATCTGGTCTCCTGAATTACTGAAACGATTGGGCAAACTGGCCAAACCCGATGCAAGACTTGCCACCTGGTGCGTGGCTGGCGCCGTTCGGCAAGGACTGCAGGAAGCGGGCTTCAGCGTCGAACGCAAACCCGGCTTCGGCCGCAAGAAAGAACGTCTGGAAGCGACATACAAGTCCCCCTCCCAGCGGGAGAGGGGTTGGGGTGAGGGAGAAATATTTCCGCACCACAACCGTTCCGCGACCCTCATCGGTGCGGGCATCGCCGGCGTTTGCCTCGCGCACGCACTTGTTCAACGCGGCTGGCAAGTGACGCTGATTGAAAAACATCCCGGTCCCGCGATGGGTGCATCAGGCAACCCGGCTGGCGTCGTTCGCCCGCAATTGACGATGGACGAAAGTTTCAACGGTCGGCTGTCGCGTCAGGCATTTCTGCAGACCGTTGGATTTATTTCAGAAATTTCCCGGCTCGCTTCGCTCGCCACCCCCCAATCCCCCCGCCCTTCGGGCGACCCCCTTTATCAAGGGGGTAAATATGTAGTCCCCCTTGATAAAGGGGGGTTGGGGGGATTTGGCGCCTCACCCCTCACGCCTCACCCCTCACACGCTTTCAATGGCGTGCTGCATTTGGCCAGAAACGAGGAACAGGCCGTGCACATGCCTGCCATGTTGGCCGCACACAAGTATCCGGAAAACTTCTCTCGTTGGGTTACACAGGATGAAGCAGGCGAATTGGCTGGCATGCCTGTCACATCGCCGGGGCTTTACTTCCCGCAGGGCGGCTGGCTGACGGGGCAGCGTATTGCCAGTTTGCTTCTGATTCAATGCGGTGAGCGTCTGTCCCATCATTTCACTCATTCCGCGACACGGCTGGAGCAAACATCCGATGGCTGGAGAGTGTGGGAGAAAGATTCCCTGCTGGCTGAAAGCCCTGTTGTCATTTTGACCGGTGCGCACGAAGCCGCGCAGTTCGCCAACCTGCCACTTACACCGGTTCGCGGCCAGATCACCATGCTGCCTGATGGCAACCTGCCGGACCTGAATATTCCGGTCACGCGAGAAGGTTATGTGCTGCCCACACGCAACGGCATCGGCAATATCGGCGCGAGCTTTGCATTTGATGACGACCCCATGCAACGGAACGCTGATCAGATCAGTAACCTTGAACGACTTGGCAGGCTGCTGAAAAATCCGCCCGCAATCAACGCCAATGGCCTTGGCGCCCGCGTCAGCTTTCGCGCTGCCACGCCGGATCGCCTGCCGCTAGTTGGCGCCCTTGCAAATGAAGAAGCCAGCTACCCGCCCGAAACGCCACTGCAACATCTGTCCCGCCAGCCCGGACTGTATGCCCTGACCGGCCTTGGCGCGCGGGGCCTGGTGTGGGGCCCCTTTCTGGCCAAGGCGCTTGCCGCCAAACTGGACGATGAACCCTGGTGGCTGCCGAGGGATTTGTGGAATGCCATTGATCCCGCACGTTTTGTCTTGCGCGATGTCAGAAAAAGATCATCATCTGGAAACTCATGAGCGACAAAATTTCCCTCCCCATCTCTGGCATGACCTGCGCGGCCTGCTCCACCCGGCTGGAGAAGCAGCTCAACAAGCTGCCGGGCGTGGAGGCAGCCGTGAACCTGGCGAACGAGACGGCAAGCATCCATTTCCGGACAGCCGAGACAACCGCAGAAAAAATCCTCGATACCATCCGCAAGACCGGCTTTGACGTGCCCCCCCGGTACATCATGCTGAAAATTTCCGGCATGACCTGCGCAAGCTGCGCTGCCCGTATCGAAACCTCGGTGAACAAGCTGCCTGGCACGCAGATCGCCGTGAACCTTGCCTCGGAAACTGCGCGGCTTACGCTGGAAGCCGGCGCGGAACTGGATCAGGCGCTTTCCGTCATCAGAAAAACCGGGTACGACGCCGAGGTCTTGGACGAGCAGAACCGGGCCGAGGCCCGGGAACGCGAGGTTCGTGCCGCGAAGAAGGAATGGGGCGTGTTCTGGATTGCCGTCCTGTTCACATTGCCACTTGTTTTACCCATGCTGGGTCTTGCGTTCGGCCATGCTCACGAATGGCTGCCGCGCTGGCTGCAATTTCTTCTGGCCACACCTGTCCAGTTCATTGCCGGCTGGCGGTTTTATCGCGGCGGCTTCAATGCGCTGCGCGGCGGCGGCGCCAACATGGACGTGCTGGTGGCGCTGGGCACCAGCATGGCCTGGGGCTTGAGCACCGTCATTACCGTTCTCGGCCTTGATTCACAACCCGTTTATTTCGAAGCAGGCGCGGCCGTCATCACGCTCGTGAGGCTGGGCAAATTGCTGGAAACACGCGCCAAGCGGCGCACGCTTGAGGCCATCGAGAAACTGCTTGCGCTCACCCCGCAAACAGCGTGGGTAGAGCGAGACGGCCATTTCATGGAAACCGCCATTCAAAACATCGTGTCGGGGGAACGGGTTCGCGTCAGGCCCGGAGAGCGCCTGCCCGTGGATGGCGTGGTGGAAAGCGGCGAGTCGGAAGTCGAGGAAGCCGCGCTGACGGGCGAATCGCTGCCAGTCCTGAAACACCTGAACGACAAGGTTTACGCGGCCACGCAGAACACGCTGGGCACATTGATCATTCGCGCCACAGGCGTTGGCGAGCACTCCCGCATCGCCGAAATCATCCGCCTGACGGAAGCCGCGCAGGGCTCCAAGGCGCCCATCCAGAAACTCGCCGATCAGGTGTCCGGCATTTTTGTTCCCGTGGTCATCAGCATTGCCCTGCTGACCCTGTTGGCTAGCGGTTTGTGGCTTGGCGACTGGAGCGAAGCCCTGATCCGTGCCGTAACCGTGCTGGTCATTGCCTGCCCCTGTGCGCTGGGGCTAGCCACCCCCACCGCCATCATGGCCGGCACCGGGCGCGGCGCGCAGTTCGGCATCCTGTTCCGCAATGCCCATGCGCTGGAAACCGCCGGCAGTCTGAATATTCTCGCGGTGGATAAAACCGGCACGCTGACCACGGGGGAATTCGACCTCGCCGGCTTGCAAGCCGCACCCGGCGTTTCCGATGAAACACTCCTTGCGACGGCTGCCGCGCTGGAACAGGCATCGGAGCACCCGCTGGCGAAAGCCATCATCAAGGCAGCCCAGGAACGTAATCTGAAAATTGTCCAGACCGAACAATTCATCGCCACGCCGGGCAAAGGCATTGCCGCGCAGATCGAGGGTCAAGACGCCCTGGCTGGAACCGAAAAGTTTCTTGCCGAAAACGGCATTGAGCCACCCCTTCCCCTCCCCCCCATCTCCCTTCACGCCACACCCATTCATATCGCACTGGATGGCCGTTTCATTGGTTCACTTCTGCTTGCTGATTCGCCTCGCCCGGGCACGCACGATGCGCTGCAAAAACTGGCAGACATGAAGGTTGAAATCGTCATGCTCACCGGTGACCAAGAAGCCCCCGCGCGCGCGGTGGCGGATCAACTGGGCATACGGAATTTCCGCGCGCGACAAACGCCTCAGGACAAGGCGGCGGCCATTGCAGCACTGCAACAGGCCGGTAAAAAAACCGGCATGGCGGGTGACGGCATCAACGATGCGCCAGCCCTGGCACAGGCTGATGTAAGTTTTGCCATGGGCATGGGCACGGACATCGCCAAGGAAACCGCTGATATCACCCTTGCCCGGCATGATCTTGTGGCGCTGGCGGACACCATCGCGCTATCGCGCGCCACCTTGCGCAAGATTCGTCAGAACCTGTTTTTCGCTTTCATTTACAACGTGCTGGGAATCCCGCTGGCGGCATTCGGGATATTGAATCCGGTTTTCGCCGGCGCCGCCATGGCAATGAGTTCGGTCTCGGTCGTGACCAACGCGCTTTTGCTCAAGCGCTGGAAACCAGGCAGCTAATTCAGGTGTGACTGTCCGCCTCGCGCCAGATGTCGTACTTGCCCGGCTTGCGATCCAGAAGATTGTAGAGAAACAGCAACTCGGCTGACACGTCCGGCGGAAATCCCTGACGGCCGCCACGCTGGTCGAACACCAGACCTTCCAGGTAATCCTGACACTTCTCGGATCCCCAGAACTTGCACAGCCCCTCCGCTACATGCGGGTAACTGCACTCAATCGCTGATTTATTTTCTGCTCCCATAATTCAAGTCTAGACCATGGTGCCGAAAATCCTTTTCCTGTTCAGAGCCTTGCGTCGGATTTTGCCCACATGTCCGTGCCTCTATAAATCGCTTTGCAGCATCGTATAGAGTGAAAAAAGCTCCTCTATGACTTCGCCCGGAAATCCCTTGCTGTTTCCGCCGCCAGAGTATGTCAGCAAATTGTCCAGATACGCCATGCACTCAGGCTTCCCCCATCGCGCACATAACTGCTTGGCAATATGGGGAAATCCGGTCTCAATGCCAGAGACAATGGTTTCGTCGCGCTGGTAAACCAGTTTTAAAGCTGCGCCCATGATGGATTTCACCTCCTTGGCTTGTAATCGGCAGCGCTTTTGAAAGTTTCAGTCCATTTTTGAAAAAATCTGTTTAGACCAGCTTTTTAGCGTCAATCCGGGCTAGGAAATACCTTCTTTACCCTTTGCCGCAGATTCGGACAATTGCGCGATAGCTGAACAGATGGATTGTTGTTCATCCTCCAGCGCTTCCAGCACCCGGCCAATTTGCGATTCGTCATTGTCGCGAATCGCCGATTCAAGTTCGCCCGCCAGATCGAGCACGCCAAAAATTCCCAGTATGCCGGCCACACCCTTGAGTGAGTGAACCAGTATTTGAGCATCCTTGAACCTTTTCTCCCCCAGTCTCGTGCGAAGCCGATCCATGTCATTCGACTGGCCATCCACGTATTTCTGCAGCAGGCTCAAATAATAATGCGCCATACCCGGCTGAACACCGAGCCAGGCATCCGAATCCAGGCCCGGAATCGCCGCCAGCAGCCGGCGCAGATTTGCGTCGCCTGTATCCTCGGCCAATATCTCTCCCACAGCCAGTTCATCCGGCGCAATATTCCTGGGCAGCCATTTGCGCAAGGTGGCGTAAAGGGTTTCGGGATCAACCGGTTTGGCCACGTGATCGTTCATTCCCGCTTCCAGACAACGCCTGCGATCTTCCTCGTAGGCATTGGCGGTCATGGCCACGATAGGCAGGTTCTCCTGGCTGGAAAACGCCCGAATCCTGCGTGTTGCCTCCAGGCCATCCATTTCGGGCATTTGCACATCCATCAGCACCAGGTTGTAGTGGCGTTTACTGACCATCTCCACCGCTTCCCGCCCGTTATTGGCCAGTTCCACTTGCATACCAGCCGAAGTCAGCAGTTCCTTCGCCACTTCCTGATTGATGGGGTTGTCTTCGACAAGCAGCAATCTGGCTCTCCCAAGCTGATGAGATACCACCTCGTCGAAATTGGAACAGTCCGGATCGATTGACTTGACTTCGACTGCTTGCCCCTCCGATGAAAACAAACCGCGCAGCATGGATGGCGCTGCAGGTTTGACCAGCGTGCCCGCAATTGCTGAAATCATTCCGGATTGACGCAACTGCTGCGCATCGAATACCGTCGTCATCAGGACAATGGGTATGGCCAGCCTGCCGGATGAAGCCAGCATACTGGCTACCTCCAACCCATCCGGTTCCGGCATTTTCCAGTCCAGCAATATCAGATCGTATGGACTACCCTGATCGAGACCGAGGGCCAAATCAATTGCCCGCTTGCCCGAATCGACGGCATCCACTTGCGCGCCCTGCGCTTGCAGCATGCCTACAAGCGCATCCCTGGACGCCTGAAGATCGTCGGCAAGTAAAATGCGACGGCCGCTCAGAACGCCATCCACCGCAAGACCAACCCTGTCAGAAATCTTGCCCAGACGCGCGCTGAACCAGAATGTGCTGCCCTTGCCGGGCTCGCTCGAAACCCCTACCTGCCCGCCCATCATCTCCGCCAGGCGCCGGTTGATGGCCAGCCCCAGTCCCGTGCCGCCATACAGGCGCGTGGTGGAGCTATCCGCCTGTTCGAAGGCCTGAAACAGGCGCGACTGGTTCTGCCTCGAGATGCCTATACCGGTATCCTCGACTTCGAACACCACCAGAATATCCTCGCTGGTTTGATCCTCCACTCGCGCGCGAATGACGATCGAACCCTGATCCGTGAACTTGATGGCGTTGCTGACATAGTTCAGCAGAAGCTGGGAAAGCCTGGTTGGATCGCCGGCAAATTTTCCCGACAATGCCGGCGCCATGTCCACGACGAGCTCCAGTCCCTTGGCATGAAGGCGTTCAGCGGTAAGGGAACAGACGTTGCGAAGCAACTGATCCAGGTCCAGTTCAATGTGCTCCAGCCGGAGTTTTCCGGCTTCGATCTTGGAGATATCCAGAATGTCGTTGATGATGTCGAGTAAATGTCTGGCCGCCTCGTCCAGTCTGGACAGCTTGTCCACTTGCCCAGCATCCTGCTCGTCGCGCTTCAGCAAATGGGTCAAACCAAGAATGGCATTCATCGGCGTGCGGATTTCATGGCTCATATTGGCCAGAAACGCGCTCTTGGCGCGGTTTGCCACTTCCGCCGCATCCTTTGCCGCAGCCAGCGCGGATGTTCTTTCTATCACCAGCTCTTCGAGATGCTGGCGGTAATGTTCCAGCTCCTCGATATTGCGTTTTTTCTCGGTGATGTCTTCCTGAATCGACAAATAGTGCGTGACTCGCCCATCCGGTTCCCTGATGGGCGCGACATGCGCACGGTGAACATAGATACCATCATCCTTGTGGCGGTTGATGAATTCACCCTCCCAGGATTTTCCCGCCTGAAGCGATTTCAGCAAATCATCAAACGTCCCGGTCGGCGTCAGCTCCGTCCCAAGATCATGCGCCTTCATGCCTATGGCTTCTTCGCGCGTGTAGCCGGTTTCCCGGGTAAAGGCCTCGTTGACATATTCAATACGGCCTTCAAGATCAGTAATGAGAATGGTGTTGGGACTTTGCTCCACCACCATGGAGAATTTCCGCACCTGTTCCTGCTGGTGTTTTCTCTCGGTAATGTCCTCGCCTGAACTCAAGGTACCGGTTATGCCACCGTTGTCGTCAAGCAGAAACGTGTTGTACCAGGCAACCAGATGCTGCTTCCCTTCACGATCGATGACCGGGTTTTCGTAATATTCCTCGCTCATCCAGCCTTCGGAAATCATCCGCTTGAATAGCGGATAAATCACCTCCCTGCCTTCAGGCTGGGGCAGACAGGTTTCAAACCAGTTCTTGCCCAGTAATTCTTCCTGGTCATGGCCCAGCAGGTTGCAGCCGGCCCGGTTGATCATGGTAACGCGGCCGTGCTTGTCCAGCGCCACCATCATGGTTTGTACCGTATCCAGATAGCGCTGATTCAGATCGCGCTCGTGCTTGAGGCTTTCCTCGCGCACTCTCTGGTCGTGCTCTGCCAGGATGAATTGCTGGCGTTGTCTGAACTGGTAGGCGGCAAAAAAAGCCGTCAGCAAAACGCCCAATCCAGTCAGCGCGATCCAGAGCGCTTCTCGATGCACAGGCGCATAGAGTTCTGACTGATCCACTTTCGAAAGTAGAATCCAGTTCGTGCCGGGAACAATACGCGACACGGCAATGGTCCTGACTCCGCGATAATCTGTTCCTTCCAGCGCACTGCCCATTCTGGTTTTCCCGCTCAGTATCCTGGCAACCAGCGTATCGGGGTCTGTCAGCGGCATGCGCAGCCTGCCGGCCGCGCTTCTCGAATGGCGCAGTTCGTTCAGGTAAAGCACCTGATCGCCATCACGCCGGAACACCAGAGTTTCGCCCGATACGCTGGGTACTGGCCAGTGTCGCAGCTCCTCAAATGGTGACGTCAGCGGATGCGTATACAGCACCGCGAAAAGCGGCGGCTGTCCGTGAACTTCAGGAAATCGGAAAACAAAATCCATGTGCAGATGTTCATCAGCATCGCGGTAGGGTCCAACCAGAAAGTTTCTTCCGCCTTCCCTTGCCTGACTGAAATCAAGCCCCTCGTGCCGCATGGATTGATATTGGTCGCGCCCGACTGACAGTACAGGCTGACCCCTGTCATCCACCAGTTGCAGGGCTTCGTAGCCATAATTGCTTACAAACTGTTTCAGGCACACAGTGGTCCGGCTGACTGAGCCCGCGTCCAGCCCGGCATTCCAGCCTTGCAGCTCTTCTTGCAGCAATGGATTGGATTTCAGAAACTGGCTGTCGCGCTCACGGTCACCCAGCCATTCCGTGAGCATTCTGGTTTTTGAATCCGCGATTACCTGAAGCCGGGCAACTTCCTTGTCCCGCTGGCTGGAATAGGCATGACCGATGGCGAGAACGGCAGTAATAACAACAATGCTTGCCAGGGCGAAGAACAACAGCCAAAGCGCTTTCGAGGCTGTCCATTCCCTGCTGATTCTGTCGCTCAGACTCAATCAGATATTTCCCGGAAAGTTGGCCTGGAATTTCTTTCCGAATTTCAAGAAGCGCTGGCTAGGCTTTCCAGGGCTTCATTTTTGTCCGCAGCCGGGCAACTGCCTGTGAGTGGAGCTGGCAGACGCGGGATTCGGATACGCCCATCACGGCGCCGATTTCCTTCAGGTTCATGTCCTGCTCGTAGTACATGCCCATCAGGTTTTTTTCCCGCTCGGGCAGATCTTCAATCGCGTCGATCAGGCCCTGGCGAAAGCCATCGTCTTCCAGAAGAGAAAGCGGGTCCGACGCATCATCGATCAGATAGCGCTCCAGGAAATTGCTGCTTTCGTCATCGGAAAAGTCTTCGTAATACAGCAGCTGGTTGCCTTTGACGTCGCCCAGCATGCTTTGATATTCATCCAGTGCGATGCCCATTTCCTTGGAAATCTCCTGCTCTGATGGCGGACGGCCCTTACGTTGCTCCAGCCGGTGAATGGCGGATTCAATCTGACGGGATTTCTGGCGAATATGTCGCGGCAACCAGTCGGCTTCTCGCAAATCGTCCAGCATGGAACCGCGGATACGCTGGGTGGCATAGGATTCAAACTGGGCGCCCTGGCTGCCATCGAAGCGCTCGACGGCATCCATCAGGCCGATCAGGCCGACCTGAATCAGATCATCCACCTCGACGCTGGCAGGCAATCTTGCCATCAGATGATAGGCAATTCGTTTGACTAGCGGCAGGTACTGCTTGACCAACTCGTTGCCGCTGCTGAGATTATTAGCTGGCATAACTTGTAATTGATTTCGCCTCCGGGCCTCTCCTGTTCAGGATTCTAGCTACATATCGAGGCAAATCCGGGCATCCACTTAAAGTATTACTTGAAGTTTGTGTCGCTGCGTGGCGTATATGCCACACCTGGCCCGCATCATCTGCCAGGGAAATTGGCAATTTCAGGAATCGTTGCGCAGCTTGTGCTACATGACTTGCGCCCACCCCCGCCAGCAAGATATCTATCGCCGTCAGCAATCCATTTACCGCCTTGACGAAGGCATAGCAAGCTTCGCTGCTGTCCTCATCCACCAGGAGAACTAGGGTTTGCGTGGTTGTCCCATCCAACGCGGCTTCTTCAAGCGAATAGCGGAAGCCTCCGAACAATATCAAGCCAAAGCCCTTGCCAGAATCCACGGCTGCCTGCACGATCGCACCCTCTCCGGCCATGCTGACAGGGGCGTACAGAAGTGTGCGGCCGTCAATCTCAGTCGTCTGCTGCATCAGCGGCTTGGAAGCATCCCATTGAAACAGCGGACGAAAACCCAGCAATGCCGCTTGAGGGTTCACCTGAAGCACTTGCCAGCCATGCCGGCTTGAAACCTGCGCGAGACTTTCAGAAAAATCATTGAACGCTTTTGTAACCGAGGGAACAAACACGCTGACGACAGCCGGTTTCATGCCGCGCGAAAACAGCCGTCGAAGTCCCTGTGCCTGATGATCGTTCACCTCAGGACGCTTCCCGAAGCGTTTCGTTTTCCGCTGCCGATCCTGCCACCATCGGCCAGTCTTCCGCGCGCATGACGAAATCGCCTTCACCGCTGGCACGCAGGGCGCGATCGACCAGGTAAGCGGCATTGGCAGCATGCAAATCCTCGGGCACACGCTGGCCGGATGCCAGACAGGCCACCGGCAATTTCGCACGCATCACGCAGTCCAGCACCGGCGCCCACTGCCCGCCTTCATCCAGCTTGGTCAGCGCGACACCTGACAAAGGCGTGGCACCATAACGCTGAACAATGCGACTGGCCAACGTACCCTGAGTGGAAGCGGCCAGCGTCAGCACACAGGATGCGCCGACAGCAGACAGGATTTCCATTTGCCTGTGTAGCCGGGTGTCGTCATGCGCAAACCCCGCGGTGTCGATCAGCACGCAGGACCTGTCCGCGAACGAGGCGAGAATGCGCGGCAGCTCGGCAGCATCCTTCGCCATCACGCTGTCCACGCCCATCATTTCGGCATAGGCGCCCAGTTGCTGCTGCGCGCCGATGCGATAGGTGTCGATGGACACCAGGGCCACGCTTGCGCGCCCATGCCGAATCACTGCCTCGGCGGCCAGCTTGGCCAGCGTCGTCGTCTTGCCATGCCCCGTCGGCCCCACCAGCGCCCAGATGCCGGGCCTGATGCCGGGCAAGGAAGATTTTTCCTGCGTGAGCAGATTGCGTATCAGCACCTGGCGCAGCCAGGCATCGGCCTGCGAGACGGAAAACTGCCTTGGCAAACGCGCGGCCAGCAGGCGCGCAAGCCTGGGGCTGAACCCCGCCGCCAGCATTTTCTGCATGACATGCACGCGAACAGGATGACGCCGCTTCTCCATGCCCCATGCAAATCCCGCCAGCTGGTTCTGCATGAGTGCACGCAGCTTCATCAGCTCGCGCTTGATACTGCTGCTTTCTTCCACGCCGCCGGAAATATCCGAGCTCATCACCCTGTCTTCAAGTTCGCCGTATCTTCCCGCCATGTACTCCACCCCGTCGGGAGTTTTACGCGAAGTAACCACCACGGCATCCGGGCCCAGTTCCTTGCGAATCTGTTCCAGTCCGGACCGGGCGTCACGCGCCAGGAATTTACGCAACTTCATGCTTCACTCTCTTCAGTCATCAGCGTCGATACTTGCAGGGATTTGTCGGCCGGGATTTCCGCATAGGACAAAACCGCCAGACCACTCCGGCGCAAAATGCGCGACATCGGCTGCCGCAGGGCAGGCGCGACCAGCAGCACAGGAGGATAGCCCTCGTCCTGTTGCCTTGCCATGGCCTGCTCCGCCAGTTGCGGCAAGATTTCCAGCAACTCGGGTGAAATCAATGCCTCGCCCTCCTCGCCCATTTCAGCGATCAGCCGGTTTTCAATTTCAGGCGACAGGCCGATCACATGCAGGCTTTCCGCGCCTTCAAACAGTTTGTCGGTAATACTACGGCCCAGCGATGCGCGCACGGATTCAGTCAGTTCATCCAGATCCTGGGTCTTGCCGGCCCGAGCTGCAAGGGTTTCAAAAATGGTGTGGGCGTCACGGATCGACACGCCTTCGGCAACCAGATTTTGCATGATGGTCTGCACGGAAGTAAGCGGCAACAGGCGCGGTGTAACTTCTTCAGCCAGCCCAGGGGAAGTTGATGCCAGCCCTTCCAGCAACTGCTGCACCTCCGCACGGCCAATCAGTTCGCTGGCGTGGGCGCGATAGACGGCTTCAACGTGACGCGCGATCACTTCATCCGCTTCCAGCACCAGATAGCCGCGCATGCCGGCGCGTTCGGCATCTTCCGCCTCCAGCCAGACAGCCGGCGCGCCAGTCAGCGGATCGACGCCGGCCTCGCCATTCAGCCTGCCCATCATGTCGGCGGTTTCCACCGCCAGAATGTGGCCGGGCGTGACTTCGCCACGCCCCATCTCCACACCCTTCAGCGTGATGCGATAGGTGGACGGCCCAAGGTCCAGGTTGTCTCGCACCCGCACCGGCGGAATGACCAAGCCCATTTCCAGCGCGTAGCGTCGGCGGTTTTCCGTGATGTTGTTCAGTACCTTGCCGCCCTGGTTGCGGTCCAGCAATGGAACCAGCCGGTAGCCGGCTTCCAGCGCCAGCACATCCACCGGCGGCAGGTCGGCCCAGGTCAGTTCAGCCGGGGGCTCGGCTTCAATTTCCTCATATTCCGGCTCATACACTTCGCGGCGTCGGCCGCGCCGCTCAACGATGTAAGCCGCGCCCGCCAGCAAGGCCGCCAGCAGCAGGAAGGCCACATGCGGCGTGCCGGGAATCACGCCCATCACCGCCAGGACAGACGCCGCCACATACAGAATCTGCGGCCGACCGAACAACTGGCTGACAAATTCCTGATTGAGGTCCTGCTCGTTCGAGGTGCGCGACACGACGATGCCCGCCGCGGTGGAAATCACCAGTGCGGGAATCTGCGCCACCAGGCCATCGCCCACGGTCAACAGCGCGTAGCGGTTGAGCGCCTCGGACAGGTCCAGGTCATGCTGGAAAATGCCGACCGCGATGCCGCCGACCAGATTGATCACCAGAATGATGATGCCGGCGATGGCATCGCCGCGCACAAATTTTGATGCACCGTCCATCGCGCCGTAGAAATCCGCCTCGCGCGAAATGTCGGCCCGCTGTTTGCGCGCTTCCTGCTCGTTGATAAATCCTGCGTTGAGATCCGCATCGATGGCCAGTTGCTTGCCCGGCATGGCATCCAGCGTGAAGCGCGCCGCTACTTCGGCGATGCGTCCCGCGCCGCGCGTGATGACCACAAAGTTGATGATGACCAGAATCACGAACACCACCAGGCCGACGGTGTAATTGCCGCCCACCAGAAAATTGCCGAAGGACTCGATCACCTTGCCCGCCGAATCGGAACCGGTATGGCCCTGGATGAGAATGATGCGGGTGGAGGCCACGTTGAGCGACAGACGCATCAGCGTTGTAACCAGCAGCACTGTGGGAAACACCGAGAAATCCAGCGGGCGGCCGGCATTGAGCGCGACCAGCAGCACGATCATGGCCAGCGCGATGTTAAAGGTGAACAGCACATCCAGCATGAAGGTGGGCAGCGGCAGCACCATCATGGCCAGAATCAGCAGCACCAGCACCGGCCCGGCCAGCCTCGTCAGCGGGTTCGCGCCCAGCGTCAGCACCCCCTGCTGCGTGCTCATTCAGTTGTCTCCTGCTGCGTCTGGCGCTGACGCGCGCGGATGCGGGCCTTGAGTTCAGGACTGCCTTCAGCTTCACGTGCCTCGGCCAGCACCTCGGCACGCGTCATGGCCAGTCCCTTCAGATAACGCCACCACTGCCAGGGCGCATCCAGCAGCGCGGCCAGAAACACCACGCCCAGCAACATCAGCAGGCCCTTGAGCAGAAGACCACCCGCCAGCGCAGCCGCCTCGGCAAACGGCAAGGCAGACAGCTTCGCCAGGTCATTCAGGTGTGCCTGAAAAAACCACGCCATTAGCGCACCCGCCACCAGAAATGACAACACGGCCTTCAAGCCATCGAACAAGCCATTGGGAGAAAAGAATCGCGAGAAACGCGACAAGGGATTCAGCCGTTCGCCATTAAACTTGATCACGCGCGGCGCGAACACCCAGCCGGACAACAGCATCGGCGCGACCAGCCCGGCCAGAAACAGCGCAGCCAGAAACGGAAACGCTTCCAGTGCCATCTGCTGCATCAGGGAAAAAGCCGACTCGGGAGAAAACTGCGACACGCCGCGGAAATGCGCGGCCATCAGATCCTGCAGGCGAGTAAACAGCCGCGCGCCCCAAAGCGCGAGACCGCCTGCCATCGCAGCCAGCACCAGCAGGGAAGACAGCTCGGCCGAGCGGGGAACATGCCCCTCTGCCCTCGCCTGGGCTAATCGCCGCTCGCTGGCCGGCTCGGTACGGGAAGTGTTGCTCTCCTCAGCCATCCTCGTCCTCTAATTTGAGCCGAGTTTAGCATGAAG
>ERZ1645185.52-NODE-52-length-52207-cov-8.111175_pt1 | contig 52207 bp, 49 predicted proteins | sample MGYA00575351_ERZ1645185 | MGnify/ENA primary metagenome ERZ1645185 (study PRJEB40838, sample SAMN11284767) | freshwater sediment metagenome | isolation source: river sediment | host: Sediment | place: India: Jana village, Kanpur | collected 2015-12-17 ... | reverse complement strand
GCAACATGAAACGGCGTCTTTTTCCGCATGGCGGCGTTGCTCGTCGTTGCCATAGTCTGGGCTATGTCGCCTCCTCACGCCTTGCCCTGCGAAAAAATCCATCCGTTTCATACTGTCGCCTTATTTCGGAAGCAGACCACTAGATCCAGCCACGATTTCGCAATCGCCTGTAAAGCCAGATGGCACCCACCGCGGTGCCAGCCACGACAACCGGATAAGCCCAGGGCCAGTGCAGCTCGGGCATGATGTCAAAGTTCATGCCGTAGAGTGAGAATATCACCGTGGGGATGGCCAGTATTGCGCCCCAGCCAGCCAGTTTCTGCACGGATTCGCTTTGCTGCAGGGTCAGCGAAGCCAGATGAAACTGCATGGCATCCGATGCGGACACACGCAGCACATCGATGGCCGTAGTCACTCGCGTGGCGTGATCAAGAACATCCCGGTAATACGCTTTCAATTCCTTGGCGACTAATTGAGGGTGAAGACGAATCAGATCCTGCAAAATCGCCTGCATGGGTTCGGCTGCATCGCGCAGCAGGCTGAGTTCGCGCTTGACCCGGTAGAGTTTTTCCAGATCGGTGCGATCCAGCACATCGTTGAGCAGCACGTTTTCAAGCGACCGGAAACGGTCGTGCAGCGCATTGACGACGGATTGGTAATGGTCGGTGATCTGGTCAAGCACGGCATACAGGCCAAATGGCGCGCTTGGCGGAATGCCGTCAGGCTTGGCAAGCCGGTCCCGCACTTTGGCTAATGACAATCCGCTGCCATGCCGGATAGACGTGACGAAGTTGCGGCCGGCAAAAAAATGCGCCTCCCCCATCTGGAGATGACCATCCCACAGTTCCGCTGTTCGGGTGCTGATGAAAAGATGGTCGCCGTATTCTTCCAGTTTCGGGCGCTGGTGCGTCGTGACGGCATCTTCCAGCGCCAGCTCATGCAGGCCAAGCTCTTCGCCCAATTGCTCCAGCAGGGGGTAATCCGGGTCGCGCAGTTCTATCCAGATGAAAACCGACGCGTCGTTGATGAAATCGCTGACATCCCGCAAGGGAATTTCCCTCGGCGGCCGGCCCTGGTGATGAATTATGCAGGTTGAGTTGCTCATATGCGTGCTGACTTGGAATGTGGCATGGCCTGAAACCAGAACCGGTGCCGATCAGGTTTTTGTCTGGTTCAGGAAGGCCAGTATTTTATCGGCATCGATAGGCTGGCTGAAATGGAAGCCCTGCGCCAGATGGCAGCGCATGGTTTTCAGTTTCTGGAGGATTTCCACACTTTCCACACCTTCTGCCACGACCTGCAAACCAAGATTCTCGCCTAATTGAATCGTGGAATGCACGATCGCGCTCAATCTTGGATCGCGGATCATTTTCTGTACAAAGCTTTTGTCGATTTTAAGCGTGTCAATCGGCATGCGGCTAAGGTGGGTGAGAGAAGAAAACCCCACGCCAAAGTCATCCAGCCCGAAGTTGATGCCGTGTTGCGCAAGTTCTTCCATGGTTGCCAGCGCCCGCTCGGGATCGTGAATGAATGCCGTTTCAGTGACTTCAAGTTCCAGCCTGTCAGGGGGCATGCCGCAGGTAACCAGCTGCGAGAGCAGCGCCTCGGCCCAGCCCTGACTCATCAGCATCTGCGGAGACAGGTTGATGGCGATATGCAGATCGTGACCCGCGTTCTTCCATTCCTGCCATTGCGCGCAGACAATCCGGAGCATGTGCAGGGTCAGCGGCCGGATCAGATCGGACAGTTCAGCAAGCGGAATGAATTCTTCCGGATCAATGGGGCCAAACTCCGGATGATTCCAGCGGGCGAGCGCTTCCACGCCAATGACGCGATTGTTGTCGATTTCCAGTTTCGGTTGATAGGCAACAGTTATTTCACCCTGTTCCACCGCGCGAACCAGATCGTGCATCAGGGTCAGCCGGCGTGGGGTGTGGCGATCCTTGGCTGGATCATAAAGACGGTAATGGCTGTCCGATTTGGCGTGATACAGGGCTACATCCGCGCGGCGCATCAGGGTTGAAACATCCGCGCCATGTTCCGGAAACAGGCTGGCGCCAAGGCTGCCCTGCACCGCCAGGCGGACACCGCGACAGACCACCGGCCGGGCCAGCGCCTGACGGAATGTCGCGGCGTATCCTGCGAGTTGCTCGGGTGAGCCGGGGTTTTCAATCAGCAGGCCAAACTCGTCACCGCCCAGTCTGGCCAGTGCACTGCCGATGGGCAGCAGTTCGGTCAAACGCTGGCCCAGTTCCACCAGCAACTGGTCACCAAGCTCGTGTCCCAGGGTGTCATTGATTTCCTTGAACTGGTCGAGGTCGGCAAGAATCAGCGCAAAGGGCCTGGGCGACTGGCGGATGCGTTCCTCGATCATGTTGCGGAACCAGAGCCGGTTAGGCAGGCCGGTCAAACGGTCGTGCATGGCCTGGTACTCGATATGCTTGAGCAGCTTCTCGCGTTCATGGCCTTCCAGGATCAGCGTTACCACATCCGCCACGGACGCGGCGAAATGCTGTTCATCCAGCGTCCAGGTTCGCGAAGGCCCCACCTGCTCATGACAGACCACGCCGATGGTTTCGCCCTTGCGGCGGATGGAAGCCTCCAGCATGGACGAAATGCCCAGGAATTTCAGGTATTTTTCATTGAGCTCCTGCGTGCGATGATCGGTCGGAGCATAGGAAACCGCGAGCGCGCGGCTTTTGGAGAGCGCGTCAAAATATCTCGGGTACTCGTCCGCGCTCAGGCTGATGCATTGCGTATGACTGTTCCGGCTCTTCAGGTAAAGGTCGTGGCATTGCAGGGTGCGCTTGTCGTCGCTGAACAGCCAGATGCTGACGCGCTCAACATCCAGCGTCTGCGCGGCTTTTTCGGTAATGCGCTGGAAGGCGTCATCAAGGAGCAGCGAGTCAATCCGGTCCTCGGCCAGCAGATCGAACAGCGCGGATTGCTGCGAGCGCATGCGCCGCTCGGATACAACCACTGGCGGTACCTCCTGCGCCATGCCGATGACGGCAACGGGATTGTTGTCCGCATCACGCTGCAATTCTCCACGAATGGCGAACCAGCGCGTTTGCCCCGACGTGCCGTTAATGCGGACTTCGGTCTCGATCAGGGTTTGATCGGGTGGCGCAGATTTGACCGAAGCCAGAATCTGGTCCCGGTCATGCGGATTCAGGATATCCAGCAGGCTGTCAATGCGTCCGTCAAACCGGCCGGGGGGGAATCCAAGCAGCGCTTCCAGATTGGGCGATAGCGTGATGGTCCGCGCCTGCACGCGCCATTCGAACACGCCGGCATGCGTGGCCGTAAGCGCGGCATGGAGAAAGGCATTGTCCTGGGAAAGGGTTGGCATAACGCCTAATTTAACACCGGACGGAATATCAAGTGTGACGGCCTGTCGGAATTAGACAAGCGGGTTAATTGCTCAAGTCCGGCCAGGACTGGAATTCAGCTCAGCCACAAGGCAACTCAGGTGATGTGGTAGTGCTTGCGTATCGGCTCGATGATGTGCCACATGCAGCGCAGATCCGACCCAAACGTGACCAGGTCGCCCGCCTGGATTTCCACGGGCGGGCCGCCTTCTGGCGTCACCACTGCCTTGCCCTCAAGGATGTAACTGATCTCTTCTTCGTAATAAACCCACGGGAACGTGGAAGATTCCTTCTCCCAGATGGGCCAGCCAAAAACGCCCATCGCATCAAGTTGTTCCTTGGCGGGCTTGCGTTCGACCTGGATATCCATGGTTGTCTCCCCTGTTCATGCGGTGTTTTATGTTTTCCATCTTAGGACAGAAAAGGGGAGGATTCGAGGCAGTTCTCGACCGGCGGCATCCCTAAATTTGAGAAGCTGGGCCGGACCGGCTGCTTTTTACAATCAGAACGGCAGTGTCAGCCCGCTTGCCTGTTCCTGAATCACCCGCCGGAAATCATCCTGAATGCGCTTGATGCCAGCTTCGCTATCCGCCTCGAAACGCAGCACGATCACCGGCGTGGTGTTGGAGGGGCGGGCGAGGCCAAAGCCATCGGCGTATTCGACGCGCAGGCCATCCAGGGTGATGACTTCCTTCGCATCGGGAAACTTAGCGGTCTTTTGCAGCTTTTCCATCAGGGCGTAATGCTCGCCTTCGGCCATCTTGATTTGCAGCTCGGGCGTGTTGACGGTGTCGGGCAGGCTTTTCAGGGTTGTATTCGGGTCGGCCTGTTTGCTCAGGTATTCCAGCATCCTCGCGCCGGCATACAGCCCGTCGTCGAAGCCGTACCAGCGTTCCTTGAAGAAGATGTGGCCGGACATTTCACCCGCCAGCAGCGCGCCGCTTTCTTTCATCTTGGCCTTGATGAAACTGTGGCCGGTTTTCCACAGCGTGGGCCTGCCGCCGCGCGCGCGTATCCAGTCGAACAGGTTTCGGGTGGACTTCACGTCGAAAATGATTTCCGCGCCGGGATTGCGCGACAACACATCGTCGGCGAACAGCATCAATTGCCGGTCGGGGAAGATGATGGTGCCATCCTTGGTGACAACACCCAGGCGGTCGCCGTCACCGTCGAAGGCGAAACCCAGTTCCGCATCCGAGGTCTTCAGTTGCGCGATCAAGTCTTTCAGATTGTGCGGCACGGAAGGATCAGGATGGTGATTGGGGAAGGTGCCATCCACGTCGCAATACATCTCTTCCACCGTGCAGCCCAGGCGGCGATACAGCTCGGGCGCGAAGGCGCCGGGCACGCCGTTGCCGCAGTCTACGATGATCTTCATCGGCCGCGCGAGTTTGATGTCGCCGGCAATGCGGCTGAGATAGGACGGCGCGATGTCGTGCGTTTTGTAGCTGCCGTTGCCCATCGTGAGGTTGTTGCTTTCCAGTCGCTGGCGCAACTGCTGAATGGTTTCGCCCGACAGCGTCTCGCCACCCAGCACCATCTTCAAGCCGTTGTAATCCGGCGGGTTGTGCGAGCCGGTGACCATGACGGCTGAGTTTGTTTTCAGTTCATACGCCGCGAAGTAAGTCATGGGCGTGGCAACCATGCCCAGATCAATGACATCGATGCCCGCTTTCTGAATGCCGCGAGCCAGGGCCTGTGAAAGCTCCGGGCCGGACAGCCGTCCATCGCGGCCGATGCAAATGGCCGTCTGCTTGCGCGCAGCCGCTTCCGAACCAATGGACTGGCCGATGGCTTCGACAATTTCAGGCGTGAGCGTTTTGCCGACGATGCCGCGAATGTCGTAGGCCTTGAAGATTTCCCTGGGTAAATTCATTTTTAACTCGATCAATCATGTGACGGCCTGATTATATCGGCCTTTATTCAATGTTGACCGAATCAAAAAATTCCAGAATGCGCGTTGGCAGCCAGTCGATATTGCCGGGGAACGGCCCGCCAGGAAATGCGACATGGCCGCCTTCATCAGGCTGCTCCAGCGTGACACTGGACGAAACCTCGCCCTGCGCGGGCAGGGCGGAAGCGGGCAGGAAGGGATCGTTTTTCGCGTTGATCACCAGCGTGGGGAGGGCGATGTTTTTCAGCCCCGGTTTGCTGGAAGTACGCGTCCAGTAATCCTCGGCATCCTTGTAACCATGCAGTTTTGCCGTGAACAACGTGTCGTATTCCTGAAAAGTGGTGCTGGCTTCGATTGCCGCCGAATCGAGCAGGCCCGGAAAGCGTCCGGCTTTTTCCAGCGCCTTCCTTTTCAGGGTGAATAGAAAGCGCGCCGTATACGTGGCGCGGTTGAAGCCGCTATCCAGCGCATGGCCGGCGGCATTCATGTCCAGCGGCGCGGAAACGCCTGCCGCTGCCTTGACCAGCATTTTGGCATCTGTTCCCGCATCGCCCAGCCACTTGAGCACGGCATTGCCGCCCAGTGACACGCCCACCGCATAAACCGGCGCATCCGGAAAGGCGGATTTGACGCGGCGCAGCATGGCCTCGATTTCAAGTGTGTCGCCCGCGAAGTAGGCGCGCGGCAGGCGGTTGGGTTCGCCCGAACAGCCGCGAAAATGCGGCACCACTCCGCGCCAGCCGCGTTTTTTGAGCGCCCTCATCAGGTCGCGCGCGTAAAAGCTTTGCGAACTGCCCTCCAGTCCGTGGAACAGCACCACGACAGGCGCGTCGGGCCTTTCCGCATCGAGCCAGTCCGCATCGACAAAATCGCCGTCCGGCCATTCCCAGCGCTCGCGACGATAAGCGATGTCAGGCCCGCGCAGAAACGCGGCGGTATACAGCGTTTGCAGATTGCCGCCGGGCAGCCAGGGCGGCGCAACATAAGGTTCTGCGGCAAACGTTGGCATGATGACCAGCATTGAGGCAAAAACTGCTTTCAGGCAAGTTCTGGTGAGAAAAATGGGTTTGTCCAGTTTCATGGATTTCGAAGGCCGGTTTCTGATACTGAGAATACTGCAATTATCATCCTGCCGTGCTGTGGCCAGCCATTACCGCGATTACAGGTCGATACGCCTCCAAACTGCTCCTCCCCCGCTTGCCGGGGGAGGTTGGGAGGGGGTAAATGCCCGTTGGACAAGGCGAACTTCTTTACCCCACCCCAACCCTCCCCGGCGAGCGGGGAGGGAGCTTGATCTCAAGTTCATTCGATTCGAATCAATAATACGTTGCGATAAATTGTTTCCATATCTACATGGACGTCTACCGCTTCATGAAAGCGATCAGGGGAGCAGGTTTTTCCTCTGGACAATGCCCGCCGGATTGAATAGGATGAAAAAGTCTATTTTGCCCGCCGTGTCGATCATGCATCCTGACCACGCCCTGCTCGTCAAATACAGCAAACCTGGGCCGCGTTATACCTCTTATCCTCCCGCGCCGCATTTCGCGGAGGATTTCGGCATTGGCCAGTGGCGGCAGGAAATCATCGAAAGCCAGGACGCCAGCCGGCCGATTTCGCTTTACGTGCACATCCCGTTTTGCGACACGCTGTGTTTCTATTGCGGCTGCAACATGGTCGCCACGCAAAAATACGAGAAGGCGCAGGAATACCTGAAATATCTCAAGCGCGAAATCGACGCCGTCGCGGCGCTGACGAGTTCCTCGCGCCGCGTGGTGCAGCTTCACTGGGGCGGCGGCACGCCAACCTTCCTCAAGGCTGCCGAGATCAGGGATCTGGCCAGCCATATCCGCTCGCGTTTCAATTTCGATCCACAGGCCGAAGTCTCCGTCGAGGTCGACCCCAGAGGCTTGTTGAGGGAGCAGGTCGATGCGCTGCGCGAATCCGGTTTCAACCGCGCCAGCATCGGCGTGCAGGATTTGAACGAGCAGGTGCAGAAGGCCGTCAACCGCATCCAGCCCCTGTCGCTCATCCAGGAAGTGTACGGCTGGTTCCGCCAGTCAAATTTCCAGAGCATCAACATGGACCTGATGGTCGGCCTGCCGCACCAGACGCTGGAAACCTACAAGGCCACGCTCAAGGAAATCACCGCCATGGCGCCCGACAGGCTGGCCGTTTTCGGCTACGCCCATGTGCCGTGGATGAAAAAGCACCAGAAACTCATCGTGCAGTCCGACCTGCCCAATTTCGAAACCCGCATGGCCCTGCAGGAAACCATCCTGGAAACGCTGGAAGGCAAAGGCTACGTGCATGTTGGCATGGATCACTTTGCCAAGCCGGAAGATGAAATCGTCAAGGCCCAGCGCAGCAAAACCCTGTGGCGGAATTTCCAGGGCTACACCACCCACCGCAACGCCGACATCTATGGCTTTGGCGCGTCGTCCATCAGCCAGACCAACGACGTCTATGCGCAGAATGAAAAGCGCCCCACCGGCTACCAGCAGATGATCGGCGAAAAGGAACTGGCCACCGTCAAGGGCTACCGCATGACCACCGACGACAAACTGCGGCGCGACGTCATTATCGAATTGATGTGCGACCTGGTCGTCAACAAGCAGGGCATTGGCACGCGCTGGAAAATCGAATTCGACGACTACTTCGCCAAAAGCCTGGAACTGTTGAAACCGTTGGTGGCCGACGGCCTGGTCGAAGCCGATGCCAACGAAATACGCGTCACCACACTGGGCCGCCTGTTCCTGCGCAACATCGCCATGTGCTTCGATGCCTACCTCAATGCCGAAAAACCCAAAACAACCGGACAGGAAACGCCACGGTATTCGATGACGGCGTGATGGAAGGATGACAACGAAAAAGCCGCGCGGTGCGCGGCTTTTTATTTGGGCTTTGGAAATCAATGTTAGACAGTCTGATTTAAACCCAATTCTGACACTTGGAATGTCGGCATCAAGTTGCTGTAATTCGGGCTGAGCGGTCGATGGAAGTTAATTGTGGAATTTCATTTTTGGGCGTCTGCCCTTCTATCGTTAACTATCTCTCTCGATATAGCCTGACGCTGGGTTGAGTGCATTTACTCATCCAACATGAGAAAATGGCACCACGATAAGTCTTCGTGCTGCATATACCCATGAAATCAAGAGCCTTTGATAGAAGCGAACATGTATATAAAAACGATGCCTTCGCCGAGCTCGTCAAAGACGCTATCCGCTTTTTCAACGGCACGCCCGTACACACGCTCCCCCCGCCGGAGTCTTTTCTTGGCACCGGGGTTTACGCTATTTATTACACAGGCAAGAGCCCTATTTACAAAAAATATGCCGAACTGAACCGCCTGTCTTATAGCTACCCGATCTATGTCGGGAAAGCTGTACCCAAGGGTTGGCGACAGGCGCGCGTATCCGATAACGCCATCGACCAGTCTAAAGAGCTGTATGGCCGCCTGCGCGAGCACAGCCGCAGCATCAACGTAGCCCATGGGTTGGAACTCCAGGACTTCAGTTGCCGCTTCGTCATCTTCGAGGACGCCAGCTCGGATATGATCGGCACCATCGAAGCAGCGCTGATCAAAATGAACCGGCCTCTGTGGAATACCGCCGTGGATGGATTCGGCAACCACGATCCCGGCAGCGGGCGCTACGAACAGGCAAAATCCGACTGGGATGTGATTCACCCCGGGCGGTCTTGGGCTGAAAAATGCAACGGCGTTCATGCCGAAAGTGCAACCATCCTCTCGCAGATAAAGCGCCACCTCAAAAGCATCGGGAGCAATCCATGAAATCCCTTGAAATATTTTCCGGCGCGGGCGGATTGGCGAAGGGGCTGGAGCTTGCCGGGTTCCAGCACTCTGCGTTCGTGGAATTCAACAAGCATGCCTGCGTGTCGCTGAGTGAAAACTTCGATACGGAAAAAGTTTTTTTCGGCGATATAAGAGACTTCGACCTGAGTGCCATGGATGGTGTTGACATCGTGGCAGGCGGCCCGCCCTGCCAGCCCTTTTCTCTGGGCGGGAAACATCGGGCGGACCAGGACAACCGCGATATGTTTCCTTATGCGATCCGGGCAATAGAAACACTCACCCCAAAAGCTTTCGTGTTCGAGAACGTCAAAGGCTTGCTGAGGCAGTCGTTTGGGGACTATTTCGAGTACATCATCCTACGGCTTACTTACCCTGGCTTTATAGCGGAACCCGGTGCGGACTGGAAAGATCATTTGCATGATTTGCGCAGCATCGGCCAGCTTGCCTATGCCGGGACGAAATACGATGTTTCGTTCAAGCTAATCAACGCGGCCGATTACGGTGTCCCGCAAATGCGGGAGCGGGTCGTTATCGTCGGTATCAGGGCCGACCTTGACGCGCCATGGTCGTTCCCCGCAGAAACACATTCAGAAGACAGGCTGCTTTGGGATATGTACGTCACGGGCGAATATTGGGAGCGCCACAACATACCTGATTCCGGGCACAAACCGACAACCCAGCCCATGCAGGAAAAGATCGCACGCCTGAAAGAGAAATACGGCATGTTTGCGCCAGAGCAGCTACCGTGGCGCACCGTCAGGGACGCGCTGTGCGGCATACCCGATCCGCGATCCGACCACGGCATCGCCGACCACATCTTCCGCGACGGCGCGCGCACCTACCCCGGCCACACCGGCAGCGACTTCGACTGGCCCGCCAAAACCATCAAAGCCGGAGGGCACGGCGTTCCCGGCGGGGAGAACATGATCCGCTATCCGGACGGCAGCGTCCGGTATTTCACCGTATGCGAGGCGAAACGCATACAGACCTTTCCCGACGACTTCATCATCAAGGGCGCATGGGGGGAGGCGATGCGGCAGATCGGGAATGCGGTTCCGGTGTTGTTGGGGGAAACGATAGGGCGGAAGTTGGCGAGCAGGCTGGGCAAGCACGGAGGTTCACTTGATAAGAGACAGGCGTGCCGGTTAAGCGTTTAATTGGGGGAGTAGTGGCAAAAGTTTCCTGTGTTGATTTGTTCTGTGGTGCGGGTGGATTGACACACGGCTTCGTTTTGGAAGGGTTGCCTGTGGCGGCTGGCATTGATATGGATCCCGCATGCCGCTTTCCCTACGAGACCAACAATCAAGCGCGGTTCATTGAGAGAGACATCAGTACGGTCACAAAAAAAGAGCTGAAAGCTCTCTTTGGGGATGCTGATGTGAAAGTCTTAGCAGGGTGTGCGCCATGCCAACCCTTTTCAACTTACGCCCAAAGATACTCTCTTGAAGGCGATGGCAAATGGGGGCTCCTTTATGAGTTCGCCAGACTCGCCAAGTCCACGAACCCCGACATCATCACCATGGAAAACGTCCCGACTGTTGCGAAACATGCGGTCTTCCACGACTTTGTTGACACGCTAAAGCGACTCAACTATCACGTCTGGTATGGCGTCGTTGACAGCTCATTGTACGGAGTGCCACAAGCACGGCGGCGCATGGTTCTTATGGCTTCCAGGCTGGGGAAGATTGAAATTATCCCGCCCACACATGAGAAACCCAGAACTGTGCGTGAAGCCATAGGAAGTTTGCCAGTACTGAAAGCAGGAGAGTCAGCACCTCAAGATAAGTTGCATGTGTCGTCATCACTGTCTAAAAAAAATCTCCAGCGCATCAGGGTGTCGAAACCGGGTGGTACTTGGCGTGATTGGCCCAAACGCCTCGTGGCCGATTGCCATCGTGAAAGCAGCGGCAAAACTTATCCTAGTGTTTATGGACGAATGGAATGGGATAAACCGGCACCAACGATGACAACCCAATGCTTTGGATTTGGAAATGGTCGATTTGGACACCCAGAACAAGATCGCGCGATCTCGTTGCGCGAAGCGGCGATCCTGCAAAGCTTTCCACCGGACTACGTATTTCTCCCCAACGGGGGCGAAGTGCAGTTAAAAGTATTAGGTCGCTTAATCGGTAACGCGGTGCCTGTAGATTTAGGAAGGGCCATTGCGCGCAGCATCAAATCTCACTTATCTGCCATTGCGGGCGATCGTAATATTGATGTCGGTGGTGCCGCCCCATCAAAGCTTGCGGAAATAAGAAGATAGTCATTTTTTCGCCACCAGAAAGATCACTATGAGCGATCAAGATAGCAAATCTTTTAGCTTCAATATTTCATTAAGCGTTTTAAACCACCTTGGAAGAAATCTTTACCGAAGTTTTATCACGGTCTTGGGCGAAGCCATCTCAAACTCATGGGATGCTGACGCCGACAATGTATGGATTTACATTGATAGAGATAAACGTCACTTTTATATCAAGGATGACGGCATTGGGATGTCGGATAACGATTTCCAAAATAAATTTTTAAAAATTGGCTATTCAAAAAGGAAAGGTGGAATCTCATCATCCGACAAAAAGAGGCCATTTATTGGCAGAAAAGGGATCGGCAAACTCGCCTTGCTATCTTGCGCATCCGAAATTAGCATTGTTTCGAAAACAAGCAATACCAACTACATCGGCGGCATTATTGTCAATTCGGATTTGGACAAGGCAATTATTGACGATTTGAGCACACATGATTACCTGTTGAAGGAGCCACAGCTTGCTGCTTTCGGTGACCTAATAAAAAATCATCATAAAGGAACAATTATCCTCTTTGATGAAATCCATGGAGGCATCACAAATACTATTGAGTACCTAAAAACGGTAATTGCGTTGTACTTCCGTTTTTCGCTTATTGACAAGCAATTTAATGTTTTTGTAAATGAGGAGTTAATTACCCTAGAGCACCTAAAACCTCTTGCAGAAAAAACCCAGTTCTTGTGGAAGCTTAACGAAATTGATGATCCATACATAAATAAGCAACTTACTGAACTTAAGGAAAGCAAGTCTATCGATTTCGAACCCGCGTCGATTAAAGGTTTTATTGCATCCGTGAACAAACCAAGTGATCTCAAGATTCGAACCACGGATGAAAAAGTAAGCGTTGATCTGTTCGTAAATGGCAGGCTGAGAGAAAAAGATATCTTGAAACACATTCCCACGGCTCGAATAGTCGAAAGCTATCTTTATGGGCAAATCCATTTCGACGAGCTGGATGGTGAGAAGGACAGCTTTACCAGTAGCCGTGAAGGCATTGTTGCAGACGATCCGAATTTCAGAAAACTATTAACTATTCTAAAAACAAATATCATCCCCACAGTACTTGCCGATTGGGATATATGGCGCGACAAACATAATCAGGATGGCGACCCAGATAATCCACGAATGAACAAGAAGCAAAGGAAATCAAAAGAACTATATGCAGCCGTAACCGAAAGCTACACTTTCGACAAAGGTTCAAAAAACAAAACGCTTGTGGATCGCTGGGTAAACGAATTGAGCGATGATGCGCAGTATAACTTTGGCTCTTACGCAGAGTGCTTCATCTCCGAAAACCTCATTCGGAAGTACATCGAAGAAAAGAAATTCCCACTATCAACGGAAGCAAACAATGAGGCACAACAATGGAAAATCCGAGAGACAGAAAACAAGAACAAAGGGAACATTAGCATCGATATAAGGCAATCAAATTCAGATTTATCTTATTTATCCATGGATGGATTGGCTAACTTGGTAGACAAAAAACCAGATGGCCAAGCATGTCTTGCAAAGGACGGAAAAGAATATAAACCCATGCGCGATGCCGTCGCCCATACGGCACTTCTGACAAGCCAAGCAAAGGGCAGGTTGACGGCTGTATATGAAAACATCAAGGGAAGAATAGTAAATATCTTGCAGCAGTAGTGTCCGGTTAATAATCAAGAAAATTTGAAATGGCTCTTGCCACAGCATAGTGAGGGGTAAACACGGGTCCCAACAATGGCCGCAGCGCAATATCCTGTAAACATTTGGGAAGTGGCGGTCGCGCTGGAAATCCGCTACCACGACTTCAACCACCACAACCTAAAAAACCCGCTCGACGAACTTCTCTTCATCATCTGCAGCACCAGGACGGGCGAAGCGGGCTACCGCAGTACCTATCGCTCGCTGAAACAAACCTTCCCCACCCATTACCAGATCGCCGAAGCGCCCGCCGAATACATCGCGGAACCCATCGCCAGCGGCGGTTTGTCGAACCAGAAGGCGAAAGCGATCCGCGAACTTCTGGACATCATCGTGGCAAAGTTCGGCGAGCCGTCATTGAAGTCCTTGCACAAAATGAGCGACGTGGAGGCTGAGACATTTCTGATGTCGCTGCCCGGGGTCGGCAAGAAGGTCGCGCGCTGCGTCATGATGTATTCGCTGGGGCGGCAGGTTTTCCCCGTGGACACGCATTGCTGGCGCATCGCGCGGCGACTCGGCTGGGTCAGGCCTACACAGAAAGACAAGCACTGCGCCCCGCGCGATATGGACCGCCTGCAATCCAGAATCCCGCCCGAACTGCGCTACTCGTTGCATGTGAACATGATTTCGCTCGGGCGCGAGATTTGTACTCCATCTGCCCCACACTGCGATAAATGCCCCCTATCAGTTTTGTGCCCCAAGATTGGGGTGCGTTAAACAACAGAAGAAAAGTTTGGATATGGCGTCTGGAAGTCAAATGAACAGATATCCAGAAATGACATTCCCCGATAAGTTACCGCCATCTTCTACGGCCGATATTCAGTCCCGCGTGACGCTTACCTAGAAAGTTTGTCTTAGCCAGATAGCTGACTTCCAAACACAGCATTCATGCAATACTGAATTCCGGATACCCGTAAAAAAGCCGCGCACTGCGCGGCCTTTCCACAAGCAAATAAACCAGCTTATTTCAGCACCACGCCCATCAAGGCATCTTCTTCCTTGGCCAGGCTGGTCAGCGCGGTGGCGACTTCGCCCTGGGCCATGCTGGCCATCAGGCTTGTGTTGAAGCGCATGACGTAAATCTTGCCATCCAGGGCTTCGTACACGCTGTAGCGGCAGGTAAGCGCGGGGGGCTGCTTGGCTTTTTGCTGGGCCTTGAGCACGGCTTCGGCCAGGCCGGGGTGGCACATGCCCATGATCTTCATGGGTTTGGCGTCTTTGTGGCCGCCTTTTTTCATGGCTTCCTGTGCATCCAGCACGCCGGTGACTTTCCAGCCGCGCGCTTCGGCGGTTTTCTTGAGGGCGTCGACGGTTTCGTTGAAGCCGAGCTTGCTCTGTTTTTCCAGCATCATGGCTTCCATGATCTTGGCCTGGGCCTGCTGCATTTGCTGCATGGAGGCCTCGATTTCCTTTTGCGAGGCGGCCTGGGCCGGGAGGGTGGTGGCAATTAGCGCAAGCGTGGCGAGAAGAAGGGATTTCATGTTGACCTCTGGGTAAGAAAGTTAATGTGAGCCGGAACAGGGACCGCCTTGCAGACGATACTGCGATCCGCAGTAGGGGCACAAGGCTTCGCCGGTTTTTTCGATGGGCAGGAATACGCGGGGGTGCGAATTCCATGCCGCGTGCTCGGGCAGCGGGCAATGCAGCGGAAGCTGGCTGGGCGTGACCTCGATGATGCGTTGCGTGTTGTCGGATTTTTCGGCCATGGCAAAGTTCCCTGGGTGAGGCGGATTAAACGTAAGTCAGCCAGCCTTCATGTTTGGCCGAACGCCCCTGCACGCAGTCGAAATAAAGCGCCTGCAGTTTCTGTGTGACGGGGCCTCGCGAGCCGCTGCCGATGGCTCGGTTATCCAGTTCGCGGATGGGCGTGACTTCGGCGGCGGTGCCGGTGAAGAAGGCTTCGTCGGCGGAATAGACTTCGTCGCGGGTGATGCGCTTTTCGATGACCTGATAGCCGAGTTCGTTGGCCAGTTGCACGATGGTGTCGCGGGTGATGCCTTCCAGCGCGCTGGTGAGGTCGGGCGTGTAGATCTTGCCCTTGCGCACGATGAAAACGTTTTCGCCAGAGCCTTCGGACACGAAGCCGTCCACATCCAGCAGCAGGGCTTCGTCGTAGCCGTCCTGCTCGGCTTCGCGGTGGGCCAGGATGGAGTTCATGTAATTGCCGTTGGCCTTGGCCTTGCACATGGTGATGTTGACGTGATGCCGCGAGAAGGAAGATGTCTTCACGCGGATGCCGTTGTCCAGCGCTTCCTGGCCCAGATAGGCGCCCCATTTCCACGCTGCGACGATGACATGCGTGGACAGCGTCTTGGCGGAAATGCCCATCGCCTCTGCACCGTAGAATGCCATCGGCCGGATGTAGGCGGATTCCAGCTTGTTTTCGCGCACGGCGGCGCGCTGGGCTTCGTTGATTTCGTCCTTGGAGTAGGGCATCTTCATGCCCAGGATGTGCGCCGAGCGGAACAGCCGGTCGGTATGATCCTGCAAACGGAAAATGGCTGTGCCCTTGGGCGTCTGGTAGGCGCGCACGCCTTCGAACACGCCCATGCCGTAATGCAGGGTGTGAGTAAGGACGTGGGTGGTGGCATCGCGCCAGTTGACCAGCTTGCCGTCGTACCAGATAAAGCCGTCGCGGTCAGACATCGACATTTACAGAACTCCTTACAATCGCCAAAACGGCTGCAAAGCCCGGATACTTTGTCGCGCGGTGCTCGGAATCCTCATGTATCAGTTATACACTCCGGTTCCTGTGCGCCGCGCTTCGCGTCTGCGGGCTTTTCGCTGCGTTTTTGCGATATCGCTTAAATTATTTGGGTTGGAATCAAAGGTTAAATGAAATTGTATCAAAGGCTTGCGCTGGGCGGCCTGTCTTTATTTGTGGCGCTGACGATGATTTCGGGCTGCGAGGCCCGCCCGCCGGCCCCGCAAAAGGCAGATTTCGACTACTACGTTCTGGCCCTGTCGCTGGCGCCCGCGTTTTGCGAGGATTCGATTGGCAACCGCCGCGTGCCGCATCAGTGCCGGGATGTTGGTCTGGCGGATTTTCAGCGCCAGCCGCTGACCCTGCATGGTTTGTGGCCAAACAATCGTTCGGGACGGCATCCGTTTTATTGCAATGGCGAGCGCGACCGGGGCGGCATGTGCGACCAGACCCGCGTTCAGTTGCCGGAATCTCTGGCAGGGAAGCTTTCAGCCGTCATGCCCGGCGCGGCGGATTGCCTGGACCGCCACGAGTGGGCCAAACATGGTTCCTGTTCGGGGCTGGCCATGGCGCAATACTTCAGCGAATCAGTGAAGCTTGCGGAGCGTGCGAATCAGGCCATGGGGGAAGCGCTGGGCAGCCATGCTGGCAGGGAAGTTGGCCTTGATACGCTGCGTGCTCATGTAAAGAACCGCGACCCGGCGTTGCTGGAAAGTGTGGTGTTTGACTGCCGCACACCACGCAGTGATTCACCCGCACGGCGCAAACCCATGCTGCGCGAAGTGCGGATTTATTTTAATGCGCTGCCGGATGGCAGCGTGGGCGAGCCGATGAATTTCCGCGAAGCCGGGGTGAGGCATTTCAATTCGGGATGTCCGGCGGGAAGGGCGTTTGTCGACGTGCCTTGAATCCCCCGGCGCTCCGCGCCACCCCCTTTATCAAGGGGGTTAAGTAGCCCCCCTTGATAAAGGGGGGTTGGGGGGATTTAAGGCGCCATGCGCCGGGAGATTAACCCGGCAGATTCTGCTTCACGAACTCCGGAAAATAATCCGCCCGCACGATGTAGGTGCCATCGCAGTTGAACGAGGCGCGCACGATGCCTTCCGACAGCGAGATGGCGGCATTGCGCAGGTAGTACCCATCGATGGCACGCAATTGGTCAAACCCGCGGATGATTTCGTGGATCATGTCTTTCCTGACCGGCTGCCAGTTGGCGCGCTGCTCGTCCATCAGCAGTTGCCAGTGTTCCGGCAGGTAGTTCCGCAGCGGGCCGGTCTGGACCATGGTGCGCACCCAGGCGATGGTGTTCATTTTTTCCTCGAAAGGCGCCTGCACAAAATGCCGGCTGATATAGTCATCGCTCAACAGCGCATCCACATCGTGGATTTCGTAATTGAACGGATTGAATATCGACTCGGTGCGCACCTCGGAACTGTTGAAGCCGATATAAATCGAGTAGCAGCCCGTTTCGGCAAGCAGCCATTCCACGCGTTCCAGCGCGGGGCCGACTTTCTGGTCGATGCGCGAGGCGAACTTGCTGCGAATGGGCGCGGTTTCGCGAAGCGAGGGGTCGCCCTTGATGCCGACGAAGGGCTTGCCCGCAGGCAGGCCGAAAGCGCCAACGATGGCCTCATCGAGGACGCAGGAATCGTCTTCAGTAGGTACAAGGATGACAGGTTCTGTTTTCATGGATGACAGGGTAAGCGTTTTTCGAATTGTCTGGAATAGAGATGACTTCAAGATGAAAAGGTTTCTGGCATCGGGAATTATTTTCCTGGCCTGTGCGGTTCAGGCGGATCAGGCGTGCGATGAAGCGCTGGCAAGATTTGATTACGCCTCAGCGACAAATCTGGCCGATGCGCTGCTGAAAAAATCACCGAACGATGCGGTGGCCTGGATTTGCCTTGCGCGCGCGCGATACGAGCGCGGCGATTTCCGGACCGCGCTGGATGCCTTGAACGAAGCCGCGAAGCAGCCGGTTGGCGGACCGCTGGCGGTGAAACTGGGCAACTGGTTTGGCGTGACCCTGCGCCGCCTCGGGCGCAATGAGGAAGCCTGGCGTTACCAGCAGGCGGCGTTGTCTCACGCAAAAAAGATCAACGATCAGGGCGGGCTCGCCACCGCGCTGCACAACACCGCTGGCATGCGCTACGACCGTGGCGATATTCCTGGAGCATTGCGCGACTATCAGGCCAGCATCCCGATCAACTCCGATCTGTCGGAACGCTCAGCGTCATACAACAACGTTGGGTTGATTCACCAGTGGCGGGGCGATTTCACCCTGGCAAGACAGGCGCTGGAAGCGGCGATTGCGCTGAACCGGCAAGGCAATCACTTCCACCACCTGGGCAAACATCTGATGAATCTGGGCAATCTGGAAAGGCAGCAAGGTCGCTACGATGAAGCAAAGCGCTTGCTGGACGAAGGAAAAGTCTGGGTGGAAAAGGCCGGCGATGTGTTCTGGCTGGGCATCGCCGCGCATTACCAAGCCTGGCTGGCAAGGAACCTACGCCAGCCTGACGTGGCGCGCAAGTACTTTGAAGAAGCGAAGCGGTATTACGAACAGGCAGGCGCGGCGGATGATTTGAGAAGACTGCAACAGCAGATGGCACAGCTTAATTAAAACAGGTGCCCCACAATTGGCTGACGGCAGTGCGCTCGGCACTGAGTTGGCCCGCGTCCAATCGTGCGTGTTCGGCACCTGAAAGCTTGACAGCATGTTGTTGCCGCCGCAGCTCGCGGTAGGCGTTGGCGGTATTTTCAGCGATGTCTTTCGGCAGCAGTCCCGATTCTCCACAGCGTTTAAGCAGGGCGATGTTGCCGACGTTGTCGAGCAATTCCGGATGATTCTTTCCATGTAGAAGAATCAGGTACTGCACGGCGAATTCGACGTCGACGATGCCGCCGTTGTCGTGCTTGATGTCGAACAGTTCAGTGTTGTTCGGATGGCCGTCGCGCATTTTCTGGCGCATGCTCAGAACTTCTTCCTTCAGCTTGGTCGCATGGCGCGGGAATGTGAGGATGGCGCGGCGGATGGCCTCGAATTTTTCTCCAATGTTTGCATCGCCGCAGACGTAGCGGGCGCGGGTCAGGGCCTGGTGTTCCCAGGTCCAGGCTTTGTTGCGCTGGTAATCCTCGAAGGCTTCGACGCTGCTGACCAGCAGGCCCGAGGCGCCGTCTGGACGCAGGCGCAGGTCGGTGTCGAACAGCACGCCGGCGGAGGTGGCTGTACTGAACCACGTGCTGAGTTTCTGCGCCAGCCGCGCGTAGATCGCACCGGCATCTGGCGTGTCGTCGTCGTACAAAAACACGATGTCCAGATCGGATGCATAGCCCAGTTCCTTGCCGCCCAGTTTGCCGTAGCCGATGATGGCGAAGCGTGGCAGCTCGAGATGCCGTTTGGGCATGGTCAGCCAGGCGCGGTGGAGCGTTTCGGCAAGCAGCAGATCGGCCAGCGCGGCCAGGTGATCGGACAGGGTTTCAAGCTTGAGCACGCCGGCAACGTCCTGCGCCAGCAGATGCAGGGTTTGCGCCTGCTTGAAGCGCCGCAGGCGATCCATTTGCGCTTCCATGTCGCCGTCCTCTGCATCAAGCGTCTCGTGCAACCGGCTTGCGAGCGCAGGCCAATCGGGTATTTCGAATAATTGTCTGGGGTCGATCAGTTCGTCGAGCAGTTGGGGTTGCCGCGTGACCAGTTGCGCGGCCCACGGGCTGGCGGAAAACAGCCGGGCGAGCTGTTTCAGCGCTGCCGGATATTCCGAGAGCAGGGCGAGGTAGGTCTGACGGCGGGCAATGGTTTCGATGAAGCTGATGAAACGGGTCAGCGTGTCATCCGGATGCGCTTGCTGCGCGGACAGTTCGATGATTGGCGGCATCAGGCTGTCGACCCGGATTCTGGACGATTCGGGAAATTTGGTGCCGGCAATTTCCCGCAACTGCTCAAGCCGCGTGGCCATGTCCGTACCCTGTTCGAAACCGAGCGCTTCCAGTTGTGAGCGTTGCGCCTCGGGGTGTTGCCACACCGGCAGCAGCGGGTGCGAGGACTGATCGGCCTGCGGCGCGGCGAAGATCTGCTCGAAATGCTGTTCGGTGATTTTGCGATGCTGGTTCAGGCTGGCCAGCAACGCTTCCCAGCTGTCGAAATTCATGGCCTCGGCGATCAGGCGCTGGCTTTCCGCGTCGCCGGGCAGGGTCTGGGTTTGCGCGTCGTCCAGATACTGCAGGCGATGCTCGAGCGCGCGCAGAAAACGGTAAGCCTCGATCAGACGGTCGGCGGTCGCACCGGGAATGAACTGCCGTTCCGCCAGCAACTTGAGCACGTGTTGTGTGGGCCTGATGCGCAGGGCGGGTTCATAACCGCCGCGTATCAGCTGAAACACCTGGGCGGCGAATTCGATTTCGCGGATGCTGCCGGGGCCCAGCTTGATGTTGTTCTGTCGATCCTTGCGCACAACCTCGGCGCGGATTTGCGCGTGCAGTTCCCTGAGCGACTGGTAGGCGTTGAAATCGAGATATTTTCGAAACACGAATGGACGGACCACGTCGTCAAGTTCCTTGTGGCGCCCGCCCGTGAGCGCACGGCCCTTGATCCAGGCATAGCGCTCCCAGGGCCGGCCGTGCAGGGTGAGGTAGTCTTCCAGCATGGCGTAGCTCATGGCCAGCGGGCCGGAGTCGCCCCACGGCCTCAGGCGCAAATCGACGCGAAAGACATAGCCGTCGGCAGTCGTGTCGGCAATGGTGTTGCTGATCTTCTTGCCAAGCCGCTGGAAGAATTCATGATGTGAAAGCGGCGAAGGCCCGCTCGTCTCGCCTTCGTCCGGATAAAGATAAATAAGGTCAATGTCGGAAGAGACATTCAGCTCGCCGCCGCCCAGCTTGCCCATGCCGATGACGACCAGTTCCATGGAGCTGCCGTCGCTGTTTTTTGGCTGGCCATAGCGTTCCGCAAGCAACCGTGCATGAAAATCCAGCGCGGCCTGAATGCAAACTTCAGCCAGATCGGAAAACGCCCCGGTCACTTCTTCGAGTGAGGCCAGCCCCTCCAGGTCGCGCGCGGCGGTGACGACCCAGACCCGGTCTTTCAACTGGCGCAGCCGGGATTTAAGCACTTCTTCGTCCGCGACAGGTTCTGCCAGCCAGGCGGCCATTTCCTCGCGGCCAAACGGCCGGTCAAGGCGGCTGGACAACTCCCTCAAATCCGGCCGGGCATTGAGCAGGCGGGCGGCGTGGCGTGAAAGGCGGGCCAGACGGTCGAGTGGGGGTTCCGGGATAGTCATACGCTGTTTAGAATGCTTGTTTTCCAACTATAAGCCAACTCATCGAGGAGAGACCACATGGCCGACATCACCTCAGTCTTGCATGAAACCCGCGTATTCCCGCCGTCCGCGGAATTTGCGGCGAAAGCCAATGTGTCCGGCATGGCGGCGTATGAAGCCCTGATGAACGAAGCCAAATCGGACTACGCCGGCTTCTGGGGGCGCCTGGCCCGTGAAAACATCTCCTGGCACAAGCTGTTCAGCCACGTGCTGGATGAGTCGGGTGCGCCGTTCTACAAATGGTTCGACGATGGTGAGCTGAATGTTTCCTGGAACTGTCTGGACAAGAACATTCATGCCGGCAAGGGCGACAAGACTGCGCTGATTTTCGAAGCGGATGACGGCACGGTGACCACCTCCACCTACAACGATTTGCTAAAGCGCGTCGGCAAGTTTGCCAATGCACTGAAATCCCTGGGCGTGACCAAGGGCGACCGCGTCATCATCTATATGCCGATGAGCATCGAAGCGGTAGTGTCCATGCAGGCCTGCGCGCGCATCGGCGCGATTCATTCCGTGGTGTTCGGCGGATTTTCAGCCAAGTCGCTTAACGAACGCATTATCGACGCCGGTGCAAAAGTGGTGGTAACCGCCGATGAATCCATGCGCGGCGGCAAGGCGGTACCGCTGAAGGCTGCCGTGGATGAAGCCATCGGCATGGGCGGGTGCAATAGCCTGGAAAAGGTAGTTGTGTACAAGCGCTCGGGCGGCGCGGTGAACATGGCCAGCAGCCGCGATGTCTGGTGGCACGAAGCGACTGCATCACAACCCGACGAATGCGAGCCGGTGTGGGTCAATGCCGAGCATCCCCTGTTCATTCTGTATACCTCCGGTTCCACCGGCAAGCCCAAGGGCGTGCAGCATTCCACCGGCGGATACCTGCTGGGGGCGGTGTTGTCGATGAAGTGGGTGTTCGATGCCAGGCCGGACAGCGATGTGTACTGGTGCACGGCGGATGTGGGCTGGATCACCGGCCACACTTACGTCGCCTACGGTCCGCTGGCGATGGGCATGACCGAAGTCATCTTCGAAGGCATTCCCACCTACCCGCATGCCGGCCGTTTCTGGGAAATGATCCAGAAGCACAAGGTCACCACTTTCTACACCGCGCCGACGGCCATTCGTTCATTGATCAAGCTGGGTGCCGATCTGCCGGCGAAATTTGATCTTTCCTCCTTGCGTTTGCTGGGTACGGTGGGCGAGCCCATCAATCCCGAAGCATGGATGTGGTACCACGAACACATTGGCCAAAACCGTTGCCCCATTGTCGATACCTGGTGGCAGACCGAAACCGGCTCCAACATGATTTCTCCCCTGCCCGGCGCAGTGCCAACCAAGCCCGGTTCCTGCACCCTGCCGCTGCCCGGCATCATGGTCGGCGTGGTGGACGAAGCGGGGCATGACGTGGAAAAGGGTCATGGCGGCTTTCTTGTCATCAAGCGTCCGTTCCCGTCGCAGTTGCGAACCCTGTGGGGCGATCCCGAACGCTTCAAGAAGACATATTTCCCCGAAGAGCTTGGCGGAAAAATGTATCTCGCGGGCGATTCCACGCACCAGGACGCGGATGGCTACTACTGGATCATGGGCCGCATCGATGATGTGCTGAACGTGTCCGGCCATCGTCTTGGCACCATGGAAATCGAATCCGCGCTGGTGTCCAACCCGCGCGTGGCAGAAGCCGCCGTGGTCGGCAAACCGCACGACATCAAGGGCGAGGCCGTGGTGGCTTTCGTTGTGTGCAAGGGCGCGCGTCCCGAAGGTGACGAGGCGAAGAAGCTGGTGGCCGAGCTGCGCGAATGGGTGGGCAAGGAAATCGGCCCGATTGCCAAGCCGGATGACATCCGCTTTGGCGATAATTTGCCCAAGACACGCTCCGGCAAGATCATGCGGCGGCTGCTGCGCACTATCGCCAAGGGCGAGGAGATTACTCAGGACGTTTCGACGCTGGAGAATCCGGCGATTCTGGAGCAACTCAAGCAGGCAGTGGTCTGACGACCAGATACCGGGCGTCAAGGCAAAAGTAAAATTTAAAAGTGCTTAACAATCCCCGTGGGATTGTTAAGCATAATCTCGATAATAAATATAACGTTGCGGAGAACCCAATCATGCCAGAGCGCTTGCTCGGGCGTCTTCCATTGCTGGGGCTGCTTGTGGCGGCTTTGTTCTGGGTGCTGGACGCCTTTGTCGATGTTTCCCTGTTTGGAACACATGACACTTTCACTGAAGCTTTACTGAAGCCGAATTCTCATGAATTGTGGATGCGATGCGTGGTGATCGTACTCCTGCTCGCCTTTGCCTGGCATGCACGCAGGTTGGGCGGCCAATTGATTGATTCCATGAACCGGCTGAATGCGCAGGAGCAGGAACTGGATGGCCACCGGGACATGCAGCATGTGCTGAGGCGGCAGGCGGATGAGCTCAACCGGCAGGTAATGCGTCAGGCGAATGAACAGGAGGAACTTCGCAAGCTGGCCTACATTGATCCACTGACCGGGCTATACAACCGCCGCCGCATCGAGGAGATTCTCGATGCATCCAGGCTGACGGAGCAACTGAGCGGGACCGGGCTTGGCGTGTTGCTCTGTGATATCGATCATTTCAAATCAGTGAACGATGAGTTTGGGCATTTCGCGGGAGACCGCACCCTGGTGCGAATCGGGCAATTGCTCAAGGACCATTTCCGTCGCGGCGATGCGGTTGGCCGCTGGGGCGGGGAAGAGTTTCTGGTGGTGCTGCCGAATTTGACGCAAGCCGAGGCCGAAGTCATCTCCGAGAATTTCCGCGCGCGAATCGAGCGGGAAACGCATCCGCCGAAAGGAAAGCTCACGGTCAGTCTGGGTCTGGCCATGATCAGGCCGGATGAAACCGCCGAAAGCCTGCTCAAACGCGCGGACCGCGCCTTGATGCTGGCCAAGCAAAATGGCCGAAACCGTTTATACATTTGTCAATGTGACCCGGGCATGGAAGAGTCATCATCGCTTGCCGGGTGCAAACCTTTCAGCTTCGCATTGGGCTGACCCGATCAATTTTCCTGGTAAGCCTCGGCCTGGATGCGCAGCCTGACTTCATCGCCGACAAAAGGCAGGCCATTTCTCAACCCAAACTGTGACCGCCTGAGTACGCCCGTCGCGTCAGCGCCGCAGCCGCGTTTTCGGGCGGCCAGATTCAAACCACATTTCACCCGCGCGACTTCCAGTCGCAGGGGTTGTGTTACGCCCAGCATGGTCAGTTCACCTTCGATGGCCACAGGACGATCGCCTTCGAACACGAACTGCTTTCCGCGATAAGTCATGGTGGGAAACTGGTTCACGTTGAACCAGCCCGGCCCCTTGAGAAGGGCATCACGTTCTTCGTGGCCGGAATCCAGCGAGGCGGTATCGATCTCGATTTCAATTGAGCCAGTGCGCTGAAGCGGATCGTATTCAAGCGTGCCGCGCGCCGAATCAAATTGGCCGCGCTGGATGGAGAAGCCCAGATGATCGATTTCGAAAAGCGGGTAGGTGTGGCTGGGATCAAAGGTGTACGTGGCGGAAAACGCTGAGGAACTCAGCATCGTCGCGAAAATGAGCGCGATGGATTTCATGTCTATTTCTTTATCGGGATCGGGGTAAGCAGAAGTGAAAATGCCACCCGCACTTCGTTGGCAAGGGCGCTCGTGTCGGCCCACATGCCCTCGCCGATTTTGAAGTCAAGACGATTGAGCTTGAACGTGCCCGTCAGGCGCTGGTTTTTACCCTCGGTTTTCAGCAAGACCGGAATCCGGGTTGGACGGGTAATGCCTTTGACCGAGAGCTTGCCTTCAACCAGATAGCGGCCATTGTCCTGGGACTGGATGCGTGTCGAGGCAAAACGGGCAGTGGGATAGCGGCGGCTGTCGAAAAAAAGCGGGCTGCCGACTTCGGCTGTTGCATCGGGATTACCCGCATCGGTTTTGGCCGTGGCCACGTCAAGAAGAATGCTGGCTTGCTCCGGCTTGGCCGGATCGAGCTGGATGTCCGCCTGGTACTGGGGGAATTCGCCATCCAGCGTGGCGCCCATCGCCTGATACTGAAAACCGATATTGCTGCGGGCTTCATCCAGTTGCCAGTTGCCCGCAAAGGCCATGGCGGGCGCCAGCACGGCGCCAATAAACCAGAAGGCAAATTGTTTTTTCACCGGCGTTTCTCCAGAAAGGGCAGCATGCGAACCAGGGTGTTGTCGCGGTCAAAGAAATGATGCTTGATGGCCGCCAGCACATGAACAATGACCAGCGTCAGCATCGTCAGGTTCAATATTTTGTGTACTTCCTTCAGGCCATCCGCCCATTCCAGATTCTTCGGCAGCAGTTGCGGCAATTCCCACAGGTTCAGGTAAATCACCGGAATCCCCGCAGCGGATGTCACCAGCCAGCCGGAAAAGGGAATGGCGAACATCAGGACATACAAGGCGGCATGCATCCAGGAAGCCGCGCGTTGCTGCCAACGCGGGGCAGGTTCGGGCGGTGGAGGCCGGAAAATCAGCCGGTTGATCAGTCGTAGCGTGACCAGTGCCAGCAGGGTCATGCCCGCCCATTTGTGCCAGGCCAGCATTTTCAGCTTCATGGGCGAAAGGTCCATTTCGTGTACCGATACGCCCAGCGTGAAGTTGGCAACGAGGGCCAAAGCCATCAGCCAGTGCAGCACGATGCTTGATGCCTGGTATCGGTTGGTTTCCATGTTGGTGCTTATGAATCAATGAGTTGTTGGCATCAGTTTAAACAAAATCGGCGTTAACGACCGCTTGTCGGTAAAATTAAGGCCCGACGAGCATTCGTCGATAATGTTGATAACTGATCAGAGCAAACCCGTCGCGAGACGGGGACGCAAAGCCACCGGTCTTGGTTGGTTTTACAAGATAGCGGGGTTGCCGGTTTCAAGAATTGGCTTGCTGCGCGTGCTCGATCATGTTTGAGATGATTGATTTTCAGGAGTTGCGCCATGAGCTACAGTGCCGTTCGTCCCGAACCCCCTCATAACAGCCGTTGTTCCTACCAGACAGGCAGTTGTCCAGGATTTGTGCTTGGCGTCAGTCTGGCTGCATTGCTGCTGGGTTTTTCCAGTCTGGCGCATGCGGCAACAGGTGCCATGAATTTACCCTCGTCGATCAATCCACATTCAACAGTAAATAGTTCCCAGTAAATCAGCCTGCAGAGCCTGGACGTTTTATCACCAGGGCGTTCAAACCGGTATCCTGAGGATGCCGGTTTTTTTATGGGCTGTTCCAGTGACGAAGTGCTTCCGCCAGAGCCCGACCAGTTGACATCAATCCTTTAAGCCCACTGGATTGCGGATCAGCCAGCGCCTTGTCGGCCTGTGATAGCGCCATCTGCTGCGGGATGACCATGACCTGCAAATTGGTTAGGATTTCGCGCACATGGCGCAGGCCGCGCAATCCGCCAAGATTGCCCGCGGATGCCGCGACCAGCGCGGCCCATTTGCCTTGATAGGGCACGAGGCCGGATTCCTCACCGTCTGGGCGCGACACCCAGTCCAGCGTGTTTTTCAGCAGGGGCGTGATCGAGCCATTGTATTCCGGACAGGCGATCAGCAAGCCATGATGGGATTTGAAAAGCGCCTTCAATTTGACGGCCGTGCCGGGCAGGCCATGGCTTCCTTCCAGATCGCCGTTGTAGAGCGGTAGTGGATATTCATTCAGATCGACGAGCGTGACTTCCGCGCCAGCTTCGCGCGCGCCGCGCACGGCGTGTTCCAGCGCCTGTCGGTTGAACGAGTCTTTTCGGGTGGAGCCGGCAAAGGCAAGGATTTTTGGAGTCATGTCGGTTTCTGTTTCCTTATTGAAGATCAAACAGCAGAATTTCAGCGTAATGCTCGGTTGCCAATCTTAGATTGTCTTCCCCGGTAATGGCAGCGCCATCGCCTTCCTTGAGCGGATAGCCATTCAAGGACATGTTGCCCGTGGCGACCTGCAAGTAAGCACGCCGGCCGGCGTTGACCGGAAAAGTGATCGAGTCGCCAGGGTTGAGGCGGGCGGCATAAATGGATGCATCCTGATGGATATCTACCGAGCCTTCGCGTCCATCCGGAGAAGCAATCAACTGAAAGCGGCCTGCTCTGCCTTGCGGGTCGAGCCTGATCTGGCGATAGCCGGGTACAAGTCCCTTCTGATCCGGTACGATCCAGATTTGCAGCAGATGGATGCCATCGGTGGCCGAAGCGTTGTGTTCGCTATGACGGATGCCGGTTCCTGCACGCATGCGCTGAACTTCTCCGGCCTCGATGACGCCCTGGTTGCCCAGACTGTCTCGATGTTCCAGCGCGCCTTCCATGACATAAGTGACGATTTCCATGTCCTCGTGGCCATGCATGGGGAAGCCCGCGTCCGCCGCGATGCGGTCATCGTTGATCACGCGCAGTGAACCAAAGCCCAGGTACTGCGGGTCGTAATACTGACCGAACGAAAACGTGTGCCAGGTATCCAACCATCCAAAATTGGCATGGCCGCGGGTTTGGGCGGGTCTGATGGTGATCATGTTGCCTCCTGCTTGATGCCTTTGATGGCATCAGCCATACATAATGGAGGCGGCAATCAGGAATAACAAGTGAGGATGGCAGCGTTCACGGACAGCGGTTGCTCTGTGAGTCGGGCAAACAGCTTAGGTGATGGTGAATTGCAGTGATTTTTGAAAATTACATAGTCGCGTCACATGCCAAAGCGCCCTCACCCCAGCCCCTCTCCCCCAGGGAGAGGGGTTATATTCTCTTCTCCCTCGGGGAGAAGGTGGCGCGCAGCGCCGGATGAGGGCGCTACTGAATCGTGAGGGGAGTCTGTCACTAGGTTATGTAATTCTCAATAATCGGATTGAAAAATGCGGATAGATAAATGGATGTGGGGCGAACGGCGACTCGGCGGGCGCGGAGCGCCGGGGGCGGGAGCGTGAAGCGGGCCCACAGCAATGGAGCAGGTTGAATTGCGGCGATTATCGGGTTGGGAAAATGCTGATAGATAAATGGTTGTGGGGCAAACGGCGACTCGGCGGGCGCGGAGCGCCGGGGGCGGGAGCGTGAAGCGGGCCCACTGCAATGGAGCAGGTTGAATTGCGGCGATTATCGGGTTGGGGTCATGCGTATAGATAAGTGGTTGTGGGCCGCAAGGTTTTATAAAACCCGCTCGCTGGCGACCCAGGCCATCGAGGCCGGACAGGTGAGGCTGAACTCTGAGCGATGCAAGCCGGCGAAAGAAGTGAGAATCGGTGATGAAATCCTGGTGCGGCATGGCGGTCTTGAATGGCAGGTTATCGTGATGGGGTTATCCGACAAACGCGGCTCGGCCAGCGTGGCGCAGAAGCTGTATGAGGAAACCGAGATCAGCCGGATCAAGCGGGAAGAAAGCCTCGCTTTGCGCCGCATGACCAGCGAGCCATCGCAAGATATAAAAGGCCGTCCTACCAAACGTGACCGGCGGGTGCTGACGCGCTTCAAATCCGGGGAATAAAGTGTGCGAACCCCGTCAAAAAACTGATTTCAGGCCCTACAATTCAAGCTTGAACAGAACTAAATGACCGCACCCGTTTCTCCCTCCTTTTTCCGCCGTAACTGGCTCAAGGGCCTGCTGGCCCTGATGGTGGTTTTCCCCCTGCTGATTCTTGCCGTTTCGTACTGGTGGCTGCTGCCCAATCTGCCCCGCTACAAGGACACCGTGGCCAGTGTGTTGTCGGCAGCCACGGGATACACCATTTCCCTTGAACAGATTGATGGCGAGTGGGGCGGCGCGCGCCCGCGCATCACCCTCGATGGCGTGAGGCTGTACGAAGGCAACCGGCCGCTCCTGCACTTTTCAAGGCTGGAAGGCAGATTTGGCTGGCGCAGTCTGCTGACGCTTGAACCGCGTTTTCACGATCTGTCGGTGAGCGCGCCGGCCATCGCCGTGCGCCGAGCCGAAAATGGCCTGTTCTACGTGGGCGGTCTCAAAGTCGACCCGAACAGCAAGGACACTTCGTTTTCGGATTGGCTGCTCAAACAGGGTGAGGTGAAAGTCGAAGGCGCAACCCTGGCCTGGATCGACGAAACCAGCGGCAGCCAGCCATTGGTGCTGCGCAATGTTTCAGTCAATTTGCAGAATCTGCTGCGACGCCATGTATTCACGTTCAAGGCAATGCCGCCGGCAAATGTGGCGACGCCGGTTGTTGTTGAAGGTATGCTGCTTGGCAATAGTTTGTCGGCCAGAGATGAATGGCACGGCACCATAAACGCGGATGTGGGTGCGGTCAGCCTGGAAGCGTTGCGCCCCTGGCTTCCTGCGTCATGGTCCGGGGCGCGCGGCCATGGGAGCGTTACGCTCAACACCGAAATCGACAAAGGACAACTTGTCTCGCTGGAAGCAAAACTCAATCTGGCAAACATCTATCTCAAGCTCGATGACCGGCATCCGCCTGTAAACCTGGAACGGGCGGCAGGAAAATTCGGCTGGAAGCAGGAATCGGGATCACAAACCCTGTGGGGGCGCAGGGCGGTTTTGAAACCAGCGGGTGCGGTTTCATCCGGGCCATTCGATCTGGCGTTTAAATGGGGGGGTGAAGAACGGTCGGTGGTTGTCAGTGATGTCCAACTGGATGCGCTGGCGGGTCTGACCGGTTCGCTTCCGCTGGAACCGTCGCTGGCTGAACGATTGCGGGCCAGCCAACCTACAGGCCTGATTGAAGAACTGGCCTTGAGATGGCGCGGTGAATTCGCTTCGCCCAAGGCTTTTTCGGTTCAGGGGAAATTCACCGGCCTGGGCTGGGCAGCAAAGGGACAGATGCCGGGCGCAAGCAATCTGAGCGGCACCCTGCGGGGCGATGAAGAAAAGGGTGTCTATACGCTGACCGGCGCCAAAGCGGCGATTGATTTGCCCACCGTATTTTCCGATCCGCGTTTGCAGTTCGATACACTCAACATTCGCGGCAGTTGGAGAAAACAGCGCCCTCAGGGTTACACGCTGGAAATTGCTGAAGCCGCCCTTTCAAATACCGATCTCGCTGCCCATGTCTTCGGGCGTTATCACTGGCTTGGCAAAGGGCCTGGTGTGGCGGATTTGTCGGGGCGTCTCGATCGTGCCGTGGGCGCCCGGGTCGAGCGCTATTTGCCGGTTTTGGTCAACGAGGACACCCATGTCTGGCTGCGTCAGGGCATCCTGCGGGGAGAAGCATTCGATTCTTCATTTCAGTTGAAGGGTGATTTGTCGCGCTTTCCTTTTCGCAATCCTCAAGAAGGGATATTCCGCGTTTCCGGCAAAGTCAGGGGTGCGCAGATTCACTTCGCGGAAGATTATCCGCCCATCAACGATGTCGACGGCGAATTGATCTTCGATGGCGTGCGCATGGAAATCCGCTCGGACAAGGCGTCAATATTTGGCGCGCAACTCAACAAGGTTCGCGCGGTCATTCCCGATCTGGAAGCCAAGGAAGAATTGCTGATCGTGGATGGCGAGGCTTCTGGGCCGGCCCAGGAGTTTATCCGCTTTGTGAATTTCAGCCCGGTCACCGATCGCATCGGCGGACTGACCGAGGAAATGAGCGCGACTGGCAATCTGCATCTGTTGATGAATATCAAGGTGCCGCTCAGGCATAGCCGGGATACCACGCTTGCTGGCCGCCTGACCTTTGCCGGTAACACGGTATTTCCCGCACCCGATCTGCCAAGGCTGGAACAGGTGGGCGGCAAGCTTGAATTTACCGACAGTGACCTGACCACACCACAAATGACAGCGAAGGTGCTGGGCGGCGATGCGACTTTTTCGGCGGCGACCGAAAATGGCGCAATCAAGGTGCGTGGGCAGGGGCTGCTGAAAGCCACAGCGCTGGATACCTGGATGGGCAAGGAAATCGCCAGCCGCCTGTCCGGACAGACAAACTGGAAAGGCGAGTTGACGCTTGGCCGTGACCAAACACGCGTCAGGCTGGAATCCGCGTTAACGGGCCTGGAATCCAGACTTCCCGCACCGATGAACAAGAGCGCATCCAGTGCGATTCCGCTTTTGCTGGAGCACCAGACCATCAGCAAGAATGAAGACTGGTTCAACTTGCAGTACGGAAGAATGGCCTCCGCCGTCTGGACCACGCAACAGACTCCCTCGGGGCACAAGCTTGACCGGGGTGAATTGCGTTTTGGCGACAAGGCGAAATTGCCCACGGAAAGCGGTCTTGAGGTGAGCGGTTATGTGCGTAATTTTGACTTGGGCGGCTGGGTGGATTTGTTGCCGAAAGGCGGCGAGGGCGAAGCCACCCATTTGTCCGGCATCAATCTCACCTTGTCCAGGCTGGATTTTCTTGGCCGTTCATTTCATGACATCGCGGTGAGCGGCAAGCTCAAGTCCAACTTGTTGCGGGCGTCTGTCAATGGCCGCGAAATGGAAGGCAACCTGACCTACCGCCTGGCAGGAGAGACGCCCGCCCGGCTTTCCATGCAGTTCCGCCACTTTACCCTGCCTGAGCCTGCCGAATCGCGGGGCGGCGAAGCCGTGGCGCTTGAGCCGGAAGGCATGCCGGCCATGGATGTGCAGGTGGACGAACTGACCATCGGTGACAGGCAGATGGGGCGCCTCGAAGCCTTCGCACACGGCATTCCAAGGGGACTGGCAATTGACCAGCTTAATCTGATTCACAAGGACAGCATTGTCAGCATGTCGGGCGAATGGAAAGACACCGGCAAGGGCGAAACCCGTGTGAAGATGAATGCGGATATCCGCAATGCAGGGCTGGCGCTTGAACGTTTTGGCTACGGCAATGTTCTCAAGCGCGGCACGGCCCAGATACAGGGCGAGGTTACCTGGCAGGGTTCGCCAGCCGATTTTGCCTTCGGCACGCTTGCCGGCACGCTGCAAATGACAGCCAAGGGCGGCCAGTTCACCAAGGTGGAAGCTGGCGCGGGCAAGCTGCTTGGGGTGTTGAGCCTGCAATCCATACCCAGGCGGCTGAGTCTGGATTTTCGCGATGTGTTTTCCGAAGGGTTCGCATTCGACCAGATTTCCACTAACATGCAACTGGCCAAGGGAACCGTGTATACCAACGATTTCCTGATGAAGGGCCCCTCGGCGACAGTGAAAATGTCTGGCCTGGCAAGGTTGCAGGATGAAACCGTCAGGTTGCGGGTCAAGGTCATTCCCAAGCTGTCCGAAGGCGTGGCAGTGGCCGGTGCGCTTATCGGAGGCCCGGTCGCGGGCCTGGGCGCACTGGTGATGCAGAAGGCCTTGAAAGACCCCATCGAGGAAGCCATTTCATTCGAGTATCTGGTTGATGGCGGCTGGGATGAGCCCACCGTCACCAAGCTCGCAAAACCAAAACCTGTACAGGAACAAGAACCGAATTCATGACAGTCAAGAAAACTTCATCGATAGCCAAGACAAAAGGTACACGGACCAAGGCGCCCGCAGCCAAGAAACAGGCCGCGCCGGCAGGCACTGTCCGGGTTGCGGCCATTCAGATGGCTTCCGGACCCAGTGTGGCGGCCAATCTGGCGGAAGCGGAACGGTTGATCGAACAGGCCGTCAGCGACGGCGCCCAGCTTGTCGCATTGCCCGAGTATTTCGCCATCATGGGGCTGAAGGACACCGACAAGGTCAAGGTTTGTGAGCCGGAAGGCAAAGGCCCGATACAGAATTTCCTTTCGCGCATGGCCAAAAAGCATCACATCTGGCTGGTGGGCGGATCGGTGCCGCTGGAATGCAATAACCCGGATAAGGTGCGAAACAGTTGCCTGGTATACGACGATCGCGGCAAGCAGGTTGCGCGCTACGACAAGATTCATTTGTTTGGCCTGGATCTTGGCAACGAGCACTACAAGGAAGAAAAGACCATCGAGCCAGGCAATGAAATCGTTGTCGTCAACAGTCCGTTTGGCCGTATCGGCCTGTCGATCTGCTATGACCTGCGCTTTCCTGAACTGTATCGCTCCATGCCGGACGTCGATGTCATCATGGTGCCGTCCGCTTTTACGGCGACTACCGGCAAAGCCCATTTCGAAACCCTGGTGCGCGCCCGCGCCATCGAGAATCTGGCTTATGTCATCGCGCCCGCGCAAGGCGGCTATCATTTATCAGGCCGCGAGACAAACGGTGATTCGATGATCGTCGATCCGTGGGGCGTAGTACTTGATCGCCTGCCGCGTGGTTCAGGCGTGGTTATCGCCAACATCAACCCGGGTTATCAGGCCAGCTTGCGCAAGAGCTTGCCCGCACTCAAGCATCGCAGCATCGGCTGTGACGAAGTCAGGGTGGAGTTGGTCGAACGCCGCGCACCAACACGCGGCGCCAGCAAGAAGTAAGAGAGAACAATGAACCCCGTTGAAGCACTTTCCCCCATCCAGTCCGCTGAAAAGCTGTTCGATGTCGCGCAGCGTACCTTGCTCGCGCCCAACGAGCTCGACAGCCAAAAACTTGCGCCGGTATTCGGCATGCTGCTGACGCATGATCTCGATTACGCCGATCTGTATTTTCAGTACAGCCGTTCCGAGGCGTGGACACTGGAAGAAGGCCAAGTCAAATCAGGCAGTTTCAACATTGATCAGGGCGTGGGCGTGCGCGCGGTGTCGGGCGAAAAAACCGCCTTCGCCTATTCCGACGAAATCAGTTTTGATGCGTTGTCGCACGCGGCGGATGCCACGCGCGCCATTGCCCGCTCGGGTGGTGGAAAATCGTTTTCGGTGGCCGGGCGCGGGAATGTCCGCAGCCTTTATCAACCACTTGATCCACTGGCGAGTCTCGAAGACGCCAAAAAAATCGTCATGCTCGAACGGCTGGAAAACATCGCGCGCAAACTCGATCCGCGCGTCATACAGGTCATTGCCAGTCTGGCTTCAGAATATGAAGTGATCTATGTCGCGCGCTCGGATGGACACACGGCCGCCGATGTGCGGCCGCTGGTGCGGCTGTCGCTGCAAGTCATCGCTGAAGAAAATGGCCATCGCGAGCAAGGTTCTGGTGGCGGCGGAGGACGTTTCGGCTATGAATATTTCACCGATGAAAAGCTGGAAGAATACGCCCGCCAGGCTGTGCACCAGGCCGTGACCAACCTGGCTGCCAAGCCCGCCCCAGCAGGCACCATGACGGTTGTGCTTGGGCCAGGCTGGCCCGGCATTCTATTGCACGAGGCAATCGGCCACGGTCTCGAGGGCGACTTCAACCGCAAGGGCAGTTCCGCATTTTCCGGGCGCATCGGCGAGCGTGTCGCCGCGCCCGGTGTTACCGTCGTGGATGATGGCACGTTGCCGCAGCGCCGCGGCTCACTCAACGTCGATGATGAAGGCAATCCCACCCAGCGCACCGTGCTGATCGAGGACGGCATCCTCACCGGCTACATGCAGGACAGCCTCAACGCCCGCCTGATGGGTGTGCCCGTTACGGGAAATGGAAGGCGCGAATCCTTCGCCCACCTGCCCATGCCGCGCATGACCAACACCGTCATGCTGGGCGGCGACAAGGACCCGGCCGAGATTCTGGCCTCGGTCAAAAACGGACTCTATGCCGTCAACTTTGGTGGCGGCCAGGTCGACATCACCAGCGGTAAATTCGTCTTCTCCACCGCCGAGGCCTACATGATTGAAAATGGCAAGGTGACCTATCCGGTAAAGGGCGCCACCCTAATCGGCAACGGCCCCGATGCGCTCACGCGTGTCAGCATGATCGGCAATGACATGCAGCTCGATTCTGGCGTCGGTACCTGCGGCAAGGAAGGGCAGAGCGTTCCGGTCGGGGTCGGGCAGCCTACATTGAGAATTGATGGATTAACCGTGGGCGGAACAGGTTAACGAATTTGGCCGGGGGCAGCCCGGCGGCTAGTAACTTTCTTTGCTCCGCCAAAGAAAGTCACCAAAGAAAGACGGCCCCGCTGAGCTGCTCCGCCTTAAAACCTTGGCGGGGTAAACTCGGTCGAGGACTTGAATTGGGCGGCTGCGGAACTCGCCCGCATAAAATTCATGCGGGCTCAAACAGTCCTCGCCGAAAGCCCCCAATTCAAGTCCTCTCCCTCGGCAGCCCAGAGGGGGAATAAAACCAACCCCCCGGCCACCTGCGTTTGATCTTTACTATGGCGGCATGTAATTGGAGAACATCAAATTCAATCTTTTCGGGACAAACAATCTGTCTCAGGAACTCTGGTGCCTAATCAAGACTCAACTATCTTGTTTTGTTGATTTTTTTCGAAAGGACAATTCATGAATCGCAGATCAATGTTATTGATTTCAGCGGCCGCGCTCATAGGCCTATCAGGTTGTGAAACTCATCCCTACTATGGTGACGTCAGGGTTCATGATCGTGACTACGATGTTCGGGTTGTCTTTACCGATCGGGATCGAGTGATGATTCGCGATTACTACCGTGATTATTACCGTGGTCTTCCCCCAGGCTTGGCCAAGAAGGGCAAGATTCCTCCAGGTCACGCGCATAAATTCCGCCGCCACTATGGTGTGCCGCCTGACGCAAGCTGGCAGTATTTGCCGGCTGATCTGGAGAGGCGTTTAAGCCGCTTGCCCGATAACTATATTCGTGTGATTGTCGGCACGGATGTGGCGATCCTGCATACCCGAACTCGGGTGGTCTTGGACCTTATCGAAGACCTTGACGATTGAGTAATCAACTTGCGAGCGAGGGTGAATGAGGCAAACCTGTTTCATTCACCCTTGACGTTGAACAATAACGTTCAAGTCACTCAAACTCCATCGACCGGAAAATTCTCCCTGCATTGATCTTGGCCAGTTCGTCTGAAGTGTGCAGGTGCAGGTAGGCGGACTGGTCGATCTTGTAGGCATCGTCAAGCGAGCCGCCGTTCCTGATCAGTTCGGCAATCTTGCCGCGCAGGTAGACAAGATAATCTCGCGTCCACTTGCGCACGGTTTTCATGTCAGTTGGACCGCCATGGCCAGGGATGACGATCTCGGCGCCCAGTGCCTCAAACTTGTCCCACACTTCGATCCAGCGTTTAGTGTCGGTGTCTTCGAACACCGGCAGCATGCGTTCATGGAATGCGGTGTCACCCGAAATGACGAGTTTCTTCTCGGGCAGCCAGACCATGGTGTCGCCATGGTGGTGGGCATTGCCAAGATGAAGGACCTGAATTTTCCACGAACCCATTTTTAAATCCAGATTGTCGTCGAACACGATGTCCGGCAGCACAACATCGGTCTTGAAAGCCTTGTCCCGCGCGCGTGATTTCATCACTGCCAGCGCTTCGTCGCCATATTTTTCGATGTGTTCCGCGGTATGGCGATGCGCGACGATTTTTGCGCCTTGTTCCTTCCAGTAACTGGAGCCGAGCATGGCGTGGCCCTGGCTGTTTTCCAGCACGACGTATTTCACTGGTTGTTTGGTGCGTTTTTTTATTTCCTCATGCAGCGACTGGGCCAGCAGGTAGTTGTCGCCGGCATTCTTCACCAGCACACCGTCTTCGGTGATGATGAAGGACAGGTTGTTGTTATGTCCCGAGTTGTCATAGGTGCCGGGCGCGGTGGCACCGATGGCCGACCATACGTTGGGAATGACTTCATGCGGCAAGTCATACAAAAATGAGTTGGGCGCCTTGTCGAGCGACAGCACCGGCATGCCGGCGGCGCGCCATTTGAAAAAACCGTCTGAATAATTTTTCACATTGGTGTAGCCGAGCTTCATCAGCGTCTCCGCTGCCAGCGGGCTGCGCTGGTTGACGCCGCAGTAGGTGACGATGGGCGTGTTCTTGTTGGGCACATAGGATTCGATCTGGAATTCCAGCCAACCGCGCGTGATGTTGGAAAACTGCGGCGCCTCGATGCGGCCGCCCAACAGCGCAAGTTCCGCCGGGGTGCGCACGTCGATGACGACGGTTTCGGGATGCGCTTTCAGCAAAGCCTGCAATTCCTGTGTGTTGATGTTGGTGATGCGCTTGTTGACACCGTCCAGCAACTGTTTTGCTGCCTCGGTCAATGCAGGTGGTTCGGGAATAGTAAAGACAGGCTTCGCCGGTTCGGATTTTGAACTGACAGGATTATCCTGGGCCAATACGTCTGCGTTTGCCAGAAGTGCGAGGGAAAACAGCAGGGCGGAATAGGGCGATAGAACTGGCATCGTGAGGACCTCTGAAAGAGTTGATGCTAGTCTAGTTAATGCCGGGCAGGGCCGCCACGGTAGAAATGTGCCGGCCCTGTGTGGTCGCGGTTTCAGCCCATCATTTTCCGCAGCAGCGCTTCGATGTCAGCGCCGCCAGCAGGAATGCCGCCTTGCGGCGTAAGCTGATTGACGAGATCGGGCAGGATGTCGGTCAGGTCATTCGCTGCCTCGTCCTCGCTCATGCCGGCGGCTTGCGCAAGCTGGCTGAGATGGCCTGAGCCGCCCAATACCTGGCGGATCTGATCGGGAGAAATGGGCAGGTTGTCACCCGAACTGACCCACGAGTCAACCTGCTGGCCCATGCCGGCGCGCTTGAAAATATCCTGTATGCCACCCAGCCCGCCCAATGCGCCCTCAAGCCCGTTGTCCGGCACGGCGTTTGAACGGCCACCGCCGAGCATGCCGCCCAGAATATCGCCCAGACCACCGCCGCCGCCAGCGGTCCGGCCGCCACCCAGCATGCCACCCAGAATGTCGCCCATTCCGCCGCCCGCCCCAGACTGGCTGCCACCACCCAGCATGCCGCCAAGAATGCTACCCAGCCCGCCGCCCTGGCCGGCTCCCTGGCTGGCGCCCGCGCCACGATTCATCATCATGGACAGGACCGCCATGATCAGCGCCATTTTGGGATCAGCGCCCCGCATCTGTCCGCCGCCACGTAGAACGCTGCCCAAAACAGAATCCAGTAATCCCATGTTTGTCTCCTCGAATTTTGTGAACCCACACTCTAATCGGCTTTGTGCAGGTTAGTCAGGCACTGGTCGGAAATTTACCTTTTTAACGTTGATCCATGAAACCAGAATGAGGGACTGGACAGCGTGTGTAATACCCGACTACAATACTCGGGTATTAAGCCGGGTGGCCGGCTGCGTTACAGGAGTTGAAACATGTCAGAACAATTGATTGAAGCGATCCGCTCAGGCGAAGCTAGCCGGGTCAAAACCCAGCTTGATCAGGGCGCGGACGCCAATGCGCGCGATGCCTATGGCGCAACCGCCCTGATGGTGGCGGCGCATGCCGGCAATCTGGAAATTGTGAATCTTTTGCTGGGGGCGGGCGCGGAGGTCGATGCGAAAGACGAGCTCGGCTGGACCGCGCTGATCAAGGCCTGCTACAACGATGTCGAAGATCGTGGCTATCCCGAAGTGGTAGCGCGGTTGATTGAGGCCGGCGCGGATCCCAATGTGAAAATCGGTTACGGCATCCGCCCGCTGATGCTGGCGGCAGGCTACGGCGAGTCTGGCGTGTGCGAGGCCCTGCTCGCGGGTGGCGCCGATGTGCTGGCGAAGAATGACGGCGGCCTGACCGCGCTGATGATGGTCAAGGACAAGTTCTATGTCGAAGTCATCAACCTGCTGCATGCGGCTGAACGCGACGCAGGCGTGGGCGAAGGCAGCTGTTCCACCAAGAATGCGCCGGGTTCGAATGTCGTCACGTTCCTGAAACCCCAGGCGCGCAATCCCGATCATTAAGACGAACACCGCTTCTAACAATATACGGAGGAGAAATTAAAAATGGACGATCCCGTCATCGCGCAAAAAGCGCCTTATGAACTGGAGCTGGATCCCGGCACCTATTACTGGTGTTCCTGCGGCCGCTCCAAAAGCCAGCCGTTTTGCGATGGGTCGCACGAAGGCACCGGTTTCGAACCCAAGGAATTCGTCATCGCGGAAAAGCAGACGGTGTATTTGTGCGGCTGCAAGTGGACAGCCGATCCTCCATTTTGCGATGGCGCGCACGAAAGCTTGTAAACAGTCACTATCGCATCGATAGCTTGTCGGGTGAATGAGCGTCTGATAGCATTTGGCCCATGAATAAACGGTTTGAAAGCTTTTTTTATTTCTTTTTTCCCACGCTTCAGGCGGCCGGGAGGGAATGACGCAAGTTTCGCAAACATCCCGAAAGACCGCCAGCCCCCTGGCGGTTTTTTATTGGGGGCGGAAAGAGAACTGACATGACGCATTACAAAACCGATGACACCCGTGTCGAGCAAGTTGGCGAACTGATTTCGCCAGCAAAGCTCATGGCCGACCTGCCCGCCAGCGACCGGGTGACGGAAACCGTCTTTGCGGCACGCAACCAGATCCACGATGTGCTGCGTGGAGCCGATGATCGTCTTGTTGTCATCGTCGGCCCCTGTTCCATTCACGACCCCCAGGCGGCAATAGAATACGCGAACAGATTGAAGGCGCTGGCCGATCAGTTAAAGCACGACATCATCATCATCATGCGGGTCTATTTTGAAAAGCCGCGCACCACGGTGGGCTGGAAAGGCCTGATAAACGACCCGCACCTGAACGAAAGCTTTGACATCAACACCGGCCTGCACATGGCCCGCAGGATACTGATCGAGATCAACGAATTGGGTTTGCCGGCGGCTACTGAATTCCTTGACCTGGTGACGCCGCAGTACCTGGCCGACCTGATTGCCTGGGGCGCGATTGGCGCGCGCACGACCGAGTCGCAGTCGCACCGTCAGCTCGCCTCGGGCATGTCCTGTCCCATCGGCTTCAAGAACGGCACGGACGGCAACATCAAAATAGCGGTGGACGCCATCAAGGCATCGGCCGCGCGGCATCATTTCATCTCCGTCACCAAGGCCGGGCAGGTTGCGGTTTTCAAGACAGCGGGCAACGAGGATTGCCACGTCATTCTTCGCGGCGGCAAGCAGCCCAACTATGACAGCGCAAGCGTCGAAGCCGCCTGCCAGGAACTGTCGCACGCGGGTCTGAGCCAGCACGTCATGATCGACCTGTCGCATGCCAATTCCAGCAAGCAATACCAGAAGCAGATCGAGGTGGGGCAGAACGTGGCCAGCCAGATTGCCAAGGGCGAGCACCGCATCATGGGCATCATGATCGAAAGCCATATCAAGCCCGGCCGGCAGGACGAGTGCCCCGGCAAGCCGCTGGAATACGGCATGTCCATCACCGATGCCTGTATCGGCTGGGAAGACACCGAACCGCTACTGCGCGAACTGGCAGCCGCAGTTCAGTCTCGGCGAATCAAAGAGCCGCTGGACGAGCAATAAGGGTTAAAATGCTGGTGGCGGGCCTCCCCGCATGGCAGCCCCGTGAACCTGGTCAGGTCCGGAAGGAAGCAGCCATAGCGGATCGTTACCAGTGCCGGGGTTCAGGCTCGCCACTTACCTATTTTGAAGCCTGCCTCAATGAGTGACTTGTTCGGCGAATCCTCCCAACCCGCAGTGGCCCTCGCCCGCAAATGGCGGCCGCGGCGCTTTGCCGATCTCACAGGTCAGGAACATGTCGTCAAGGCGCTGTCGAATGCGCTGACGCAGGGCCGGCTGCACCACGCCTATCTATTCACCGGTACGCGCGGCGTGGGCAAGACCACGCTGGCGCGAATTCTGGCCAAGTGCCTCAATTGTGAAACCGGCGTCACGCCGGAACCCTGCGGAGAATGCAGCGCCTGCAAACAAATCGACGCCGGCCGCTTTGTCGATTTGCTGGAACTCGATGCCGCGTCCAACACCGGTGTCGACAACATGCGCGAGGTACTGGACAACGCGCAATACGCGCCGACGGTAGGTCGCTACAAGGTTTACATCATCGACGAAGTGCACATGCTGTCCAAGCCGGCCTTCAACTCCATGTTGAAGACGCTGGAAGAGCCGCCCGAGCATGTCAAATTCATTCTCGCCACCACCGACCCGCAAAAAATTCCGGTCACGGTGCTGTCGCGCTGCCTGCAATTCAACCTCAAGCCGATGACGCAGCAGCAAGTCATCCAGCGCTTGAGCCATGTGCTGGAACAGGAAAACATCAACGCCGAACCCGCTTCGCTCAGCCTGTTGGGGCGCGCCGCCAACGGTAGCATGCGCGATGCGCTGTCGCTCACCGACCAGGCCATCGCCCACGGCGCAGGCAGCCTTGATGCGGCAGGTGTCGAAGCCATGCTCGGCACCGTGCGCCAGGATTACCTGTTCGATATCCTCGATGCCCTGGCGCGGCAGGATGCCGATGGCCTGCTGCATCAGCCGCGCCTGCTTTCCGAGCAGGGCATTTCGCTGGATGCAGCCTTGCAGGATCTTGGCGCCCTGCTCACCAAAATCGCGCTGGCGCAGATTGCTCCGCAGGCCGTCGAGGATGACCAGGAAGCCGCGCGCATTCTCGACATGGCTTCAAGGCTGGATGCCGAATCGGTGCAGCTCTATTATCAGATTGCCGTCAACGGCCGCCGCGATCTGCCCTTTGCGCCGGACGAAATTTCCGGCTTCAGCATGACGCTGCTGAGAATGCTGGCGTTTACGCCTGCCAATTCCAGCCCGTCGATGGGACAAGCCAAAACCGCTGCCCATTCACACCCCTCTCCCTCGGGGAGAGGGGCTGGGGGTGAGGGCACTTCCACACGCTCTGTGGATGCCATTCCAAGCGGCAATCCAATTGTAGCCACGGAACCATCCCCCTCTCCCTTGTCAGGAGAGGGCAGGGTAGAGGGGGAAACCGTCACATCCACCTCAACCGACTGGCCCACCATCGTTGCCAGCCTCAAACTCGGCGGCATGGCCCGCATGCTGGCCGACCAGTGCGAACTGAAAAGCCACGACGGCAACATCATGCTGTTGGGTCTGGCCGAAGTGCACAAGCACTTGCTCGATAAAACCTATCAGGAAAAACTGGTAGCTGCGCTCAAGCAGAAATTCGGCGAACCGCTCAAAGTGCAAATCGAACTCGGCGCGGCATCCGGGCAAAGCCCGGTCGAAGTCCGGGCCCGCGCCAAAGCGGAAAAGCAGGCCGAGGCCGTGGCGGCCATCGAGTCCGATCCATTCATTCGCGATCTGGTGGACCAGTTCGATGCACGCATCGACACTGCCAGCATCAAATCACTAGGAGAGTCACAATGATCAAAGGCGGTATGGGCAACCTGATGAAACAGGTTCAGCAAATGCAGGAAAACATGCAGAAGGCGCAGGCGCAACTGGCGGAAGTGGAAGTCGAAGGTGTCTCCGGCGCCGGCATGGTCAAGATCACCATGACCTGCCGCAACGACGTCAAGCGCGTGCAGATCGACGCCGGCGTCATGGACGACAAGGAAATGCTGGAAGATCTCATCGCCGCCGCCGTCAACGACGCCATCCGCAAGGCCGAGCAGACGACGCAGGAAAAGATGGGTGCGTTTACCCAGGGATTGCCGTTGCCGCCGGGGATGAAGCTTCCGTTCTGAACCCTCAGCGCGTGAAGGGTTGTCGATTTGGCGCGTTTGTTTCAAGTGTCTTGATCCGTGGTGCACGCACGCATCGGAAAAGAACTCGACCACGGTTCCCTTGACTCCTTTGATTTCCCTCCTCTGAAAACCAATGTCACTCCCTACCAATGAATCTGTTAAATGCCTGATGAAGCACTTAATTGAAGGATATGGAGCTGGGCATTACCCCATAGTTCAAGTTAGTGACTTAAAAAAAGCATGTGCCCTATCAGACGATGAGTACCGAGACATCTTCAGATACTTTTTTGACCTTAAGATATTTCAACCTATAGGGCCAGACCGGCTACAGATTCACCAGAAGGTTCAGAAGTACACCGCACGCCTTCCATACTGCACTTTCAATGACGTACATAGCTTCTTTCAATCAATAAATGCACGGGAACGAACTGCAAGGATGATGGTTATGTTTGCGGCCATGAAGCCAGAGCAGCCTGCGATTACTCTTAAGGCAATTCTAGAATTTGGAGACAAACGAAGTGAAGGCCGTTTAGTTGAAGCCGTAGCTGTACCTTGGTTCAAAATAATCAAGTTAATTCAACAAGACCCAAAAGCTGTTTATCAAATCGACCCATGGAAGTGGGAGGAGATTATCGCCGGAGCTTACAAGGAAGCAGGCTTTGATGAAGTAATCTTGACCCCGAGAAGTGGTGATGGAGGGAAAGATGTTATCGCAACCAAATTTGGCACAGGCTCGATTCGCATCTTCGATCAAGTCAAAGCGTATAAGCCTGGAAACTTGGTTACTGCCGATGAAGTAAGAGCGATGTTAGGTGTAATAACAGCGGCTAACAATGTTTCAAAAGGCATCATAACAACAACATCATACTTCGCCCCTAGAGTAAGGGATGATGACTCAATTAAGCCTTTTGTTCCCTATAGATTGGAATTGAAGCAGCACGATGACTTGCTCGAATGGCTTAAAAGCTTATCAGGAGATGAGAGCTAGTGGCCATTGAGTTTGCCTTCTCCACTTAGTCAATGTGCTTGGAATCAATTAGGCAAAGACCGAAATAAAAACTGATTCGTTATCTTTGTTCAAATTAATTGAATGTGGCGCGTGGCGGCGCAGTCATCTTCGCAAACCCAATCGCCGCAAAAAAGAACACCACCGATAATCCCACTTCAATCAACCCCAGCATCGAAGACATACCTTTATCGCCCCACGCGCGCATGACACCTTCGGAGAAGTAAAGCAGGATGAACATGGACATCCACTGGTAGGTGTAGCGGCGGCCTTTGAGGATGCCCATCAGCGGAATCAGCAGCACCACGGCTTTCAGCACCAGCCACGAACCGCCAGGCTTGAGCGGCGCAAGCCACAGTTCCCAGGCCAGATTCAGAAATATAAGCGCAATGAGGCTGGCGCTGGCAATCAATTGAAGAGTTCTGATCACTGTGCGAGTTCGATCAGCAGTTTGCGTGCCGATTCGCCATCGGTCACCGCGCGCGGAAAATCTATGCGCACCTTGCCTTCGGGCGTTTGCAAATCCATGCCGTCGGTGTCAATGCCGATCATGCTGGCTTCATGGGGGCGCTTGCCGGTCGCGCGCTCGACATAACGCAAGTGTGTATCCGCATGATCCTGGTTCATGTGCGCGAGGATGCTGGCTTCCCATCCTTCGAGCGAATTCTCCGGCGGCGCGTAGCTCGCGGGTTCCACCCATTCGATTTTTCCAAAACCCACAATGAAGCGGATGGCCTCGATGTTTATTCGCCAGAGGCTGAAATCGCCCAGTTCGAAATAGCCGGCGGCATCAGGCATTAGTTGGGCATAACGCTTGGCCAGCGCTTCTGGACGGCCGATATTTTCCGCATGTCCGGTAAGCGTAACGCGTCCGGCGGCATGCATGTTGTCGGCACAGGGATGAACGATGAGACTGGCGCGCGGGTCGGCGCCGAGATTTTTTGTATGCTCGGCCAGGCCGGAGATGAGAAACACCGGCCGGGCATGATGATCGGTGATAAAGGGGCAGACCGAGGCGAAGGGCATGCCGTCCAGCCGTCTGGAAATCGTCGCCAGCACGCCGTGATGATGCCGCCTGACAAACTGCCGGGCTTCCAGCGCGGTGCTGCTCATGATGAGAGTTTGAGTGAAATTTCAGCCAGCCGCTTGCCCTGCGCAATGCACAGCTTGCGCTCGTCGTCGGTCAGCGGCTTGTCGTCCAGTGCGCCGGCGACATGCGACGCGCCATAAGGCGTGCCGCCCGAAGTGGTGGCGTTGAGTTCGGGCAGGGTGTAGGGCAAGCCCAGCAGGATCATGCCGTGGTGCATCAGCGGCAGCATCATGGAAATCAGCGTGGTTTCCTGTCCGCCATGCATGGTGGCGGTGGAGGTGAACACGCAAGCGGGCTTGCCCGCGAGTGAACCCTGCATCCACAGACCGCCTGTTCCGTCGAGAAAGAATTTCATCGCCGCCGCCATGTTGCCGAAGCGCGTGGGGCTGCCCAGCGCCAGTCCGATGCTTTCCTCGAAGTCGCGGTATTCGGCGTATGGCGCGCCTTCGGGTGGAACGGCAGGCTCGGCCACTTCGGTTTTGGGCGCGACCCTGGGCACGGTGCGGATGCGCGCCGTGACGCCGGGAACGGATTCGATGCCGCGCGCGATCAGCCGCGCCATTTCCGCGACGCTGCCGCCCTGGCTGTAGTACAAAACGAGAATGTCTGACATTGCAGTAAAGTGTCGTGATTGATTGAGAGAGTGTACTTTACACTCCTCCCCCGCTAGCCGGGGGAGGCGGGGAGGGGGTAAATGGCAAACCAGTCAAGTCGTGCTGTTTACCTCTCCCCAGCCCTTCCCTGCAAGAGGGGAGGGAGTTGGTGATAGAGAAATAATGAGTCATTGTACTTTTGGGAAGCGAGCATGCGTAAATGTTTAGGCTGGATAGTGGTTGTCGTCGTGACAGGCCTGCTCGCGGTGGGCTTGCATCGATTGACGGGCCAGTCCGGTTTGCCGCTGTATCTTGGGTATGGCGTGGGCTATGCGATATTTTCAGCGCTGCTGCTGTGGACGTTGAAGCAATGCCGACCCGGCTGGCATCCGGCCATGCAGCGCATGGCCTCGCTGCTGGCGGGCGCGGGACTTGCGGCGCTGGATGTGTTTCTATCCGGTTTGTCGGGTGAAACAGCCCAGCAGGCTTTTTTCAGTGCGCTACTGGGCGTGGCGTTGGTTCAGGTGGTAGCGAAGTTTGCTGACAAGAAACCGTAGCAGCAGGCTTGCCTGAGATTAGGTTATCTATCGCAGGCAACACTGCTCCCGTAATCGCATTAGCCTCCGCCGCCGCCCGATCCGACCCCATGCGCGGCCTGCAAGACTAGTGCGTCAAACTCATCCGCTTTCATCAAACCTTTTTCAACCACGATTTCTTTCACCGGGCGGCCGGATTTCTCCGATTCCTTGGCGATTTCCGCTGCCTGCATATAACCGATCTGGGTGTTGAGCAGGGTGGCGAGGCCGACGCTTTGATGGATAAAAAAGCCGCAGCGTTCGCGGTTGGCGATGATGCCTTTCAGGTTCTTTTCGGTTGCCGCGTTCATGGCGTTGGTCAGCCAGTCCAAGGCGTCGAACAGCGCTGAGCCCATGGCCGGCATCATGACGTTGAGTTCCAGTTGGCCTGCCTGGGTCATCATGGCCACAGCGTGATCCTGTCCAAGAATCTGGTAGCAGACCTGATTGAGCATTTCGAACATGACCGGATTGACCTTGCCGGGCATGATGGACGAGCCGGGCTGGACGGCGGGCAGCGTGATTTCGCCGAGGCCGGTGCGCGGGCCGGAGGCCAGCAAACGTAAATCATTGGAAATCCGCGTCAGCTCCAGCGCCAGTCCACGAATTCGGGCAGACAAATCCTGCAGGTCGAGCATGGACTGCATTTGCGCAGCGAGGTGGCTGGATTGGATTGGCTCGCCGGTAAGTTTGGCCAGTTCGGCGGCGACTTTTTCCGGATAACCTGGCGAGGTGTTGAGCGCGGTGCCCGCAGCCGAGCCGCCGAGGCCGATTTCGGCCAGCTTCTCGCGGCAGCTTTCCAGATTGTCTGCTGCCCGGTGCAGCGTCCAGGCGTAGGCGGCGAATTCGATGCCCAGGGTGGTGGGCACGGCATCCTGCAAGTGCGTGCGGCCGGACTTGACCGTGTCCTTCTCGCGCTCAGCCAGGCGCTCGAATTCCTTCGCCATGTTTTCGGCAGCCGCAGTCAGGCGCGGCAGCTTGGCCAGGCAGGCCAGCCGGATGGCGGTGGGGATGGTGTCGTTGGTGGACTGCCCCATGTTGACGTCGTCATTGGGGTTGACCGGCTTGTAGCTGCCCTTCTCACCGCCCAGCTCGACATTGGCCAGGTTGGCGACAACTTCGTTGGTGTTCATGTTGTGGCTGGTGCCGGCGCCGGCCTGGAAGCGGTCGACCACGAACTGGTCCAAATATTCCCCTTGCAGTATCTGCTCGCAGACCTTCACAATGGCGTCGCGCTTGCTCTCGGGCAGCCAGCCGGGCTGGCAGTTGGCATGCGCGGCCGCCAGTTTGATCATGACGTGGGCGCGGATAAAATCCACGTCGGGTTTGCGGCCGGAGATCGGGAAATTGTCGATGGCGCGGGCGGTCTGGATGCCGTACCAGGCAGAAGCGGGAACTTGATACTCGCCCAGCGAGTCTTTCTCGATACGAAAATCACTCATGGTCTGATCACAATGACGCAAACAAAAATTACATTCTACCCGCTGGGCCAGGCTTTAATGCTGCAGGCTTTATTGCTAGGGATATTGCTGCTAGGTCTGGGCGGTATGGCGCGGGCGGCGGACTTCATGCTGACGGACTCCACCGGGAAAGTGCACAAGCTTTCGCAATACAAGGGCAAGTGGGTGCTGGTCAATTTCTGGGCAACCTGGTGTCCGCCCTGCCTGGCCGAGATACCCGATCTGAATGAACTGCACGAAAACAAGAAAGCCAATGTGGCGGTATTTGGCATTGCGCTACAGTATGCCAATCCCAAACAGGTAATCGATTTCGCCGAGGGTCTGATGGTGAGTTATCCGATCGTGCTGGGCAATCCGAAAATTGCTTCGCAAATCGGTCCGGTGGATGGCTTGCCGACGACCTATTTATACAATCCGCAGGGCAAGCTGGTGGCGCACCAGCTGGGGCCGATCACCAAAGAGGCGGTAGAAGAATTCATCCGCAGTGCCGACAAAGCGGCAAAGAAATAAGGAACGAACATGAAACGCTGGCTGGGGTTTTTGCTGCTGCTGTTTCCGCTTATGGTTAATGCCGAGGTTCGCGATCCGGCCAAGCATTTCTTTCACCCCAAGCTTGGGGACTTCAAGGAAGAGATGGGAGTGGCCAAGCAGGAAGGCAAGAAGGCCGTCATGCTGTTTTTCGAAATGGACGATTGCCCGTTTTGCGAGCGCATGAAAACGACCATTCTCAATCAGTCGGACGTGCAGGATTTGTACCGCCAGAATTTCCTCATGTATCCCATCGACACCCAGGGCGATACGCCCATGACAGATTTCAGCGGCAAGGATACGATCGAGAAAGCTTTCGCGCTGGAACATCGCGTGCGCGCCACGCCCACCATCGTGTTCTTTGACCTGGATGGCAAGCTGATCGTGCGTCATACCGGTCCGGCCAAGGACAAGGATGACTTCATGCTGCTGGCGAAGTACGTGCTCGAGGGCGCTTATCAGTCCATGCCCTATACCCGATACAAACAAAGCAAGAACGTAGCGAAATAATGCGCGCCTGGCTGTTCGTGCTCCTGTTGGCAGGGATGCCGGCGCAGGCCGAAGAGAAGGTGCTCACACTCGAAGCAGCGCTGGCTGCTGCCGATGCGCCTCATCCGCAAGTGATGGCGGCCCAGGCGGATCTCAATCTCGCGCTGGCTGAACAGAATCTGGCCGACAGCACAAAGGATCCCCTGTTGAACCTGGAAGGCCAGTTGCGTCGGGGGCAGACGACGTTCAATGGAAACGACTGGAAAGACGATCACGGCGCCCGCCTGGTATTCCGCAAGCCCGTGCTGGATTTTGGCCGTGAGGGCGGGCTGGTGGATGCGGCAAAACAGGAAGTCTCTGCTCGCCGGCTGGCCTTGCTGGATGTGCGGGACGCACGCCGCATCGACATCATGGCGCGTTATTTCGACGTGCTGCTGGCCGACGCGCAATATGCGGCCGACAATGAATACATGGCGGTCTACTATGTCAGCTGGGACGATGCGAAGAAGAAATTCGAACTCGGCGAGATGAATGCACGTGATCTTGCGCAGCTTGAAGCGCGTTTTCAGGACCAGCGGGAAAAGCGCAACCGCAGCCTGATGACCATGCGCACCGCCCGGCAAAAACTGGCGCACGCGCTCAACAAGCCAGGCCAGTTGCCTTCGGAACTTGCGCCACCGGCCTTGCCGCAGAACGAGCTGAAATTGCCGGACTACGAAGCCATGTTGCCTGACGCGCTGAAGAACAACCGGAAATTGCTGGCTCAGGATGCGCGGCTGAAAGCCGTGGCGGCCCGTACGGAATCGATACGCGCCGACCGTTCGCCCACGCTGGATGTGGAACTGTCTGCCTCGGATTTCAACCGCGATACGGCGACACGCGATCGCTACAGCGCGGGTCTGGTTCTGAACTGGCCCTTGTATCAGGGCGATCGCGTCGACAGCAGGCTGGCGCGCGAGGCTGCCCAACGGGCGCGCCTTGAAGCCGCGTACGAGCAGGGCAGACGGGATCTGGCGGACGCGCTGCTGGAGACAATGCTGGAAATTGACTGGCTGAGGACGGCTGCCCGGTCAGCTGCCAAAGTCCAGACTGAATACCGGGATCAGGCGCTGGAGCGCGCGCGCGGCGAGTATGAACTGGAACTGAAAACCAATCTGGGTACCGCCATGGCCGATACGCAGGCTGCGGCCATTCGACAGAAGCAGGTGGAATATCGTCTGGCCCTGGCCCTGGCGCGGCTGGAAGCGCTGGCGGGAATTCCGCTTAAAGAGTTTGCACAGGGATCCAAGCAAGGAACGCCATGAACAAGGAACTGTTTTTACTGGGTGCATTGTTATCGGTTTCGTCAGCATACGCCGCCGACAGCGTGCGTCTGACTACACCCGTCTCCGGGGTCGTGAAGGCGGTGTTCGTGGAACCCGGACAGCGCGTCAGCAAAGGGGACAAGCTGTTGGCGCTGGACGATGTCCGCTTCCAGGCAAAACTGATGGAAGCGGAAGCGGGTGTGACGCGCGCCAAACAGGAAGCGGATGAAGCGGAAAAAGATCTGAAGCGTGCCGAAGAGCTTTACGCCCGCGGCGTCAGCTCAACGACGGAACTGGATGCTGTCAAACTTCGCCATGTCAGTGCAGGCGCATCGCTCAAGGAAGCGCAGGCGCGCCAGATTATTGCGCAGAAGAATCTGGATGACACGGTGCTGAGGGCGCCGTTTGATGGCGTGGTCAAAAGCCGGGAGGCTGAACCGGGAATGTTCGTGCCGGCGGAGCTTAATCCGCCGGTGTTGTTAATTCTGAATAAGGCGAAATAATCAGAATCTGGCGGTACGCACGGGCGGCGTGTATTGCCAGTTGCGTTTCCAGGCGCCAACCACCAGGGTCGGGTATTCCGGCCGGCCGAGGCTGCCGTTGTAGCGGCCCAGCGCGCGATACAAATCACCTTTTTCGATATCGATGTAATGGCGCAGGATCAGCGCGCCATATCTGAGATTGGTGCGCAGATGAAAAAGATTGTGCTCGGGTGTGCCAATTACCTTGAGCCAGAACGGCATGACCTGAGTAAAACCGCGCGCACCAACAGATGACACGGCGTATTTCTTGAAGCCGCTTTCAACCTGTATCAAACCCAGCATCAATTCAGGATCAAGCCCCGCACGAGTGGCCTCGTAATACAGGGTTTGCAGGAATTCCATGCGGAATTCATCGTCTGGAATGCGCTTGGTCAGGCGGCGGGACATTTCGGACAGCCAGGCCTGGGTTTGCGGGGCGCGCAACACGGAAACCTCCGTTACCGCCACATCGGACAGCGCCTTCGACAAATGGGCGCGCGCGGCAGCCGACATGGGCTCGTATTTTTGTCCGCCAGCCTGGGCCATGTTGGTGGCACCAAAGGTCAGGCTCGCGGCGAGGGCAAGTTTTCCAACTTTGCGTAACATCATCTGCTTCCAAGTAAATCTGTAAAAAATCCCGACACTTCCTTTAACGGCACTTCTCTTGCCTGACTTTCGCGCCGGCTGAGATATTCGACCATGCCGTTCTTCAGTCCACGGTCGCCGATCGTTATCCGGTGGGGGATTCCGATGAGCTCGGCATCGGCAAACATGACACCCGGCCGTTCGTCGCGGTCATCCAGCAATACGTCAATACCGGCTTCCACAAACTCTATATATAGCTTATCGGCTGCTTCTTTTACCTGTTCGTTTTTATGATAGCCAATCGGTGAAATAACCAGCAAGAATGGTGCCATCGATTCCGGCCAGATGATGCCGCGCTCGTCATGGTTCTGTTCGATAGCGGAAGCGACCACGCGCGAAACGCCAATTCCATAGCAGCCCATTTCCATGGTTTGCGATTTGCCCTGTTCGTCCAGGAAAGTAGCCGATAGCGCTTGCGAATATTTGGTGCGCAACTGGAACACATGGCCCACTTCGATGCCTCTGCAGAGTTCCAGGACGCCTTTGCCGTCCGGGCTGGGATCGCCCGATACAACGTTGCGAATATCCGCTATCACATCCGGCTCCGGCAGGTCTCGGGCAAAATTGACGCCAGCCAGGTGGAATTTGGGTTTGTTGGCGCCACAGACAAAATCGTTCATCGCGGCAACGGTGCGGTCGGCAATGACTTTTATTTTTGCGCGATCAAGTCCGACGGGACCGAGGAATCCTGGCGGGCAGTTGAAAACGGTGCGGATTTCTTCCTCGGTGGCGAAGCGGAAATCATTCAGTTCCTCAAGCTTGCCGAGTTTCACTTCATTCAGGCTGTGATCGCCGCGAATCAGCGCGACAATCATTTTTCCGTCGGCCATCACGGCAATGAGTTTGACGGTGCGCTCAAGCGGAATGCCCAGCAAAGCCGCGACATCCTCGCAGGTGGTCTGTTTGGGCGTTTCCACATCACGCATGGCTTCCTGCGCGGTGGGACGAGTATGAGGCGGCGCCAGCGCTTCAGCCAGTTCTACGTTGGCGGCGTAATCGGAATTGGGGCAATAGGCCAGCGCGTCTTCGCCGGAATCTGCCAGCACATGGAATTCATGCGAGCCGGAGCCGCCAATTGCCCCGGTATCCGCCGCCACCGCACGGAATTTCAACCCCAGGCGGGTGAAGATGCGCGTATAGGTGTCGTACATGCCGCGGTATTCACGCTGCAAGTCGTCGAAGTTTGCGTGAAAAGAATAGGCATCCTTCATCAGAAATTCGCGCGCGCGCATGACGCCGAAGCGGGGACGGATTTCATCGCGGAACTTGGTCTGGATTTGATAAAAGTTGACCGGCAACTGTCGGTAGGAACGGATTTCCTTTCGTGCGATATCGGTAATGACTTCTTCGTGGGTGGGGCCAAAGCAGAAGTCGCGTTGATGACGATCCTTGATTTTCAGCATCTGCGGGCCGAACACGGCCCAGCGGCCTGACTCTTCCCAGAGTTCAGCAGGCTGCACCGCGGGCATGAAAACTTCAACCGCGCCAGACTTGTTCATTTCCGCGCGCACGACGGCTTCCACCTTGCGCAGCACTCGCAAGCCAAGCGGCATCCAGGTGTAAAGTCCAGAACCCAGCCGCCGGATCATGCCCGCGCGCAGCATGAGTTTGTGGGAAATGAGTTCCGCCTCGGCGGGCGCTTCCTTGC
>ERZ1645185.51-NODE-51-length-52873-cov-7.486009_pt1 | contig 52873 bp, 42 predicted proteins | sample MGYA00575351_ERZ1645185 | MGnify/ENA primary metagenome ERZ1645185 (study PRJEB40838, sample SAMN11284767) | freshwater sediment metagenome | isolation source: river sediment | host: Sediment | place: India: Jana village, Kanpur | collected 2015-12-17 ... | reverse complement strand
GGGGGGGGAGACTGCTCGCCTATGCCTGCGTCGAGGCATAACAAGATGAGCTGGTTTGCGCTACCGATACCCAAGTCGACGTACAGACGCTTCAGGTGCCAATCGACGGTGTGTCGAGAGATCGCGAGCTTCACTGCGACAAGCTTCCGAGGATGTCCTTCGACGAACAACGTGAGAATGCGTCGTAACGCGGGTCTTCGCGCTGTAAGCCTCTTAAGCAAGGCTACCTGTTCACTGCGCCTCGAGAAGTCGGTCATGAGATCGTCTCCGGCATTGCACGGTTATTCGGAATACAGTCACTGCACGCGCGATAAACTTCGCACAGCAGCAAGGATGCACACAGCACAGACTCTTTGGCTAGCCCACCTGCCCTGCGTCTAGCTATTTTCAGCGATGGGCAAGCGGGAGCGCTAATCTAAACATTGCCCCACCGAGTGCGCTGTCGCTCACCTCGATGGTCCCGCCATGCCGGCGCACGATCCACGACGCGATCGCCAACCCCAGCCCGCTGCCGTCCGCCCGGCGGTGCCGCGCGGCTTCACCGCGAAAGAACCGGTCGAAAATGCGGCTCCGATCGTCGGCGGCGACGCCGTCGCCGTTGTCTTCGACGGTGAGCAGGGCGTGCCCCCCGTCGAGTCGCACGGATACCCGCACCACACCAGGGTGCCCACCGTACCGCAACGCGTTGTCCACCAGCACGCCACAGAGGCGCGCGAGCAGTGTGGCATCACCGTGCACTGCCGCCTCTTCCAAATCGCCCACGCGGAGTTCCACGCCGAGCTGCTGCGCCTGTGGGAGCCACCGTGGCAGCTCGTCGGCCACGAGATCGTCGAGGAATAGCCGCTCGGGGTGTACCATGGCCTCGTCGCCGGCCGCATCGGCGCGAGCCAACTGCAAGAGTTCATCGACCTGATTGGTAACGGCGCGCAGCTCCTGATCGAGCGCGTGCAGAATGACGGTGCGTTCGGCAGGTTCTGCCGACTCCGGCCCCTGCAGCAACGCGAGCTCCACGCGCGCTCGCATGCGGGCAATCGGCGTGCGCAACTCGTGCGCGGCATCGGCGATGAACTGGCGTTGTTGCGAGAGCGCACCATCCAATCGGTCGAGCAGGGCGTTGAAGCGGGTCCCAAGGCGACCGAGTTCGTCGTCAGGGTCGCTAACCGGTAGCCGCGCGCCACTGGCCGGCGCGATGCGCGCCGCTGCCGCCGCCATGTTGCCCACGGGTCGCAACGTGCGCCCGGTCAACCACCACCCGGCCACAGCCGCTGTCAGCACGAACAACGGAATGCCAAAGAGAATCCAGCGGTCGATGCGCGCCTGCAGCGCGAGCATATTGCTCATACTCGCGTCCACCTCGACCTCCCAGCCGGGCGCCAGTTCGGCGTCGAGCGGGAAGCGCACCGAATGCATGGGCGTGCGCAGCATGGTCACGCGAGGTTTCGCCACCGGCAGCTTGCTGCGAAACAGTTTGCCGTCGGGATATCGGTAGCGGATGATGCGATCCTCGAACACCAACTCACCCGAGATATGCGTGAGCGTGGCCTCGATGGTACGGTACTCGTTCACCTCGGTGCGGAAGAACTGCGTGACCAGCCCCGCCGACGCGCGCACGCTCTCTTCGAACTCCCGGGCCAACGTAGCCTGCAGGGCAAAGCGCATCCCAATAGCAGCGACGGCCAGCACGAGCAGCAACGTGGCAGCATAGAGCAGCGTGAAGCGCAGCCGAATGCGCGGGCGCGTGACCTCGGCCGCCAGCGGGCTCACGCGCGCCCTGGGGCCAAACGGTAGCCCGCTCCGCGCACCGTCGAGAGCAGTGACTCGTCGTTCGGTCCATCGACCTTGCGGCGAAGGCGCGCGATATACACGTCGATGACGTTGCTCATGGGGTCGAAGTTGTCGTCCCACGCGTGTTCGCCGATGTACTCGCGCGTGAGCACGCGACCGCTGGACCGCATGAGCACCTCGAGTACCGCGAATTCCTTGGTGGTCAGGCTGATGCTCCGTTCGCCTCGGCGTGCTTCGCGGGTGGCCGGATCGAGCACGAGATCGGCCACCTGCAACACCGTCGGGGCGGCATGGTCGGGACGACGCAACAGGGCGCGCACGCGAGCCACGAGTTCGCCCAGCGCGTAGGGCTTGACGAGGTAGTCATCGGCGCCGAGATCGAGGCCGGCGATGCGATCTTCCACGCCGTCACGCGCCGTAGCCATGAGGATGCGTGGCGCCGGGGCACGCCGACGAAAGGCCGTACACAGCGCAAATCCGTCGTCGTCCGGCAGGCGGACATCGAGAATTACCGCATCGTACGGGCTGACGGCAGCGAGTTCGCGTGCCATTTTCCCCGTGGCGGCCGGATCCACGGCGAATCCGGACGCGCGCAGGTAGGTGGTTGCACTCTCGCGCAACGTATCGTCGTCTTCCACGAGCAGCACGCGCATTCGGGTAATCTACCAGCGGAGATGAATCACGCATGAACGGTTCACACGGCGCATCATGACGCGTTTTGTCATGCCCGATGACCGGCTGCCGATCGACGCGACGGGGCCGCATAGCGCCGTGCCGCGGATTGCGCTGGTCATGGGCGGCGGTGCCCTCAAAGGGCTGGCGCACGTGGGGGCGCTGCGCGCCATCCGCGAGGCGGGGATTGTGCCGTATTTGTATGGGGGTTCGAGTATCGGCGCGCTCATTGCCGCCGCCGCCGCCAGTGGAATGGATGTCGACGAGCTGACCGCCCGGGCGCTGCGAGTGCGCCGGAAGGATCTGTTCCGCATCAACCACATGGGCATGCTCATGGAGCGCATGCTCTCCCCCTCCATCTACCTCGAAGCGCCGCTTCGCACTCTGTGTGACGAAATGGTAGGCGAGGGTACGTTCGAGGATCTCCCCCACCGGCTGCTCGTGTCGGCCGTTGATTTGGAGCGTGGCTTGCCCGTGGTGTTCGGGCGCCCCGGATTTCGCGACGTGCAGGTGCGCGACGCCGTGTACGCATCGTGTGCCCTGCCCGGCTTCTTCCCGCCGGGCGAAGTGGGCAACCGCACCTGCATCGACGGGGGCACCATGGACAACCTTCCCGTGAACATCGCCGGGCTCGAGGTTGATGCCATCATTGCGGTCGATGTGGGTATTGCCGACGTGCCGCACGTGCGCGGTGTCGCGGAACAGGGGTTCGCCTCCATCTACATGCGTGCCGCCACCATGATGATGCACGAGATGCAGCAGGCCACGCTCGACACCTGGACCGGCCCGCCCATGCTGCTGGTGCGCCCCAAGGTGTCGCACATCGGCTGGTTCTCCTTCTCGCACACCGAGCAGCTCCTCGAGGTGGGGTACGAAACCACACGCCAGGCGCTGCGTCACCTGCTCGATGCGCTCGCCGCCCCGGGGGGCATTTTCCCACGCGAAGAGATGGAAATTCGGGTCGACCGGGACCGGTGCACCGGCTGCGGCCTCTGCGCGGCCCACCACCCGGCCTTCATGGCCCTCGACGCCCAGCAGCGGGCCTATCCACTCGAGCCCGTGCACACCTTCTCGCCCGCCGACGCGGCGTTTACCCGCTGCTGCCCGGTGGAAGCCATTGCCGTGGGGCCGGTGACCGCCACCGACCCGGTCGCCATGCGCCTCGAACAGCTGGCCTGACTGGCCGAACCGGGCTTTCTGGCCAGCCCGGTTGGACTGTTGCGGTACCACCACCGATATTCCCTATAGCCTCGTCGGTACCGGGCGGCCCGCAGGTTGGGGACGCGACGGCGCGATGAGTGGCTCTGCTCCGGACGCGCGTGGCCGCCCATGGGGTCGGTGCGCGCAGGACACTCCCCTTCATGTCGCATCCCAATTCGTTCGGCAGCCGCTCCACCCTGAAGGTGGGCGACCGTCAGTACGCGTACTTCCGTCTCGATGCCCTCGATGGCCTCGCCGGCAGTACCGCCCGCACGCTCCCGTTCTCGCTGCGTGTGCTCCTCGAGAACCTCCTGCGTGGCGAAGACAACGCCTTCGTGAAGCAGGCCGATGTCGAAGCGCTCGCGCGCTGGGACGTCAAAGCCACCGTCGACAAGGAAATCGCCTTCCGCACGGCGCGCGTGCTGCTGCAGGACTTCACCGGCGTGCCGTGCGTGGTGGACCTCGCGGCCATGCGCGACGCCATGGTGGCCCTCGGCGGCGACCCCACGCGCATCAACCCGCTCCAGCCCGTCGATCTCGTCATCGACCATTCGGTGCAGGTAGACGAATACGGCACCGAAGCTGCGCTGCTGCTCAACACCGAACTCGAGTTCGAGCGCAACGGCGAACGCTACCAGTTCCTCAAGTGGGGACAGACGGCGCTCCGCAACTTCCGCGCGGTGCCGCCAGGTACGGGCATCTGCCACCAGGTGAATCTCGAGTACCTCGCGCAGGTGGTGTTCACTGCCGCCGAGAACGGCGAAACGCTGGCGTATTGTGATTCACTGGTCGGTACCGACTCGCACACCACCATGATCAACGGCCTCGGCGTGCTGGGCTGGGGCGTGGGTGGTATCGAGGCCGAAGCGGCCATGCTCGGCCAGCCGGTGAGCATGCTCATTCCCGAAGTGATCGGCTTCAAGCTGCACGGCAAGCTGCCGGCGGGCGCCACCGCGACCGACCTGGTGCTCACCTGCACCGAGATGCTGCGCAAGAAGAAGGTGGTGGGCAAGTTCGTCGAGTTCTACGGCCCGGGTCTGTCGAGTCTCGCGCTCGCCGACCGTGCGACGATCGCGAACATGGCGCCGGAATACGGCGCCACGATGGGCTTCTTCCCCGTGGACGCCGAAACGCTCAAGTACCTGCGCCTCTCGGGCCGCAGCGAGGAGCAGGTGGCGCTGGTCGAAGCGTACACGAAGGCGCAGGGGCTCTTCCGCACCGATGAGACGCCCGACCCGGTGTTCACCGACACGCTCGAACTCGACCTGAGCACGGTCGTGCCGAGCCTCGCGGGTCCGAAGCGTCCGCAGGATCGCATTGCGCTGACGGAGAGCAAGGCCAAGTACACGGAAGCGCTCGCGGCGCAGCACGCGGCTACGGGTGCGGGCACGGCGCAGGCGGTGTCGTACAAGGGCGCTTCGTTCGACCTGCAGGATGGCGCGGTAGTCATTGCGGCCATCACCAGCTGCACGAACACGAGCAACCCGAGCGTGATGCTCGCGGCCGGCCTGTTGGCGCGGAACGCCGTGGCGAAGGGGCTCACCACCAAGCCGTGGGTGAAGACGTCGCTGGCGCCGGGCTCCAAGGTGGCCACCGAGTATTTCCACAAGGCAGGGCTCATGAGCTCGCTCGATGCGCTCGGCTTCAACGTGGTGGGCTACGGCTGCACTACGTGCATCGGCAACTCGGGCCCGCTGCCCACGGAAGTGTCGGAAGCGATTGACGCGGGCAAGCTCAACGTGGCGGCGGTGCTTTCGGGCAACCGCAACTTCGAAGGGCGCGTGAATCCGCAGACGCGCTTCAACTACCTCGCGAGCCCGCCGCTGGTGGTGGCGTACGCGCTGGCCGGCCGCATGGACATCGATCTGGCCACTGAGCCGTTGGGCGTGGGAACCGACGGCCCGGTGTTCCTCAAGGACATCTGGCCGAGCCCGCAGGAAGTGGAGCACACGATTCTCGAGAGCGTGAAGCGTGAGCAGTTCACGTCGCAGTACGCCGACGCCTTCAAGGGCGACAAGTACTGGCAGGGCATTGCGGCGCCCACGGGCGATCAATACGCGTGGGATGGCAACAGCACCTACGTGAAGAACCCGCCGTACTTCGACGGCATGACGATGACGCCGCCGGGCATCCGCCCGATCACGGGCGCCAAGGTGCTGGGCATGTTCGGCGATTCCATCACCACCGACCACATCTCACCGGCCGGCTCCATCGCAGCGGCAAGCCCGGCGGGCAAGTATCTCACGTCGCTCGGCGTGGAGAAGAAAGACTTCAACTCCTACGGCGCGCGTCGTGGTAATCACGAGGTGATGATGCGCGGCACGTTCGCGAATATCCGCCTCAAGAACGAGCTCACGGGCGGCAAGGAAGGGTGGTGGACGGCCACGGCGCCGGGTGCGGAGCCGGAAGCGATTTACGATGTGTCCATGGCGCGCCAGGCGGCGGGCGTGGCGCAGATCGTCATCGCGGGCAAGGAGTACGGTACGGGCTCGTCGCGTGACTGGGCGGCCAAGGGCACGATGCTGCTGGGCGTGCGCGCAGTGATCGCCGAAAGCTTCGAGCGCATTCACCGGTCGAATCTCGTGGGCATGGGTGTGTTGCCGTGCGAGTTCGTGAACGGCGAGACGCGTCAGTCGCTCGGGCTCACGGGCTTCGAAACCTATGAGATCGTGGGGCTCGACGAATCGCTCACGCCGCGGGCCACGCTCACGGTGCGGGCGACGGCGATGGACGGCAGCGTGAAGGCGTTCAGCGTGCGCTGCCGCATCGATACGCCGGAAGAAATGCAGTACTACAAGAACGGCGGCATTCTGCCGTACGTGCTGCGGTCGCTGGTCTCGCGCTGACGGTTCGTGAGTGAGAGGACGGGCTCCGGGCTTCGGCTCGGGGCCCGTTGTGCGTTCGAGGCGTTGTGCTCGCGACACGCCTTGGTGGCTTCGCGTGTCGTGCGCGCGACACGCCCTGGTGGCACCCGCTCACCCCACCCCCGAAGCAAGCCACGAACAGGGTGAGCGCGGACACCGCGGCGTGTCGCCCCGCGTCACCCGCCCCGCGTCACGCGCAGGCCAACTCTACCGGCGTCTCCACCAGCGACTGCATCAAGGCCTCGAGCGAGGTCGGACGCCCCACGTAGAACCCTTGGGCCAACGTGCACTCCTCGGCCACCAGCAGGTCGAGACACGCCTGCGACTCCACCCCTTCGGCCACCGCCACCAGCCCCATCGAACGCACCAGGTTGATGAGACCGCGCAAGATCATGCGATCGGTGGCAGAGTGTGCCGAATTGGTCAGGAACGATCGGTCGATCTTGATGCCGTGCACCGGCAACGACCGCAAACGCGCAAGCGACGAATGCCCCGTGCCGAAATCGTCGATCCAGGTTTTGACGCCCAGCGCATCGAGGCCGCGAATGAGATCGATAGCCGCCGACTGGTCGTCCATGATCATCGTTTCCGTGATCTCAACCGTAAGCTGACCCGGACGAATACCAGCCTTGGCGATCTGCGCTGAAATCCATTCCAGGAAATCCGGCTCGTACAGATTTCGCACCGAGAGATTCACCGACACCTTCAGCGTCGGATCAATGGCGTTCAACTCGCGCAGATCACGCAGCGCCCGCTGAATGACCCACCGCGTCAGCGCCTTCATCTGCCCGCTTACTTCCGCAAGTTCGATGAACACGTCGGGCTGAATGAGACCGTGCACCGGGTGCTGCCACCGCGCGAGAACTTCCGTGCCCACCACGCGGCCCGAATCGAGATCGAGCAGCGGCTGATGGTGCAGGAGCAGTTGATCGCCGGCCAAGGCAGCCTCGAGATCGGCCACCAACAGCAGCTGCTCCTTGCCGAACCCCGCCGTGCCGTTGCCGTAACGCGCCACACCCAAGCCGCGACTCTTCGCGTGATACATGGCTACGTCGGCGCAGCGAATTACATCGGAGCTGTCGCAGGCGTCGTGGGGGAAACTCGCCACGCCGATACTGGCCCGCACCCGCAACCGAAGATCGCCCACCGTAACCGGTTGGTTGATCACATCGGCCAGTTCGGCCGCTCGGCGTTCAGCCACTTCGGCCGTGAGGTCGGGGAGAATGAGGGCAAACTCGTCGCCGCCAAGTCGCGCCACCAAGTCCGTGGGGCGGCTGCGGCTCAAAATGCGCCGACCGATGCTGCAGAGCAGCTGGTCACCGGTTTCGTGACCAAGCGAGTCGTTGATGTCCTTGAAGCGATCGAGGTCGATGAGCAGCACTGCGGTCGACGGCTTATCCGGCAGGGCCAATCGTGCTTCCAACGCTTCGACGAACGCGCGGCGGTTCGGCAGTCGCGTCAGATGATCCTGGCGTGCCTGCGCATGCAACTTGCGCCCCGACTCCACACGCTCCGTGATATCGAGGAAGTCCACGCTGCACGAACGCGCATCGATCTTTCGCATGGTGACCTGATGCACGCGTTCCTCGGCCCCGGTGAACTCCACCGTGAACTGCGGGTCGGTCTTCGGCGCGCGCGCAATGAGCGCGGCCAACTCACCCGCCGGCCCCTTGTGGGACGAAAGCCGTGACCCCACGGCGTCGTTCGAATGGGAGAGGATGCGGAGACAGGTGTGATTCAGCGCGAAGATCACCGGGCCCTCTTCATCGCAGCGCAGCAGCATCTGCCCTATGGGAGATGTCGCGACCAACTGCCCGAAGGCCAGGGCTTCACGCTCGGCTTCCACCTGCTCACTGCGATCAATGAGCACGCCCACGAGAAAGGCCGGACGCCCCTTCTTGTCGGTAACCTGGTTGACGCGACTCTCCATCCACCGCCATTCGCCATCGGCGCGTCGCATGCGAATCGTCACGGCGCGGTCGGTGGTCTGCTTGAACGCGCACAAGCCTTGCTCCGCATCGTCCGGGTGCAGCAGACTTTCGCCGAACCCCGGTGTGGCCCACTGCGACGGCGCGTACCCCAAGAGCCGCTCGGCGCCAGACGTCACCTTGAAGGCTCCGGCCGTACCAGGAATCTCCTCCCACATCACCGCGTCGATCCGCTCGGCAACCAGGCGCTCGCGGTCGGCCGCAATGCGCGCGCCGATGTTGAGGCGGATGGTGCGAATCATGAATACGAGGCCAACCATGCAGAACGCCAAGACGAAAATGCCCGGTGGCCCGTTGCCGTCCCGCACGGCAATGAGGATCACCGCCACCGACATGACATACGAAGCCATGGCGGTGACGGGCCGGAAGGTGGCCGCCCATCCCCAGATGGCCACCACCAGCAGAAAGACCACAGCCGGCGGCAAACCTATCCACGAGGCAGTTGCCAGCAGCGCCCCATCCACAAGCATGATGGCCGCAGAGCGCGCCGGGAACAGGCGCGTTGTGGCGTGTGACACCAACTGCAACGCGAAGTACCCCGCGAAAATGCGGATTTCGGAGGTGTTGGCCCCGCTGAAGAACGCGTTCAGCAGACTCGCGAGCAGCACCGCATGCCGCAGCGCCCACATCATCTGGCACAGCTCGACTTGTCGCGACTCGTCGGCGCTTTTGCGCCGAACGCGGTCCCAACTCAGAATCGTGCGCCAATCTCCGGCGTCGGAAATGTTCTGGCTCATAGTACCTATTGGGTATCGACCGTCCTCTCGCCCGATTGCAGCGCCGACACCTTGGACTTTGGTCCCAATACCAATCCCGTGCCCGAGTCCAATACCAACTCCGTGCGTTCGCTTTCGCGCAATCCAGTGGCTGTAAACGACAAACGGTCGGGCAACACTTGCGCGTCGCCCGACCGTCTGCCCTCACTGTCCCTCAGTCGTCGTCTTTGCCGTTCCGATTCTTGTCGCGGAAGGCGCGGAAGGCGCTGCGGATGTTGTTCTGGATCTTCGCACGGACAAACCCCGGCGTGTTCCCTTCGGCCGGCGAATACAAGCCGCCGGCGGGGCGCACGAACCAGTCGGTCATGTCGATGGTTACCGTCACGTTGTCCCCGCCTTCGCCAATGGCTACCGGCTCCGTGAGCGGTACATCGAGCTTGGCGTTCACATCGTGCGTGAAGATGAACGGCCTGGTGTTGTAGGTGCCTTCCAGTCGAATGCTGATGCCGCGGAAGTCCGGATTGGCCTGACGGAACGCGAGGTCTGCCGAATCACTGCTGGAGACCTTGTGGATGTCGAGGCGCACCGCCGAGTACGTACCGGCGGGCACGGGTACCGCCATGCGTCCGCCTTCGTCGCCACTCACTGGCACGTCCACCAGGAACGGGCCGACGCGAATGGTGGGGCAGTCGTCGTCATCATCATCGTCGTCTTCGTCGTCATCGCGTGCCGCACAGGCAGCCGACGCCGTCTTGAGCTTTACGTTCTTCACGACCACCTGCGCCTTGGTGATCAGAATTTCGTCGGCACCGCTCTTGATGCTGAAACCGGTGGTGGTGGCGGCCGCCGTGACCTGCGCGCTTGGCGGGGTCACACCATCTGTCGGCGACGCCGACTGCACGTTGGCCGCCGCCGAACTGGCAAGCCGGAAGCCGATACCTACCTGACCGGACGCGTTGGGCCCGGTGCCTTCGCCGCACGCGGCCAGTGCGACGGCACCGACCGCGAGCAGGAATGGAGAAGCTGACGTATTTCGCAGCATGACGAACGCGCTCCTGACAGGAATGACGTTTCTGAGTGAGGAGGGTGCCGCTCTCGCGCACCGCACCGGCAATTCCGGCGTGTAAGTTCTTCGCAGTCGGTTGGAATGTCAGTGATGTGGCGCACGCGCAATACAGTCGCCGTTTCATGGCCGGTATGCGCCGTCACGTTGCAGCATCCCTAATCTCGCTTGGCTGCTGCCAACTTCCTTTCGTGTTGCCACGTTCATGATCGCACTCGTTGTAAATCCGCGGGCTGGAAGAGGCCGAGCGCGCGCACGCGCGGCGGAGGTTGAACGTGCGCTGCACTCACTCGGTGAGGTGCGCCGCTATGAAACCGCGGCGGCCGGTGATGAACGTCGATGCGCCCGCGAAGCATGCGCGGCGGGTGCGGAGGTCGTGGCAGTCGTGGGCGGCGATGGCTCGGTGCACCACGCGGCGCGCGGGCTGCTCGATGACATGAACAACGCAAGCTGTACGCCAGTACCGCTCGCCATTTTCGCCGCCGGCACCGGCAACGACTACGTGAAATCGCTCGGTACACCGTCGCACGATGTGGCAGCCATGGTGGCGTGCGTAGCTCGCGCGAACATGCGACAGGTCGATGTGGGGCTGATCGACGACGTGCCGTTTCTCAACGCGGCCGGGCTTGGCTTCGATGTGGAGGTGTTGGAGCGATTGCAGCAGGAACGCTGGCTCACCGGAACGGCGGCATATGTGGTAACCGCGCTGCGCGCACTGCTCGGCTACGATGGATATCGCGCCGTAATTGAAGGTGTAGGCAAACGATACAGTGGCCGGCATCTGCTGACGGTGTTCGCTAACGGCGGCACATTTGGCGGCGCGTTTCATATTGCGCCGCAGGCCTGCCTCGATGATGGCGAGTTGGCGTTCGTGAACTTTGGAGCGCTCGCTCCGTGGGCACGCCCCGCCGTCTTCGTGCGCGCCACGCGCGGTACGCACCTTTCGCAGGCGGCGGTCGTACACGAATCGGGTGACAGGTTCTCGATTGTCTCGGATGCCCCGCTGCAATTCGAAGCCGACGGTGAACTGTACCGCGCACGTCGTGCGCAGCTGGTCGTTACGCTGCGCCCACGCGCGCTCACCGTGGTGGCCCCGTAGGACAACAGCAATCGACCCGGGTACGACCTCGCCCCCACGCGATTGGTCGTCCCGGGTCGATGCTTGCTCGGCGCCCCCTCCACGAAGCTTCCGAACGCTGCTTGTGCTACGACTCCCCCTGCATCTCTTCTGACACCATGACCTCTTGGAAGGTTGCCGGCGTCTTGCGGATTGGTTGCTGCGTTTCGCCTGCTACTGCGGTGTACGAACCTGGTGGCCGATGATGCCGCCGAGGACGGCGCCGCCCAGGGCTCCGATGGCCGCGCCCTTGGCCTTGTCTCGCGATGAGATCACGCCAATGGCCGCTCCACTCGCCGCCCCGATGATGGCGCCCTTCTGTGTATTCCCCTTGGTTGCGGTGCCAGTGCCAGTGCCAGTTCCACTACCCGCGCCGCCCCCTGTACCGGACGAGCTCGTACGCCGCGTGCCGGTCGATTGCGGCACATACACCACGCGGGTGGGTGCCGGTTGCGGGTACGGCGCCGGATAGGCCTGCGGCGGATACGGCTGCGGATAGGGTTGCGGGTACTGCCCGGCATACGGCGCGTATCCCGGCTGGTAGCCCGGCGCGTATCCCTGCGGATAGCCCATTTCCGCCGGGCTCACGAACTGCTGGCGGTTTACGGGCGCCTGGGACGCCGCGAGGAGATCGGCCCGCAACTGTTCATCGAGCTGACGATCGCCACCACCGCACGCCGTGAGCACGCCAAAGGCCATTGGCGCCAGAATAGGGATCGCGGCGGTACGAAGTCGGGTAGTTAGCTCGGACATGGCTCCTCCACTGTTGGTGCAGGCGGGCACGGTGCGCCGCCGACACAGAGCAGATGTGGCAGGTGTCGTGCCAGCAGGAAGTAGGCGAAAACCGGTCAAAAAGCGCCGGAAACCGCCCTTTCCACCCGTCCGTTGTCCTCAGGTGCGGTCAGGTCGGCGTCCCACGCGTGGACAATGCCGGTACCGTGGCTGTAGCCTTCCAGCGTTCTTTCTGCCCCGACCCTCCCTCAGGAGTCTCTGATGTCCGTTCGTACGCGCGTGGCCATTCTGGCCGCGGCCTTTGCTGCCCTTCCCGCCGTTGCCGGTGCCCAGACGACGCTCAAGGTGGGCGATGTCGCGCCGGACTTCACCGTGACCACGGTCACGGCCAAGGGTGTCGACGCGAATCCGTTCAAGCTGTCTGAGCACAAGGGCGAAACCGTGGTGCTCGCCTTTTTCCCGAAGGCCCGCACCAGCGGCTGCACGGTGCAGATGGAGTCGTATCGCGACAAGTACGCCGACCTGTTCAAGGGCGGCCAGAAGGTCACGCTCGTGGGCGTCAGCGCCGATCCGGACACGGCGCTCATCTCGTGGGCCAAGGACGCCAAGTTCCTCTTCCATTTCGCGGCTGACACCGAGCGCAAGGTGGGCGTGGCCTACGGCGCCAGCACGGGCTCAGGATACCACAAGCGGCATCTGTACGTGATCAACCCGCAGGGCAAGATCGCGTACGTTACCACGCCGTTCAATCAGATGTCGGCCGACGCCTACACCGATCTTGGCGAGGCCATTTCCAAGTCGGTCGGCGGCAAGTAACGCGCGGCACGATTCGGTGAACCGGTTGGTGCATCCGTGACTTCGATGTCCTATCCCCGCGCCCTGCTCACGGCCTTGCATGAGGCTGCGGTGCAGGGCGCGGCGCCGTTTGGTCGCACGCGAGACGCAGTACGTCAGTGGTGGCAGCAGCAGGAGCTGTCACCCGCGTTGGAGCGCCCCGTGTATCTGGTGGCGCTTGGCAAAGCAGCACCCGCCATGGCCGCAGGCGCGTTTGCGGCACTCACAGAATTGCGCACCCCCATCAGCGGCGGCATCGTGGTGGCTGCCCACGATCCCACGGCGCGAGACTGGCACGATCTTCCGGTAGCCGACACGCTGCGGGTGTATCGAGGCGATCATCCGGTGCCTGGGCCGCAGTCGCTCGCAGCGGCCGAAGCTATCGAAGATCTCCTGCAGTCCATGGAGCCCGAGGCGCTCGTGCTGGTGCTACTGTCGGGGGGCACGACCGCCTTGTGTGCCGCGCCCATCCCCGCCCTGTCGCAAGCGGTAGGGTCGGCGGAAGGCGCCCAGGCGTATCTCGCCAATCTGGCGCAAACGTTACTCGAGAGTGGCCTCGCCATTCACGAAATGAACGCCATTCGCCGTCGTGTTTTGCGCTTTGGCGCGGGGCGACTGGCCACCGCGCTGCACGCGTGCGGTGCGCACACCGTGGCCACGTTTGCCATCAGCGATGTCATTGGCGACGACCCGGCGGTCATTGGCTCGGGCCCTTGCTCGCCCGACCCCATTGACGATGCCACGTTTCTTGCCCTGCTCGACGCCCACGACATGCGCACGCGATTGCAGCGCGGCATGGCGCAGGTGCTCGGATTATCCGGCCAAGGCACACCGCCAGCGGTGGCTCCGGCCGCACACCCCGCCTTCGCGCGTGTGCATTACACGCTGGTAGCGCGCAACGCCGACGCCGTTACCGCTCTCGCCGATCGCGCGCACGCGTTGGGCATTGGCTCCGTGCAGGTGGATACCATGCCACTGGAGGGCGACGCGGCCATGCTGGGCGACCTGTTTGCGCGACGTGCCCTGTCCATTGCGCGCAATCTGCCTGCGGCCGAAACGGCGTTGCTGGTGGCGGGCGGTGAGCCGGTCGTGAACCTCCGCGATACGGTCGAACGTGCCCTGCGCGCCAGTGACGAGGACGACGCTCGTCGTGAAGAGGAGATGCTGGGCGATCTCGACGCCAGCCTGGCTGACTCGGCCAGCGCCGACGATGCACTTCGCCTGTACGAAGAGCGCCAGCAGCGTCGCCACGCACTGCCGCAGTCACCGGTGGTCGCCGACGAGCCACTCCGCGGCGGTCGCATGCAGGTACTCGCGCTGGCCGCATCGTTGGCCCTCGAAGGGGCGGCTTCGCGGGGCAACCGGCACGCTTGGCGGGTCATGGTTCTGGCCGCCGGCACCGATGGCCGCGACGGTCCTACCGATGCCGCCGGCGCCATCGCCGACGCTGCGGTGCCGGCCCTTGCGCGACGGGCCGGACGGTCGCCTGAAGAAGATCTGATGACTGGCCGTTCCTGGTACTCGCTCGGTGCTGCCGACGCCTTGCTGCGAACCGGTCCCACCGGCACGAACGTCATGGACGTGGTCGCGGTGCTCATCCGCGGTTGAGGCGCCGTGTTGAGATGGCCGTGTTGTCATTGCCGTGCGTCACCCGTAACGTGTCGCATGCCTCCGCGCCGCTCGTCGTCCCGCGCCTCAGCCCCTGAGCTGTCACTGCCGCCCGCTGTGCCACCCGCCGTTGAGGTGCCGGCGGCGGTCCCAGCCTCGCCAGTGCCGCCAACGGCGGAACGCGATGACGCCTACCGACGTCGGCCGAGACAGTCGCGAGGGCAAAAGCGGGTGGAACTGCTGCTCGACGCGGCGGCCGCGGTCATCGCCGAGCAGGGGCTGAACGCGGCCACGGCCGAGGCCATTGCGGCGCAGGCCCGCACCGCCAAGGGCTCGCTCTATCAGTTCTTCCCCAATCGGGATGCCGTGCTGGCGGCGCTGGCACTGCGCTATGCCGACGAGATGCGCGCCATTCACGAGCGCGCGTTCCCCCTCGATGCGCACGATCTGCCACTCGACCGTCTGATCGATCGCATCGTCAAGCCGCTCGCCGAGTTTCACGATCGCAACCCGGCGTTCCGTCGGGTATTTGCCAGCCACGACGGCCCGGTGGATGACACGCGATCGGCACCGGCCCGCCTGCGCGCGCAGCTGTTCGAATCGTTCGTCGACCGGCTCGATGTGCTGTTCGCGTCGCGCAATCCGCGGCTTGCCACCCGAGAGCGCCGTCGCGCCGCACTGGTGGCTGCGACCGTGGGACAGTCGCTGCTGGCCAGGCGGGCCCGTGCGCAGGTGGCCGACAAGAAGCCACTCGTGGATGATCTGCGGCGCATCCTGGTGGCGTACCTGCAGCCATTGCTGGAGCCGGAGCCGCCGTGCCAGACAAAACGCCGCGCTGCACCGTAGGGCCAACTGCCACCGGACACTGTTAAATTTCCGGAATGGCCAACATCGTCACCATCGGAATCGTGCAGGATTCGGCGTCCGATGATCTCGAGGCGAACGTCACCAAAGCCGTGGCGCGCGTGCGCGACGCGGCGGCGAAGGGCGCCCAGATCATCTGCCTGCAGGAGCTCTTCAACGCCCCCTACTTCTGCAAGTCCATTCGCCCGGAGCGCTTCGACATCGCGCAACCGAGCGACGGACCCATCGTGCACACCTTTCAGGCGCTCGCGAAGGAACTCGCGGTCGTCATCGTGGTGCCGTACTACGAACGGGAGGCCGCCGGGCTGTATCGCAACTCGGCCACGGTCATCGATGCTGACGGCAGCGTGCTGGGCACCTACCGCAAGATGCACATCCCGCACGACCCCCTGTTCGAGGAGAAGTACTACTTCGCGCCGGGCGACGTGACGGGTGACCAGCGCACCGACCGGCACCCGGGTTACAACGGGTTCCGCGTGTGGCGCACCCGGTACGCCGACATCGGCGTGCTCATCTGCTGGGATCAGTGGTATCCGGAAGGTGCACGTATCACGGCGTTGCTTGGCGCGCAGATTCTGTTCTATCCCACGGCCATTGGCTGGCATCCGGCGGAAAAAGCCACGTTCGGTGACGCGCAGGTGGATGCGTGGCGTACAGCACAGCGTGCGCATGCCATCGCCAACGGCGTCTTTGTGGCGTCCCCCAATCGTGTCGGTCACGAAACCGAGCCCAACACCGACGGCCTCGAGTTCTTCGGGCAGTCGTTCATTTGCGATCCGTTCGGCCGCTACCTCGCACAGGCGGGTACCGATCCGACCATCCTCACCGCGCAGTGCGACCTCGGCCTCATCGAGGAAACGCGCCGCAACTGGCCGTTCCTGCGGGACCGTCGCATCGATGCGTACGGCCCGATCCTCAACCGCTGGTTGGGGAAGTAACGTGAGCAGTGCTGCCAGCATGGGCGCTCTCGTCGCCGGCGCGCTCGCGATGAAGGCGTCGAACGAAGCGCATGCGGACGCGAAGGCGCCTGCATTGCGCATGCCCGCCGAGTGGGAGCGTCACGACGCTACCTGGATCGGCTGGCCGCATCACGAGCCCGATTGGCCCGGCAAGTTCGCGCCCATCCCGTGGGTGTACACCGAGATCGTCCGCGCGCTCGGCCGCTTCGAGCGCGTAGAGATTCTCTGCCACAACGAACAGGTGGCAGAGGAAGCGCGCGCGTGCCTCACGCTGCATGGCGTCGAGGAGAGCCAGTATCGCCTGCATCTCCAGCCCACCGATCGTGTGTGGCTGCGTGACTCGGGGGCGACCGGCGTGCACCGTGCCGATGGCAGCATGGCGCTCGTACGCTGGGGCTTCAACGCGTGGGCCAAGTACGACAACTTCGCGCTCGACACCGAAGTGCCAGTGCGTATGGCGGAGATCAGCGGCGTGCCGTTGATCAACGCGGTGCGCCACGACAACGGGCAGCCGCTCATTCTCGAAGGCGGCGGCATCGAAACCGATGGTGCCGGTTCGCTACTCGTGACCGAAGAGTGGTTGCTGAGCGACGTGCAGGTTCGCAACCCAGGCTACACGCGTGCCGATTACGAGCGCGCCTTCAACGAATACCTCGGCATCACCAACACTATCTGGCTCGGTGAAGGGTGCGTGGGTGACGACACGCACGGCCATGTCGACGACATCGCGCGGTTCGTGTCGCCGGGAGTCGTGGTGCTCGCGCACGAGGAAGATGCGAACGACGAGAATCATGCGCGTTCGCTCGACAACCTGCATCGCTTGCAACGCGCGACCGATGCGCGCGGTGCGCGTCTCGACGTGGTCACGCTGCCCTTCCCGCGCGCGGTGATCATGGACGACATGCGGTTGCCGGCCAGCTACGCAAACTTCTACGTAGGCAACGGTGTGTGCATCGTGCCCACGTTCAACGACAAGAATGATCGCGTGGCACTGAACATTCTTGCCGATCTCATGCCGCAACACGAAATCGTAGGCATTCATGCCGTCGATCTCGTGTGGGGGTTGGGTACGCTGCATTGCCTGTCGCAGCAACAACCCGCCCCGAGGAGTCCGGCATGAACACCGACGAACAGCAGACGCCGAACGTACCGGAGCCTCAGCTTCCGCGATGGGCGAACAAGTCGGCGGCGGGGAGTGAGTTCAGTGAGGAGCGCATGGAGGCGTACTTTGGCCCCAAGTGGGACAAGGCGTACCGTCGCAAGCTCTCCCCATTTTTCGAAGACCCCAGTTTCGTGCCCACCTGGAACTGGCCGGCGGCCATTGCATTCCCACCGGCGTGGTTTCTGTACCGCAAGCTGTACGTACCGTTCACGGTGTTCTTTCTCGTCCCCGGCTTCGTGTTCCGGTGGCTCACCGGTTCGGACACGCCGCAAACGGTCGTGGAGCTCTCCAAGCCGGAGAACGAATGGCTGCAGATCATGAGCATCGCCGTGTTCGTGTCATCGAGCCTGGCGGCCGGCGGTACGGCCAACTGGTTTCTGTTTCGCCGGGCGCGGGCAGCCAGCCGTCTGGTCACCATGCAGGGCGTGTCTGAAAACGAAGGGCTGGACCTCATGCGCCGCATGGGTGGGACAAATCGCACCGCCACGTCGCTGTTTGTGGTGCTGATGGTGGTGGTCACCCTGATGCAGTTCGGAGGCTGACCCTGCCGGCTCCGACCGGGGTGCCTCCCCTGGTGTCGGGACGGGGATTCGCCACCTGCCTGCCAATTCGCAGGGACAGGGTGACGAATCGGCGTGGTACGCTGTTGTCCGTCGATGACTGACGCCGAGTTGGTCGTCCGGACCAGATCCGGCGATCCGGATGCGTTCGGAACGCTGGTCTCGCGTTACTACGACGCGTGCTGGCGCTTCGCGTACCACATGCTGGGAGAGCGAGCCGATGCGGAGGACGTGGTCCAGGACAGCTTCCTGCGGGCGTATCTGGCCATTGGCCGGTATGACGAGCGCGATCAGTTCCGCGGCTGGCTCTTCCACATCCTGACCAACCAGTGCCGCAACTTTCTCACCTCGCGCGGTCGGCGGTCGAAGCGGTTCGTCCAGGACGATTACGCAATCGAGTCGGCGCCGGCCCCGATATCCGGGTTGGCTCCGGGCGTGGAAGATGCCGTGCTGGTGCGTGCCCTGGCTCAGCTCGATCCGCAGCAGCGCGAGGCATTGCTGCTCAAGTACGCCGAGGGGTTGGAGTACGGCGAGATGTCGGCCATGACGGGGGCCGGCGAGTCGGCTCTCAAGATGCGCGTCAAGCGGGGGAGCGAGCGGTTACGCGCCCTGTTGGCGAAAGCCGCGGAGCGCGACTCGTGACGGCGGGTATAATTGCGCCTATGGGTGCGCATCGAGTGGTAGCTGGAGAGCCGTTGCTCGAACGCCGCGAGTCGTCGCGGGAGCGTTGTCGTGTCCGCTGACGAGCTGCGTTTCCCCACCGAGGACGACTTGAACGACCCGCACGCTCACGAAATTCGTGAGCGGTTGCAGGCGTCGTACGCGGCACAGCCGGTGCACGATGCGGCGCACATGGCGCGGGTTTCCCGCGCTGTGCTCGCCAGTGCCATGCACACGCCCGTTTCTGGCCCCCGGGGAGTGCGGCCACGCTGGTGGTGGGGCGCGGCCGCGGCCGCATTGCTCATGGTCGTCGTCATGCGCCCGTGGCGCCCGGAGGCGGCGCAGCAGCAGGCCGATAGTGCCATGGCTCGGACAGCGCCGCTGGTCGAAATGTCTGGGAAAACGAGCGAAGAGCGCGGCGGTACGGTGCGGTTCGAATTCACTCTCCCGAGCTCGGCGCGCGAAGTGGCGCTGGTGGGCGACTTCAACGCGTGGGACTCCGACGCGACACCCATGCAGCGGGACGCCTCGGGCACCACGTGGTCGGCACGCATCCCACTCGAACCCGGTCGCCATGAGTACGCTTTTGTGGTCGACGGACAGCGCTGGGTAATCGACCCGCTCGCACCGCAGGTGCCTGATGCAGGGTTTGGACCCACGAACGCCGTGGTGATCGATGGTGAGGCGCAGCCGTGAGCCTGTCTTCGGCGTTGCTGCTGGTGGCGCAGTTGGCGACAGCCACGGTGCCCGCGGGTACCGACACCATTCTGGCCGCCAACGGCCGAGGGCAGCCGACGCCGCTGGCCATCACGCGGCGCGAGCAGGTGGTCTTCGATGCCAGCCGTTTCGATTCGCTCACGGCCAACGCGCTGCGCTCGCTGTTCGAAGACGCGGCCGCGATGGGGCTGCCTGTGCGACCGCTGATCAACCGAGCCCTCGAAGGGTCGGCGCGGCGCATTCCCAGCGATCGCATCGTGCGGGTAGTTCGGGAACACGCCATTGCGTTGCAGGAAGCCAAACGCGCGCTTGGCGACCGGAGCACCGAAGACGAACTCGAAGCTGGGGCCATCGCGGTGCGGGCCGGTCTCGACGACGATGCGCTCGAGGCCGTTCGGGCCAGCCGCGCCAAGTCGCCGGTGGTCGTGCCGTTGGTCGTGCTCACCGACCTGGTGCGCCGCGGTGTTCCCGCCGGGAACGCCCGCGACGCCGTTGCCACGCTGGCGCGGAACCCGCGGTCGGACGACGTATTGCTGGGTCTGCAAGTTACTGTGGCCAAGAACGCACAGCGGGGGCCCGGTATGGCTCTCGACGCGCTCAATCGCTACATTCGGAGCGTTGGGGCGTCGCCAGCACCTGCGGCGCCTGCCACCTCCGACCGCAAACCGGTCCGCCCGCCCGAATCGTGACGCTCCGCCGCCGAACTCTCCGCGCGTCGCGCCGCCGCTCCCCAAGGAGCCGTGGATGGGCCCTGCCCTGCGCGCTGTTCGCCGTGGGCTCCTCAGCCAATCAACTGAGCGCTCAGGTACGCGGTGACGCGCCCATGGCGCCGGCCGCAACGATTGGCCCGGTCACCGATGCCCCCACCTTCTCGGTGCTCGGCATTGCGTCGCTTCCCGACGGCAGTGGCAATACCATCGCTCAGCGCAACGATGTGTGGCTTGGCGCCACACAGTCGGTGGGTCGGCTCGCGGGTGTGCGCTTTGCGGCGCTGGCAAGCGGCAACGTGCGCCTGCAGGATGGTGTTTCGGGCGGAGCGCAGGCGCAGGGATTGCTCACGTTGCGCGCCCGCACGCGCGTTGGTGAGAACCGGTTGTGGGGCGCCGTGAGTTACGGTCGTTCCTCCATCAACGGCAATCCGGCAGCCGGACCGTTCGCCGAGCCGCACAATGCGTCGCTCATTGGCAACGCGCTCAACATGCCGACACTCGGCGACACCACCGTCACGCGTCGCATTGATGTAGGGCAGCTGGTTCGTGGCGAAGCAGGCATCGTGACGACATACGCGGGCGTCGAGTTCGCGTTCGGCATGTCGTACGAGCGCGCCAATCGCGTGACCTCGCAGGCCATGACCGTTGATATTCCGCGTGTCGCCGCAAGCGTACCCGCGAATGCCGGTCAGGTGCAGAGCAGCACGTTGCGCACGGTGCAGCGCCGCGATCTCGCCACTGGTATCGCCTCGGTGGGTTTCAACACCGGGCACACCCAGTGGCTCATGTCGGTCACGGCCCCGGTGGTGAATTGGGTGAGCAGTGATGCGTTGGCACCCAAGCCGCAGTCGGTGCCCACGGTGGCATCGTTGGCGGTTGTGCAACCGGTCACGGGTTGGTTTTCGCTCGTGGGCGCGGCCGCTACCAACGCGGCAACGCTGGGCGGCAGCATGTTGCGTGACGAACTGCGCGACCGCACACGCTCCGGTTTCTCGCCGGTGGTGGCGCTGGGTGTGCGCATTTCACGGCTGCCGTGGCGCGACAACGACGGCACGCCTACGGGCATCCTCGCCTTCGAGACGCGCACACTCGGTGCGGTGGACAGTGCGTCAATCGAACAGCACGCCGATGGTCGCGAAGACGCGGAGGTGGTGAGTCGCGACACCCTCCGCGTGGTGCTGCTCATCGACGCGCCGCGTGCGGAGTCGGTAGAACTCATGGGCGACGCGACGCAGTGGAACGTGACGCGCATGCAGCGCCTGACGAACGGTCGGTGGCGCGCCGAGCTGAAGCTGCCGCCGGGCGCGCACCGGGTCACGGTACGCGCGGACGGCGGTCAGTGGATTGCGCCACCGGGACTGCCGATTGGGAACGATGAGTTCGGGAGTCCGGCGGGCATGCTGATCATCCGGCGCTGAATTGTCCGGAGGTCGGAACTCCGAAGTCGGAACTCCGAAGTCGGAACTCCGAGGTCGGAACTCCGAGGTCGGAACTCCGAGGTCGGAACTCCGAGGTCCGGGATCTGAAAAGCCGAGGGCGCCAGCGGTGCTGGCGCCCTCGGCTGTCTGATGGGCCTCGAAGTCGGAGGCCCGACGGTTGCCGGAGGTCCGAAGTCATTGCGCGGCTGCGAGACCGCGCCCTCCCGTGCCCTCACACCGACAGATCCGCAACCGGCGGCCGCGCCCCACGCGGAGGGCGAGATACTCGCCATGCGCCCTGACCGCCGACCTCGGGCAACCGTCGGGCATCGGACCTCGAAGCCCGTCGGACTGCGGAAATCCGACCGCGGAGTTCAGACGTCAGATCTCGGAGTTCAGACCTCAGGCATCCGATCCCGGACATCCGCCCCCGCCCAGCCCTACCGCCGCGGCTTCACCCGAATTCGCTGCGTCGTCGAGTCCGTCACTCCCGCACCACTCACCATCAGCGTCAGCTGGTACTCCCCAGCTGGCACGTTCGGGAAGTTGAGCGTGAGACTGCGACCAGGCGCGCCGTCCGGGCGTCCGTTGTCGTTGTAGCGAATGGACACCGGCGTCAGCGCCTTCGACAAGCCGAGTGTCGCTCCCAGGCGTTGGCCGAAGCTGGCGCCCAGTCGCGTGGCGCGCAGCGATACTTGCAGCGGCGCGCCCGGTGTGGCCAGGCGGTACATCTCCCAATAAATGCCGATCTGCGTGCCGCCTTCGATATCGAGCGAACCGTATGCCTGCCCGGCGTTGCGCTCGAGACTCGGCGTTGGCGACGCGTCGCCGCGCTGCAGCAGCAGGTAGTCAGACAGCCGTGTGTCGCTGGGCAAAGGCTGCACCGTGGTGCGCACGCGCGCCGCACGCTTGCCCACCGGGGCGACCACTTCGAGACTCGCGAGCATCGGCGCCGTCATGGGCAACAGCAGCGCGCCGTTGGCGCCCGCACTGTCCTTGACCACCTGCTTGGGCGCACTGCCATCAAAGCGATCGAGCGTGAGTGCCGCCGTGTACGGCGCACGTCCCATCTCGAGTTCACGCATGAGCCGATAGCCACCCGCCACCAGTGTGGTGTCGCCACGCCGAAAACGCGCGAACTGATGCGGCAGTGCACCGTACCCCGCCGCGTACCGCGTGCTGTAGCGCATGCGCGCCTTCTTGCGACGCGGGTCCCAATCGGCCGCCTGCGCGCTCAGCGGATTGTCGATGGTCTCCGCCGTCGGCATGAAGTCGTAGCTGGGTGTGGGTTCGTGCCCGATGACCTGCGGCGGACGCGGATCGGCCACGCCGCCATTCTGAACCGACCACGCCGTGGGCCAACCGTAACGCACCTGCGATTCGAGCAGATCGTCTCCCCACTGCAAGTCGTAGGGAATGCGCCCCAGTGACTGCACCCGCGACAGGGCGCGGCGCGCGTAGAACTCGTTGCGCACATCGTTGGCCGGCAGCATCCACAAAGGCTGCGCCAAACGGAAGATGCGATCGTTGCGAGCACTGCGCCCGTCGCAGCCGAGTGCCTTGTAGCTCTCGTGTTGCGACGGATCGAGCCACATGGTGAGATCAGTCCACTCGCACCGCTGCTCGGCCGTCATGGTGGCGAGCGCACGGTCGAATGCCTGCGCACTCGCCGCATGCTGGTTGGCATTGTGCAGCGCCAGTCCGCGCAGCGCGTGACACCACCACTCGGTGCCGGCACACGCCCGCGCCGCCGCCAGCGCCATATCGGGGAAGCCACCTTCCACCGCATAGCGCACGCGCATGCCATTCACCCAATCATCTTTGGGGTCGGCAGCCTGCGCGCGCTCCAGCAACTCCAGGAGTTGCTCGCGTTCGAGCTTGGCGTCGGAGCGCTCGGCGGGTGGTGGGACGTCGCCGTTGTTGTTCCAGTAGCAGATGCGCCCCAGTGGCACTTCGCACGTTGCATCGGCGCCGCCGTTGTAGAAACGCAGACCAAGCCGGTGATTGCGTTCGAACGCATCCTGTTGGCCGCGCGCCTGTGACCCGAGCGAACTGATAGTACTCGGCGAGCCGCGCAACGGATCACGCGATGGCATCGCGCGCGTGCTGTCGCTCGTTGTAGCCGGCGTACCGGCCGTCTGTGCCGCGGCTGGACGCGTGGCACCAACCGTCAACGCCATCGCCAGCAGTGGCCACATGAACGCGCGGTACGGCCACGCGCCGATCCGCTGAACGGGTCCACCCACAGGTCCGTCTGAATGCACGAGCTGATCCACGAAGGTCTGTCCGGAGAAGGTGCCCGCGAGCGACACCGGGGGTGCCGCCCGCGTTGGGCTGTGTGTGCAAGCTACCGCCCGGGCTCGACGTGTGGGATCAGCGCGCGCATCAGAAGCGCAGCTTCACCCCGGCTGTCAGCGCCCAGTTGTGCGCGAGGTTCCCCTCGGCACGGAAACCAATCGCATCCTCGGAGTTGAAGCGACCAATCCAGTCCTTGGCCTGGAACCGCAACGCAAACCCGTCGGATACGCCCACATCAACGCCTACACCAGCGGTGAACGCGACGTTCGATGCGCGCGTCTCGAACACGCTCGCCTTGATGTCGTTGGTCATGCCACCGATACCGCCGGTCACGAATGGCGCGATACCCTTTGAACGATCAGTGAGGCCGCCGAGTTCGAGAGCCGCGTCGTACATCCACGTTTTGGCCGACCCCACATTGACACCACCGAGCAGCGGCAACCCTATCCGCAGGTCGCCCGAGGCGTAGCCCAGACTGCCGACCAGCGCGACACCGCGGGTGAGCGGAATGGCGCCCTGTACCCCAAGCATGGGGGCATTGGTGGTGGCGATGTTCGTGCCAATCGGGCCGTCGTACCAGTTGCCGGTGATGAGGTAGCCGGCGAACGGCGTCAGATGCGCGCCAACGCCGGTCTGGGCGCTGAGCGACGGGGCGGCGAGTAGCGTGACGGCGGCAGCGGCGCCGGTAAGCGATCGAATGAACGAGGACGTCATGGTGGCTCCAGTTGATGACGTCCTCACACATGAGCAGGGGCGGGGCCACTCCGAACGGGGAGCGCAAGCCGTTCTCAGCAAACGCTTTCCATCCAAACGGTATTGGACAGATGTCCCCAAAAGTGGACGCATCTGTGACCACACACGGAGCGCGCCCCCCGGCGGGGGCGGGGGCTACTGCCCTGCTGCCCGACGCTCCGACCGAGCCTTGGCTTTGATGTTCAGCATTTCCACGATGACCGAGAACGCCATGGCTGCGTACGTGTAGCCCTTCGGAATGTGCTGGCCCATGCCTTCGGCCACGAGGTTGGTGCCAATGAGCACCAGGAAGGCGAGCGCGAGCATCTTCACCGTGGGGTGCCGGTCTACGAAATCGCTGATCGGCCGCGCCGCAAAGAGCATCACGATCAGGGCCACCACGTTGGCGAGAATCATGATGCTGACATCGTCGGCCATACCCACGGCAGTAATGACCGAGTCGAGCGAGAACACGATGTCGAGTACCATGATCTGCGCGACGGTGGTCCAGAGCGAACGGCCAGCCTTGGCCGCCTGTTCATCCTCGGCATCGGGGCCTTCGAGCTTGTGGTGAATTTCCATGGTCGCTTTGGCGATCAGGAAGAGGCCACCGACCAGCAGAATAAGGTCACGCCCGGAGATATTTCGCCCGATCACCGCAAAGAGCGGCTTCGTGAGGGTCATCACCCACGAGATCGACAGCAGCAACAGGATGCGGGTGACAAACGCGCCAGCAAGACCGAACGAACGGGCCTTGGGCTGATCCTCTGCCCGGAGCTTGCCGGAGAGGATGGAGATGAAAATGATGTTGTCGATGCCGAGAACGATCTCAAGCACCGAGAGAGTAAGCAGGGAAATCCACGCCTGCGGATCGGAGAGCCAGTCGAACATGTCGAACAGTTGCCCACTACGCCTTTGGGAGCAATTGGACCGGGAGCTCACGTCGCGTTCGGGGCTCTCTTAGTTTTCGCGCGATATGACAGGCGAAACCAACATGGCCCCGGCAGCCGGCAAGCCCGCCGTGGTCCTCCTTTCCGGTGGGCTCGACTCCACCACGGTGCTCGCGGTGGCCAAGCGGGACGGCTACACGCCGTACGCGATGACCTTCCGCTATGGCCAGCGGCATTCGGTGGAGATCGAGGCGGCGCGCCGCGTTGCCCAGCAGATGGGGGTGGCGCGCCACGTGGTGGTGGACATCGATCTGCGGCAGTGGGGCGGCTCCGCGCTCACCGCCGACGTTGATGTCCCCAAGGATCGCGACGTCGATCATGCCGCCGACGAAATTCCGGTGACGTATGTGCCGGCCCGCAACACCATTTTTCTTTCGTTCGCCTTGGCGTGGGCGGAGGTGTTGGGCGCCGACGCCATTTTTATTGGCGTGAACGCACTCGACTACTCCGGCTATCCCGACTGCCGCCCCGAGTACGTTGCAGCGTTCGAGCAGATGGCCAACCTGGCCACGGCCGCCGGTGTGCACGGCACCCAGCGGCTGCGCATTCAGGCGCCACTGCAGCATCTCACCAAGGCGCAAATCGTGGCGCTCGGTCGTGAGTTGGGGGTCGACTACAGCGTGACTACGAGTTGCTACGACCCCGCCGCCGACGGCACCGCCTGTGGACACTGCGACGCCTGCCAACTGCGGCTTCGCGGGTTCGCCGAGGCTGGCGCGCAGGACCCTATCGCCTACGCGGGCTGACGCGTGGCATACACGGTCAAGGAGTGTTTTTACACGCTCCAGGGTGAGGGGCTCAACGCGGGCCGAGCAGCAGTGTTCTGCCGGTTCTCCGGGTGCAACCTGTGGACGGGTCGCGAGGAAGACCGCCACAAGGCCACCTGCACCTTCTGTGATACCGATTTCGTGGGCGTGGGGCCCGACGGCGGCAAATTCGCCACGGCGGCCGAACTGGCGGCGTTCGTAAAGAGCCGGTGGCCGGCCGATGCCCCACAGACGGTGCGTCCGTTTGTGGTGTGCACCGGTGGTGAGCCGCTGCTGCAACTCGATGAAGACGCGGTAGAGGCGCTGCATGCCGCAGGCTTCGAGGTGGCGGTGGAGACCAATGGCACCCAGGCAGCCCCGCCCGGCCTCGACTGGATCTGCGTGAGCCCCAAGGCCAACGCCCCCGTGGTGCTCACCGCCGGCGACGAGCTCAAGCTTGTGTACCCACAGTCCCTGGCGATGCCCGAGCGGTTCGAAGGGATGGCATTCCGCCATTTCCTGCTCCAGCCCATGGACGGCCCCGACCAGGCAGCCAATACCCGAGCTGCCCTGGCCTACTGCCTGGCGCACCCGCAGTGGCGCCTCTCGGTGCAGACGCACAAGGTGGTGGGGATTCGCTGATTCTCGCCCCGGAGAGTCTCCCTCACCACTGAGCTTCCATATCTGACATTCTTTGCCACCGGTGTGACGCATCACGCTGGCGGCCCCCGCCCTTCGTGAATAGTTTCACGAATCGATTTTTGGGACGACCACTGTCTCAATCCTCTGGCCCCGCCCGACTTCCGTGATTCGCACTCCGCGCTCTCTGCTTCCCGTGCTCGCCGCCGCGCTCGTCGCGGTGTCGTCAGCGCAGGCGCAGGACGCCCGGAACGTCACCCTCGAGTCGAAGAAGCCGTTCGCCGCCTTCAGTGCGTCAGCCGAACGCTTGCGTGACAGCATTGTCACCAAGGCGCGCGGCAGCATTGGCACCCGCTACAAGCTCGGCGGCAGCAAGCCGGGCGTTGGTCTCGACTGCAGCGGTCTTGTGCGCTACGCGATGAGCATGCTCGACGTGGTGCTGCCTCGTACGGCGCAGGGCCAAGCGAAGGTCGGTACGGAAGTGCCCAAGGATGTGGCCGCGCTCAAGCCCGGCGATGTACTCACCTTCGGGCGCGGCAAGCGCATCTCGCACGTTGGCATCTATGTGGGCGACGGCAAGATGGTGCACGCGAGCACGTCGCAGCGGCGCGTCATCGAAACGGCGCTCAACAAGCGCAACCCGCTCATTCGCCAGTGGAAGGGCGTGCGGCGGTTCGTCGACACCAACACCGCGCAGCTGCGCGACAGTCTGCTCGCCTTCGCCGACTCGCTGTCCAACAACCCGTAGTCATTCTCACGTGCTGTTGCCGCTGCTCGTGTCGCTCTCGACACGGGCTTTTTTTTGCCCTGCAGTCCCAGTGCAGCACAGAGGCGAGAGCGACCCTCGAAGCACGAGTCGCAGCCCCTATGTACGGCGTCCGCGCCGCTGGATGTAGATCACTTCAGGATGTGACCCAGCGCACACGTGGTTGCATGATTTGTGACAGAGCGCACTTTCAGGGGGTGCCCGGGTCCGGTACGTTCTTCGGACAACTTGCTTTCGTCTCCAACCCGTACATCATGCACCGCCTTCGTTTTCATCAGCGCGCCACGGCCGCTGCGGTGATTCTGGCTGCACTGTCCCTCGGCGCCTGCACCGACGCCGCATCGCGTGCCCGTGCCGATTCCCTGGCCGCAGCACTCGCGTCGGCCAGCGCTGAGCGCGATTCGCTGCAGGGCCTCGTCACTGGCTCGTCGGCCGAAAAGGATCGGGCGCTGGCCCAGGTGGTGGAGGCCTCGAAGTTTGCCGACGAGGTGGATGCCGAACTGCGCCAGGTGCGCGGGCTCAGCTCGAAGGTGGGCGTCAACAAGAGCGACGAGTCGGGCAAGACCGAAGCAGCCGCGGCGCAGAAGGACATCCTCGACCGCCTCAAGCAGATGCGGCAGCGGCTCAATGCGCGTCAGGCGCAGGTGCGCTCGCTGCTCGATACGCTGAAGGCCATGCGTGCCGACTCCACCGCTGCGGCCACTCTGCTGGCCGATCTCAATGCGCGGTTGGAGCAGCGCGACAAGGAAATTGCGGTGTTCCAGGAGGAGATCCGGTCGCTGCGTTCGCAGAACGAGACGCTCACGGCTGAGAAGGCGGTACTCACCGATACGGTGAAGGCCATGGACGTGCGCGAGAACCGGGTGTTCTACGTGATCGGTGCGCGCCGCCAGCTGTTGGCCGACGGACTTGTGACCGAAGAAGGCGGATCGCGTGGGCTGCTTATCGTGAAGCTCGGCAAGACGCTGGTGCCGGCGCGTACGCTCGACGAAGCGCGCTTCACGCGGGCCGATCGTCGCGAAACGCTCACCATTCCGCTGCCGCGTACCGACCGGGCCTATCGCATCGTGTCGCGTCACGATGTGGGGCTGATCGAAGTGGCGAAGAAGGAAAAGGATGGATCGTTCCGCGGTGAGAACATTCGCATCACCGACCCGGCGAAGTTCTGGGCCGCGTCGCGCTACCTCATCATCACCGAGAAGTAACTACGTTCTCCGTGCGCTGGCTCCTCGGGGCCAGCGCCACCAACTGAGCAGCAGCATCGCGGCGCTTACGGCACTCCAGTAAGCGCCGCGTTGCATGAGCGCCCCCCACGCCACCTCCCCCGAATGCAGCAAGGGGGCGGAATCGGCGAAGCGCAGCCACCACGGGGTTCCACCGCGTTCGTCGAGCACCACCGCCACGACCCAGCCGGTGATGAGCAGGAGATGCGCCACCACCTTGTGATCGAGCAGCACGTGCACCGTAAGCGATAGTAGCGTCAGCTGAGCAAATGGCAGCCAGAGTACGAAGACGCTCCATGCCAGCCACACCGCTGCCTGCTCCGGCCACGCAGCCCCCCACCCGGCCCGCGCAACGGCGATGAACAGCGCCGCGCCGGCGAGTGGCAGCACCACCGCACGCTGTGCCACCAGCAGCCCCTGCACACGTCCAAAGACGAGCGTGTGCCGCGACACCGGCAGTGCGTCGATGAGCGCGTGTATACGCACGTCACGCTCCCGCCAGACCAACTCGCCAGCGTACACGGTCGCGAGCAGAATGAGAAACAGTCGTGCGTGTTCACTTACAAGGAGCAGCGCCGCGCCAAAAGCCGGCGTGTCGGCCGTTGGCAGTGGGCGGGCCACTGCATTGGCGCAGGCGTTGAGCACGGCCAGTGCGGCCACGATGCGCCATCCGCCGTCGTGCTGCATCCAGAGGGCCGTGAAGCGACGGACCGATGAGAGCGCCGACGGAGCGCGTGCAATTGCGCGTATTCCCGCGACGGCGCGCGGCGTTGGCAGTGCGAGCGCGAGCGGCGCGAAGGCGCGCGAGGTACCGCGGCTCACCGTGAACACGAGCACCCCCGCGCTCACCCCGCACCAGAGCAATCGATTGGCCGCCACGAGACCGCTGAGAGGCACCGTGCGCCAGCTTCGCTCCATCTCGCTCCAGCCAGCGGTGGCCGCCAACACGGGTGCGTTGCCGAACGGGTCGAGCAGCGCGCCCAACGCCGCCGTGTGCGCTGAGCCTGCCAGAGCGAGCGCCACTTGCCATACGCCCACAAGTGCCAGCGCCGCCACGAGCACCCCCAGCACGCGTTGGGTATACAACGCGGCGCTCGCCAACAGCACCGTCACGACGAACATGGTTGGTACGGTGATCACGGCGAATGCGCGCGCACTGCCAGCCAGCGCGGCGTGCACGGGCCCGCCGCCGAGCGCGGTGCCGGCGATTACGCCCAGCGGCATCGCGGCGTACACGCCCATCATGACCACGAGCGCGGCGGCAAGCCGCCCAAGAAACCACGTGCGCGGCCGAATCCCGCTGGTGGCGATCAGCGCGCGCGTACGCTGTGCTTCGTCGCGCAGCATGGCCGTGGTGGCGATCATGGTGGTGATCACCTGCCCGAACGCGGTAAGCCCCCCAAAGGCCAGCAGCAGCGTCCACGAGGCCGTGCGCGGTACCGCCCCGCGGTCGCGCACCAGCTCCACCGCATCTGACGACGCGAAGCCCAGTGCCAACAGGCCGAAGACCAGCGCGTAGAGTGTGGTGAGCGGCTCTCTGAACTGCGCGCGCACTTCGAACCCCGCCACACTTCGAAAACGCGCCCACTCCACGCGTCTCGCCGCCGCCAGCGGGGCCGTCATGGATGCGTCAGAGGTGCGGAAGTTCCCGGTCACCCATGTCGCCGCCAGCATGATGCCACTCGAGTTCTTCGCGCGACAGCGGCCGAATGGCGAGATCCACTGCAAGCCACGTGGTCTTCGCAAACGGATAGCACAGCAGACAGCCCGCCAGCATGAGCGCGCCCGTCACGTACGTAATGAGATCCCACGGCGGATTCGGCCAGGTGAAGATCACGAACGCGCACACACAGAAGAACAAGATGAGTTCGACGGCGATGAGGTTGAACAGGTACGCACCGACGAAGTAGTCGGACTCACCGCGCTCGAGACGCAAGCCACAGGTGGGGCAGTTGGTCTTGAGCTGGAAGAACGACTCGAAAATGCGCTTGCCGCCACAATGTGGACAGCGTAGCCGCAGCGCCCGTGTCATGAGCTGCCACACGGTAGCGCGCGGCAGATCGATAGCGAGCACCGCGCTCATCGCTGCGGAAGCGACGAGAGAAATTCACGCAGGTAGCCACCCCAGATTCGCGGCAGCGAGTGCGTTCCGTGGCCGCGCGTCTCTGCCGTGATGGGCAACATGATGAACCGGGTCTTCGGCATCTGCTTCGCCAGGGATTCGGCCAACCCAAGCTCGGGAGGATTCACCTGGTCGTCGGCCGAGTTGATGAACAGGGCCGGTGCCGAAATCCTGGACAGATGCGAGGACGGATCATAGTCGCGCGAAGCATCGAACTGATACAGAAAATCGTTCGCGTCGGTGAGGCGCATGCGCGCGTCGAGATAGGCGCGAATGACCGAGTCCGCCTTGTCGCGGGTTGGCGCCTGTGCCTGCTGCACGAGTGGGGCGCTCGACATGATGTACAGCATCATTTGCGCTGCACGCAGTCCCGGCGGTTGCACGCTGTAGTTGCCGCCCTGCCACGCGGGATCGTTGCGAATGGCATCCATGGCCATCGTGCGAATCATGCGATTGCGACCGGCGATCTGCGTGGGCACACAGGCGAACGGCGCGAGCCCATCCATGAAGGCGGGGTACGTGTAACCCCACACCCACCCGTGCATGCAGCCCATCGACGTGCCCATGATGAGCCGCAGATGGTTTACCTTGAGATGTTCGGTCAGCAGTCGATACTGCGCGGTGACCATGTCGTCATATCCGTACTTCGGGAATTTCGCGCGAAGCCCGTTGCTCGGCTTGCTCGAGCCCCCGTGCCCCAGTCCGTCGGGCAGAATCACGTAATAGCGACTACTGTCGAGCAGTTGTCCGGGGCCGAAGAGTTCCCCCGCGTAACTGTTCGACAGAAAGCCGCGCCCGCTGCCGCCCGTGCCGTGCAGAATGAGCACCGCGTTGCGTACGGTGCCGCGCGCGTCGCGCTGCGGTGTGCCCAGCGTGGTGTAGTGCAGCGTGAGTTCGGGGAGCGTTTCCCCAGAACGGAACGCAAAGTTGGCAATACGATAGTCGCCCTGCGTGCCAACCTGCGCCCAGCCATTGGCTGCAGCAGGGGCTTGGGCGTGAGCCGGTGCAGCCAAGGGCGCGGTACACAGGATCGTGGCGAGCCCAGCCATACGAACCCGGCGGGGCAGACGAAGCAGTCGGGGAGTGAGCATATGGGAAGATACCGCTTGGCGAGGCTCGGGTAGGACCTCCCACCCATCGGGACCAGAACATGATATTTTCTACATCACTGGCTGCTTGCCAACCGTCCCCCCCTCTGTAGCTTCGCTTTCTGTGAGTGCCACCAAGGTGTGCCCCCTGTGCGGGGACGAATACGACGCGTCAATTGGATTCTGCTCGAAAGACGGATCCCCGCTTGTCGCGCAGTCCGAAGGAAGCCTCATCGGCAAGATGGTTGGGGGTCGCTACAAGGTCCTCCAGCAGCTTGGCGAAGGGGGCATGGGTCAGGTGTACCTGGCTGAGCATGTTCGCATGAAGCGCAAGAGCGCGATCAAGATCATGCGGCCGGCGCTGGTACACGAGCCCGAAGCGCTGCAGCGGTTCACGCGCGAGGCCGAGAATGCCTCGAAGATTTCGCACCCGAACGTAGCGAGCATTTTCGACTTCGGTGAAACCGACGAGGGGTTGGTGTACCTCGCCATGGAGTTCATCGAGGGCGAGTCGCTGTCGGCGTTGCTGAAGCGCGAGATTGCGATGCACCCGGTGGTGGCGGCCGATATCATGGCGCAATGCGCCGACGCGCTGAATGCGGCGCACGAGTTGGGCATCCTGCATCGCGATATCAAGCCGGACAACATCATGGTGTCCAAGCGTCCCGACGGTACGTTCGTCGTGAAGCTGGTGGACTTCGGCATTGCCCGCACCATGGAACGCGGCAGTCAGCAGGTGACGCGTACCGGCTTTGCCGTGGGTACCCCCGAGTACATGTCGCCGGAGCAGTTGTCGGGTGATGTACTCGATGCCCGCTCCGACCAATATTCGCTGGCGCTCGTGTCGTTCATTGCGCTCACGGGGCACGACGCGTTTCCGAATTCATCGTCGAAGGAATCGCTGATTGCCCGCCTCACGAGCCGCCCACGTCGGCTCGACGAGGTGCGCGACGATCTCGAGTGGCCGAACAGCATCCAGTCCGTGTTCGATCAGGCGTTGGCTCCCGATCCGAGCGACCGCTTCCCGAGTGTGGCGGAGTTCGGTGTGGCCTTGGCGAACGCGGTCGAGGAGATGACGCCCACGCAGACGGCCGAGATGTATCGGCACGCGTTGGGGCAGCGCATGCTGAGCGTCGCCTCGCGCACGCCGGGCGAAAACTCGAGCGTGCGTACGCCCGCGAAAGCCGTTCCAACGGCCAAGACCAAGGCCCAGAAGGCGGAGGCCAAGCGCCGGAAGGATCCGGCCGCGGTACGTCGTCGTCAGTCCATCTTCCCGTATATCGTCATGGCCGGCGCCCTCACGTATGGGGTGTGGTTCTACGGGTCGAAGCAGCCCTCGGGATCGGCGCGCGACGCCGCCGACCAGATCGCGGCCATGGCGTCGTCGGCGAAGGCGATGTTCGGCAACTTCACCGGCAAGAAGGCGGATACGGTGCAGGCGGCACCAGCCGCCGCACCCGCACCTGCCACCGCGCGTCGTCCGCGGCGCAAGGCGAATGCCGATAGTGTTGCCGCAGCGGCGCCCACCGAAGCAGCGGCGGTAGCCGCGCCGACAGGCGACACGGGAGCAGCCGTCGCACCGCCGGATTCGACGGGCGGCTGATAGGCGGAGAGTTCGTCAATAGCAGACGGCGGACGGCAGGAACCGCCGACCCAGACTGCCGGGAAAAGGAAATCGGGGGCGCCGCGTAGCGGTCGCCCCCGTTCTTTCTTCCGCATCCCTGCGGACTGCCGTCTGTGGTTCCTGCCGTCCGCCGTCTGCGGTTCAACCCGCTACAGGCGAACTATTTCCCTGCATCGAGATCGTTCCAATTGAGGATCGCGTTGAAGCCGAGGAAGTAGGTGCCCTGTGTCTGCCAACGCCAGAACGGTCGAATGGCGAACATGACCACGTGGCCCTTCCCGATGGGCGCGTCGACAAGCTGCGCACGATTCTGCAGCGCTTCGCCACCGGCGAGGGTGCCGGAGAGCAGCATGTCGTTGGCATTGGCGGGGAACTGCATGATCACGCGCGGGCGCGTGCCATCGATGCTGGCCGCTCCACCAAAGGCGTTACCGCCGCCGAATCCACCGGCACCACCTCGTCCAGCCGGAGCCGCGCCACCACGAGCGGCGTTGCCCGCCGCAGGCATGGGCGTGCCCGTGGAGTCGCTCGTATTCCACGACCATGTGGACAAGCGCAGTTGGTTGGCCATGGGCGTGGTGTTCTGCATGTTGGCCGCCGCGCCGGCGCCGCTGCCGCCGCCGGCGAAGAGCGCCTGACTGCCGCCCACGCTGATCACCGGATCCTGGTTGAAGTACACCGGTAGCTGCGCGTCGAAGCCGTAGGCGATGGGGCTGGTCCGATCGGCCACGACTCCACGCAGAATGGTGCCACGCGCGAACAGATCGCGCGGCGACTCGATGGTGATGCCACTGGTCAGATTGTAGGCTGGGAAGATGGTACTGGTGCTGCCTTCCACGATGAGCGTACCACCCGCCTGCACGAACTTGTACAGCTCGGTGAGCCCCTCGATGCCCATGCCACCGCGGATGTCGTCAGCCTGATCATTCGCGCCCAAATTGGGTGTTTGCGGCGTCTTCTTGTACGGCAGCGGCGTGTCGCCCGTCTTGATGATGCCGGCGATGTGCGACTGCGCGCTGCCACCCACGTGCGGGTAGATGATCACGTCGTACTTCGCCCGCAGGTTGCCCTTCTTGAGTTCGATGTCGCCGAAGTAGCTGTACGGCACGCCATACGTATCGAGCGCCGCACGCACCCACCCTTCATCCTGCGTACGCTGCCACGCGTGCGCGTAGCCGATGCGCGGCAGGTCGAGCTCGTGCGTCTTCACGGTCGGCATGGCCGGCACCGCGTAGGCGGTAAGGCCCAGTTCGGTGAGCGACGCCTGCAGCTTGGCGCGATCACCCGCGGGTACCAGGAAGGCACCGGCCTTGAACTTGCGGCCGGCCGCTTCGAAGTCGGCTTCGGCAGCGTGCATCTTCGTGGCCGCGAAGCTCGTGCGGAATTTCATGAGGTTGTTGTCGGTCGTGTGCTCCACGATGAGCACCGGCCCGTTGCCTTCGATGCCACCCTTCGCGCGCACTTTGTCGGTCACCGGCGTCATGCCCACTTGCAGCACGGCTTTGTCGCTCACGGGAAGCACCGCCACGTTACGCATGAACTGGAAGGTCCAGCCGGTATCGTCGTACGGGCGCGGGTTCTGCGGCGCGTAGTTCTGAATGCCAAAGTACATATCGGCCAACGTGCGATACGGCTGGTCACCACGCACGATCCAGTCGCCGGGCTTCACGCTCACACCACCGAACGTACCTGCCGCGGTGGCCACATGCAGTTCGAGCCCCTGCTTGCGCAGTTCGTTCACGGCGTCCGCGGCGTCGGCCTTCTTCTTCTGACCGGCGGGAATGACCCACGCGTACGGCCCGGCGCCATTCACGCCCTTGTCCATCGCCCGCTTGTTCTTGATCCAGTAATTCTCGAGGTACGTGGCCTTGTTGTCGGCGAAGTGCTTGAGCGACACGAGCACACCGGACTGCTGGATGTTGGTGTTGTTTCGCGGCCCCCACTTGATGTACGGCAGCGGCGGATTGGGGCGGAACCATTCGCGGCTGGTGGTGGTGGCCGGCGGCCGCACTTCGTAGTTGTCCGGGCCGTAGCTCTGGACCTCGTAGAAGCGACCGATGCTGTTCTTGGTGTGCGCCACGAAGAACATGTAGTTGGGCGTCCAGCCGTCGTAGAACCCGTAGGTCCATACGCCCGGCACGCCGCGCTTGGTCAGCTCGCGCACGTCCTCCTGCGCGAAGGTCCACCACTCGGTCACCGTGATCGGATCGATGGCCTCATTGTATGGGCCCGTGCCGGTGCTGCTGTACAGATACGTGACCGACTCGTGCAGATCGTGCATCACCTGCGGCTTCCACTGCAGGTAGAAGTCGTTGACGTTCTTGGTGAGGCTCAGGAACTGCCCCATGCCGTCGCGGTTGTTGTCGTGCGCAACGTACTTGCCCCAGTACATGAGCGGCAGCCGAGCGGCGCCGGGGGCAAGCTTCTTGTTGTAGTAGTACGTGTCCACGTGCTTCTCGCGCCCGTCAACTTCGATGACGGGCGTGATGAACGTGATGATGTTGTTGCGGATGGCCTGGATGTACGGCGACTCCTGCACGATGAGTCGGTAGGCCAGTTCCTGCAGCATTTCCGGGCCGCCGGTTTCCGGCGAGTGAATGCCGCTGGTGAGCCAGTACATGGGCTTCGTGCTCGCGATCAACCGCTTCGCTTCGGCCTCACTGGTTTTGCGCGGGTCGGTGAGCGCCGCGATGTCGGCCTTGTACTTGTCGAGGTTGGCAATGGTGGCGCTGTCGGCGATGGCGAGCACCACCATGTCGCGCCCTTCTTCGGTCTTGCCAATGGTCCAATACTTCGCGCGCGGCGAGGCTTTGGCCAGCGCTTCGAAGTAGCGGTGGATGTCCTTCGCGTAGGTGAGTTCACCAGGCGTGCCCACGATGCGACCGTGGAACTTGAGTGGTGTCGGCACCGTGGCCGACGCCGGCAGGTGATCCACCAACTCCGTGGTGATACGCGGGTCCTGCAGATACTCCTTGATCTTGGCGGTGTATTCCTGATCGATCTGCTGCTGCGCATGGGCGGCGACTGGCAGGGCGAGCAAGGCAACCGCGAGGGCGGATTTGCGCCAGTGGTACATGGGGGCTCCGGTGAGTCAGGGGTCTCACATGCTACGCGCGGGGGCGGTGGTTTGCTCGGCTGGCTCGGTGTGCGGCGTCGGACGCCGGTTGGTACTTCGAGCTGGGTTGAACGGCTCGGGGGAGGCCACGGAGGCGCAGAGGGCGCGGAGAACAGCGTTTTCCCTTTGCGGTTCTCCGTGGCCTCCGCGCCTCCGTGGTCTCCGACGAGCCGTTTACCCCCACCTGCCCCAAAGCGGCGCTCGCCGCCTGGACGCAGATTTCATGCATGCGCCTCTCGATTCTCGCCCCGCTCGCCCTGCTTGCCGGCCTCGCACTCGCGCCGGCCCTCTCAGCGCAAAGCGCTGACAAGAGCTTTTCCACCATGCCGCCAGCCCCCTGGCCGCCGGTCGCCACCTTCTCTATCCTCGGCTACGACCCGGCCACCGGCGAAGTGGGCGGCGCGGTGCAAAGCCGCGTGTTCTCCGTGGGCAATGGCGTACTGTGGGGCGAGGCCGATGTGGGGGTGGTCGCCACGCAGGCCATTGTGGACGTGAGCTATGGCCCCCAGGCGATCGCACTGCTGCGCGGCGGCACCAAGCCGGCCGACGTGATCAAACAGGTGTGGGAGCGCGACCCCGATCCCCGTCCGGAGACCTGGACCAAGCAGGGGCGGCAGTTCGCCGTGATCGACGCGCGTGGCAACGTCGCGGCCTACACCGGCCCCAAGGCCAGTGAGTGGGCCGGTGACCAACAGGGGAAGTTCTGCACGGCTCAGGGCAACATTCTCGCGGGCCCGGATGTCGTGAGTGCGATGGTGAAAGCCTTCGAGGAGACCGCGGGTCATCTCTCACTGCGCTTGCTCGCCGCACTCGAGGCCGGTCAGGCCGCGGGGGGTGACAAGCGCGGCATGCAGAGCGCCGCCATGCTCATCGTGAAAAAAGACGGCGGCGTGTGGCTGCACAACGATGTGGTGTTGCGCCTCCAGGTAGACGACAACGCGGAACCCATCAAGGAACTGCGCCGGCTCGTCGAGAAGGCGGCCACCATGCGGAGGCCACGCCGTTGATCAGCGCGTTCCGCTCTGCGCTCTCGGCTTTCGGCCGCCTGCTCCCGGTCGCAGCGGTCATGGCCGCGATGCCCCTGCCGGCGCAATCGACTCAGCCGCTGCCCACCAGCACAAAGACGGAACATGTCATCATTGTGCTCACCGACGGGCTCCGCTGGCAGGAACTCTTTCGCGGGGCCGACTCCACGCTCATACAACGGCGCTACGTGAACGATACCGCCTCGTTGCGGCGTGACTTCTGGCGAGCGTCTCCCGAGGCTCGACGCGAAACGCTGTTGCCATTCTTGTGGAGCACCGTGGCGAAGCAGGGACAGATCTTCGGCGATAGCGCCGGCGGCAGTGTCGCGAGCCTCACGAACCGTTTCCGCTTCTCGTATCCGGGTTACAGCGAAACGTTCACCGGCTTCTTCGACCCGCGCATCGACAGCAACGGTTACCCGCCGAATCCCAACACCACGGTGTTCGAATGGCTCAACCGCGATGCGAACTTCAACGGCCGCGTCGTGGCCCATGCCACCTGGAACGCCTTCCGCCGCATCATTAACACCGAGCGCAGCGGCATCCCCGTGCTCGACGGCTGGGATCGCGGCGCACCCTCTGGCGGCGACAGCACCGCCACATTGCTGCAGGCGCTCTACCGTTCACACACGCAGCTCTGGCCCGATGTGGCACTCGACGCGCCCATGCATCAGGCCGTGTTGCGCACCATGCACCGGGATCTGCCGCGCGTGCTTTTCGTGGGTTACGGCGAAACGGACGAATGGGCGCACAGCGGACGGTACGACATGTATCTGCGCAGTGCGCACCAGGTCGATCGCTTTCTCGCTGAGCTCTGGAACACCGTGCAGAGCAATAGCCGCACTCGCGACAAGGTCACCCTTCTTATTTCCACCGATCATGGCCGTGGCTGGGGAGCCAAGTGGACCGATCATGGCGAAGAGGTAGACGGCGCGCAGTTCATCTGGAGCGCGGCCATCGGGCCCGATACCCCACCGCTCGGCGTGCGAGCCAACACGCCCACACAGCAAGCACAAATGGCAGCCACCATTGCCGCGTTGCTCGGTCGCGACTGGCGTCGAGCCGAGCCGCGTGCGGCCCCCGCGCTGCCCCTGTTCCGCTGAGCGTGGAACTGCCTACCACGGAGAACAACTGATAGCAACGGATGAAGCGGAGGGACGCGGATACTGGGTTGGCGACCACCAGATCCGTGTTCCTCCGCTTCATCGGTTTTTGTCCGTGGTGAGCAGTTCCCCGCACTCCAAGTCCAACGACTGCGAACGTCAGGGCAGCTTCACACCCACCGTTCTGAGCGCTGCCTGCAGTGCGGGAAGCCCCGTGCTCTTGACCTTGCCAAGCGCTGCCTGCTGCGTGGCCAGTTCCTTGCGCAACTGCCCAAGCAACGCACGCTGCGTGACGGACACTGGGAAGCTCGATCCGATCACACTGTTGAGCGTACCGAGACGTCCGGAGAACGTCATGTCAGGCGCCCCGCTCGATCCGCGATTTTCCTCCTCCATATCGTTCGCCGGCGGTGTCGGCGCCGTGCGTGCCGCAAACTGCGCCGCGCGTGCTGCGGGGCCAGCCCCGATCTGACGCGTAAACTCGGCGAGTGCCTTCTCTACGTCCGACAGCTGCGTGCGCAGCGCCTGGGTCAGCTTGGCGCTGTCGGCCGACGCGGCCTTCTTCACGTCGGTGAAGGTGCGCACCGTGCTGTCCGCCGAGTTCTGCGCGTCGGTTACCGAACGCTGGAACTTCACCACGTCCAGACGGAAAGCGTCGAGCGACTGCAACTCTGCCACCGACATCGTCTGCTCGGGATCAGGCAACAGTGCAATGCGTCGTGTGAGCACGGTGGGCGTGCCACTGGTTGGCGTGATGGTGAGCCGTGCGGTGTAGTTGCCCGGCGGAGCGGTGTAGAGCCGTGCGCCGCCGCCGAAACCGCCGCCGAATCCACCACCCTGTCCGCGACCGCCCGCTGCCGGGGCAGCCGTCACCGGCCCCGTGAGCGGCGCGCCCACGCGCATATCCCACACCGGGCGATACAACCCGGGCTTGGTATTGGCCGGCAGTTCACGAATGATACGACCAGCCGCATCGACGATCTCGAGCTTGGCCTTGGCCCCATCGGCGACACCGTTGATGAGGTACGCCAGACGCACGCCATGCTCGGGGTTTTGTCCTTCGTACCCGGTGCTCCCCATGCCCGAGTTGCGACTGCCGTCGAGCTGGAACGCGAGTTCCGTACGCGTGGGGAAGAGATACGCCTGCTCCGCGCGCTTGGCCGCCGCGAGATGTTCGAGCGATGACAAGTCGTCGAGGATGTACACACCGCGTCCATGGGTACCCACTACGAGATCGTTCCACCGCTCCTGAATGGCCAGATCCCACACGGGAACACCCGACGGCATTCCGCTGCGAATGGGGGTCCAGGAGGTGCCACCATCGATGGTGAAATACACGCCGAACTCCGTGCCCACGAACAACAGATTCGGCTGGCGATGATGCTCGCGCACCACCTGTACCGGGCCAAGCGCAGGCAGGTTGCCCGTGATGCTCGTCCACGTGCGGCCGTAGTCAGTGCTCTTGTACACGTACGGCTTCATGTCGTTGCTGCGGTGTCCGTCGAACGTGGCGTACACCGTGCCCTCGGCATGCTTCGACAGCTGCACCCCACTCACGTAGGTAGTGTCCGGCACGCCGGCGAAGGTGGTGGCGCGATGCCATGAGCGGCCGTCGTTCTGCGTCACGGCGACCACGCCATCGTCGGTACCCACGGCCAAGATGCCGGCACGACGCGGCGATTCGCTCACCGCGCTGATGTTGCCGAACGCCGCGGTGCCTTCGTGCAGACCAAGGGCGTCACGCGGCGGCACACTGCCGCGCATGGGCAACTGGTTGCGGTTCAGGTTGCGCGTAAGGTCGGGGCTGATGGTCTTCCACGTGTCGCCGCGATCGCTGCTCTTGAAGAGATGGTTGGCCGCGAAGTACACCGTGCCTCCCACATGCCGCGACGGCACGATGGGCGCGCTCCAGTTGTAGCGGTGACGCTCTCCCTCACGCTGCGGCGGCTTGATACCCTTGGTTTGCCCCGTCTTGGCGTGGTAGCGCACGATGCCACCATTCTGCGACTCGGCGTACACCACGTTGGGATCGAAGCGATCGGTGATGTTGAAGAAGCCGTCACCACCGGCCATGCGCGCCCAGTCGGCGTTGGTGGGCCCGAACGTGCTGCGCGTGCGATTGGGGCCACCCCACGTCTGGTTGTCCTGCAACCCCACGTACACGTGGTAGAACGGCCACTGGTCGTCGACACTCATGGCGTACAACTGCGCGCCGACGATGTTCTCCACGTTGTACCACGTCTTGCCGCGGTCGTACGTAATGTCCACGCCGCCGTCGTTCCCCATGACGTGATGATCGGGGTCTTCCGGATTGATCCACAGGGCGTGATGGTCACTGTGCACGCCGCCGCCGCCTGCATAGGGGCGCCATGTCTTGCCACCGTCGTACGACTCAGTGCTGCCCACGTTGAGGCGCACCACGTGCTCGGCGTCGGTGGGGTCGCAGCGCACCTGCGAGTAGAACCATGCGGTGCCGTTGCTGCGATCGAGCTGACGCCAGGTAGCCCCGGCATCGTCGCTGCGATACGCGCCGTTGGCGGTGCCTTTCGCGTGCACGGTGGCATACAACGTGTTCGGGCGCGACCGGCACACGGCGAGGCCAATACGACCCGCGTCACCCTCAGGCAGCCCCTTGGTGAGACGCGTCCACGATTTACCGGCGTCGGTGGTTTTCCAGATGCCACTTTCGGGGCCGCTGGGCAGGAAGCCGTACGCGCGACGCTCACGCTGATACGACGCGGCGTACAGCACGTCGGGATTGTTCGGGTCCATCACGATATCGGTGAAGCCCGTGTGCTCCGACAGACTCTTCGTGTTGGTCCACGTGGCCCCGCCATCGGTGGTCTTGAACACGCCCCGGTCACCACCGGGTGCCCAGAGCGGGCCCATGGCGGCCACGTACACGATGTCGGGATCGCGCGGGTCGATCACGATGCGCGCGATGTGCTGCGTCTTGGGCAGCATGGGCTTCGACCAGGTCTTGCCGCCATCGGTGCTCTTGAACGCGCCAATACCCCACGACGAACTGCGCATGTTGTTGGACTCACCGCTGCCAACCCACACCACGTCGCCGTTGCTGGGGGCCACCGCAACGGCGCCGACCGAGCCGACACCGATGGAATCGGAGACCGGCGCCCAGGTGAGGCCGGCATTGGTGGTCTTCCAGATCCCACCCGTGGCGACGGCCACGTACATGGTGATGCCCAGACGCCCACCGCGCACGACACGCGGCGCTTCGACGACGGCGATATCGGCAATGCGTCCGCTCATGGACGCGGGGCCGATGTTTCGGAAGGTGAGCGACCGGACCAACTGCGAATCGGCTGGCACTCCGGCGCTGGGGCCCTGAGCAAACAGGAGCGCCGGCAACAACAGACCGGCGGTCAATGGCGCGAGGGCCCGAACCGGGCCGGCGCGCAAAACAGAAGGAGACATGGCGGGGCGAAGCAGGAAGTGCCCGCACCACCGTGATGCGGGCCACCTCAAGTTACGCGGTGGTCGACCCGGCCGCTGTCCAGTGACTCGAGGCGCGGTGCCCCGTCAGGGGTTTCCGTGGTCCGCCATGGCCTCACCACGTGCCAGCATGAGGTGATGCATGGTGTGATGATCGCCACTCGTCATGAGGCCGATGAACCCCAGCCCGCGGATGCGCGCCTCACCGGTGCGCGCATCCCCATCGCGCACGGTAACCACCAGGCGAACACCATCGGCAAGCTCCGTGCGCACGATACGAGGTCCCCCGGTCATTTCCACCATCGACACGTGCGCGCCCGTCATGCGCTTGATGGCACCCACGGTTTCGCCGGTGCCGCGTACGGTGAAGATGGCCCCGCCCGCCGTGGGGGCACTGGTAACGACGCTGCGGAGCGTAACCAGATCCATGTCGCGCAGGTGCAGCCGAAGACGTTCAAGGTTGACCTTCGACCAGTCGGTGTTCGGATCAGCCTCGAGCAGCTTCACGATTTCGGCAATGGCCGCAAACGCCGACTGTCCACCTTCAGTTGGCATCCGGGATTCGGCTGCTCCGTGGGTATGGGCCAGCGCCTGGGCCGCGAGTGGCGCCGCAGAGAACAGCACGGAGACAGCGACGAGTAGGGAGATCCGTGAAATGCGCATGGCGGTCGGTGAAAGGGGGGAAAGCACAGACACCGCGTGAGTCGATCACGCGGTGTCCAGACTACACAGTGCAAATTGGCACCGTTACTTCACTTTGACGACCTTGACGCCTTCTGTGGCGGTGCCGTCGCGCACGTACCCAACGGCGCCTGGCGTGCTTTTCACGTACGCCACCACAGCCTCATCGGTGGGTTTGGTGGGCGGCGGCGTGTCCTTGCCGGAGAACACCTGTTGCTGCCAGAAGGTGACCACCGCGGCCGTGCTCCGGCCGTGAATCGCCTTGGAGAAGGCGTCACGCAGGGTCGCACTGGCGGGCAGGTCTACCGGGACGGCCTCGGGGCCGCCCGGAAACTTGCTGTCCTTCTTGAGGAAGATGTTGGACAGCGCGGCCGCCGTGAGTTCGGCCACGGCAACATCGTTGTGCACGATAACCTTGAAACTCTGGGCGGCGGCGGTGCTTGGCGTGGCGACGGAACTGATGGCCGCCGCGCACGCCAATCCCAGTATGAGGCGCGTGATGTATCGGGGCATTTGCGATCCTCAGAATGACGTGGCGAGGCTGGCAATCCAGTAGCGCGTGCTGCGCTCCGGAGCAAACACCACCGACGAGGCCGACTGAGAGGCAATGGTGGACACGTTCGCGTCGTACACGTACCCCGCGCGCCAGTGATGTTCGAACTTGAGCTGGGTGCCCGGAGCAATGGTAAAGATGGCCGCGCCACCAGTGCTGGTGACACTGGGCAACACGGCGCGAAGCGCTGGCGCACTGAAGAACAGTCGGCTGCGCGAGATCGTGTGTTCACCGGCCAGCTGCAGACGATCGTTCACCTGCGCCACGGCCTGAAAATACTTGTGGTGATTGTCGCGACTCGGTGTGAAGCCGTTGAGATTCGATTGTTCGGCCCGCAGCGTGAAACGCGAGAATTGCGACTGGGCACTGACGAACGTGTTGGTCATCATGCCGCGCGCCGTTGGCGTACGCACTTCCATGCGGGCGGCATGTGCGCCCAGCCGGATGTTCGCGAACGGTACATCGAGATACAGCTGCGATCCGTAGTAGTTCTCCATACGCTGTACCCGCACATCCTGTCCTGTGCTGGTGGTTACAACGGAACGCCAATCGCTGCCGCCGAAGAAGCCGTGGGCTTCGAGGGAGAAGTCGCCGATCGGCTTGCGCATGCTCAACACCGCGCCGTCAAGCGCATCGAACGCGTCGCTGTACGACTCCATGGAGGGCCGGAAGAACGGCAGCACCGAGCCGATGTAGCGTACCTCGTTGAGCAGGCCGCGTGGAAGCGGCGTGCGCCCCACCTTGGCCGTGCCTTTGGCACCGGCGAATTCGAACTTGTGATTCCAGTACGCCCACTGCGCCGTGACATCGTTGAGCGCACCAGCCAGTGGGCTGCTGCCGAATCGACGATTGAGCAGCTGCCCCACGAACTCGTCCTTGTCAGTGAGCTTGTAGCGCGTCTGCAGCGTGAAGATGCGGTAGTCGGTAGTACCCTTGACCGGGATACCGAGCGTGGGCAGATCGGATGACCGACCGTAGCCTGCGTTGAGCGAGGCATGCCACGTCATGCGGTCGGCGATTTCCTGGGCAGCAAGCGGCTGGGCCAGGGCGAAAACAAGGGTCGCCGTCATGGCGACAGGAGCAAAGCGGAGAGCCGGCATTGTATTGGGAGCGGGCACTCGAATGTCGCAGCCGAAACGGCCACGAGGGTTCGGCGACTTCGCCGAACGTGCCAGATCAATTCTCGGCGGGCGTTCCGATTTCCTTTACCGTGACACCGACTGCTCGTGTCCAGCAAGTCCAGCGAATGGAATGCCAACCACGTATCCTCCGTACACGCCGCGATGTCCGATCGCGCCCGTCTCCCCCCGCCTCGCTGCTGCCGATGACCAGATTCCGTCCCTGGCTCTCCGCCTCGCTCCTGCTTGCCGCCACGACGTCGCCACTCGTTGCCCAAGGCGCCGCCACCGCTGCCCGCCGTCAGATCGTCCCGATGGACTCGGCGCGTGCGCGGCAGCTCTACGTCAGTAATCGGCACGAGGACCACCCGGAAGCGGATTACGCACGCGCCATGAGCGCCAAGGCCGCCACCGACAGCATCTTTGCCGCCCGCGCCAAAGGTGTGCTCAAGTTCTCGAAGGTGACGTACAAGAGTCAGGCGGGTGGCATGACCATCCCTGCGTACCTTTTCGAACCGCTCGCGCCCAAGGGCCCCGGCCAGCACGCCGCCATGGTGTGGGTGCACGGTGGCGTGCACGGCAACATGGACCAGAACTATTGGCCGTTCATTCGTGAAGCGGTCGAGCGGGGGTACGCCATCATCACCCCCGACTATCGCGGCAGCACCGGCTACGGCAAGGCACACCATAACGCCATCGACTACGGCGGCATGGAAGTCGACGATGTGGAGTCCGCCGCGGACGTGCTCAAGGCTCTCCCCTACGTGAATCCCGCGCGTCTTGGCGTCATGGGGTGGAGCCACGGCGGCTACATCACGGCGCTGCTCCTCACCCGGGAAGCCAAGGGTTCGCCGTTCAAGTCAGGGGCCGCGATCGTCCCGGTAACGAACCTGCTGTTCCGGCTCTCCTTCAAGGGCCCATCGTACCAGCGCTCGTTCTCCACGCAGCCGCACCTCTCGGGCTTGCCCTTCGAGAACCGCGCCGAGTATGTGCGGCGCTCGCCCTACTACTGGGTCGACAGCCTGGCGTACCCGCTGCTCGTGCACGTGGCGACCAACGACGAAGACGTGAACTTCGAAGAAGCGCGTCCGCTCATTGACGCGCTGCAGGCACGGCAGCCCACGTTGTCGGAAACCAAGGTGTACGTGAACCCCACCCCCGGCCCGACGAGCGTCGGGCACACCTTCAGCCGTCGCGTGAACCGGCAGACGCTCGAACGCGACGACTCGCCGGAACAGGTGGACAGCTGGAACCGCGTCTGGGCGTTCTTCGAGCGAACGCTCGGGAAGTAACAGGGTCGGAGTCTGACGGCTGGGGGTAGGGAGCGGAGTGCGGCTCCCTACCCCCGTTTTGTTGCAGGGTCTTGTGTTTTCAGATATACGCATTTAGTAATATATGCATATGCGAACCACATCCTTTTCCCTGGTCGCCGCCGCGGCCCTGGCCTTCCCGGGCCTCGTTGCGGCGCAGTCGCCCCTCCGCCTCGCTGACGCGCTGGCGGAGGCCGACCGCCGAGCCTTTGCCAACCGGCAGGCCTCGGCCAATGCCGCGAGCAGCCGCGCCCAAGCGGCTCTCCCCCTCAAGGGCATCCTGCCGTCGGCGCGAGTCGAAGGCGGGTTTGTCCGCACCACTGACCCGATCGGCGCCTTCGGCACCACGCTGCGTCAGCGTGCGGTCACGCCGGCGGCATTTGACCCGGCCCGGCTCAACGATCCGGCGCCGGTAAATAACGTGACGGGCGGCCTCGTGCTTGAGGTGCCCGTTTTCAACGCCGACGCGCTTACCGGCTGGCGAGCCGCCAAGTCGGCCGCCGACGCCGGCGACGCCATGGCCGAGTGGACGGCGGTGAGCACCCGCGCCATGGTCGTGAAGGCCTATTACGGCGCCGTACTGGCGGAAGAGAAGGTCGCCATGCTTACCCAGGCTACGCGCGCCGCTGAGGCGGCCGTGCGGCAGGTGGAGAGCATGGTTCGCCAGGGGCTCGTTACCAAGGCCGACCAACTCCAGGCGAGTGTTCGGGCCGGCGAAGTCCAATCGTTGCTCTTGGGGGCCCGCCACGATGCCATGACGGCCCGTCAGCAACTGGCCATGCTGCTTGGTCGATCGGACACCGCCGCGGTGTCGATCCCCACGGCCCTGCCGAGTGACTCGGTGGTACGAGCCTTTGCCCGCGCCACGCCGATAGCCGGCAGCGTGGGCGGCGCCGCCCTCACCCGTGACGATGTCCGCGCGGCACAGCTGGGAGCCAAGGCGGCGGCAGCTGATCGGCAACGCGCCACTGCGACATTGCTTCCTCGCGTCAATGGCTTCGCGCGCTACGACTACAACTCGCCGGCCACACTCTATGCGGGCAAGCCCAACTGGACCGTGGGGGTGATGGGATCCTGGTCGCTCTTCGGCGGCGCCAGCGAGTTGGCAGATGTGGCCGGTGCCTCGGCACGGGCGCGCGGTGCGCGTGCGGGTGAGGAGGCCGCAAAGGTGAACGCGCGCGTCGAAGCTGACGCGGCGGCCCGCAGCGTCGTGTTGGCGCTGCAACGCCTCGACATCGCCACCAGTGCCGCCACGCAGAGCACTGAGGCACACCGCTTGGTAGAGAAGCGCTATGCCGGCGGCTTGGCCACGGTGGCCGAATTGCTTGGCGCCGAATCGGCGGCAACCGGCGCCGCGCTCGCCCAGGCCGCGGCGCGTTACGCCCTCATCGATGCGTTGGCCCAGCATCGCCGAGCCATTGGCGCCGACCCCGGCGCGCTCGCGCAGCTCGATGCGACCACCAGCCCCTCCACGAACGACGTCCGCAACGAGGACCCGACCCAATGACGACGACGATGACCACGCTCATTACGCGCCGCCCGTCGGCGCTGCTTCTTGCCGGACTTTCGTTCGGCGCACTCACGCTTGGCGCCTGCGGAGGAGAGACAGCCTCCTCCGATAAACAGACTGCGGCTGCCGTGGCCCCCATCAAAGGCGTCACGCTGACCCTCGCCGACACGACCATCGCCACGACTTTTGACGCGAGCGGTGTGGCAGAACCCCTGCAGCAGGCCATGGTGAGCACCAAGCTCATGGGCACGGTGACCAGCGTGAAGGTGCACGAGGGCGATGTGGTGCGTGCCGGACAGCTGCTGGTCCAGATCGATGCCCGCGACCTGACGGCCAAGGCGGCGCAGGTATCAGCCTCCATTGCCGACGCCGAAGCCATGCACAAGGAAGCGTCGTCGTATGCCGCGCGCTTCACGGCGCTGTACAACGACAGTGCTGCCACCAAAGCCCAGTATGATGCGGCGATGACCGGTCTCGCGCGTGCCGAAGCCGGACTTCGCGCTGCCAAGGCGGGGGCTGGTGAACTCGATGCCGTGCGCAGCTATGCCAGCGTGCAATCGCCCTTTGCCGGCATCGTGACCATGCGTCACGCCGATCCAGGTACCTTCGCCGCACCGGGCATGCCGCTGGTGACCGTGCAGGATGCCTCGAGCCTGCGCATCAGTGTGTCGGCGCCCTCGGAGGCCGTGCGCAATCTCAAGCGTGGCGCCAGACTGGCGGCGACCATCGATGGGCAGCCAGTGACGGCCACGGTAGAAGGCGTCGTGCCGGCAAACGCCGGCAACCTGTTCACCGTGAATGCCGTGGTCCCCAACCGCGACGGGGCGCTGCGCGCTGGCAGTGCGGCGACGCTGTCGCTGCCGCTTGGCAGCACAAACGGGATTGTGGTGCCGGTTGCGGCGCTGGTGCGCGACGGTGACCTGGTAGGGGTCGTGGTGCGCGCCAACGGTGTCGACGACCGTCGCTGGGTACGGTTGGGAGCCGTGACGCCTACGCACGCCGAAATTGCGGGTGGGCTCAAGGCCGGTGAAGTCATCGTGATTCCCGATGCGGCGACCAACGGAGCAGTGGCTCCGTCGCCGAAGGCGGGCACATGACCAGCATGAAGTCCTGGGGCATCTCGGGACGCATCGCCAAGGCGTTCCTCAACAGCAAGCTCACGCCGCTGGTGACCTTCGCGTCGCTGGCCGTGGGTGTACTGGGCCTCATCGCCACGCCGCGCGAAGAAGAGCCGCAGATCTCCGTGCCCATGATCGACGTGATCGCGGCCATGCCGGGTGCGTCGCCAGCGGAGGCCGAGAATCTGCTCGCGCGCCCCATCGAGCAGCGCATGATGGAGCTCCCCGGTGTGGACCATGTGTACACCATGTCGGGCGACGGCTACAGCATGATCACGGTGCGTTTCAAGGTCGGCGAAGACCAGGAACGCAGCGTGACGCGCGTGCAGGCCAAACTGGCCGGCGCCATGGACAAGGCCCCGCCGGGCGCGCTGCCACCCATCGTGAAGTCGCACAGCATCGACGACGTGCCGGTGTTGGCCCTCACACTGCACGGCAAGGACACCGACGCGAATTCGCTGCGGCAGATTGCCGTGCATCTCGAAGACGAAATCCGTACGGTGCCGGAAGTGGCGGAAACGTTCGTCACTGGCGGAGCCCCGAAGCAGATCAAAGTCGTACTCGACGCGGCAAGACTGGCGGCGAGTGGCGTGACGCCGGGCGAAGTGGCGATGGCTCTCAAGCAGGCCAACGCGCGCCTCGACGCCGGCGAACTCACCGCACGCGATAGTGTGGTGCAGATCGCCGTGGGTGCACCGCTGGCGAACGCGCGCGAGGTGGGCAGCATCGTGGTCTCGAACCGCCGCGGTTCGCCCGTGTATCTGCGTGCGGTCGCCGACGTGCGTGACGACTTCGGTGATGTCACAAGCTATGTGTCGCATCGTACGGGCAGCGGCGCCTCGGAAGCGGCAGTCACGATTGCCGTGGCCAAGCGCAAAGGCGCCAACGCCACCGATGTGACCCACGCAGTGCTGCAGCGTGTGGAGCAGGCCAAGAGCCGGCTGGTGCCGGCGAGCGTTCAACTCGACGTGACGCGCGACTACGGTGAGACGGCCGGGGAGAAGGCGGAGGAGCTCATCCTGCACCTCATCATCGCCACGGTGTCCGTGACGTTGCTCATCTGGCTCTTCCTGGGCTGGCGTGAAGCGCTGGTGGTACTCGTGGCGGTACCGGTAACGCTCGCGCTCACGTTGTTCGTGTACTATGCGCTGGGCTACACGCTCAATCGCATCACGCTGTTCGCCCTGATCTTCTCGATCGGCATTCTGGTGGATGATGCCATCGTGGTGGTGGAGAACATTTACCGCCACCTGCAGATGGGGAACCGCCCGGCAGACATCGCGGCCATCGACGCGGTGGACGAAGTCGGCAACCCGACCATTCTCGCCACGTTCACTGTAATTGCGGCCATCGTGCCGATGGCGTTCGTGAGTGGCATGATGGGGCCGTACATGCGTCCCATTCCGGTGGGCGCGAGTGTGGCCATGCTGGCGTCGCTGGCCGTGGCGTTCATCGTGACGCCGTACCTCGCGTACCGGCTGCTCAAAGGTCACGTGGTGGCGGGACACGGCTCCATTCAGCATCCGCCTGAAGAAGGCAGCCGTACGGACAAGCTGTACCATCGCATCATGACGCCGCTTATCGAGAAGAAGGGCACGCGCTTCGCCTTCTACGGCGTGGTGGTGGCGCTGCTCTTCGGCAGCATGGGGCTGATGGGCATCAAGGCGGTGCAGGTGAAGATGCTGCCCTTCGACAACAAGAGTGAGTTCCAGGTGGTGCTCGACCTGCCCGAAGGCACATCGCTCGAAACGTCCAACCGCGCCGCGTCGGAGATTGCGGCGTATCTTGGCACGGTCGAGGAAGTGGTAAGCACGCAAGTGTACGCCGGCACAGCGGCCCCGTTCAATTTCAACGGCCTCGTACGCCACTACTTCATGCGCAGCGGCGCGAACATGGCGGACGTGCAGGTGAACCTCAAGGGCAAGAGCGAGCGCGACCGACAGTCGCACGACATCGCCGTCGCGGTGCGTCCTGCCGTAGACTCGATCGCCAAGCGGTACGGCGCGTCGGCGAAGGTGGCTGAAATTCCGCCGGGCCCGCCGGTGCTGTCCACGCTCGTCGCCGAGGTGTACGCCGCCGACGATGCGGCGCGCCTGGACGCCGCGAAGGCGGTGAAGCAGGTGTTCGAAACCACGCCGGGCGTGGTGGATGTGGACTGGACGGTGGAAGCGCCGCAGCAGAAGCGCACGTTCCGCGTTGACCGTCTCCGGGCGGCCGAGGTGGGCGCGAGCGTGGAGCAGATCACGCAGACGCTCTACCTCGCCCTGAGCGGGGCGCCAGCCGGTGTGGCCAGCAGCCCCACGGCCAAGGAAGCGATCGCAATCGTCCCGCGGTTGCCGCTGGCGCAGCGTTCGAGCGTGGAAGCACTGCTGACGTTGCCCATCGCCACCATGCAGGGGCCGCAGCCGCTGGGTCGTTTCGTTTCGGTGGTGGAGGGCACGCGGGACGGCGCACGCATTCGCAAGGATTTGCGACCGGCGATTTACGTGACCGCTGATGTGGCGCGTGAGATTGAAAGCCCGGTGTACGCCATTCTCGATATGAACCGGAAGATCGAGGCCATTCGCGTGAACGGCGCGGCGGTGGGCATCTACAACGCCGTGCCGCCGGAATCCCTCAGCGAGACGGCGATCAAGTGGGACGGCGAATGGCAGGTGACGATCGAGGTGTTCCGCGATCTCGGCATCGCTTTCGCCATCGTGCTGGTGCTGATCTACGTGTTGGTGGTGGGGTGGTTCCAGAGCTTCACCATTCCACTGGTGATCATGGCGCCCATTCCGCTCACGCTCATCGGTATTCTGCCGGGTCACGCCATTGGCGGGGCGTTCTTCACCGCAACAAGCATGATCGGTATGATCGCGCTGGCCGGCATCATCGTGCGCAACTCGATTCTGCTGGTGGACTTCATCCAGCTGGAGGAGGCGCGTGGTCGCAAGCTGGTTGACGCGGTACTCGAAGCTGGAGCGGTGCGCTTCCGCCCCATCGCCCTCACCGCAGCAGCCGTAGTGGTTGGCGGCTTGGTGATGGTGCTCGATCCGATCTTCCAGGGACTCGCGGTGGCGCTCATGAGCGGCGCCGTGGTGGCGACCCTGCTCACGATGGTCGTGGTACCCCTGCTTTACTGGGAGCTGCGCAAGAACGCGCCTCCCCTGGCCGATTCCCCACTCCACACGGAGACCGTTGACTGATGTGTAACGACAACATCATTCGCCGCATCGCCGGCGTGTTCATTCTCCTCTCGGTGGTGCTCGGCTTTACCGTATCGCAGAACTGGTTCTACTTCACGGCCTTCGTGGGGTTCAACCTGCTGCAGTCGAGCTTCACGAAGTTCTGTCCGCTGGAGAAAGTCCTCGGCAAGCTGGGCTTGTTCGGGTGTGGTGTCCCAACGCAGAATTCACGCTGAGCCCTTTCAGCCGGAGCATCGCATGAGTGGTACCGAAACCTCCGCACGGCACGCCATTGTGCCGTGCGCGTCCTGCGGCAAGTTGAACCGCGTGAACATGGACAAGCTGGGCAGCACCGCCGTGTGCGGGACCTGCAAAGAACCTTTACAGGTAGACGCACCGATCGTGCTGACCGACGCCACCTTCGACACGGTGGTGGCCAAGAGCACGGTGCCGGTGATGGTCGACTTCTATGCCGACTGGTGCGGCCCCTGCAAAATGATGGCCCCGGTGTTTGCCGATTTTGCGCGCCGCCAGAAGGGGCGCGTGCTGGTCGCCAAGGTCAACACCGACGAGAATCCCGGCGTGAGCATGCGCTTTGGTATTCGCAGCATTCCCACGCTCACGGTCATGCACGGCGGCCGTGAAGTGGCGCGCCAGGTGGGGGCGGTGCCGATGGCGGCGTTGGAACAGATGGTGGCGGGGAGCTGAGCGCTGCGGTTGACGCTCTAGCCCGTCAGACGGGAGCTGGTGTAGCGGGAGCTGGTGAAACGGGAGCTGGTGAAACGGGAGCTGGTGAAACGGGAGCTACAACAACGGGAACTGCCTACGGATGGCAGTTCCCGTTTCTGCAACTCCCGTGGTACCAACTCCCGTGGTACCAACTCCCGTGGTACCAACTCCCGT